>Ga0326726_10005982_pt1 | contig 10982 bp, 7 predicted proteins | sample MHFenrmetagenome_2_FD_207603 | JGI IMG/M metagenome (GOLD analysis project Ga0326726, IMG submission 207603) | Lab enriched peat soil microbial communities from Michigan Hollow, Ithaca, NY, United States - MHF15MN | ecosystem: Environmental > Terrestrial > Soil > Wetlands > Peat | place: USA...
CCAACTCGAACACGCGTGTGCGATCAGGATCCTCGAGCTCGATACCGAACTGCGCATAGTCCTTTCGGCTCGGGATCGGCATCCGACGGCCGCGCAGCTCGACCTCGATGCCGGGCCCGTCGACTACTAGCTCCTCATCGATCCATGGACCTTCTTCGATGGGCCAGAAGAAGCGTGAGTCATCGTGCGGATGGACTCGAAGGTAGTTGCGATACGCGTCTTCGTTGACGTAGTTGCTCGCGGTATCACGATTGTGGAGCCGGCTAGCAAACGTCTCCACCGCGAGGTCCGGGTGCCCGGCGCGCGGGGAGAACCCGAACACTTCGATCACCATCGCCCAGTCGGAGCTCGATCGAAACAAGGCCAGACGTGTTGCCGCAAGATACACGTAGCCGTTGTCGAGCGCTGGGAAGTAGCAAGATTCTGCAGCAGCGTCGAGGATCTCCAAGATGCGCGAGGCGCTCTCCATTGGCTCGGGTGACCCTAACACCCGATCGTGACGGCCGATCGCACCGCATGGCCTCCGATCTGAGCCCAAAGATCGCTATGGTCACGGCGCATGCGCGTCGATCCAGCGTTCACTCTGCGACAGGGGGAGCAGGTCATCGCGACACATGGTCGGCAGTTGCTGCGAACTGGGATCGCGAAGGCGCTACGCGTAGCGACACAGCTTCGGCCCGAGCGCGTGAATGATGCGGAGCTGCCGATCGGCGCCTCGCGACTTGGAGGCCGCCCCGATCTCCCGCCGTCGATCGAGTGGCCGCGGTGGAATGGCTTCACCGCTGAGGACTTGGTTACTGCGCGGGGGATGAGAATCCCGCAGGGGCAGAAGCCGGCGACGCTGTCGTTTCTCGCGCAAGTGAATCTCGCCGAGATTCCCGACGGCACCGGATTGCTCCCCGATAGAAGCTGGCTCTTCTTCTTCTATGACGCTGCCCAACAGCCGTGGGGATTTGATCCACGCGATCGTGGTTGCGCTCGCGTCATCTACTTCGACGGGGACGTTCGCTGCAACGCCATGACGTCCGGCGGACGCAGGACGAAGCGCCGCACGCGACGAAAATTACGGCCGAGCTGACCACGACGCTTCCGAGGTGCCGAAAGCAAAAGAGGCTGCGACTGCAGCCTCTTAGGTGGTGGAGATAAGGGGGATCGAACCTGACGCGCGCGGATCGAGAACGATAACCGTTTCGCGATCCTGCAAGGACCACGCTGATCTGCGCGCCGACGAAGTTCCGGTTCGTCCTTCTTGCTCCTCGTTGTTCTCGAGGCGCGTGGCAGCCACGTGGCAGCAGAATCAAAGGCGCGATTCGTAGCCCGAGGTTCGCCAATCAGCCGCGGCACCGACGCAACGACTTGGCAAAGTTTGCCAAGGCGCGCTAGACTGTTCCCAAGATGCCGACCCGCAACATCAGCCTGACCCGCGAGCAGGATGAGTTCGTCGATGAGATCGTGAAGGCCGGCGAGTACCAGAACGCGAGCGAGGCGGTGCGCGATGCGCTCCGGGCCCTCCAGCAGCGTAGGAAGCAAGATGAGCTCAAGCTCGAGCTTCTGCGTGCGCAGCTCGGGGTCGGCGTGTCGGCTCTCGAACGCGGAGATGCCACCGAGATCGACGAGAGCGAGATCGAGAACTACCTCGCCGAGCTCATCGCGCCTCGCCCGCGCAGGTCACGGCGCAAGCGCGTACGCTAGACGATGGTGCGCCTTCGCATATCCGGGCCCGCGCGCGAAGACCTCGAGCACATTCTCGCTACGAGCCTCGAACGATGGGGCAAGGCCGGCCGTGCGCGATACGCGGCGCTGCTCGCGGCGGCGATGCGTGCGATCGCGCACGATCCCGAGGGTTCCACGACGCGCACGCGCGCCGAGCTGTTGCCCGGCGTGCGCAGCTTGCACATCCGCCATGCACGTGGCGCACGCGGCGTGAAGGATCCCGTGCACGTAATCTTCTACCGAGTAACCGACGAGCGGATCGAAGTGGTACGCGTGCTACACGAGCGCATGGAGCCGAGCCTGCACGTGGAGCGTCCTCGAACAGGACGTCGGCGGCGATAACCAACTGCGAGCGCCCAGGGGATTGCTAATCGCCAAGCGTTCGCAGCCTCGCCGCCGTGTTACTCGGTCGACGTCTGCGGCGTTCCCTTGGGGCGGACTTGCGTGGGCCCTGGACGTTGGTCCACCCCGGGCTTTCGTACACGCGCGGCTTCGATGGGCTCGCGCTCCACGGCCCGATGAACATCACGAAGCAGGCGAACGCGATCGGAATCACGATCCCGGTGCTGTTCTACGTGCCGGACGAGATGGACTTCTCGGCCCGGAGGCCGACGTTCACTCATGAGGGACAAAACCTCGGTCACACGCCCGGGCAGTGTCCGATCTGTAGCTGGGCGATGTCGAAGGCACGCGCCGAACGCGAGGCACGCGCCGAACGCGCGAGTCAACGTCAGCGTGCAGCGACGGTGCGCAAGAACGCCGAAGCGAAGCGCAAGGCGGCCGCGGATGCAAACCGCAGGAGCGGGGTGGCGCACCGTCACGTCACACGCGGGTGCCACGGAATCTGGTCGACGGCCAACTCGACTTTGGGTAGCTGGAGCGGATGTAGCGTGCCGGCGTCTCACCGTGAATGAGCGCGGTCCGACATACGCTGGACGGTCGGACTACTTCGTTCGTGACAGCGCGCCCGTCAGCCGGAGAACTAGTTCGCCGTGTACTGCACGGCAACCACGGTGGTCGGCGTGCCGATCACGAGGCACGACATGCGTGCCGGTACCTTCTCCTTCGGCTGCTGCCAGTTCACGGTCGTGATCGCGAACGCCCAATCCTTGCCGTGCATCTCGCGCGGCTTGCCGTCGAGCGAGAACGCGAGCTTGCTCCAACCCTTCAACATCGCGTGCGCCGCGACATCGCCGTACGCAGTCTCGCCTTTGTCGGTGCCGAACACGACGGTGTCTTTCGCGAGCGCCGCGTCGAGCTTCGGGATGTCTGCCGCGAGCGGCGAGAGCGCGCCCGGCGCGGTCGTGATCTTGTCGGAGAGTAGTGCGCTGTCGGCGGCGGGCTCGGCTGCCGTCTCGTGCGCGAACGCACCGGCGACGACTTTCCACTTCGCATCGCTCGTCGCGAGCTCGGTGACGTGAACCTTGCGCGTCTTGCGCGACGTCGTGACGGTGAGCTCGGCCGACCACCACACCGCCCCTGCGTTCGCGCCGGCGACGAGCTTGTCGACCTTGATCGTCTTCATCGACTCACCGGCTGGATCCATCCCTCCGATCGACGTCAACAGCGACGCGCTTGGTGCATGCGCACTGCGAGCCGCCGGCACGAGCACGACAGCATCCGCCGAGAACGTATCGACGACCTTGGCTTCGTCGCCGTCCTGGATCGCCGAGATCTGCGCGTTCATGATCGTCGTCGCGCGCGAGCTATCGCCACTCGTTGCCTTGTCCGGCTTTGGTGTCGGAGCACCGCTGGCGTCCGGCGCCTTGCTACACGCGAACACGACCGCGGAGAACATGAGGATGCGTACGAACATGCGAAGAGCCTACTTCTTCTCGTGGTCCTTTTTCTTCGCTTCGGCTTCGGCTTTGGCTGCGGCTTTCTTGGCCTCGATCTCCGGATCGTGCTCTTTGTGCCAGGCCTTTTGTGCCTTGTATCCGGCGTCGTACACGGTCTTGCCGGTCGCGTCGTTGCGGGTATCGAAGTGCATGAAGTCGCCGTTTTGGCCCTTGCTCATCTCGGTGCCTCCCCAGTTCAGGCCACCGGCATCACGCAACGCGACGATGAGCTCCTTCGATTCGGTCATCGTCTCGTGGAATTTTCGCCCACCCTTCTTGTCGTGATACATCGATTTCGCGCTGTGAAACCAATCGCGCAGCAAGTTCGGAATGTCGTTCTTGCCTTTTCCATCCTTGTACCCGGCGGCCTCGAGCAGCGTCTTGATCTCGTCATCAGACTTCTCGGATAGCTCGACGACCTGCGCGAACGACTTCGAAGACGCCAGCATGTGCTCGTGGAGCTCTTCGCTCGACATCTTCGTGCCCTCGGCATACAGCGAATCGAGATCGAGCTCGTCACCGCCGAAGCCGAGGCGATTTCCCATCTGCCAACCGGTCGTGTAGAACCAGTAGCGCCAGTCAGCTTGTGTTCCGTCGCCCTTGGGCATCGTGTACGGGTTCACGTTCGGATCGATATCGATCGCCATGCCCATCGTGTGCATGTGCGACATCGGTTTTTCTTCGTTGTGGGCGTCCGCTTCGACCTCGTCCGCATACGACAAGTTGGCCTTTCCACTCCAGCCCGTTCCTTGGATCGCCTTCTCCTTCGATCCGAAACGCGCGACCAGATACGCCTCCGCAGCTTCGAGTCGGGACTTCAACACCGGATGCGCGCGCCCATCGCCCGTCATGTCCTGGTCGAGAAACTTCGTCACCTTCATGGTCTCGGCGCGGTAGTGCTTGAAGTCCACGTAGCCGACTGACTGCGCCGCGATATCTGCAGGGAACGTCTGCGACGTGTCTGCAGTCTCGGTTCCGATCCCCGTGACTTTCGTGCGCAGCGGCGCACCAGCGATGCCGAGCTCCTTGCCGAGATCGACGAGAAACTTCTCGCTCGCGATCTGCTTGCCAGTGAGCTTCTGGTTGTTCGCGTGATCGCGGATCGCGCGCAGCGTCTCGGTGTTGAACGCGCCGGTCGCATCGCCGACCTGCAGCTTCTTCTGGATCTCGATCAGCCACGTCGGATCGAATTGCTGCGCCGATGCGCGGATTTCGGAGAGCGCCTTGCCCTCGTCATCGGTGTTGACCTCGACACGCGTGTGCTGGATCGTCTCGAACGTCTCCGCATCCTGATGTTTGATCGCGTGCGGCGTCGCCGTTGTTGGAGTTGTTGGAGGTCGCGTCGTGGTTTGTGCGGGTGGTGGCGTGGGCGTCGTCGTTCGGCCAAGTGGTGACGTGTTTGTCGGCGGCGCGGTATCCGCGTGCTTCACTTCCGGTCCCGCAACCGGCGCACCGACGTGCTGTGGAGCCGGCGTTTGGCCGTGCGCCGTTTGATGCACTTCCGGTCCCGCAACCGGCGGTGTTGCACCGACCTGTGGAGCCGGCGTTTCGCCGTGCGCCGTGTGATCGTGCTGCGCTTGGGGCTTGCCATCGACGTGTACGAACGTGCCGTGCACGAATGCCTTTGTCGGGCCGTGCTCGATCTCGAGCCACGATCCGTGCGTGCCCTTCGTCTCGACCTTCGCACCGTGTTCGAGCCCGCCGATGACGTTGTCGCCCTTCTCCGGCGCGCGGCGCACGTTGAGCGCATCCGCGGTGACGTAACCGAAGGCGCGATCCGACGCCGACATCGGAGCTTCGCCGCCGCCGGTCGCCACCGGCGGAATCGTGCCCGCGGTCGTGAACTTCGTCTGCGTTTTTGCGTTTGCATCGTGCGAGCTCCCATCTGCTTGCGGCGAAGCAGTGTCGGCGTGCTGATGCTGCTGCTGTTTGGAGGTCTCGGCGGCGATCGTCACGGCCTACATGATACGTCGCCGCACCGCGTGATCTGCCCGGAATCGGTTCCGTCGCGCGATCCGCCCACGAATGAAATCACACGACTGCGCCGGCCTCGGGTTCCGTTGTCCGGCTTACGCCGCACGGTCGAACTACTTCGTGACCGCAGCGCGCTGGCGCAGCACGTCGTCCTGTGCCAGAACTTGATCGAGCCGGATCGGGTATCGAGAGCACGAACCGCTCGGCGTACGCGTTCAAGTTCGGACTGCGCGCCGGCAGCTTGAGGCATTCGATGCCCGCAGCCTGGAACACGCCGCGAACCTCATCGGTGACATTCGCGTGCTGCGCGAGGGTGCGGGGCGGTTCAGCGATCTCGATCGAGAGCAACGTTGATCGCGGCGACTGATGCGGCGGCCCGAATCCAGCGCGCAGCGCGCGGTCAATGAGCCGCACGGTCGTTGTCGACGAGGCGGCAGTCGAAGAAGCGGAAGCGCAAGCGCGTTACATAGGGAACGCGCCGGAGAAGAAGTTGCCTTGCGCTTCGCCGCTGAGGTCGAAGCGATCCTCGCCGGGCTTACCGAGAGCCGCTTCGTCGGCGTTAACCATCCGCGCGTGACGTTTCGGCTGCCGATCAAGCGTGTGTTCCTCGATCGTTTCCGTTCGCGGTCGTGTTCTACATCGACAACGATGTCGTTTCCGTCGTTGCTCTGGACGCGCTACGCAAGAGACCCGGTTTTTGGCGCGGACGTCTCCCACGCTGACGCGGAGCGACCTCGAATCCTAGGTGCCGAGTCTGCGGGCGACGGTGATGCCGAGCTCCACGACCTGTAACTCCGCGGTACTGGCACCCGACGCTCCCTTTGGAGGATCGGGCAGCATCCGCGCGATCCGGTCGCGCATGACGCGCACCGTGTCGATGGTCTTGTCGGCCGAATCTGTGACCATCGCGATCACGTACAGCTCCCGCTTCGCAACCGCGACGACGGCTGAGAGACGATGCGCTACGCCCATCTCGCCCCTGAAGCGGTCCGGGAGACGGTTCGTCTCCTGGATGGCTTGGGCAGAGAATGGGCAGAGCGCCGCGAAAAGGTAGCTAAGTAACTAAAATCGTTGTGGAGATAAGGGGGATCGAACCCCTGACCTCGTGAATGCCATTCACGCGCTCTCCCAGCTGAGCTATATCCCCGTACCGAGCCCCGGTTTCTACCGATGCCTCTCCGACCTGTCAAGGGTGCATGAAAGAACCGGACGACTTGAGGCTCGTCAGCACATCTACCATCGGCGGGTGGCGGTGTTCGCCGACTGGCTGCAGTCGCACGGCGATCCGTGGGGCGAGGTGATCGCGTACACGAACGCGGGCCGGAAGAAGGAGGCCAAGGTCGTCATCAAGGAGCACGCCGAGTCGCTGATGGGCGGCTACGCGGCGAAGCAGTTCGAGTGGCGCGACGGGTTCATCGACACCGTGCGGCTGGAGGCCGGGGCCGACAGCCTGTTCTCGGCGCTCGCCGGGATGCTCGCGCTGCGGACGGTCGTGTTGCTGCGCCGGCTGTACATCCCGAGCGACCCGGACGCGGCGACGATCGCGATGGTTTCGGAGCGTGCACCGAAGACCCTGCGCACGTTCTTCACGTGGCACGGCGATGCGATCGCGAAGCTCGCGGTGCCGTCGCTGCACCGGCTGTCGCTGTGCCTCGCGGGCGACACCGCGCCGACCGCCAAGGTGTGGGCGCCGCTGTTCGCCGGCAAGACGTTGCCGAACCTGCGCCAGCTCGAGATACGACGGCGCGCTGTCGATCGAATTCCTGGACGCCCTGGTCGACTCGCGGCTGTTTCGCCGGCTCGAAGGCGTCGAGCTGCATCAGGGCGCTCGAGGGCAAAGCGATCCGGCGCCTGATCTCCCGCAAGGCCGACCTCGCACATCTCGAGTACCTCGACTTCGGCGAGGAGAATCGCTCGTTCGCGCCGATGTTCGCCGACCAGCTCGCGGCGGCGAGCACGTTCGATCGCAACGACGAGTAGCGCGATTACGGCTCGGACTTCTTCGGCACGTCGTCGGGATGCATGTAGTCGGCGAGATCCGTGTCGTCGTCGTCGTTGCCGAAGCTGATGCCACCCTTCTTGCGCGGCTTCGGCGTCTCGCGCGCCGTGATCTCGTCGCTGGGGCGCGACTCCGCGGAGTCCACCGGAGGACGCCACACGCCGCTCCGAGCCGCGGCCTTCTTCGGCGGTAGCGAGCGCAGCGACGAGACCGTGCCGTCGTCTTCGTCACGGCGGCGGGAGTCGAAGCGAGACCGCGCGGGCGCGGCGGGCGGTGGCACGTCATGCTCGTCGGGATGACCGGCATCGAGCTCGTCGAGCTGCGCGACGATGTCGCGAACCTCGGGGATCTCGTCGACATCGATCTCGCCGCGCCGGATCAGATCGAGGACGGCTTCGCCGAGGTCGGCGAGGGCGTCGGTGCGGCGGCGGTGGGACAGGGCGTCGTCGATGCGCGACCGGCCCTCGCGGGCGCCGCGCTCGAGAACCTCACGCACGACGCCGGCTTGCGCGAGCGTGGTGCGGAGGAGCGTACCGAGGGTGCCGCGCAGCTCGGGGGGCCGAAAGCCTCCACCGCCACGTCGTTGGCGTGCCATGTGGTGAGCGTATCCCATTTGGTCTACCGTCGACGAGACGTGAGATCGCGATGGCTGTGGTTCGGCGTGGTCGCGATGGTGGCGGGCTGTCCGCCACCGGAGCCGCCCGTGCCGCCAATTCCACCCGTGGTTTCCACGGGCAAGGTGCGCGTGCGCGTGTTCACCGAGCCGTCGCCGGTGAAGACGATCGGCCGCGCGGGGCGGTTCCTGTTCGTCGCGACCGACGATGCGTTGCAGCGCTGGGACGACGCGGGCGCCCTGCTCGTGATGAATGCCGAGAACGGGCTGTCGGGCGATCACGTGGTCGCGCTCGCCGCGGATGTCGATCGCAAGTGGCTGTGGGTGCTGACCGACGGCGGGCTCGGCCACTACGACGCGAGCTCCGAGGTCTACACCGAGATGACGGCGGCACCGGCGTCGCTCGCGATCGATTATCCGGCGCTCGCGAAGGACGGCGCGAGCCTCGCGGCGGCGGCTGAAGGTGGCGTGTGGCTCGGCACCACGAGGGGCCTCGTGTTCGCGAGCAGCAAGGGCGGCTGGCTGGCGCTGCCGATCAAGGATCCGGTGCGGGCGCTGATTCGCGATCGCGCGGGCTGGCTGTGGATCGCCACGAAGACCGGCCTCATCGGCCGCAAGCCGAACGGCGATCTGGTGAAGATCGGCGCCGCGCAGGGCTGCGAGGTCGCGGAGCCGCGGCTGCTGGTCGAGGCGCCGGGCGATCGCGTGATGGTGATCGGCGCCGACGCCGACGGCCACGAGAGGATCGCGGTCGGCAAGCAGACGACGTGGGCGAGCTACCGCGCGTTGCCCGAGACGACGTGGGATGCGGCGACACGACGCGGCGATGCCGTGATGCTGATGGGCGGCGGGCGCGTGTATCGCGTCGCACCGGTGACCGCGAACAGCGTGCGTCCGCTGGCGCGCGATGGCGTGCGCCTCGTGCCGCAGGCGAGCGGCGCGGTGAACGACTGGGTGATCGACGCGATCGATCTCGTGCTGCCCCCGAGCCCGACCGCGATGGGCGCGCTCGACGACACGCTGCTGATCGGCACCCGCGATCTCGGCACCGCGCGCTATCGCACCGGCGATCCGCACCCGCGCGACTGGCTGCGCCGCAAGCAGATGTTCGAGGACGCGAACGCGCTCACGGTCGCGTGCACGAAACCGCAGGACTGCTGGATCGCGACGGGTGCGCGCCAGGCCTGGCACTGGACGGGCGAGCGGCTCGCGGCGGGCGGACCGGATCAGGTGGTGCTCGCGGTCGCGCGCGATCCGTCGGGACCGATCTACGCGCTGCATCGCGTCCCGGGCGAGCACGAGATCCACCTGTCGAAGATCGACGGCGCGACGTGGACGCCGATCGCGAAGGTCGCGCTGGTCACGCCGGGCGATGCGCCGGAGGTGAGCTTCGCGCGCTTCGCGTCGTCGGGGTCGCTGTGGGTCGGGCTGCGCTATCGCGATGGCGCCGAGCGGCGAGCGTTCGGCATCGCGATCGTCGAGCCGGGCTCCGGCAAGGTGACCTACCACCGCAACGAGACCACGCATGCGCAGACCGCGGTGGACAAGAAGCTCAAGATGCTGCCGATCCCGATCGGCGTCGTCGATGCGGATCTGCGCGGCGACACGGCGTGGTTCGCCACGAGCGAAGGCGTCGCGCGGTTGATCGGCGGTCAGGTCAAGGTGTGGACCGAAGCTGATGGCCTGCGCAGCGAGCTCGCGCGTGCGGTCACGATCGAGCAGGACGGCGGCGTGATCGTCGCGACCGGGCAGGGCGCGGAGCTGTGGGACGGCAAGACGTGGACGTTCCCGCCCGCGTTGCAGTTCGAGATCAACGATCTCGTCGCGACGCACAACGGCCAGGTCTGGATGGCGACCGAGCGCGGCATCGCGGCGTGGGATGGCAAGAAGGTGCGGCGCATCGACACGCGGCGCGGCCTCACAGAGAACCTCGTGCTCGACGTCGCCGCCGATCAGTACGATCGCGTGTGGGCACGCGGCCCCGGATCGCTGACCCTGATCTCGCAGTGATCAGTCGGCGACTTCGGCGGCGCTCGAGGGCTTCGTGCGGTACGTCTGATCGATGTGGTCCATGAGCTCCATGAACCCGGTCTCGATGCGCGCCTTGCCGCCGAGCGGGGCGTCGACATAGAACGTGCCGCCCTCGCAGAGATCGCCGGTCGGATCGACGGGGACACCATCCTTCTGCGGCCGGCAGCGGCCATCGACGTAGACCATGATGAACTTCTGGATCCGCGTCTCGATCGGCTCGCTCGCGATCATGTGGTTCGCGATCACGGCGCTGAGATCGACGAGATCGTCGGGCTGCTGGCCATAGCCGTGGAGCACGTAGATGACGGGGTAGCGCTTGTTCGCGTTCTCGGGCTTGTCGTAGCCGGGCGGCGTGAACAGCGCGTACGGGCTATCGCGACCGGTGGTCGGCGACGTGAACGTGAGGCCCTTCATGATCTTGCCGCCGTCGAGCGCGTCGTCGCGATCGCCGTCGGGCATGTGCTTGTCGATGTACGCGAACGCGGTCTCGATGCGATAGATGATCTGGTTCGCGGTGCCGACGTGGCGTCCGTCGCCGCCCATGATCTCGGACGCCGACGCGTCGGGGTTGCCGTAGCGCAGGTAGCCGTGCTTCGGCATGTCGGCCCACGGCAGCTCGGTGAAGTCGTACGTCGCGTCGGTCGCGCCGGTGACGAGGCCGCCGAAACCGTCGTAGACGCCGAACGGTAGCCCGTAGTCGGCGAGCGCCTGGCCGACCGCGTGGTTCGTCGAGATCGAGTTGTTGAGGAAGTCGCGGATGCCGGCGTCGAACCACATCGCGATGTGCTGGCGCTGCTCGGGCGTGACCGCCGCC
>Ga0326726_10005983_pt1 | contig 10980 bp, 12 predicted proteins | sample MHFenrmetagenome_2_FD_207603 | JGI IMG/M metagenome (GOLD analysis project Ga0326726, IMG submission 207603) | Lab enriched peat soil microbial communities from Michigan Hollow, Ithaca, NY, United States - MHF15MN | ecosystem: Environmental > Terrestrial > Soil > Wetlands > Peat | place: USA...
AATAGTAGAGGTGAAGTCGATCCAACGGTTGCCGGCCGCATCGAAAATACTGAAATCTTCGGCCCGATCCCAGACCAGCGGCAGCTGACCGTGCATGGATCGCGACTCGAAGGCATCCAGGCGGTCGAGGATTTCGCGGGTTCCGGGTGCGGGAATTGCGGTCTGGATCAGGCGATGTGCGGACGCTATTAGAGGAACTGGGCGGGGTTCACGAGAAAAAGCATAGCCAGCCATTCGATGACCTCAAGCGAAAAGTTGTCGGGCGATTTCGGGCGCCCCCGCAAGTTGAAACTCGAGATGGGCCAAGTCGTCTTCGGTGTCGACCTCCACCACCGGCGGCGTGATGAACGGCAGAACATGGTCACCATGAATCAACGCCGTCTTACGGATGAAAGCTGTGGAAAGCACATCCACATAACCATTGGCCTGATAAGTCTTCGGAAACTGCTGGCGTGCATCGTTGGCGGCATCCAGCGCCGTATTCTCCGAGCCTAGGCGTTTGAGCTGTCCGCTCGCCGCGATCTCGAAAGTCTTATAGGCAGATTCGGGCATTTCATGCACCGAGCGTAGCGCCGTCGCAGCCGTTGAGCCTTTGAAAGCACACACAGCCTCATCGATCAGTCTCGGATCACGCAGCGGCGTCGTAGGTCTGATGTGGACCACGTAGTCAGGTTCTTCACCCCGCGCCGCGAGCCAATCTAACGCGTGTACGATGAATTCGCGGTCAGTGGCACGATCACCGGATAGGGCGGCTGGGCGCAGAAAGGGAGCCTCACCTCCAAGTTGCTGGGCAAGTGCAGCATAGTCGGGAGAATCCGTGGAAACGATCGTCCGGTGGATCGTTGCGGCTTTGTGGCAGGCGGCAATGGACCAAGCCAGGAGAGGATAGCCACCGAGTGGGCGCACATTCTTGTTGGGTACACCCTTGGAGCCGGATCGTGCGGGGATCAGGGCGACAACTCTTTTCAAGCGAGATTCTCCTTCTGGAAATAACGCGCCTCGACCATGCCGCAGAGGATGTGCCCCATGAGGATGTGGCACTCCTGCACGCGGGCGGTTTCTGTCGAGGGAATGCAGATGCATTCGCACCGATCCTTCAACCCACCGCCGGTGTTCCCGCTCCACGCGACCGTCGTGATTCCAAGCCGCACGGCCACCTCGACGGCAGCGAGAATATTGGGACTGTTGCCGCTCGTGGAGATCGGAATGAAGATATCGCCCGGCCTGGCGACGGCCTGCAGCTCGCGGGCGAACACCTGCTCATAGCCGTAGTCGTTGCCGATCGCACTCATGGCCGAGCTGTTGGTACCAAGTGCCAGCGAGGGCAATGGCGCTCGGTCGAAGAGAAAACGTGAGGTGAGCTCGGCCGAAAGATGCTGCGCGTCGGCAAAGCTGCCGCCGTTTCCGGCGAAGATCACTTTGCGTCCGTCTCGAAGCGACTGCACGCAGGCGCACGTCAGGCGATCGAGCTGACGAAGCAACCCGGCATCCCGGAGCGTCGCGGTCTTCACTGCGATCGAATCCTCGAATTGCCGGCGGATCTCGTCCAGTCTCAGCGCTTCTGCGTGCACTGCGTCTGCCGCGCTCATATGGTTCCCTCCAACTTCTCGAATGCAATCCAGAAGCCTTCGCCGCCATTCTTGTGTCCCTGCCAAATCTCCGGGATGAACGAGGCGCGCGGGCATCCCTCGCGAAGAATCTTGCCGAGCCGGACGAAATCAATGTCGCCCGCCCCTATTTGCAAGCCCTCGCCATTGAGCCCTTTGGCATCCCCAAGATGCAGATGCGCGGTAAGAGGCGCGATCTGCCGCGCGAATTCGTAGAAATCCAGACCGAAGTGGTTGGATGTCAGGCGTGTGTGTGAGATATCGAAACACATGCGCAGCGACAGCTTGCGACACCATGCGCCGATCTGCTCCATCCGCACGAAGAGATTCTGATACCTCTGACCGCCGAAGTGCCAAGGAAACGGCGCCATTGTCTGCGGAATGATCTCGATCCCGTTCGTGTCGAGCTCGGCTAGGCTCTTGCCTAAGCGCTCGTAGTAGGCCGGAATGACCTCCTCGGGCAGCGGCTCGTCCATCGTGAACCCACCGACGTTTGCCACGATCATCGGACGTTGGGTTCGCGGGAAGAACCGCTTTAAGCGCCGGGTGATATCGATCACCCGCTGCGTCTCGCGCAGGCACGCGACCCGATAGGCCTCGTCTGGGGACGCAAGGTCCATCAAGCGGCTGCCGGCAAAGAGCTCCGGGGCGTGCACGACGAAATCGAATGGGTACGTGCCATCAAAGAAGCGCGCCGGATCGAGATCCATGTCCGAATAGGAGAGATGGAACTCGAACATGTCCGGCTGGATGCGTTGGCGATACTCGTGAAAATCATGGTACCGAACGGGTACACCCCAAGGCCGTTGAAAAGTGTAGCTGCGCGGCTCGGTGCGTTCGCTCTCCAGGTCCGAGGGATAGAAGAAGTCTTCCTCGCTGAGGTCGCGCTGCAGTGTGCGGCCCAGCAGCTTCTCATAGTGCTGGGGTGACAGACCTTGCCCGGGACTTCGGATCTTGACGTGTTCCGCCTTGATGACGGTGCCTTGGCGCAATGCCGTTGCAGCCACCAGGCTCTTGGCGAGGTTTTCCCGGTTGATCATTTCCCCCTGAGAAACACGGCGTTCCTGGCCATCGCCCAGGGCCTGTTCGATTTCCCGGATTCCCTCCATCATCCGTTTGAATTCACTGTATTCCAGGCTGGCTGCGTGATCGGGACCCTCGAGGGTCCGATCCAGCGTGAAGTGCCTCTCGACCACACACGCTCCCAATGCGACCGCGGCCAACGTCACGGCGATGCCGCGCTCATGACCCGAGTATCCGACTAGGCTGTGGATCGCGCGCAACTTCTCTATCCACCTGAGCTGGATATCGTGAATTGGGGCAGGGTACGTGCTGTTGCAGTGGAGCAGTACGAATTTGGCTCTGCGGTGATTGAGGAAGTCGACAGTTATTTGAACCTCCTCGCGGCGGCTCATGCCCGTGGAAAGAATCAGCGGTTTGCGTGTGAGACATAGCCGGTCGATCAGCGGAAGGTTCGTCAGATCCGCGGAGGCGACCTTGTATGCGGGCACGCCCATGTCTTCCAGTACCTCCACGCTGCGCCCATCCCACGGCGTACAGAGATAGAGAATCCCCCTCTGTGTGCAATGAGCCGCAAGCTTGCGATGGGCTTCAACTGGCAGCTCGAATCGGCGCAACAGATCCAGCACATACTCAGTGCCTAGATCCTCGCCTTCCTTGCGCAAGGTGCGCTGACGGTAGACTTCCTCGAGATGGCGCATTTGGAACTTCGCGCAATCCGCGCCAACATCCACGGCGCGATCCACCAGCTCGATTGCCCGCTCGAAATTGCCGTTGTGGTTATTACCGATCTCGGCAATGACGAACGTGCGACCGCCGCCAATCTCGTGGTTTCCGACCCGAATCTTCATTAGCTTTCTGCCTGCACCTGGTTCTTGCGTTCACGCACGGACCATGCCCGCAAGCCCTCACTCTCAAATTGGAACGGTTGCACGCGCAATCCCGCGCTCTCAATACTGTCGATGAGCTCGTGCTTGCGGAACGGCGGAACGTAGAATAGAAAATATCCGCCCCCGCCCGCGCCCAGTAACTTCCCCCCCACCGCACCGTGACCGATCGCGTCCGCGTAGATTTGATCGAGCCGGCCATTGGAAATCTTCTCGCTGAATTGCCGTTTCAGTTGCCATGACTCGTGCAGCGCCTGGCCGAACTGCAGCAACCTGCCACGCAGCAGATGGTTTCGTATCTGGTACGTCAACTCCACATTGGCCTGCGCCTTCTGGTGGAGGTCCGTCTGCTGCATCTGTTGCCGTTGGTCCTCGTGAATGTTGCCCGAATTGTGCGCCATCCGCGTGTCGCAAAGAATCAGGCTGGCCTCCAGCTCGAGCAGAATGTCCGGATGAATGCGCAGTGGATGGACGATGTTCTGGTCCATCCTAAACTCCATGAAATTGAAGCCACCGAAGACGGTGGCATACTGATCCTGCCAGCCGCCTGCCACGCCGAGATAGAGGCGCTCCGCGAGAAACGCGAGTTCCGCTAGCTCGTGCAGATCCCACCGATCACGGCGGAACTGATTGAAACAACCGAGCACCGCGGCGGACACGACAGCCGAGCCGCCCAGTCCGGATCCGATGGGAAAATCCGAATGCAGGTACAACTCGAACCCGAAATCCGGATGCACCGCCTTGAGCAGCGACTGAATCAGACCGAATTGACCCTGTTGACTCAGTGCGGCATCTAAGTCTGGCGCATCTAGAGACTGCTGCAAATCGCGGGAGTGGATGATAATCCGGTCATCGCTGCGCACGCGCAGAGTCGCATGACTATAGAGTGAGATCGTCGTATTGATGACTGCGCCGCCCTCGCCTGCGAAGAAGTGCGTCAGGTCGGTGCCACCGCCACCGAAACTGATGCGAACCGGGGAACGAGCACGTGCGTAGACCCGCTCTTCGATTTGTACCGGAAGATGATCGCGGCTGATGATACCGGCGAGGTTGCGCGCTGAATCGAGCAGCGGCATGACCTGGATACGCTGGTCGAGCTGCTTCAGTATCAGCTCACGAGGCGTTGCGTGATCCGCCCAAACGAAATTCCGATTTGCGCACGAGCAGATCTCATCGTCGAGCGAGCCCCCCTCGAGCAACCTACGGCGGATGTCCCCGTCCGTTGCCAATCCGGTCACGGCACCGGACGCAGCCGTCGTCAGGATCATTCCATGACGATTCACCTCTATCTGCGCAAGAGCTTCGCGCAACGTGGCAGCTTCGGAAATTACAAATAAATTCAAATTCACAGTGGGTCTGCTTTTCCGGACTCAATCCAGCGACAGAAGCGAAAATAGTCGGCGGGCACACCGATATCAATAAACTCGGCCTGCAGCGGCACGGCCTTGAGCTCCCCCGCTTTCACCAGGTTTGGAAGCAGCTCGCGCTCGAGTGAGAACGGTTGGCCATTCCAGTCCTGGAACGACCGCACGTGTAGATGATACAGCCCGGCATTGATCCATCCTGGCCCGGCGTTGCCTTGTTTCTCTTCGAATGCTACGACTCGTCTGTCTTGGTCCAGCCGCAGGGCGCCGTAGCGCTCCGAGTCTTCAACGCTCACGGTCGCGATGGACGGCGCTTCTGTTTCCGAAATTCGCCCGATACCGGATCCCAGCCAGGTATCCGCGTTGGTGACAAGAAACGAATCAGTGAAATGCATCTGCTGCACCGCATTGGCAATCGCTCCACCAGTACCCAACGGTCGAGGCTCCGCCAGTGTGCGCAGCTCGCAACCATTCAACCACCCTTCGCTTCGCAGCGATGCAAGAAACGCCTCTATCGACGCGGCCTGGTGGTGCAGCAGAAACGTAAACCCCGTCACGCCTTGCTTGACCCAGTTCTCGATTTGATACTGAAGAAAAGGTCGGTCGACGACCGGCGCCAGAGTCTTCGGGACTGCCGAGACAGCTGCACGCAGTCGCATGCCAAAACCGCCCGCCAGCACCAGCAAGTTAATGTGTTCCATTCGAGCGTCGGAAGTGATCCACGACATGGCTTGCGGCATCGAGAAAATTGTCGAACACCGGAAACTGTTCGAGATCGTATCGGCGCAGGAGCTCGCGCAAATCATATCCTCCAGTGTTAACTCCAACACCTGCGCACCCGACGTTCTTGGCGGTCAACAAATCCGAAATGTTATCTCCAACGTAGCAGAGCCGGCTCTTCTCAGCGGCATACCTGGCCATCACTTCATGAGCGTACTTGGGTGAGGGCTTCCTGTAAGAGACTTCCTGATTCGGCGCCTCAGGGCACAGACACACGTCATCGAAGAGCGCGCGCCCAAGGCCGATCTGGCTCAACATCTTCTCGTTACAGGCAACCGCGTCCGCGAGCGAGTAGTAGCCTCTGCCTATCCCGGATTGATTCGTATGCAGGAACAGCTTGCACTCCGCTCTGACAAGCTCGGTCAGGCCGTCGACAACCGTGGGCAATATCTGAACATCGTTTGGGTCGCAGAGGTATGGAACATGACGAATCAATGTGCCATCACGATCCAGGAAAACGTAAGTCACGTCTTACCTGGCTGCGAAGCATGACGTGAGGAAGTGGCTCGCAGCGGTCACGCTTTCTCCAAGTAGGCGATGATTGTGTCGCACTTGCCAATGGACGCGAGTGAGGCTGCATACGCCTCATCCAATGCCGGGCTATTGAGAAACGACCAATGCTGATGTCCACCGGGCCGACCATGGCGTAGCCAATACAAGTGATTGGAAAGCGGATAGCGCTGAAACTGCTGAATCGAGATCGCGTTTAATCCCGCTTGCGCAGCCAGACGGCGCAGCGTTTCAGCGTTGAACAAGAATAGGTGGTGACTCCAGTATGTGAAACGCTGAAACGCGTCGTCGTCATAGAGAGTCAGCAGTGCATCCTCGGAATGAGGAACTTCGAGAACCAGGCGAGCGCCGTTTGCCAGGCGCAGCGCTAGTTCTCGCAACGTCGCACGCGGGTCGGGAAGGTGCTCGAGCACGTGAAAGGCGGTAATCAAGTCATAGTCGGTACCCGCTTCGTCCAGGCTGGCATAGAGCCTGACCGCGTCACCCCAATGCTCACGGACACGGCGTTCCGGCTCGACACCTGCAACTTCAGCGGCCAGCGCACGCGCTTTGCGCACAAAACCCGCCGCCCCGCAGCCAAAATCCAGCACTTTGCGATTGACCAACGCGGCTTTGAGCATTTCGAAGCGGCGCCGATCATCCTGCTCTGTTTCCCTCAACCATGACTCGATAGACAAACCAGTGCGGCCGTGCATGCCGGAGTCCGCGTAGTGACCGGCTTGAATGTGCTGAAAGCTACTGAGCATCACCAGGCCGCACTGGTTGCATTCGAGAACCTCTAGTGACGCATCGTCACGCACGGCACCGGGCCTCATGCGAAAGTTGGGGCAGCCACAAAGGTAACAAGCCATGTCAGTTTGTCCACATGCCGCTTATCAGCGTCGCGGATCTCGTCGCATCACTCGTCTAGACTCGCGCAGTGACCGTCTTTCAAGACGTAGCGCTCACCCGTGACCTGGCACGTTGCCTCGCCTTCTCCACTTAGCGGCAATTTAAGGCGCTCGCCGTGCCGGCTCATCCAGCCGATCTGTCGCGCCGGCGTACCGGCCATCAGCGCGAACGGCTTCACATCGCGATTGACCACGGCGCCCGCAGCGATGAATGCGTGCTCACCGATCGTGACGCCACACACCACGGTACAGTTCGCCCCGAGCGTCGCACCTCGCTTGACCACCGTATCGCGATACTCGTCCTTCCGGACGACCGCCGATCGTGGGTTGTAAACGTTTGTGAACACAGCGCTCGGTCCGCAGAAAACGTCGTCCTCGAGCGTGACGTTGTCGTAGACGGATACGTTGTTCTGGATCTTGACGTTGTTGCCAATGACCACGCGGTTACCAACGAACACGTTCTGCCCGAATGAGCAACCCTGCCCAATACGGGCTCCACCACAGACGTGCACCCAGTGCCACACGCGGCTGCCATCGCCGATGGTCGCGCCCGGATCAACAATCGCAGTGGGGTGGATCATGACGGTCATGCTCAGTACTCCAGCGGTAACGCGACTCGACGACCGTCGCGCGCCGACAGGTAGCTGGCGATGAGCAACTCGAGCGATCGCAAACCCTCCCGCCCATCTGTCTCGGCCTCGGCTTCGCCACGCAGAGTGCGAATGACATTGTCGTAATACAGCGGGTGGCCAAATCCGTACACAGAACTGGTCGCGTAGCTTGCATCTCTGACGCGTGCGTCGTTCTCATCCGGCTCAGCAAACTCCCAGTGCTGAATGTCGTTCACCGCAACGCCCCCAATCCGCACAGTTCCGGTTGCGCCCAAGACTGTAATCGAACCCTCGTAGTTCTTCGGGTACGCAAGCATTGTCACGTTCATTGAACCCAAAGCGCCGGATCGCCATCGGATGCCCACAACAGCACTGTCCTCAACTTGTATGTCGCGTGCGAGTGTTGCCGTATACGCCTGCACACTCTCGACCGGGCCAATCAGCCAGTCCACGAGATCGACGTAGTGGCTCGCCTGGTTCATCAGCGCGCCACCGTCGAATTCCCACGTGCCGCGCCACTTCGCGCTGTTGTAGTAGTCCTGTGGGCGACTCCAAAACACGTTTATGTTTACCATGTATATTCGACCGAAGCGCTTTTGCTCCACCGCGTGCTTAAGAAGCTGCAGAGTTGCGTTGCGACGGTTTTGCTTCACGACGAACAACCGGACGCCTGCCGCGTCGCAGGCTTCGACCATCCGCTTACCGTCCGCCCAGCGCGTCGCCATTGGTTTCTCGGTGATTACGTGACGGCCAGATTCGGCAATCTGAATTGTCTGCGTCGGATGTTGCCCGCTCGGTGTGCACAGAACCACCACGTCAGCGCTACCATCGGCAAGGAGCTCAACCAAGGACTCGAAGCCGCGCGCGCCCGTCCGCCTAGCAGCTGCGCTAAGCGCTGCGCTGTCGGTGTCGCAAACCGCCACTAACTCAATGCGGTCGGCGTGCGACTCTATGGCATCGAAATGCTTCTGCGCGATTCGGCCACAACCAACCAGGGCGATACGGATTTTTCGCTCTATGATTGGGCCGCGGATGCTTAGCACTTTTGCGATCTCCCGCTTCGCTGGTCGAAAAGAGAATCGTTCAGGGAACGACGACGGTTTGGGCACGCTACCGCCCTGCAAGTGACACCCGAAGGTGTTCGCATTTAAATCAATCTCGCGCTCGCCGCGTACGCATGGCAGCGCCGCTATTCTGTGCGCCGACCCACATCCTTACCAATGCGATCGATCTCGCCGCGCAGCTCCTCGTATTCCCGCATCTTTCTTTGCAGAAATCGCCTCGTGACCCCAGCCTTTTCTTCGATGCCGCGCGGGGTCAATAGATACATGTACGCGATCTTGTTCTTGCTGTTCTTGAAGTTGGTCGCTTTGATCCAGCCTATATCCACGAGCGATCTTAAACAGTAATTGACCTTTCCGAGGCTGATCCCAAGTTCGCGCGCAACCTCGCGCTGACTCATCTTCGGGTTAGCCTCGATCAGCCGCAACAGCTTGAACCGAACCTCATCCGTGAGCATGGTGCACTCGTCGCAACGTATTGGAGCTCGGCTGCGATCTTGCTAGTGGCAACAAGAATTCTGCTGGGATGCGTACTGATGTTTCGCGTCCCAACAATTTGAGTAGCACCACGACGCGCTCATCGCCGGACTTGCGCTGGAACACGCCTTCTAGGCCGTCGAATGCCCCGGCGACGATCCGCACAGTTGACCCAGGCGCAAACTGAGTCGGGCTAGCGAGGCGATACAAGCCAGTATCTGGATCGGCTCTTAGCCGCAGCTGGTCCATAACTTCATCCGGTACAAGGGCATAATCACACCCAAAACGCACGATGCTGGCGACACCCACCGTGGATCGCACGGGTCCCATTGCCTGCTGCCCTAGAGTCAGGCGCAGAAATAGATAGCGTGGAAAAAGGGGCGCAATCCGATCGACCCAACGCCCCCGAATACGCGCAGGTTGCAGAATTCGCGGGCAGTACACGTAGTAGCCCTGGCGCATCAAATTGGCATGGGCCAATTCCTCGCACGCCGGTTTGGTGTGAATCAAGTACCAGTGCGTCATATGCTCGGCCAGAATCTCGATTTGTATCGCGGTCGCCTGGTTACGCTGGCTTGGAGCAGAGCCAGATCGCAACAAGCGAGATGTCCGATCGCTGCGTTCAAATATTGAACGGAGGAAGTCTACGCAGGCTGGGTCCTGAGTGTCAACCAGAAGAAACTGGGATCCGCCAATAAAGCAGGATTTTGCGACTGCGTTGGCCGTGCGAGCAGCACTAAGCAACGGCCGCGGAACGTTTGTGGGACTCGCCGAATGCCGACCGCAAATAGACAGCGACCAAGCTGATTATCAGACCAACAAGGATCCCACCAATGACGAGGATCGTACGCCGCGGACTAAAGCGGATCTCCGGAGGAACTGCTGGGTCCACGACAGTAAACGCATACTCGACCCGAGCGTTCGCAAGCATCAGAGTCTTAGTTTCGCTCTCAATGAGGTTGTACATGACGCGCTGGACTTCGACGACGTTGGTATGCGCAATCTGTTTGTTGAGGTAAGCAATATTTCGACTGGAGTCGTCCAAGGCGCGTCTGCGGAGAAGTTCATTCGCAAGGGCAACGAGCCCGTTCGCCCAATTTGCCGCGGTCACGGCATCGGTCCAGTTGACCGCGACGGTTGTCAGCCCCGTGCGTTTGTCCTCGCGAATTTCGAGGATATCCTCCCTAAAGCGTTTGACCGCCAACCAGAGTGACAGCGGTCTTTTCGCGCGAGAGGTAAGCTCAGGCAAAATCGCTTGGCTCTTGATGAACTCTTCTACCAGCCTACGGGACTGCAGAACCGCCTTCGCCTCTTGTGCGGGACCCCCACTGGGGGCCAAATTCACGCCCGCGAGGCTTGCGAGCCCTCCGAGGCCTCCGAGCTGGCTGACGAGCGATGCGGCGCCACTCATGTTCCCATCTCGGACCTCGGTGACGACCACTTCGGCCCGATAAATCGGGGTCGCGAGGAGCGCATAGGACGCCGCCGCAAGTCCACAGATGCCGCAGATGAGCAAAATGAAGTATCTGTGGCTCCGTAAAGCTCGCCAAACAGCTACAAGGTCGATCCCTTCTTCCTCATTCACCGAAAGCTTCTCGCTCGAATGCACGCGTCACCCCTCAGGGTACACATTAGATAAAGGGGGGCCGAAACCACTCTTGGGTCCCTCAGAACGTTTTTACCGCCGCCGCGATCGCCAGGTTGTAAATAATCGTCGTCACAGCCGTGCTGTGTGTTCAGGGAACAAACGAACTCACGGCCGCCGCAGCGATC
>Ga0326726_10005984_pt1 | contig 10979 bp, 12 predicted proteins | sample MHFenrmetagenome_2_FD_207603 | JGI IMG/M metagenome (GOLD analysis project Ga0326726, IMG submission 207603) | Lab enriched peat soil microbial communities from Michigan Hollow, Ithaca, NY, United States - MHF15MN | ecosystem: Environmental > Terrestrial > Soil > Wetlands > Peat | place: USA...
TACATCCCGATCGTCTACCAGGACTGGACCCTGGATGCGGGCGCCGACGTCACGGTCGCGCTGCCGCGCGAGCAGCAGGCGCTGGCGTACGCGTTCCAGGGCTCCGCGCTCGTCGGCAACGAAGGCAAGGAGATCAAAGACGGCCAACTCGTTCTGTTCGGAGCAGGCGACGCGGTGCGCCTTCGCGGCACGGGGGGAGGAGGGCGGCTGCTGCTGCTCGCCGGCGTTCCGATCAAGGAGCCCGTCGCGCGCCACGGCCCGTTCGTGATGAACACGCAGGCCGAGATCGTGCAGGCCGTGCGCGACTACCAGAGCGGCCGCATGGGCGAGATCACCCGCACCGCCGAGGTGGTGTGAGCTGAAGTGGCGGCACTCGCCGCATGATGGCGCTGCTCGCCGATCCGCAGGCCTGGATCGCCTTCGTCACGTTGACCGTGCTCGAGCTCGTGCTCGGCATCGACAACGTGATCTTCATTTCCATCCTGGTCGACAAGCTCGAGCCAGCACGGCGCGAGATCGCGCGGAAACTGGGCCTTTTCCTCGCCATGTTCATGCGCATCGGCCTCCTGTTCCTGCTGGCGTGGATCGCCGGGCTGACCGCGCCGCTCTTCACGGTGCTCGCGCAGGAGATCTCGGGCCGCGACCTGATCCTCATCGCGGGCGGCCTGTTCCTGCTGTGGAAGAGCACCGCGGAGATCCATCAACTGCTCGAAGGCGAGAGGGGCGAGGCTTCGGCGGCGTCGGGCACCACGTTCTCCGCCGTCGTCCTGCAGATCATCGCCATCGATATCGTCTTTTCGCTCGATTCGATCGTCACCGCGGTCGGGATGGTCGATCGTCTCCCGGTGATGGTCTCCGCCGTGGTGGCGTCGGTCGCGCTGATGATGGCCTTCGCCGGCGGCGTCGGGCGCTTCGTTTCGGCGCACCCGACGGTGAAGATGCTGGCGCTCGCGTTCCTCTTCGTCATCGGCGTGGTGCTGATCGCAGACGGCTTCGACCACCATATCCCCAAGGGCTACGTCTACTTCGCGATGGCGTTCTCGGTGTGCGTCGAGGCCCTCAACATCCGCATGAGGAGGAAGCCGGCCGTCGCCCCGGTCGAGCTGCGCGAGCCCTATACGCGCGACGACGCCTGATTCCCTGCGGCTGGCGGCGAGTCGAATTATCATTCCCTTCGAGGAAACGAGAGCAGACCCGTGGATTTCAGCAAGCTGATCGAGGAGCTCACGAAGGATTGGGAGTGGCTTTCTTTCCTCGCGCAATACTGCGCGGGGAAGAACATCGGCAAGGCTTTCTGCGAGGACGTCAAGTGGTGGGCGCTCGGGGCCGCAGCGCTCATCGCCCTGATGCTTGCCTGGTGGATCCTGGGCCGGCTCGCGTGGGCCTATGAGAACTGGAACCATCGCAGACTGCTTGCCAAGGTCGCCAGCGCCGAGACTATGAAGGAGCACGTGTGGTCGGGCTACACTCCCGAAGCGAAGCCCTCTTCCGAGCAGCGCGCCGAGCGAAGGTCGGAAAAATAACCGGCTGGGCAGCACGCTCGTAATTTGTAACAGTCGCAACCGGCCGCCCCGGGCTCGTCCGGATCGAACTCCCGTGGTCTAATCGGGTCTTTCGACTAGCGGCGGAGGTCCCGGTGAGCAGCTTGCCCCAGGTGAGGCGCGCGGACAAATTGATGGCGGAAGCGCGCGCGCGCGAGGTGCTCGAACGGGGATTCTGCGGGCGGCTGGCGACCGTGGGCGAAGACGGCTGGCCCTACTGCGTTCCGCTTCTCTACGTCTGCATGGATGGGGACATCTTCGTGCACAACACGCGCGCCAAGGGTCACTTGCGCACCAACGTCGACCACGAGCCGCGCGTGTGCTTCGAAGTGGATGAAGTCGGCGAGGTGTTTCCGTACGGCCGCTTCGAATGCGACTCGACCGTGGCCTACGCGAGCGTGGTCGCGTTCGGCAGGATACGCGTCGTGGAGGAGCTGGCGGCCCGGCAACGTTTCTTTAACGCGCTGATGGCAAAGTACGCCAGGCACGACTGGGAGCGTCCGAAAGGCTTTTATCCGCGCATTGATCAGATCACGCTCTACGTCATCGCCATCGAGCGCCTCAGCGGCAAGGAAACCCCGTTGCCCGAGGTGTCGAAGCGCTGGCCGGCGGTCGACCATACCAAGTCGCCGAACGCGCGGCCCAGGGACTAGGGAGAGGATGCGGCTTCCCTGAGGTAGACCGGCAAGTCGGTCGTCGGCGGTCGGGCGCCCTGCACTTGGTAGAACAGGTCGGCGACGAACCCGCGGTGATAGGTGGTGTGGTTGACGATGTGCAGGAGGATCTCCCCGCGGGTCATGACCCCGCGGTTGCCGCCGATCAGCGTGAAATGCACGGGCTCGGCGAGCGCTGCCTCTGACAGGCCGTCGCTCCAGGCGATGTACCAGTCGTCGAGCGCCTGCTGCTTGCGCCGCAGTTCCTCGAGCGGCGGATGCCCGGGGGTGTTGCGGGCGTCGAAGCCGTGCTCGCGCCCTTCGAGGTGCGCCTGCCAGATGAGGTCGATGACATAGTTGTGATTCAGCGTATGGACCATGTTCTTGAACAGGCTGGGGCGCTGCTTGGTCGCTTCGCCCTCCGGCAGCGCGGCGACGGCCTCGAAAATGAGCTGGTTGGCCCAGGTGTTGTAGCGCGTGAGCATGCGCGCGGATTGCGGGGTGATCATGGTGTGCCTCTTGGTAATCGAGCCAGCGAATTATGGCACCGGACCGGGGTCTGACAGGGCGCCGGACCGTCCTTGCGGCCCGGGTGACGGAATTGGCTTCTTCTCATGTAAGATGAAGGGTTTATAGGGGAAACCGGCACCGCTTCATCAGGTTTTCAAGCCTAACCCATGACAGCAGCATTATCCGTTGCGCAGCGCTTCATCCCCTCGGCCGGGCGGATTCAGGCCGCGTTGACGCACCGCGCCGTGCCGGTAGCGGCGGCGGTCGCCGCCCTTCTGTGGCTATGCTGGGCGCTCGCGCAAGGGACCTGGCGGATCCTCCAGCCCGGGTCACCCATGGTGATCCGGAGTAGCGCCGAGGCGGTCGATCTCGGCGTGCTGGCCCGGTCGCAACTCTTCGGGCCGGCGGCTTCCTCCAGGGGTCCCGACGAAGCGAGCCTCGCTCCCACCAATCTGAATATCACCCTGACCGGGGTCGCCGTGCGCACCACGGGCGGCTGCGCGCTCGTGATCGTGCAGGGGCAGCCCGAGTCGGCGTTTTGTGCCGGAGAGGACCTGACTCCGGGGGTGCGACTCGATGCGGTGGAGCGCGACCGCATCGTGATCGTGCGCAACGGCGCGCGCGAAGCGGTGCCGCTCAAGGACAGCGACAAAGCCTCGCTGATCGTGCCTTTCACGCCGCCTATCGTTCAGCCGGGCCCGAGCGGCGGGCAGCTCGTCGACCGCAGGCAACTGCAGCAGCAGCTCGGCCGCCCCGAGTTTCTCAGCCAGGCGCTGATCGTTCCCAATGCAGACGGAGGGTTCCTCGTGCGCCAGATTCAGCCGGGCAGCCTGTACGAGAAGCTCGGCCTGCGCCCCGGCGACGTGATCCGCAACGTCAACGGCCAGGCGCTTACCAGCATGGACGACGTCATGCGGCTCTACCAGCAGTTCGGCAGCGCCCAGCGCGTGCTGGTGGAGGTGCAACGCCAGGGCCGCAATGAGACCCTCTACTACGACATGCGCTGAACACGGCACCCAGGACTCCCACGACCGCCATGAAGAAGAACCGTTCGATCGCCGCGCGAATCCTTGTCGGGGCCCTTGCACTCGTTGCGCAGGTCGCGGCGGCGCAGACCACGGAGACGCCGGCCGAGCCCAGCGGGAACACGGCGGCGACGCCTCCCTCGGGGGCGCCGGCTTTGCCGGTTCCAGGGATCACTCCGAGCGCGCCGCCGCCGGCGCCGTCCGCGCCCCGCGGGGCGGGAACGGCCGCGGTCGCTCCGCGCGCGGGCGAGGTGCTGCTCAATTTTCAGGCGGCGGACCTCCAGGCGGTGGTGAAGGCGATGTCGCAGATGACCGGGCGCAACATGCTGGTCGATCCGCGCGTGCGCGGCCAGGTGACCATCGTCTCGGCGCGCGCCATGCCGGTTGCTGCCGCCTACCAGGTGTTTCTCTCCGCGCTGAAGGCGCAGGGGTTCACCGCGGTCGAAGGACCGGGCGACTCGGTACGCATCGTCCCCGTCGCCGAGGCCAAGGCGGCTGCTCCGGTGAACGAGCAGGCGGGGCCTCCGCGCGGCGGCGAACAGATCGTCACCCAGGTGGTGATCGGGCAGCACGTCGCGGTCGCGCAGCTGCAGGCCGTGCTGCGCCCGCTGATGTCGCCGACCAGCCAGCTCTCGGTCTACGAGCCGGGGAACGCCCTCATCATCACCGACTACGCCGACAACGTGCGCCGGCTGCTGCGCATCGTCGAGAGGGTGGACTTGCCGACGAGCACCGACGTCACCGTGATCCCAGTGCAGCACGCCTCCGCGGTCGATCTCTCGGAGATGGTGATCCGTCTCTCGGGAACCGGGGTTACCACGCCGGGAGGCGTGCCCGGCGCTCCGCCCTCGCAGATCGCGGCGGGTGGAGACCGATTCTCCGTGGTGGCCGACACGCGCACCAACAGCATTCTGCTGCGCTCCGACAACCCGGGGCGCGTCGAGCAGCTGCGGACTCTCATCGCCAAGCTCGATGTGCCCGCGCGCGCGATGGGCAGCACCCGCGTGATCTACCTGAGGCACGCCGAAGCGGTCAAGCTGGTGGAGGTGCTGCGCGGAATGCTGGCGGCGACGTCCGCGGGCGCGCCGGGGGCCCCCCCCACCTCCGTGCCCGGGCGCCCGGGCGGTCCCGGGGCCGGCCCGGCGTCGCTCATCCAGGCGGACGAAGCGACCAATTCGATCATCATCAACGCCTCGGACACCGTGTACAACAACCTGCGCACGGTGATCGAGCAGCTCGACATCCGCCGCGCCCAGGTCTACGTTGAGGCCTTGATCGCGGAAATGAACGCCGACCGCACCGACGAGCTCGGCATCCAGTGGGCGGGTGTCACCGGCGTCGGCCAATCCACGGTCGGGGGCTTCACGAATTTTCCGGCCGCCAATCCCAGTCTCGCCGGCGCGATCGTCGGGCCGGCGGCCGCCGCCGCCGCTTCCGCGGGGCTGACCGTGGCGGTGCTGGGGAAGACGATCACGCTCCCGAACGGGACGACGGTCCAGAGCCTGGGAGCGCTCGCGCGGGCGCTGACTTCGAACCAGCTTGGCAACATCCTGTCTACACCTAATCTCCTAACCCTCGACAACTACCAGGCGAAGATCGTCGTCGGCCAGAACGTGCCCTTCATCACCGGCAGCTTCACCACGGCGGCGACTGTCGCTACCCCGACGGCCGGAGCAGTGAATCCCTTCCAGACGATCGAGCGCAAGGACGTGGGCCTCACCCTGCGCATCAAGCCGCAGATCTCGGAGGGATCGACGGTCCGCCTGGAGATCTACCAGGAGGTGTCCGACGTCGATACGACGACGCGCACGGGAGCGTCCGATCTCATCACCAACAAGCGCTCGATCGAGACCAAGGTGGTGGTGGACGACGGCGCCACTATCGTGCTCGGCGGGCTGATCCAGAACACCCTGAGCGAGACCACGCAGGGGGTCCCGTTCCTGAGCGAGATTCCCATCCTCGGGGCTCTGTTCCGCTTCAAGAGCCAGGAGCGCAAGCGCACCAACCTGATGATCTTCCTGAGGCCGGTGATCATCCGCTCGCCTGAGGACAGCTACCGGGTGACGATCGACCGCTACGACTATCTGCGCGGCTACACGCGCGGCGAGGGGCCTGAGCGCGAAAGCATCTACGATCGCCTCGAGCCGGTGCCGCCGAGTCCGGTGCCGGCGCCGCCGTCGAGGCCCGCGCCGTCAGCTCCCACGGCGCCGGCCGCGCCCGCTGCGCGGCCCGAGCCGCAGGCGGCTCCCGCGCCTGGGACGCAGTAAGCGCATGGATATGTCATCGAACGCCCTGTCTGCCGACGCGCGCTGCGTCGAGCGGCTGCCCTACGCTTTCGCCAAGCGCCACGGCGTGATCAGCGCCCGGCAGCTGGACGAGGGCATCGAGTTGTGGGTGCGGCCCGGCGTGCGGGCGAGCGTGCTGGCCGAGGTGCAGCGTGCGCTGGGCGGACCGATTGCCCTGCGGGAGCTCGCCAGCGAGGCCTTCGACGCCGCGCTCGCCCGTGCTTACGAGCGCGGCGCTTCGCAGGCCGCCGACATCGTCACCGATCTCGACGCGAACCCGGACCTCGCAGCGCTCGCTGAGAACCTGCCCAAGGTCGCCGACCTGCTCGAGAGCGAGGACGACGCCCCCATCGTGCGGCTGATCAACGCGCTGTTCTCGCAGGCCGTGCGCGAAGGCGCCTCGGACATCCATATCGAGGCCTTCGACCGGCGCTCGGTGGTGCGCTTCCGCAGGGACGGCATGCTGCGCGACGTGCTCGAGCCGCCGCAGGCAGCGCACGGCGTGATCGTGTCGCGCATCAAGATCATGGCGCGGCTGGATATCGCGGAGAAGCGCCAGCCTCAGGACGGACGCATCGCGCTGCGCCTCGCGGGCCGCTCGGTCGACGTGCGCGTTTCCATCCTGCCCACGGCGCATGGCGAGCGCGTGGTGCTGCGCCTGCTCGACAAACAGGCGGGAAGGCTCGACCTCACGGGCCTCGGGATGGCCGATACCACGCTCGCGACCCTGCGCGACCTCGTCCGGCAGCCGCACGGCATCATCCTGGTCACCGGTCCGACCGGATCCGGCAAATCGACCACGCTCTACGCCGCGCTCAGCCAACTCGACGCCAAGAGTAGCAACATCGTCACGGTCGAGGACCCAATCGAGTACGACCTCGACGGCGTCGGACAGACGCAGGTCAACCCGCGCATCGACCTGACCTTCGCGCGCGCGTTGCGCGCGATCCTGCGCCAGGACCCGGACGTGGTGATGATCGGCGAGATCCGCGACCTGGAGACCGCGCAGATCGCCGTGCAGGCGAGCCTCACCGGACACCTGGTGCTCGCGACCCTTCACACCAACGACGCAGCGGGCGCGGTGGTGCGCCTCGTCGACATGGGCATCGAGCCCTTCCTGGTCGCGTCGAGCCTGCTAGGGGTGCTCGCCCAGCGCCTGGTGCGCAGGCTGTGCCCCGCGTGCCGGCGCGCCCACGCTCCCGACGCCGCGGAGCGCGCGCTGCTGGCGAACGGCAACGGCGGAGGCGCCGATCATCCCCTGTTCACCGCGCCCGGCTGCGAGGCGTGCGCGTTCACCGGCTATCAGGGCCGCAGCGGGATTTTCGAGCTGCTCCTGATCGACGACGAGTCGCGCCGCCTGATCCACGACCGCGCCGCGGAGGCCGATCTGCGCGATCACGCACGGGCGCGGGGGATGATCGGGCTGCGCGAGGACGGAATGCGCTGGGTGCGCGCCGGCGAAACCAGCCTCGAGGAAGTGCTCCGCGTGTCGCGGGAATGATCCGCGTATGAGTCGCGGATAGGTCTCGGGCAGCGGACACCAGGGCATGTCGGGTTTCGAGTACAGCGCGCTGGACGCGGGCGGACGCGAGAAGCACGGCGTCATCGAGGCGGATACCGAGCGTCACGCGAGGATGCTGCTGCGCGAACGAGGCCTCGCGCCGCTCGCCGTGGAGTCCACCCGCGCGGAGGGGCGGCAATCCGGGATGCGCGAGCGCTTCTCCCGCCCCGGGCTGTCCGGCAGCGGGCTCGCGCTGCTCACCCGCCAGTTCGCCACGCTGGTTCGCGCGGGGCTCACCATCGAGGAATGCTTGAACGTGCTCATCGAGCAGACCGACTCGGCGGGGGCCCGCAGGCTGCTCGCCGAGGTCCGGGCGCGCGTGCTCGAGGGACAGTCTTTGTCGCGCGGGCTTGCCGCGTTCCCTTCGGCGTTCCCGCAGATCTACCGCGCCATGATCGAGGCGGGGGAGCACTCCGGGAAGCTGGGCGACGTGCTCGAGCGCCTCGCCGATTACACCGAGAACCGCGAAAGTCTGCGCAACACGATCCTGCTGGCCTTCATCTACCCTGTGATCGTGATGATCCTGGCATTCGTCATCGTCACGTTCCTGCTGGTTTACATCATGCCGCAGATGACGCGCGTGTTTTCGAGCGTCGGCCAGTCGTTGCCTCTTGCCACGCGGATTCTGATCGCGATGAGCGATTTCGTGCGCTCGTATGGGGCGATCACCCTCGCCGCCGCGGTCGCGGCCGTCGTGGCGGCGAGGCTCATGCTGCGCGACGCTGTGCTGCGCGCGCGCTGGCACCGATGGCTGTTGCGGGTGCCGCTCGCCGGGCGCCTGATCCGTGGCGTCAACGCGGCGCGCTTCGCCGACACGCTGGGCATTCTCACCACCGCCGGCGTGCCGCTGCTCGCCTCGCTGCAGTCCGCCGCCGCGGTCCTCACCAACCTGCCGATGCGCGCTGCGGTGGACGAAGCATTGCGGCGGGTGCGCGAGGGCGCGGCGCTTTCGTCTTCGCTCGGCGCGGCGAAGCTGTTTCCGCCGCTCGTCATTCACCTGATCGCGAGCGGCGAGGCGACGGGGCGCCTGGACACGATGCTCGCGCGCGCGGCCGAGGCGCAATCGCGCGAGCTGGAGAACTGGGTCCGCAGGCTCACGGCGGCGCTCGAGCCGCTGCTGATTCTCGCGATGGGCGGGATGGTCCTGTTCGTCGTGGTCGCGATCCTGCTGCCCATCTTCGAGATGAACACGATGGTGCGCTGAAGGCGATGCGAGGTTTCCGCCTGAGCGGGAATCGCGCACAATACCGGACTAAGCGACATTTCCGAGGCCGTCATGCCAAGACCTTCCGAGCCTACCCGCCGATTCCAGGGCTTTACGCTGATCGAGCTCCTGGTGGTGATCACCATCATCGGCATCCTCGCGGCCCTGATCGTGCCGCGCATCATGGACCGGCCCGACCAGGCGCGGGCCACGGCGGCGCGCGCGGACGTCAACGCCATCATGGGAGCGCTGAAGCTCTACAAGCTCGACAACGGCACGTATCCGACCAACGAGCAGGGGCTCCTTGCCTTGGTGAAAAAGCCCGATCGGGGCGACATCCCGCGCAACTGGAAGCCCGGCGGCTACTTGGAGAAATTACCGTCGGACCCCTGGGGAAGCGACTACCAGTACATCAATCCGGGGATTCGCGGCGAGGTCGACGTGTTCTCCCTGGGCGCCGACCGCAAGCCCGGCGGCGAGGGCTTCGACGCCGACGTCGGGTCGTGGCAGTGATGCGATCGCGTCTGGCGCCGCGCAGGGTGCGCGGCTTCACCCTGCTCGAGCTGCTGGTGGTGGTGGTGATCATCGGCGTCATGGTCGGCCTCGCCGGCGTCCAGCTGATGCGCGGCCCCGGCGAAGCCGTGCGCGACGAGAGCGAGCGCCTGGCGCTGCTCCTGCAGGCGGCTCGCGACGAAGCGATTCTGCAGGGGCGCGTCTTCGCGTTCGGCGCCGGACGCCAGTCGTATCGTTTCCTGCGCCTGGAGCGCGACGGCAAGCTCAAGATCGCGGCAGACGACGACCTGCTGCGCCCGCGGCAGCTCCCGCCCGGGGTCTCGATCGAATCGCTGCTGGTCGAGGGCGCCGCCGCAGGAGAGGGCTCGCCGCCGCAGGGCGTGGTGCTGCTGCCGAGCGGAGACCTTCCGTCGTTTCGCATTCTTCTCGCCGGCGGGGGGGCGCGCTGGAGCGTGATCGGCGCGCCCGACGGGACGATACGCGCACAGGCGGGCTCGTGATCCGCAGCCGGAACGGGACCTCGGGCTTCACGCTGGTGGAAATCCTGGTGGCGCTCGCGGTGCTCGCGATCGCGCTCACCGCGACGGCGCACGCTCTCGGCAGCGCGGTCGATACGACCGCGGCGCTGCGCGAAAGGGTGCTTGCGCGCTGGGTTGCCGAGGACAGGCTCACCGAGCTCGAGCTCAAGAGCGAGTGGCCTGCTCTCGACACGAAGGAAGGCGACGCGACCATGGGCGGGCGCAGGTTTCACTGGGTCCAGGAGACCGGAGTGACGCCCGTGACGCGCCTGCGCCGCGTCGAGGTGAGCGTGATGCTTCCCGGGGCGAAGGTGCCGCTCGCGCGCCTTACGGGGTTCGTCGAGCAGACGGGAAGCTCGGTGACGACGTCGTCGCCATCCCAGACGGGAGACCTGTCGCAGATGGGCAACGCGCCGACGGCACCCTCGCCGCAGACGGAGAGCCAGAAATGAGCTGCGTTACGCGGGGCACGCGGGGGTTTACGCTGCTCGAGCTGCTGGTGGCGCTCCTCATCTTCGGCATTTTTTCCGCGCTCGCGTACTCGGGCTTGAGCCGGCTTCTCGACGGCCGCGAGCGGCTCAACGACGAGCAGCGCCTCTGGCAGGAACTGTCACAGGTCTTTCTGCGCGTTTCGGACGACGCGGCGCACGCGCGCCCGCGCGGAGTGCGCGACGAGGCGGGCGTTGCCCTCCTTCCTGCGTTCGTGGGGCGGCCCTACGACTCGCGCGCTCTCGCCGAGCCGAGCCTCGAGCTCACGCGCGGGGGCGAGCTGAAATACGGCGTCACGGCGGAATCGGATCTGAGGCGCGTCGCCTATCGCCTCAAGGAAGGGCGGCTGTATCGGATCACCTGGCCGGTCCTCGACCGCGCCCCGGTGACCAAGCCGCTCGAGGCGCCGCTGATAGGCAACGTCGAGACCTTCGAGGTGCGCTTCGCCGACGCCGCCGCGAACACGGTGAGCACCTGGCCCGCGGGGGGCGTGAATCCCAACAATCTGCCGCCGGCGATCGAGGTCACCCTCGCAGTCAAGGGCGTCGGCAGCTTCAAGCGCCTGTTCCTGGTGAACCGATGAGCGTTCCCGTCCGAGCCCAGCGCGGCGTCGCCTTGATAACGGCCGTGATGATCGTCGCGATCGCCGCAGCCGTGGCCGCGAAGATCGCGTTCGCGCA
>Ga0326726_10005985_pt1 | contig 10978 bp, 7 predicted proteins | sample MHFenrmetagenome_2_FD_207603 | JGI IMG/M metagenome (GOLD analysis project Ga0326726, IMG submission 207603) | Lab enriched peat soil microbial communities from Michigan Hollow, Ithaca, NY, United States - MHF15MN | ecosystem: Environmental > Terrestrial > Soil > Wetlands > Peat | place: USA...
ATATACGCACGATATACATACAACCACAATGAAAAGGCAGGAAAAAGCTCCCCTGCCCGCATCGAAAATGGTATGATCGGTCAGCATTAACAGTCCGTAACGACAGATCCGCTTACTTACACCAAGTTGCTCATCGTCCCATTGATAGAGAACGCCCTTTCATATGTTTCTCCGATTTTTTATCGATACGCATGCATATATATTTCAGACGTCGACGAATGAGCAAATATGCGTCCGGGCAAGACGATCGGGCGTTTGCAACCGCAACTTCGGATAAATGACGGGAAGGTATTCCCCTGTCGCTGCATGAGCTCCGCCTTCTCGGCAAGCTGAAAGGGCACCTGCGTCGTTATTAATAATTTCTTCGTACCCGTTGATTCCATAAACATCGGGTACTGATTCTCGGAGGAGGTAATGAAAAGATCTGACGGGAATCCTGTCGCTGGGGGTGAAGACGCCATTTATGGGAAAGTGGCGTTTCGGCTGATCCCCATCCTCTTTTTCTGCTATATACTTGCGTATCTGGACAGGGTCAACGTCGGTTTCGCCAAGCTCCAGATGTGCAGGGAGCTCGGCCTGAGCGAAACGGCATATGGCACCGGTGCCGGAATCTTCTTCATCGGTTATCTGATCTTCGAAGTTCCGAGCAATATCATCCTTTCAAAAATCGGTGCGAAGGTCTGGATTGGCCGTATCATGATCACCTGGGGTCTGATAGCACTCCTCCAGGTATTGGTCACCGACGAACGGACGTTTTACCTTCTCCGCTTTTTGCTCGGTGTTTCCGAAGCCGGTTTTTTCCCTGGAATCATACTCTATCTGACCTACTGGTTCCCGGCTTTATACCGCGCAAGGATGGTCGCATGGTTCATGACCGCCATAGCTGTCGCCGGTGTCGTCGGGGGCCCGATCTCAGGCTGGATCCTTCAGGCGACGGACGGCTTCAATGCAATGCCGGGATGGCGATGGCTATTTCTTCTCGAAGGATTTCCATCGATCCTCATGGGCATCGTGGTACTGTTCTATCTGGATAACTCGCCAAAAGATGCCAGGTGGCTTTCAAGCGATGAAAAAGAGCTGCTTTCGCGGCGGCAAGAGAGCGAAGACGCTGAGCGAAAGGTATCTGGCACGACGAGCCACTCCGCAAAGGCAGCCTTCAGGAATCCGGCAGTCTGGCTGCTCAGTCTCATCTATTTCGCTATTGTCCTTGGGCTCTACGGGATCTCCTTCTGGTTGCCGCAAATCATCAAAGAGACGATAACCGCCGACGAAAAGGCGATCGGTTGGATCTCCGCTGCTCCATGGTTCGTTTCGGCAGCATCGATGGTCGTGAACGGAGTCCACTCGGACAAAACAGGCGAACGCCGATGGCACATTGCCGGCCCCTGCCTTGCAGGAGCCGCGGCCTTTTCAGTCAGCGCCATGCCTTCCGTTACCGGTTGGTATGGCATATTGGCACTCTGTATCGCAACCGCAGGTATCATGTCGGCACTCTCATGCTTCTGGTCCCTGCCTACCGGCATCCTTGCAGGAACCGCGGCTGCCGCAGGTATCGCACTTGTCAACTCATTCGGCAACAGCGCCGGATACGTGAGTCCGGAACTTGTCGGCATCATCCGCGATGCAACCGGCCACAGCATGACCCCGGTGCTCTACCTGTTTTCAGCATCTTTGCTGATTGCGGCCATGCTTGTTGTTCTGGTGACTAAAAATACCTCGACAAAACGGACAATGGAAAGTGAAATCTAATTTCGTTTCGCACAAATGGAAAAACAAGGGCCATAGGGGTGATTTTTCGACTCGTGCGAGATATCAATATTATTATATCCGTTAGCTTTCAGATATTCTAATATAGAGTAACGGGTAAGCCAACGACTGGAGGGAGCCGACCCTCCACAAAAGCCATTCCAATTTAACGCACCATCATAAAAATACTCGATCGACTGATAATAAGAACCATTTATCTCAAGCGTCTCCAACTCCCCGAATTTTGAATGCAGATCAAACCTGTTCTTTATTATTTCCGGATCATAATAATGCGTAGATATATACAGATTATCCGAAGCATAAGAGATCTGCCTGATCAATTGCAGAGGGTCTGTCACATGACAAAGAACTCCGCTGGCTATAATAATATCAAAACACTCGCAACTCTTCTGGAAAAACGCCCTGAAATCACCATACAACAATTTCAACTTATCAAGGCCTAATATCTCCTTAATACAAAGTGATTTCATAAACGCACGACTGTTCGCTTCAACAGCAATAATCTGGGCCGCACCTTTCTGATGAAGCATATAAGAGTGTCCCGCTTCAAGCGGTCCAAGCTCAAGAATGCGCTTGCCTTTAAATCCGCCAAACACCTTCTCGGCATGATCAATACGAGGATCTTCAAATAAATTTGCAGAACCCGGAGTGGTTTTCAAACCCAAGTGCAATGGCAGAGATGATGACCACTCGCCACTGAATATGTCTAAAATATTCTGAACGCCCGGTGCTTTATCCGTATAGATATCCAACATATTAATCCTGTTGCAGAACCTCACATCCTCATTACGTTCTATGTATTGCATAAACTCCTGATTATCCCATTGCAAAAGTTGCGTTCATGTATCATCCTTGTTGTAATTCCCCCTGACGCGTTTCTGTTCCATCCTTGATATCACGAAATAAAATCGACTGGCCTCACATAGCGAATTACTTATAAATGGGCACGTTATAGGGAGCTATTTTTACTGAAACAGATTCTGGAATACAATAGAGTTCCGTTTATCCACGGTAGTGATCCGATAAACAGAAGCGCCTTGTGGTTGAATTAATGTTTGACAACCTTTCCCGGGAGGATGCGAGGCATGAAAAGCAATAAGCGTTCCGGCGAAGCACTCTTGCGAATGATGCTGCATTATCCATGAAATGATATTGTTTTTTCGCAGGAACTATTGAAAGCCGAAAAGATGACTTTACCTGATGCAAGATGCTTGTATTCAGTAACATTGCCTGAATGATCATGGACCTTGAAAAATAAATGCAACCCGATGATGTTAAAATCTAAAACTCAGGAATTGACAGACGTCAATCAATCTGTCACGCATCACCATGAAGAAATTTGTTTTATTTCAGCCCCCTGATTTTTTTTCATTGAATCATCGACCCCAATGACGAACAATTACATTCAATATTTATTAAGTAACAGGAAAGCAACGCCATTTTACAACCCACAAATATTCACAAATTCCCACAAAATATATTTTCACTATAATGCATCCTGATCTTGATACAGGATTTCCAAGTCCCGATTCAACTCAGACATAGTTCGTTTAATAGAAGCATCCTATCACACGACACAGGTCATCAAATCTTGAATATTCCCGAAGGAGGCATAATACATAAGGACGGTTGCTGCAATTACAGTAAGATTGACGCCTGCCTGTGCAACTACCCGGGCATGGCTGAAAACGCTCATTGAGATCTTAGTCCGTCAGGTATGATCAGCAGGAATCATTTTCGTCATAATCTTATTACTGCACTCTAAAACCCATTTATTCTCACATTTTCCCTGCAATATTGCACAGCCACGACAGGCAGAGTAAATTTTATTGTATTTGAATCGTAACCGGCAGCACAACGCACAGGAAACCTTCGGATATTGAAGTATGATGTAAAAAAACACAACTCCTGACTATTCATAGGTGCGTGTCTGTTCTTATAAGCCATTTCTTAACGCCGTATGTCGAGTAGTCCACTCCTCCAGTCAACAGCAGATTCCACGCTTTCAGCACTTCTCGAAACCCTTCCTGACGCAGCCTGTCTATTAGATCCCGATGGCACTATTGTCAATATTAACAGCGTATTTGCCGCTCGTTTCGGGAAGATTCCGCAAAAATGCATCGGTCTTAATCTCTATGACCTGATTTCAAGCATACTGCATATGCCGGAAATTGCATCCCTTCGAAGAAAGCAATGCGATGAGGCCCTTCGTATCGGCAAAAAGCTTGAATTTGATGACGAGAGGGGGGATCAAACCCTGAAATTCATCATCAATCCCGTCGAACCTCTGGATGGTCACTGTTCTCAATTATTTCTCATCATTCAGGACGTTACCGAGAGCAAGCAGAGAGAAATAACGCCCGGCATAGACCGGAAGCGGATGGAATTTGCCCTTGAAAAAAGTCATGTGGGCTTCTGGGATCTGACTCTTGGAGATCACACCATAAAACGCACCATTGAACACTCCCGCATTTTTGGCTATGAAAATGAGTATTCCGGATGGTCACTGGGGAAGTTCCTTGAACACGTCATATCAGAGGATCGAAACTCGGTCGAGACTCTCATCAGGAAATCGATAGCAAACAAGCACAACTATGCTTTCGAATGCCGGATTCGTCGAATCGACAATGAGGTTCGCTGGATTGAAGCAAAAGGCAAGTTCCATATCGACGAGCGCGACAACTCGGCCCACGTCCTGGGCATCGTTCAGGACATCACCGAGCGCAAACAGACTGAAAATAGGCTCTATAAGCTCAACCGTGCTCTGCTGGCAATCAGCAATTGCAACCAGGCGCTTCTCCGGGCGGACAATGAAATGCAGTTGCTGAACGATGTTTGCCATACTGTCATGGAAATAGGCGGGTATCGCATGGCATGGGTTGGTTATGCAGAAAATGACCTTCAGAAAAGCGTAAGACCTGTCGCTATTGCAGGAATTGAGGACGGGTATCTGGAGTCTTTCGGAATCTCATGGGCGGATATTGAACCGGGTCATGGGCCCACAGGAACGGCTATCCGAACCGGACAACCAAGCGTTAGCCATAACATCCAGAAAGACTATAAATTCAAACTATGGCGAAGCGAGGCATTGAAACGAGGATACTCTTCAAACCTGAGCCTGCCACTGAAAAAAGGGGAACAGGTTTTTGGGGCATTGACCATCTATTCTGCCGCCCCTGATGCATTTGACGCGGAGGAGACGACGTTGCTCACTTCGCTTGCTGACAACCTGGCTTACGGCATCACGATGCTGCAGAACCGAAAAGCCAGGGAAATGGTCGAAGAGGAGCTACGCCAAAGCGAAGTCAGGTACCGGAGCCTGTTTGAGAACAAGTATACCATCATGTTGATCATTGATCCGAACGACGGGGCGATCATCGATGCAAATCCTGCCGCCGTGAACTTCTATGGCTGGAAAAGGGATGAACTGTGCAGTATGAATATCAAACAGATCAACATACTGTCGAAGGAGAATGTTCAATCGGAAATGCAGCAAGCCCAGAATACACGGTGTAATTACTTTGTCTTTCATCATCTCCGGGCCGATGGGTCTGTCAGGGACGTAGAAGTCGTCAGCGTCCCGATCAGCATCGCAGGCACACCTCTGCTGTACTCGATCGTCAACGACATCACCGAGCGGAAGCAGGCACATGAAATGCTTGTCGAAAGCAATAACCGGATGAATTATATCATGGCTTCGACCAAGGCCGGTCTCTGGGAAATCGGAATAGGCTCGAATGACACCATATGGTCCGACGAATTATGGCAACTCTACGGACTTGAACCCCACAGTTGCGAACCCTCTTACGAGAACTGGTTGACCACTATCGCCCTGGAAGACCGGGACAGGGTCAGGAAAGAAGCTGAAAAGGCACTGGAAAACGGCACTGAATTCAGCTGCATGTGGCGGATCAGAAACGCTGATGGAAGCATTCGCTGGCTTGAATCCAAAGGTCGGCCCTCCTTGGATTCTGAAGGCAGGAACCAGCGTTACGCCGGTATCGTTATCGATATAACTGATCGAAAAACGGAGGAAGAAGAGAAACTGCAACTGGAAACCCGGCTCCGCAAGGCGCAGCGACTCGAATCCATAGGAACCCTGACCAGCGGTATCGCGCACGATTTCAAAAACATCCTTATTCCAATTCTCGGCTACTCAGAACTGGGACTGCTGGGCGAGCCGACAGATAATCCCTCGCATGAATATTTCAACCAGATATCCCTGGCTGTTGATCGGGCAAAGCAACTAATCGATCAGATCCTGACGTTCAGCAAGCCAGAGAACATCGTTTCATCAGTCGTAAGCGTACAGTCCATCTTGACCGAAGCACTCCTGCTCATGAGGCCCTCGATCCCGGAAACAGTAACGCTGGAAGAGCATATCGACCATACCTGCCGAAGCATTAAAGGCGACCCGTCCCAGATTCATCGGATCATTGTCAACCTGTGTACCAACGCACTCCAGGCAATGGGAAAAAACGAGGGCGTACTGCGAATAGAGCTCGGGGAAGTCAGCTCCGATAGCAATCTGCGAAAAACCATGCCCAAACTTTTTTCAGACAACTACCTGCGACTCAGCATTTCCGATACCGGAACCGGAATGGACGAAGCCACTATGGAGCGCATATTCGAGCCATTCTTCACCACAAAAAGCACGAACAAGGGAAGCGGACTCGGTCTTTCCGTAGTACATGGCATCGTCACCGGTTACAACGGTGATATTACGGTCGAAAGCCAGCCGGGAAAAGGCACATCATTCCAAATCTACCTGCCCGTGATCGTCAAACAGGACGAACAGGCAAAAAACGACAAGCTGCCATCAAACTCTCGGCACATCCTTTATGTCGACGATGAAGAGTCAAACACAAGGATGATGTCGATCATGATAAAGAACCTCGGGTACACGGTACACACATCAAATTCCCCGACCGAGGCCATCACGATGTTCATGCAGGACCAGGTCAAATTCAACCTGGTCATTTCCGATATGCTCATGCCCGGGATGAATGGAACCGACCTTGCAGCCGAACTTAACAGGATCAACCCCGGAATACCGATCATCCTGCTCACCGGTTATGGAAAGGAGATCGGGGATAAAACATCCCTGAACAATTATGGGATCTCAATGCGCCTGAATAAACCGGTCAGGATGGGAGAGTTGAAATCAGCCATCAAAGAGCTCATTTCAGACCGGACAGAATAACCTCCGGAATCAAGCCGGACTTTTGGCCCGAAGCCGCACGTATTGCCGGCGAGCTGACACTGGAGGTTATTGCCCTTCCCCATCTTCATTTATCCCGACATCGTGCTGGTTTTAGACATAACGAACGTCAAAAACCATGTGAGTCATTGATAACGATATTCAAGTAACGACATACGATGAAAAAATCTTTCAGCTGGCGAAAAGCCACAAGCTTCGGCCTGTTTTTATCCTTTTTGATCCTGCTCATCTCAGGAGTGATCCTCTATATTTTCCCCGGTGGAATCGGCTCCGGATCCATACCCGAGTTTGGCGGCCTTACAAAACCGGCATGGCTTAACCAGCACATGGTATTCGGGATTGCCTTTACCCTGCTGTCACTTTACCATCTGTTTTTCATTAACCGGGAACCCTTTTTATCGTACCTGAAAAAGAATAAATCCGAAGGTCGGCAAAGTCGGGCTGAGCTGCTGACGACAATAATGGTGACATCATTTATTGCCATAGGCACATGTATCCACATGCAGCCGTTATTGACCGTCCTGATTACAGGTAAAGAGGTCGCCGACACTCTGGAACAAAAAAATGATGACGGGCCTTCTTTTCAGGACAACACGACAGCATATGCCGAACGATCCCATCGACATGGTTTCGATGACCATTATGACGAGCGACAGGCATCTCCGCGACTTGCATCACGCTGGGAAGAGTCCGAAGAAACCGCCGGCACAAGATTCAATTCAGGTGCAGGCAATAACGACGCCCAACCGGCAAATAACGGGGCACCTGACGACGATTTACATCGCCGGACAAAGGCAAGCTGCGCATCATGCCACTGAAGTTCATATAGAGATCGTCGTGCCGTTCCTGCAGGCATGGCTGCATGCGGCAAGTAAAGGAGATAGAGCATCGCGCGATGAAGAGCTGCTCAGCGCGATGCCTGAAGGCACATCGGATTATGAGACGGTCCTGCATCCGGGATGAAAGAGCGCAGAACAAGAAGCCGCCGCGACTATCCTGTTGGACGGGATTTGATGGAACTCACGGCGCGCTCTCTCTGACAACCTGTCCCCGGGAGGTAAACGAGATCCCCTGCTGCATCCCGGCGCCGATCATCACACTCTCGACGATCGGCTGACTGACCTTTGCCGCCGATTTCCATGTAACGATGAAACTGGCACCTGATCCCCCCTCCTTGTCTGATTCATTGACGACGTAGCGCAGCGACGCATAGGGACGAACCAGAAGCGGAACCTTGAGAAACCTCCTGATCAGGCGGCCTGCCGAGTCATGGTAATCGACACTGGTGACCGTTATTGTCGTCGAGGGGTCTGAATTCCGGATACTCACGGTCGCAGTGAGATAAAACGGTTTTTCGCGATCGCCCATATAGACATGCGAGTAGGCTGGAGCATAGATGGTCTGTCCTGTTGACCATGAGACCGGAGCTGCAGCGCGCGCATGAACGGAGAAGGCGCTCAATACTAAAACCAGCAATCCTCCGCATACACGATGATTAAGTCTCTTTGATTTCATTGTTCGCTGTGGTCAGTTGTTCGTGAAAGAGCGGTTAAAACTGTTTTCAACGATTTGCTCAAGCCTGTCTGCGTCAGGTACCTGGCGGTGAGAGTACCAGGGAAATTGCACCCGTTCCGCTTTCAGAAACTAAAGAAAAATAATATCATCCAAGCCACAAGAGGATAATCGCCGACACGCGAACATGCTGAAGCATACAACGGAGGGTTATCTGCATGTTATTAGCCGTAGCAGGGTTGTGAGATTCGAAGATATGAGAAACATGAAAAATCAGCACATAGGATTGATCGAATTGGGCTGGAGCGACTGGTTCGAGCAAAGGGCGGAATGCAAACCAACAGACAGTTTCGCCAGAGTAGCGGCTGTCGATCGTGATCAGTTATTGCTGGTCGATCAAACAGGCTCGTTCAGGGCGAAGCTGGCCGGCAGCTATCTGCACCGCCATCGCCTGACCCATGAGCTGCCATGCGTCGGCGACTGGGTGTGCCTCGAAAAGCAGCCAGGCGAAGATTTCGGTGTGATCCACACGCTTCTGGCACGAAAGAGTTCGCTGCGCAGAAAGTCGGCAGGCAACGTCATCGATTACCAGATGATAGCGGCAAATGTGGACTATGTGGTCGTCGTTCAGTCATGCCACTTCGATTTCAACCTGAAACGGCTGGAACGCTATCTCGTCATGGTGATGGACGGCGGGGCTGAGCCGTATATTCTGCTCACCAAGACAGACCTGGTGGATCCGGCTGTGCTGGCTGCGCAGTTGGCGGAAATACGTTCGACCGGCATCACCGCGCCGATCGTCACATTGAGCAACGTAACCCAGCAGGGGGTGGATGAACTCAGGCGGCTTTTATCGCCCGGAAAAACCTATTGCTTCGTCGGGTCGTCGGGAGTCGGCAAGAGCACGCTGATCAACAGGTTGATCGGCCACGAGACGCAGGTAACCAAAGCCGTCAGCGGGACAGGCGAAGGGCGGCACACGACTGTTCGTCGCGAGCTGGTTCGCCTCGATGGCGGTGCGCTGGTTATCGACAACCCGGGAATGCGTGAATTCGGCATCCTCGGCGCTGAAAGCGGCATCAGGAGCAGTTATTCCGACATCACTGCCCTCTCGCCAAGCTGCCGTTACCGGGACTGCAGCCATACCGTCGAAAAGGGTTGTGCAGTACTCGAGGCCGTACATTCCGGCGAAATCAGCCAGGAGCACTTCGATAACTACCTGAAACTCAGGCAAGAGTCGGAGTTCTACGAAATGTCCCGCGCAGAAAAAAAACAAAAGGACAGGGACTTCGGCAAATACAAGCAATCAGTAAAAAAGAACCTGAAAAAGGGTTAACGAATTTGCGGCAAGTATTTAATTTTTTTGTGCCGGCAAGTTTCCCTGGCGAGCGCTCATGCACTCCGACATAGTCACTTGAGCTTTCATTCCGGCCTTGATAGGATATCCTCCCCCAGCTCCTATACCTCCCCAATGATTTCAGTTTGTGAATAGCTATCGGTCGCGTTCTCCGCGCAGCCTGGAGAGAATGTTGTCAATAGTTTTCAGTAATGTAACTCGCAACGGATTGCATAAGTGCTTCACATAACGGAACTTGATACCATCAGATGGCGATCATGTCGCAAGCATTCTCCAATTAATGATACCGGCTGAATCATGGCAATCAACCGCATTTATCCTCACTGCTGGATTCCGTTTGTTCTCTGCTTACTGGTTGTTCTGTTTGCAGGCACCGCCGATGCGGCAAATTTCAGCATCAGCACGACAGACACCACGGGGAAAACCCTGACGACAAATGAAACCGGCACGATAGCATCGGGAGGCAGATTAAGCGTATCAGGAAACACTCAGGCGATTACCGTTACAGGAACATCCGGTACCGTAACGCTGAACAATTCGGGAACCGTGACGCAGACAGGAACGGCCCGCGCCATAAGAAACAATACCCAGGGGGTGACCCTGAACTTCAACAACTCAGTAGGCGCAGAGATATCGGCAGTCGGAGACGACGTACTGAAAGTCGGATCCGGCTCAATAATCAATCTCGACAACCAGGGTACGATCTGGCAGAAAGGAATCGCCCTGACATCCGGACAGGCTCTTGACCTCCGGGATATGACCTCCAGCGGAAACACCATAATCAACGGATCGGCAACAAATACCACCGCGCTGATCCGCGCCGACAATGACGATGCAATCCGACCGGGAAAAAACACGACATTGACCAACTACGGCACCATCATCAGTTATGGCACAGTCAACACAAAGTTTCCCGATTATCTCGGCTCGTCGAACAACGCGCCGAGCGCCCAGGATGGGATCGATATAGGCGCCGGCACCGGAGTTGTGATCAACAACTATGGAACAATCAGCGGCCCCCGACACGGTATAACTGCTGATACAGAGCTCACTGTCACGAACTATGCCGGAGGGAACATCATCGGGCGAAACGGCTCCGGTGTGGGCAGCGACGGCACAGG
>Ga0326726_10005986_pt1 | contig 10978 bp, 12 predicted proteins | sample MHFenrmetagenome_2_FD_207603 | JGI IMG/M metagenome (GOLD analysis project Ga0326726, IMG submission 207603) | Lab enriched peat soil microbial communities from Michigan Hollow, Ithaca, NY, United States - MHF15MN | ecosystem: Environmental > Terrestrial > Soil > Wetlands > Peat | place: USA...
GCACGTAGAACGGGGGACGATTATCCTGATCGGAGCGACGACGGAGAACCCGTCTTTCGAAGTAAACTCCGCGCTCCTTTCGCGCTGTAAAGTCCTGACCCTGCGCGGCCTGACAGAGGAGGAGATCGGACGAATCCTGAACCGGTCCCTCGGCGATGAAGACAAGGGACTGGGAAAATTGGGGGTGGAATTAGCCCCGGAGGCGGGAAGGTTCTTGACCGAGATGGCTCACGGCGACGCTCGAGTTGCCCTGAATGCCCTGGAGGCGGCGGCGGTGACCGCTACGCCCGATCCCCGGGGGCTCCGGGTCCTCACCCTCCCCATGGTGGAGGAGGCCATGCAGCGCAGGGCGCTCCTCTATGACAAGGAGGGAGAGGAGCACTATAATGTTATCTCCGCCTTTCATAAGAGCCTTCGGGGAAGCGACCCGGATGCGGCCCTCTACTGGCTGGCGCGAATGATCGAAGCCGGGGAAGACCCCTTATACGTGGCCCGCCGGATGGTTCGCTTTGCCAGCGAGGATGTCGGGATGGCCGACCCCCAGGCCCTGGGCGTGGCCCTCGGGTCCATGGAGGCCTTTCATTTCGTGGGGCTCCCCGAGGGGGAACTGGCCCTGGCAGAGGCCGCGGTGTATTTAGCTACCGCCCCCAAGAGCAATGCCATTTACACGGCTTACGAGAGCGCAAAAGGGGATGTGGCCAAGAAAGGAGCCCTTCCGGTTCCTTTTCCCATTCGCAACGCCCCCACTCGGCTGATGAAGGAATTGGGGTATGGGCGGGGATACCGATATGCCCATGACTACCCGGAAGGTTTGGTGGAGCAGGAATATTTTCCCAAAGACCTGGGAAACCGGATTTATTATCGTCCCACGGAACGGGGCTTCGAAAAAATCATCGGACAGCGCCTGGAGGCGTGGCGTAAAAAGATAGGGCGGAAATTCTGAGGGGGTTTGGTAAGGACCCTCTCAAGCTTCCATTCGAAGAGAGGAGTAGAAATATGGGTAGTGTGGTGAAGAAGAGAAGGAAAAAGATCTCCAAACACAAACACCGCAAACTTCTAAAGAGAACCCGGGTCCAGAGGAGAAAAAGAAAGTAACCAGCCCTCTTCGAGAAGGAAAAAAAGGAAAAGGGTTACTCCGGGGTGGGGGCGGGGGGCGGCAGGGTGTCCACCCGCTCCTTCAATTCTTTCCCAACTTTGAAAAAAGGCAGCCTTTTGGGGGAGACATCCACTTTGGTCCCCGTCCGGGGATTTCTTCCTAAATAGGACTGGTAGTTCCGGACGGTAAAGTTGCCAAATCCGCGGATTTCGATTCTTTCGCCTTTGACCAGAGCGTCGATCATTGAGGAAAAGATCGTGTTTACAATGGTCTTCGCGTCCTGCTGGGCCAAGTTGTTCGACTTTTCCATGAGTTTCTGGATGAGCTGGAACTTGGTCATTGCTTCCTTCTCCTTATGAAAGGTGGGTTCTTGGGGTTTGTTAGAAAGTATATACCATGAAGCCTTTTGGAATGTAAACCTAAAAATTTAAAGGGAAATTTTGCCGAAACGGATCCCCTGGGAAAGGGGGCTTCATCCGCCTTTCATCCGAATCATACAAAAGGGGATTCGTACCCTTCTTTTTCGCAGAGCTCGGACATCTGTTCTTGGTTCTTGCGCTCCAGTTCGCGGATCGATTCCCTAAGGGACCGGGCCCGCTTGTCCAGGTCCTCCAGTTTTCCTTCTTTGGCGCGAATTTCTGCGTCTCCTTTACAGGGCTGGAGGCGGAGGCTTGATTGCTCTTTTTTTATCTCGGCCAATTCCCTCTGAAAGTCCCGAATCTGGCGTTCGATCTGTTTTACCATTTCTTCCTTCCTAAAGGGCGATAGGGGTTTTATAAAGCCCGTGGGGGAGATTCCTTGATCTCCACGAATGGTAGCGATTTTATAAAATTTTTGAGAATCAATCAAGCGCAAAATGAACCTTTTTTATATTATCCGGGAAGGGCCGAGAGATGAAGGCTTCTCCTCTTCTCCCTTCAATTGGGAAAAAGCGGTGACAGCAAGGGGTAGCTTTCCTTGATTTTCCCAGGTCATCGGAAGTAGAATAGGCTCCAAAAACGAACCGATGGATTTTGGCTGAGCGACCATGAAGGGGCGCGTGAATCAGTCCATTCCCAAAATGTTTTTTTGGGCGCCGATCTTTCTTCTCTTGGCGGGTTGCGCTACCCCGCTGAGCGACGTTTCCCAAGACTTTAAGTCCGTGCGCCCCACCCGGATTGCCGTTCTTCCGGCCAAAAACGAAACGGCCGATATGGACGGGCCCATTGTTTTTCGCCTTCTGGCGGGGGCGGAATTAGCGGACAAGGGTTATGCCCTGGTAGACTTTGCCCGGATCGATGAAGCCCTTCGGGAAAAAGGGATCGAGGAGGCCGGGCAGATAGAATCCTTAACCTCCCAGGAAATTGGGGAATCCGTGGGGGCCGATGGTCTTCTTTACATTACGGTTTTGACCTATGGCCGCCAGGTCGGAGTTCACCTGAAGATGGAGGGAAGTTTCATCCTTGTGGACGCCAAGACCGGGCAGAAGCTCTGGTTCTCGGAGCTCTCCGTATCCGATGACATCCTCCTGGAGGGGGGAACGGCTGTCTTGATAGGAGAACTGTTTGGGGGGCAAGATAAAAGAAAGAGCCGAGAGAAGGCGATGGAAACCTATCTGGCCATGCGCCAGGCCATGATTGCTCAAGCTGTCAACCGGTTCCGCGCCCACCCCATCAAGCGAGAAGTATTTCGGGTGATTACTACGGACATGGATAAAATCTACCTCCTGGAAATATTCTTCCGCAGAAATTTTCGGAGTCTGCCCCGCCCTTGAGGCGCTTAGGCGGAAAAGGTAATTTAGTCCGGAGAAATAAGGTTCGGAGGGGAGGACAATAAGTAGAAGCGGGTTTCAAACCCGCCCTTACTCCAACCTTTTTCCTTAAAATTCCCTTGAAAAAACCCCCGCTCTTGGCTATATTCGGATTGCCCCGATGGCGGTCTTTACCCGTGCATGAGCGGAGACCCTGAATTCCTAGAATCTTTTTCCGTTGAAAGGCATCTTTAATTGATAAATCTATCCGATCAGTCCCTCATTGAAAAGGTCCGGGGTGGGGATTATCAGGCTTTTGAATTTTTGGTCACTCGCTATGAGGCGAAGGTTTATCGGCTGGCAATCCGCATGCTGCGCAACCCGCAAGACGCGGAAGACGCGCTCCAGGAGACTTTTTTGCAAGTCTTTCGGGGATTGCCGGGTTTTGAAGGCAGGTCCCAGTTTTCCACCTGGTTGTTCCGGCTGGCAACCAATGTTTGCCTGATGAGAATTCGCCACCGTGAAACCGAGCCCTCCAAACTGTTACCCCTGGAGGACTATCTTCCTAAGCTGGAGGAAGGGGAGGGCCCCCCGATGGTGGATTGGGCAGACCGGCCGGAGGACGCCCTCTTGAGCAAGGAATCCCGGGAGCAGATGATGGGAGCCTTGGATAAACTTCCCCCCGAATACAGGGCCGTTTTTATCCTTCGCGACATCGAAGGTTTTTCCAACGCCGAGACCGGGGAGTCCCTGGGGATTTCCATAGCCGCCGTGAAGTCTCGGCTTCACCGGGCCCGGCTGGCCCTCCGGGGGATGCTATCTGAATATTACCAACGGAAGCAGGATTTCGGAGGGTTCGAAACCAGGTTGGAGGATTGAATTATGGAGAAGGACGAAAAAACTACTCAGGTATTTTCCTGCAAGGGAATGGAATGCAAGGAAATGCTGGAGAAACTCTCCGAATACATCGACGGGGAGTTGGACCCGAAACTCTGCCAGGACCTGGAAAAGCACATGGCCGACTGCAATCCCTGCCTGATATTCGTGAATACCCTAAAAAAGACCATCAGTCTCTTCAAATACGCCAGTTCCGAACCCCTGCCCAAGGAAGTCCATATCCGCCTGCATGACTACTTGAAGAAAAATTGCCAGGGCTGCTGAAATCCCGCTTTTGGATAAATCTTCTCCCGGAGTCCTCTGGGCCCTCTCGATGCATTAAAAGCTGAAGACTAAAATCGAAAGACCTGCGTACCCCAGTTTTTTTCTTGACGCCCGGGGACCGTTCGGCTTATAAAAACATAGCGCAAATCGGCAAGGGAGGGCTGGAAAGATGAAGACCCAAAGGATGCAGGTCAAATCGAAAGTCTGGATCGAAGCCGGCGGGGAAGTCGTGGCCGGGGACGGCAAGGTAAACTTGCTAGAAAAAATCGAAGAGAAGGGTTCTATCCTGAAGGCTGCGGAGGAGATCGGAATGTCCTACCGTCATGCTTGGGGCTTCCTCCAGAAGATGGAGAAGCGGGGGGGGATCAAACTCGTGGAGACCCAGGTGGGCGGAAGGGAAGGGGGAGGAGCGAAGCTGACCCCTCCAGGAAAGGAATTTTTGAAGCGGTATTCAGCCTTCCGCGAAGGCCTGGATGAATATATCGAGGATAAATTCCAAAGAGCTTTTAAATAAACCATCAGCGGTCAGATTTCAGCCAAGACTCATCGTAAGGCTTTTAGCTGATAGCTGAATGCTGATTGCCAAGAGCTGTTTTTCTATGCGATTTCTGGGCAACGAATACAACCGCAATGAACTGGCCGGAGCCTTCGGGGACCTGGGCACCTTCATCCCCTTTGTGGCCGCCTATATCACCCTCAATAAAATGGACCCCCTGGGCATCCTGGTGGCTTTCGGCGTCTTCAAAATCTTTGTGGGCCAGTACTTCAAGACCCCCTTTCCAGTCCAGCCCATGAAGGCCATCGGGGGTATGGCCATCGCCCATCCGGAGAGCATCACCCAAGGGATGATCTGGGGCTCAGGATTATTCACCGCGGCCTTTTGGTTGATCATGGGATTTTCAGGGGCGGTATCGTGGCTGCATAAAATCACCGCCAAGCCCATTACCCGCGGCATCATGCTGGGGCTGGGCCTTTCCTTTGTCCTGCAGGGGGTTGGAATGATGAAAGAACAGCCATGGGTGGCCTTGATTGCGGCGGCCATGACTTTCTTTCTTCTTTCCCAGGAGAAAGTCCCGGCCATGCTCCTCCTTCTGGCATTCGGTATGGGGGTGGCCTTCACGGCCAATCCCTCGCTGTGGCAGGACATAAGTCAGATTTCGGTCCGTTTCCGATTTCCGGAATTTTTTCTGGGCATGATAAGTTGGTCTGATCTGGTCGCGGGAACTTTGATCCTGGGATTGCCCCAGGCCCCGCTCACCCTGGGCAATGCCATCATCGGCACGGCTGAGGAAAATAATGAACTGTTCCCGGACCGGCCGGCAAAGGTAAAAACGATTGCCGTGGACCATGGAATCATGAACCTCTTCAGCGCCGCCATCGGCGGGATTCCACTCTGCCATGGCGCCGGGGGAATGGCCGGCCACGTCCGCTTCGGCGCGCGGACGGGTGGAGCCTTGGTCATTCTGGGAGTCATAGTCCTGCTTCTGGGCCTTTTCTTCAGCGATTCCGTTGCCACGATCTTTAAGATCTTTCCTCCCCCCGTCCTGGGGGTCATTCTCTTCTTTACCGGCCTGGAACTGGCTTCCATCACCCGGGATATCGGGAACCAGCGCTCGGACGTTTATATCATGCTGGTCGTTGCCGGCCTGGCCATGTGGAACATGGGGGTGGCTTATCTCGCCGGCCTTGTCCTTTATTATGGGGCGGAAAAGAAGGTCCTGAAATTTTAGGTCTTCTTTACTCCTTGACGGTGAACTGCGATAGCTCGTAAATGCGCAATGATTTTTCCAGCCCGGCTATTTCCTCCACCACCTTCTCAAAACCCTGCTCCCCGAAAAGCTCGTTCTCCTGATCCTCAAACTTTTCACCCAGCCAGTCATACTCCTGTGACGAAATTATGGAATGAAAAGCAGGAAAAAGAACCGTGTCTTCCCGCGATTTGTGGGGGCGGTACATGCGAGAGAAGAGACCCAGGTTTTGTATCAGCTCCTTCTTCTCCTTGGCATTGAGAGTGGGAAGGGAGGAAAAATTCTTGATTCTTTCGGTCAAGCGGCGCCCGGCTTGATGCTGTTGAAGCAAGACCTTTACAAGCTCGACTAGCTTACCGGCCTTTTCAAATCGGGGGAAAAGGTAATCTTCTTCGAGTTTTTCATGATAGTCTTCGACGAATCGTCGAATCAGGGCCGCCGCCCCGGTAAGCACTTCAGGAGGGTATTTTATGCCCTTCTCTAGCCGCATGGAAATATTATCGTAGATGAGCAGAATTCGGGCGAGAACCCCGTGCTCGCGCATCAGGTCCTCAGCTGGAGAAATTTCTTCCCCCTTTTTTTCCTCGTACTTCTTATCCTCGCTTCTGGAAGACGCCAAGGTGGAAAGACCATTTGTTTGTAGGGTGGCGGTCGAGGCCATCAGAATTCCCCCCATTTTGATGAACTCCCTTCGAGTGGGATCGAATTGAGCAAGACTCTTCATAAGACACCTCCTGTTTGGTTGTATACAGGTCCCCCAGTTAATACAACCCCCTTTTCCCTTCTCTTTTTCCCTTTCCCCCACCCCACCCTTCTCCTGGAAAGGGAGATGATGTTGGAGGTCAGAATTCTTAATGCGCATACATCCGGGGTACCTATTCTTATCCTGTAAAAGAAGGAATTGCAGGGGAATGGGGTGGGTTCTGTATTTTATTTAAAAAAGACCGTATTTTTTGGGGCAGATATCCCTTTTTGTTCAGTCGGCCACCTTCTCCTTCCGGGGGTAGAATCCAGGGTTTTCGTCTCCCCTTCCGGGCACTCGAAAGAAAAAAGATGGGGGCCTTTATGCCTTGACACACAATTCCCTTTTTTATATATTCAACCCACCCCAATGCGGGTTCCTATCAACAATCTAACGCGGAGGTGAGTCGGTCATGCGAAACAAGCCTGTCGTCGCGTTGCTCGTCTTGGTCGGAATCCTGGCCGTGGCCTCAGCCGGGCAGTGTGCATCCCGCGGGGAGGGGGATCGGTACCCGACGAAGCCGATCAATTACCTTGTTGTCTGGGATCCGGGCGGGCAGTCGGACCGCACCGCGCGACTGCAGCAGCCGCTCCTGGAAAAGATGCTCGGGCAGAAGATCGTCATCGACTATAAGGTCGGCGGCGGCGGGGCGGTAGGCTGGGCGCAGTTTGTGCGGTCGCGTCCCGACGGCTATTCCATCGCCGGGACCAACCTGCCCACCATCGTCACTCAGCCGATGCTGCAGGATGTCGGCTACAAGACCGACCAGTTTCTTCCGATCTGCGACTTCCAGTACACACCGCTCGTCATGGCGGTCAAGAAGGATAGCTCCTACAAAACCCTCAAGGACTTCCTGGCCGCCGCCAAGGCCGATCCCGGCAAGCGCAGTATCGGAGGCGTGGCTCTCTGGTCCATCACCCACATCGTGGCGATGAATCTGATGAAGGACGCGGGAATCCAGGCGCAATTCGTGCCCCACACGGGGTCGGCGTCGCTGATCAGCAATATCCTGGGCGGTCACGTGGACGTGGGGATCATCTATACCGACGACATGGTTCGCCTCCAGGACCAGGTCCGCGTATTGGCCGTTGCCACCCCGGACAAGTTCCCGGGCCGAGCGGACGTGCCCACGTTCAAGGAGCAGGGGTTCGATTACGACGCGGGAGTCTCGCGCGGAGTCGCCCTGCCGGCGGGGGCCCCGGACTACGCCCTGAAGAAGCTGGAGAAAGCCTTCGTGGAGATCACCAATTCTCCCGAGTATGTCAAGACCATGGTTTCGCAGGGGTTCGTGCCCCGCGCCTTCAATGCCCAGCAGTTCAAGGACGAGATCGCCCGGCAAATGACGTTCTGGCGTAATGCGCTGAAGGACGCGGATATTAAAAAGAAGTAGGGGCGACCGAATAATAACCGCCGTGAATCCTCCAGGCGAGCGAATCGGCGGTGGATTCTGCGGGGAGGGAATTGCATGCGGACACTCCGGTCGGCAGACCTGATGACCGGCGCCCTTACTATTGTCATCGGCATGGTAACACTCGTGGCCTCGCGCAGCATCAAAGCCATGGCCGGGGAGAGCCTGGACCCCCGCACGCTCCCGGCAATGGTGGGCTGGGCCATGGTCCTGTGCGGTGCGGGGATCATGTACAACGGCTGGCGCTATCGCGGCGACCGGGTGCCGGTCCAATGGCCAGACAGGGCAGGGCAGCGCCGCTTGGTGGCGACGGCTATCCTGCTCTTCGCGTATGTGATCCTCATCGAGCCCGTCGGCTTCCCCATTGTCACCGCCGCTTTTGTCGCCGCCCACTCCTGGTACCTGGGCCGCTACCGCCTCTGGGTCACCCTTCTGGCGGGGGGTGCCACCGGGGTCATCGTGTACTACGTGTTCATGGAGTTCCTTGAGCTAACCTTCCCGCTTGGACTGCTCGAATACCTGCATTAGCGCGGGAGATGAACCACCAAGGCGTCAAAACGTCAAGGCCACTTCTCCGGAGCCGCTATGAGATTTACAGAATGGGCTTGGGGTCAGACCGGTCATCGATTCGGGGAGGTTTGACTCATGCTCTTTTCGTGGGACATGCTCTTCCAGGGGTTCGCGACGGCGCTGACCCCCTACAACATTTTCTTCGCCTTCATCGGCTGCTTGATCGGAACCCTCGTCGGGGTGCTCCCGGGCATCGGGCCGACTTCGGGGATCGCCATTCTCCTCCCCCTCACCACGGTCCTGCCGCCCATCCCCGCCATTATCATGATGGCGGCGATCTACTACGGGGCCATGTACGGGGGCTCGACGACCGCCATCGTAGTGAACATTCCGGGGGAGGCTGCCTCCGTGCCCACGGCCCTGGACGGATACGAGCTGGCCAAGCAGGGCCGCGCGGGCCCAGCGCTGGGGATTGCAGCCATCGGCTCCTTCGTGGCGGGAACCCTCAGCCTCTTCGGCGTAACCTTCTTCGCCCCCATCCTGGCGGGCGTGGCGCTGGCCTTCGGGCCGCCGGAGTACTTCGCGCTCATGTTCATGGCCCTCTCCCTGGTGGTGAGCCTATCGGAGAAGGCGCTTCTCAAGGGACTGGCCGGCATGTGCCTGGGCCTCCTTGCCAGCCTGATCGGCATGGACCCGTTCACCGGGACCACCCGCCTCACCTTCGGCTCCTCGACGCTGATCGCGGGCGTGAACTTCGTCGCCGTGGTCATCGGCCTTTTCGCCTTCGGCGAACTCTTTGTGAATGTCGAACGACAGATCACCCACATCTACGGCACCCGGATCAAGGACTGGATGCCCACTTGGCGCGATATTCGGGAGACCTGGGTAAGCATGATCCGGGGAACAGGGGTGGGCTTCTTCCTGGGACTGCTTCCCGGGTGCGGGCCGGCCGTCTCCACCTTCGTGTCCTACGACGTGGAGAAGCGCTTTTCCCGGCACCCCGAGCGGTTCGGGAAAGGAGCCATGGAAGGGGTGGCGGGGCCGGAGTCGGCCAACAACGCCGGGTCCTGCAGTCAGTTCATCCCGCTCCTGGCCTTCGGCATTCCTCCCGGGCCGACGCTGGCCATGCTGCTGGGCGCCCTGATGATGTACGGCCTGCAACCGGGGCCGCGTCTCTGGACAGAGCAGCCGCAGCTGGTCTGGTCCACCATCGCCAGCATGTATATCGGGAACGTAATGCTCCTAATCTTAAACCTGCCTCTGGTCGGCTTCTGGGCGCGGATCGCCCTGATCCCGTTCCCGATCCTAGGCCCGTTGATCGTCGTGTTCTCCCTAATCGGAGCTTACAGCGTCCGCTACCTCCTCTTCGATGTCTGGGGGGCGCTCGTCTTCGGCTTGATCGGCTACCTCATGCGGAAGTTCGGTTTTCCGCTGGCCCCGGTGGTCCTGGCCGTCATCCTGTCGCCGCAACTCGAGATCGCCCTGAAGCAGTCGCTGGCCCTGTCACAAGGCTCGTATCAAATCTTCTTTGGTCGCCCCATCGCCCTCGTGTTCATGATTCTGGCCTTCGGGGTGATCGCCCGCGGGCTCTGGCAGCAGTATAAGAGCCGTCAGCTGGAGTTTACCGAAGAAGAAGCGGACTAAGCGATTCGGACCGCCGCTCCCAATCAAATCGAGAAGAGCATCGCTCCAAGAATAAGGAGGTGAATCATTATGAAATGCGATCGGTGCGACAAGACCATCGAATCCGGAAATGAGCGAAATCATCTGGGCCGGACCCTTTGTGAAGACTGCTACATGGACGCCCTGTCGCCCTCGCGAGCCTGCGACCCCTGGGCGGTGCACAGCGCCAAGTCTTTGGAAAGACAGTCGGGTGGCACCGCGGCTCTGACCCCGGTCCAATCCGAGATTCTACGACTCCTGAAAGAAACCGGCGGCATGGAACCTCCCGTTCTGCTTCGGCAACTCGGCGGCAAACTGACCCTGAGAGAACTGGAACGGGAGTTCGCCACCTTGAGACACATGGAAAAGGCCAGAGGAGAGAAGCGAGGGGATCGAATTGTCTGGCGGTTGTGGTAGCGCCTTTGAAGTCGTACACCAGCCCAAGTTTCCCCTTGACAGCCTTCTCTTATTTACCCATACTCACAGTGAAGCAGTTCACTATTTTAGGAAAAGGGGGGAGAGATATGAAGGAGGAAGAAAAGATCGCCCAGCTTAAGAAAATGGTGAATCAACTCATTAAAGTTGAGGAGGAAGTGATTGCTCTGACCGAAAAGACGGGTGGTCAGGCCGCGAATTCAACCGTAAAGTATCTGCTCCGGGCCATCCAGCACGATTCCCGGAAACATGCCGATTTGGGCCGGGCCGCCATGGAAATCCTCGAGTACAAACAAGTAGCGGGAGCAGAAGAAAGAAAAGAAGTTTGGGACCTGTTAAAAAAGCATGCGGAACTGGAACAAAAACACAAGGATTTTCTTTCCGAGATGAAGAAGCTTACCGATACCCCCGCCCTGAAATACATTTTCGAACAGATCTGGAATGACGAGAAAATCCACCATGCCATGCTTGAAACGATGATGACCAA
>Ga0326726_10005988_pt1 | contig 10975 bp, 7 predicted proteins | sample MHFenrmetagenome_2_FD_207603 | JGI IMG/M metagenome (GOLD analysis project Ga0326726, IMG submission 207603) | Lab enriched peat soil microbial communities from Michigan Hollow, Ithaca, NY, United States - MHF15MN | ecosystem: Environmental > Terrestrial > Soil > Wetlands > Peat | place: USA...
GGATAGCTTTTCGATTTCCTTTACATAATCTACAAAAACATTCTTAATCTCGGAAGCGGCAATCCGGTCAATGTCTTCCTTGATATCTGCACATTTCAGGAAAATAAGAGGGTCAACAGAATATTCCCTGGCGACAGCATTAATTATATCCCTCCGCGCCTGGGGTATTTCAATTCCCTTGAGGTATAAAAGAGCCCTGAATATGGAAATGAATGCCGTGAAAGATGCTTTGACGAGTTCGCGTATCTGCCGTGCCCGTCCTTCCGCTTCCAGGTAGCCCCTCCTCAAGTGAACCAACTTCCCCTTAAATTCTCTCTCAGCCTGCAAGCGGAGATGGCACGGCTCAAAGGACAGACCACCGAGGACATCCTCACCGTTGACTGTGACATAATGTTTCTTCATAGAGAGGAATTCAATGGGATATGTATCGCGGGAAGACAATATTTCCGCCTTCGTCATGAAAAGAGGAATTGCTGTCTTACGCTTCCGCCACCGGGCGACCGTGCTGAAAGCCCTATCCAGATTGTCAATTCCTCCTTCGGATAGGACTATGAGAAAATTGATATCTGACTTCCCGGGAACGTAATGGCCGCTTGCCCCGCTTCCATAGAGGGTAATGGAAATGAGATCACTGCCAAAAACGTTCTTGAAGTCATCCGTGAACTCTTCAAAAATCTCTTCAGGATTTTTCGGTACCTTTGCCATGTCGATCACCTCTCGTCAGAAGTCGCCGCTCGCTCCGCCGCCCCCGCTTCCACCGCCTCCGAAGCCGCCGAAGCCGCCGCCGCCAAAACTACCAAAACCACCGCTGCCTCCTCCTCTACCGGTAAATGCCAGGAGCAGCAGCCAGGGGAGGAGGTCCCTTCCCTGCCTCGTTCCCAAGAGTGAAACCAGTATCAGGATAATGATGATCAGGGGCAATAAGCCGCCTCTCTGCCTCGCTCTCTTCTCTACCGGCTGCGCAAAGGGTGCACCGCCCGTGATGGATACATTGGCGGCTTTGGCCACAACGGAAGCCACGGCGGTTACGGTATTGGAAAGTCCCTGCCCGAAGTCACCCTTCTTGAAATACGGAATTGCGTACCTGTCACGAATTTCACCAACGAGTCCATCGGGGAGGATGCCTTCAACGCCGTATCCGGTTTCAATTCTGAATTTCCGCTCCTTCAGGGCGAGGAAAATCAAAACGCCCTTGTCTTCTCCCTTTTTGCCTATGCCCCAGGCCTTGTATAAGCTGTTGACATAATCGTTCAGCTCGTTATCACCTATGCTTTCCACCGTGACAACAACAATGGCAGTCCCCGTTTTTTCGAGGACCTCGTGAGCGAGACCCTCCATGCGGCTCTTATAGTCCGAAGGGATCACGCGGGCAAAATCATTGACAGCCCCAACCGGTTTAGGAAAATTGTCTGCGGCCCCTGATGCAGCTCCAAAAAGAAGCGCGATAATGCCCAGTGCGAGGAAAATTTTCCCGGTTCGTTTGGACACAGACCGATTGGTGGTATTCTTAGGATTAGACGTATGGGTACCTGCTATTTGGAGTTCCTGTACAGAGAGTTTTTCATAATGTAATGCCGGACCGTTTCAGGAACGAGGTATTTGATGGACCTGCCTTCTCTTGCCCTTTGCCTGATATCGCTGGACGAGATATCCAGGAAAGTAACACCTCTGAAATAAATTACGTGCCCCGTAGGCCCGCTGAGACCCTTCACGCTATCATCATACTTAAACCGGGAAGCGAAATCAGAGGGAAGAATCCCTTCCAGACCCCTGTCCTCGTAACCAGGTCTTGTCATAACGACAAAACTACATAACAACAGCAGCCTCTGCCAGTCTTTCCAGCTCTGGATTGCGTGAAAGGCATCCTGCCCCAGAATGAAATACAATTCCAGATCTGTCATGTATTTCTTGAGAATGTAATCAACGGTTTCCACCGAGTAAGACTTGTCTTCGCGCTGCTTCTCCACATCGGAGAATGTAAATACCGGGTTCCCTTCAATAGCCATCTTAATCATCTGTTCCCGGTGATGAAATGATGTTATATCGCCGTCTATTTTGTGCGGCGGCTTTGCAGCCGGAACAAAAATGATCCTGTTCAAATTAAAGATTTCAAGCACTTCCTCGGCGCATCTGAGATGGCCATTATGTATCGGATCGAATGTGCCTCCTAATAATCCCCATTTCATGTTCTCACCTGTCCATTCCCGTAGATAATAAATTTTGTTGTCGTCAGCTCTTCCAGCCCCATGGGACCAAAAGCATGAAGTTTTGTCGTGCTGATACCTATTTCTGCGCCGAGACCCAACTCAAACCCGTCACTGAAACGTGTAGACGCATTGACGAGGACGGTGGATGAGTTGACTTCATTTAAGAAGCGTTGCGCATTTTGGTAATTGCTTGTGATGATTGATTCCGTGTGCAGGGAGCCGTATTTTTCAATATGGGCTACAGCGTCGTCAAGGTCATCGACAATGCGCACGGACAAAATGAGGTCGAGGTATTCCTGATACCAATCTTCCTCTTTTGCCTGTTCAACATCTTTCAGGATGCGTCTTGTCCTGTCGCAACCTTTCAAAACGACGCCTGCTTTCTTGAAATGACGGGCAACCAATGGCAGAAATTCCCCTGCAATAGCCTGATGGACAAGCAGGGTCTCCATGGCATTGCAAACGCCGGGACGCTGGGTCTTTGCGTTCATGCAAATATTCACAGCCATCTCCAAATCAGCGCCTGCATCCACAAATACGTGGCATACTCCCTTGTAATGCTTGATGACGGGAATCTTTGATTCATTGACAACAGCCCTGATCAGGTCCTCGCCCCCTCTCGGGATGATCAGGTCTATATATTCCTCAAGTTGCAGCATCTCGCGGACTGCTTCCCTCTCGGTCATGGGGATCACCTGAATGGCTTCTTCGGGAATGGCCTGATTCTTTAAGACGCCCTGAAGAATCTTTGCAATCGCAATATTAGAGTTTATAGCCTCAGACCCTCCCCGCAGAACAACCGCATTGCCCGATTTGAGACATAGGGCGGCTGCATCAACCGTTACGTTGGGACGGGATTCATAGATGATACCGATTACACCCAGAGGGATTCTCATGCGACCGACGAGAAGGCCATTAGGTCTCCGCCACATAGATGTCACTTTTCCTATCGGATCCGGGAGGCAGGCCACTTCTCTTATGCCTTTTGCAATGCCCTCAATTGTACTTTCGTTCAACGTGAGCCTGTCAATCAACGCGGCGGAAAGGCCCATCTGCCCGGCTTTCTCAAGATCCTTCGCATTTTCCTTCATAAGAAAGCCGGTTTGCCTGGTTAGGGCCTCGGCCATCTCCGAAAGAGCGCTGTCTTTTGCGTCCGACGACAAGCGGGCGAGCACTGCTGCCGCCTTCTTCGCATTTCTTGCTATTTCTATGACGCGTGACCGGATATCCATGTAAATGTTTTCCCTGAGTATCGGCACATACTTTTTCGGCATGTTACCAACAATAGACGTTGACAAAACAGCGAGAGTTTATGTATTAACCGCCATCAAATTGAGCAAGCGGGTAAATTCTTTTCAGATGTTTGTTACTCTACCGAACGGCCGGGATAGTGTCAAGTTCATTTGTGACAATTCCCAGTAAGTCTCAGTATATCTGTGAAATATTATACCCGATGCTGCAAGATTTCTAAGTCACGAACGGCTGATAAGAATGAACAGCATATGTATCAAAGCAGGTAAGCGGGCCTATGAAATAATCCATGATGGCGGTTTTAATTTTGACCGCATTACGACGTATTTCGGCCCGGCGACCGGTCCCCGTTGGCTGCTTGCGAGCGGCTTCGACCTGACCCTTATGACGCATGGACTCCTCGGATGCGTCAAGGCTACGCACCTTGTCGGTTCATCGGCAGGAGCAATGCGGTTCGCTGCCTGGCTGCAACCTGAGCCGGAAAAGAGTTACCGGGCTCTTATGGAATCTTACATCTGCACGACCTACAAAAGAAACGAGACTCCGGTCACCGTCCTGGAATCCCTGATGGGCATAGTAAATTCATATATTGAGGACGATGCCCTGCCCTTTGCGCTCTCCAATAAGAAGTACCGTCTGGCAATCATCACTGCCCGTGCGAGAAACCTCGTGGCTTCCGAATTGAACTGGGTCCAGCAGCTTGGTCTCAGCATAGGCTTTCTCCTCAACGCCATCAAGAGATCATACATCCATTATTTTGCCGAACGTGTTGTATTCTATAACGGGCCAAAACCTCCGCCCTTTTGTCTAAGGCCGGGTTTCCGCGGGCGGTACATTCCGCTCAACGCGATCAATTTCAAGTACGCCGTGGCGGCCTCGGGCGCCATTCCTCTGGTAGTTGCCGGAGTGAGAAACATCTATGGGGCGCCTTTCGGGATATACCGGGATGGAGGTCTGATTGATTATCACCTGACCCACAACTATGCCGCAACGAATGACGATATCGTGCTGTTCTTCAATCATCAGGAAAGGATTGTGCCGGGATGGCTGGATAAGAAGCTCTCCTATCGTCTGCCGCAAGCTCACGATCTTGATAATGTCCTGATGATCCATCCCTCGGCGGGTTTTGTTGCGGAGCTCCCCGGAGGGAAAATACCTGATCGGGACGATTTTGCAATCTTCGTAGACGATCCTGCCACCAGGATCAAGAACTGGTGGAATGCGGTGGAACGTGCACAGCCCCTAGGAGAGGAATTCCTGGAACTTGTAGAAAGCAAGAAGATCAGGAACGTTGTGGAAAAGATAGAGATTCAGTGAGGCATGAGTAAGTGGGCGCTGAAACTATCTCACGGCGAAATGTCGACCGTCTTAAGGGTATCCTGAAAAGCTGCACCCTCTGTCCCAGGAAATGCCTGGTCGACAGGACGATAGGCGAATTAGGATTCTGCCGTCTGACTGATGGCGTTAAAGTTAGCCACGCCCTGCCCCACTATGGCGAGGAGCCTCCCATTTCGGGAACCCGGGGCGCTGGGACAATCTTCCTTTCCTCCTGTAATCTGAAGTGTATCTACTGCCAGAACTATCAGCTAAGTCATGACAATTCAGGCGTGCTGACAGACGCTCACGACCTTTCCGCAATCATGCTGACGCTAGAGATGAAGAACTGTCACAACATAGAACCCGTCACACCCACCCCCCAGATACCGCAGGTCATGGAGGCCCTTCTCCTCGCCCGTCAACGAGGTTTGCTTCTTCCCCTCGTTTACAATTGCGGCGGTTATGAGAACCCGGACATTATCACGATCATGGAAGGCATGGTGGACATCTACCTGCCGGACTTTAAATACGGGAGAGAGGCCGACGCCGCGGCCCTTTCCGGAGTAAAGGACTATGCCGCCCATGCCCTTTCCTCAATTAAAGAGATGGTGCGTCAGGTGGGAGTTGAACTTTTGATGGAAGAGGGCGTGGCAAAAAGGGGGATTATCATCCGCCATCTGGTCATCCCGGGATTCACAGCGAACAGCATTGAGGTTCTGAAACTCATCAAGAGGCACGTGTCTATTTCTGTGCCTCTCAGCATCATGTCTCAGTATACGCCAATGCCCTCCGTTAAAGATCATCCTCGATTGGGAAGAAGAATCACTCGCAGCGAGTATGAATTCGTCGTCAATCACGCCCTCGACATGGGTTTCGAAACTATCTTTGCCCAGGACGTTGATGACAAGACGCTGGTTCCCGATTTCAGAAAGAAATTACCGTTCGACTAGTCATAGATGTGATATAATCAATAGCAATTGTTGATGCGGGCAGGCGATTGCTCCACTACGCACACAAAGACAAATCAAGTATCGGCATCCACTCGCTGTCATTGTGCTAACCGGAGCGGGGAGCGCTCTTTTCCAAGAGTCAGGATAAAGGAGAAATTTCTATGGCTGATTTTTCCGGCTTCGGCAAGATTCTCATTATTATCGGTCTGGTCATCGCAGGCCTGGGTTTCCTCGTCCTCCTAGGAGGGAAAATTCCGTGGATTGGAAGGCTTCCCGGCGACTTCTATTACAAAGGCAAGAATTTCACCTTCTATCTTCCACTCGCCACAAGCATAATCATCAGTGTCATCCTCACGATCATCTTAATGTTTATCAACCGCAAATAATCGCGCAGTTATCCGTGTTACTATACCTTTATGGAATAATACTGTCGTCTATGCCCAGAAGATAAGCCCTGTTGCGTACTTGGCAGAGAGGTTCTTATGGCGCGGCAGAACCCTGATGCCGTATGAGTATGGTCCGTTATGTCTCACGATGTATTCCGCAGAATATGTGAGGATTCCATCTGATCCTTTTTTGGCTATGCTCAAAGGAACACAATCAGGAGAATCGGCAAATTCATACCCATCTTTTATTCCTATTATCAGTTCAACCAGTATTTCTTCCGGCCCCACTTTCCCCGGATCTACCCTGGCGCTGACGATCAGCGGCTGATCGACGGGAACGGTATCCCCCTGGATACCCTCAATGCTGGCGTCCAGAAGCCTGAGCGAGGAAAAACGCATAGGGATCTTGCGCCTCCAGTCCGCAAGTTCGCGGGCCAGTTTATGTGCATCCATATAGAGTTCATGTTCCCTCTCCGCCGTGGGCAGATACATATCGTTGTAATAATCCAGCAGCATCCTTTCCGTGTTGAATTTCGGCATAAGGGTCTGCAGGGATCTCTTAATCATGCTGATCCATTTTTCCGGGAGCCCTGATATTTCCCGACTGTAGAATGCCGGTATCACCGCATTCTCGAGTATTGCATAAAGCGACTGGCTGTCCTCTTCATCGGCATTCGCCCTTTCTTCATTATACCCTTTGCAGGCAGGCCCTATGGTCCAGCCATTGGTTCCATCGTAGCCTTCGCACCACCACCCGTCAGATACGCTGATGTTGAGTACGCCATTGGCGACAACTTTTTGACCGCTTGTACCGCTCGCCTCGTAAGGTCTTCGGGGTGTATTCAGCCAGACATCGACACCCTGGACAAGACGCCGCGCTATATTGATATCATAGTCCTCGATGAAAAATATCTTGCCTCTGAACCTCTCATCTCTGCATACATCTATGACTTTCTTGACAAGGCTTTTCCCCATGCCGTCGTTGGGATGTGCCTTCCCCGCCATAATCAAATGAACAGGGCGCGTAGGATGATTCAGTATTCTGTCAAGACGGTCCAGGTCAGAAAGCAGCATATCGGCGCGCTTATAAGGCGCAAAGCGTCTAGCGAATCCGATCATCAGGGCAGCGGGATTAATTTTTGAAAAGAACTCTTCCCGCCACGTCTTCGTATAACCATATTTCAGCCAGTGCTTAGAAAGATACTCCCGCAAAAAATTGATCGTTTTTTGCTTCAGTTCATATCTTGTATCCCACAGCAGCGAATCGGGGATGTCTTTGACTTTCTCCCAAATTTCCGGGTTTCCCATGTCTTTTTCCCAATCTCCGAGATATGCATCAAACAAGGATCGCATCCTCGGCGCGATATAGGACATAACGTGCACGCCGTTTGTTATGTGGCGGATCGGGACGTCCGAGATGTTAAACCCCTTCCACACATCACGCCACATCCGCTTTGACACTTCTTCATGAACATGGCTCACGGCGTTGCTCATGTGGGCCATCTTCAGGGCAAAAACAGCCATGAAAAAGGTCCTTTCTTCTCCACCCTCTTTACGACCCAGTTCCCAGAACTGTGACCAGGACATGCCCGTCTTCTTGATAAAGCTGGAGAAGTAATGCTCCATCAAATCCCTGGGGAACCTTTCAATGCCTGCTTCAACAGGGGTATGGGTAGTGAATACAGTGCTTCCGCAAACGACCTCTATAGCCTCATCCAGGGAAAGTCCTTCCTCTGACATCAGACCGGTTATGCGTTCGAAAATAAGAAAAGCGGAATGGCCCTCGTTGAGATGATAGACGCGCGGCCGGATGCCCAGCTTCTTTATCAGCCTGACGCCTCCCATACCCAAGAGTATTTCTTGCTCAATCCGAATCCTCTGGTCCGCCGGATAAAGCCGCTCCGTTATTTTTCTATCCTGAACGGTATTCCCCGGGACATCTGCATTAAGCAAATATAACGACACGCGCCCAACCTTAACCTCCCAGATATTCGCGTACAGTGTCCTCCCGGGCAATTCGAGAGATATCTGGACTTCGTTCCCCATGTCGTCCCTGACAATTTGAGCGGGCATCATGGCGAATTCATTATCCGGATATTCCTCTATCTGGATGCCGTTCTTATCAATAACCTGTTTAAAATAGCCGTTCTTATAAAGAAGGCCGATACCCACAAGCGGAATATTGAGATCACTGGCGGTTTTCAGATGATCGCCGGAGAGTGTACCCAATCCGCCCGAATAGATGGGTATGCATTCATGGAGGCCGTACTCGGCTGAGAAATAGGCAATCGGCGAAGACCATTTGATAGCCTGAGAGACTTGTACCCTTTCATTGGGCGTCCTGTCATTCATATATTCGTCGAACTGATGCATGATCTGCACATACATCGTCAGGTAGCTGGGGTTTTCGGATGCCTCCAGCAGCTTTTCCGGCGAGATATTCTCCAGCATCCGGACGGGGTTATTGCCCATCTGCTGCCAAAGTGTAGGATCGAGAGAAATATATAGACCGCGTGCCTTGGGGTGCCATGTCCACCATAAATTGTAGGCCAGTTCCCGCAGCCGCTCAATTTTGTGGGGAAGATTCACCACGGCGGTAAACGAGCGAAAATGAGGCTGCGCAGATACGCTGCCTGCGAAAACATATTTCCTCTCCGCTCTGAAGTCTATCAGGACGAGCCTTTCTGCACGTTCACGGGCGGCGGCGATCGCTCTATCGTACGCCTGGAGGTAAGACTTGAAGAAGTCTTTCCAGTTTGCCTGCAAAGCCACGTGCCTGGCTCTTTTTCGCCTCTCCTCAATTTCGTGGTCAGTCCAGGATAGAAATCCCTTGAAGATGTTATACAGATTTTCTTCGATTGACTCGATTTTCTGACCCTTGCGTTTCAAAAGGATAACGCCGCTGTTCTCACCTGCCTTCTCCTGGACCCAGAGCCCGAAACCAGCCTGATCGGTTGTTATGGTGGGTACGGAATGGGCAACGCACTCCAGGGGTGTATAACCCCACGGCTCGTAGTATGACGGGAAAACCCCCAGGTCACATCCCGAGAGGGCTTCGTAATAGGCCATGTTGATCAGGCCGTCATGACCATTTAAGTATGCCGGGTCAAAGATGACATGAATCCTGTTTTGGGTCGTATTCATGAGTCCCAATCTGTTACATGTCTGCAAGATAGGATCAGATGCCTCATAGTGAAGCCTGTGGGTGGCAATGGGGGCGGTGCCCGATTCGGGTCTTCCCGGCTCGCACTGCAGGGCGGGAATCAAATCCATGTGTCCGCCAAGCACGAAAAGACAGGCCAGAACCTCTTCGTCCTTGGTCATGTCCTTCTCAAGCCGGCCTAAGGCATTTAGAAAAATATCAATGCCCTTATTATGAAATTCGTAACGTCCCGATATGATCAGAATCTTCGTATTCGAAGGAAAATCTTTTCTCAAGAACCTCGAGGCAGCAGCAAGGAGTGTTTCCCTTGCTTTCAATGCGGGCGCTCTGTTTGCGGTGAGATCGGGAATATGGTCGACATCAAGACCGTTGGGTGTAATGATATCCGGATATCTGCCAAGAAAATTCTTTGCTTCCGCGGCGGTTATTTCGCTGACTGTCGTGAAACAATCTGCCTCCCTGGCAGAGGCCACTTCCATGGAATATTTAGCTTTGATATTGTGGGCGCTCGCTTCCGCAAGGGGCGATATATTGTCCATTACAGTGTATATATCCACCCCTGCGCCCGCGAGGGTCCTTCCGAGAATCGTCGCGTGGGTTGTAAATATGGTGCCTATCTCGGGAACCTTTTTTTTCACGCACAAAAGGCCTGCTCCGCACATCCATTCATGAAACTGGGCAATGGCCGGTATGTTATTATGCGGTCTGACCATCAGATTATAAATTGTTTCGATTACCTCGCCGCAGGCATAGCTGAACATCAACGGTTCCACGTAGTCCCATCCGCCGGCTATGGAATCTATGCCGTAATCCTCCCAGAGTCTGTAGAGCAACTGGTCTTTGTCATACTTTTTACCGAAATTGACAAGGATGACCTTCGGCTCTCCGGGGATGTTCCACCTGCCAAACCGGCAGGGGATTTCCTTGATAGCCGTGCTTTCCCTGATCTTGACCCAGCAATCCTCATCGGTTTCTTCAAAATCAGTGTTAGTCTTGAGGTCAGGTCCCAACAGGAAGTACCTTTCCCCATAGTTCCGAACGGCCTCCCGCATCTTGCTGGTAATGACGGTATATATTCCTCCTACCTTGTTGCATACCTCCCAGCTAACCTCAAACAGATAGCTTTTCGTCTGCCTTTTCATGAATTACGCTCCTCTTTCTTGCCTAAGTATCCGGAAAAGTCGTCGATAATATTCATATAGTTGATATACGCATCATAGGGCGACCCGTAGGGGTTTGAATGCTTATGGATATCCCCACCGGCAAGCCCTCTGGTACGCATGTAAAAGAAATGGTCTGATGCCTGAAGCATGCGCCAAGTGCTGAGAAACATCGCATCTTTCCGACGACGCACCTTCGACTCCATGCCGTACAATGCATTAATAGCGTCCTTCTGTAAAGAATTGCCCAATCGCGCATCCAAATCTCTTTCGGCATCTGCCCATGAGATATAATCCTCTACATCAAGTTCGTCAACAGGACCGTAGTCTCGAGCAATCTCCAAAGGGGTCTGAAACCTGAAATCGGGATGGGTCAGAATTTCGCGGGGCAGGAGATGGAGAAAGTCTAATATCCCTGTTTCATGCGTGTGATGTTCACCAAAGGTCTCATAGTTCATGAATAGGTTTATGACATCCCCGGTATCGTTCATACTGTGAATCCAGTTAGCGTATTTATCAGCCAAAAATGGAAGTTCGGACC
>Ga0326726_10005989_pt1 | contig 10974 bp, 9 predicted proteins | sample MHFenrmetagenome_2_FD_207603 | JGI IMG/M metagenome (GOLD analysis project Ga0326726, IMG submission 207603) | Lab enriched peat soil microbial communities from Michigan Hollow, Ithaca, NY, United States - MHF15MN | ecosystem: Environmental > Terrestrial > Soil > Wetlands > Peat | place: USA...
ACGCGCTCCGCTTCCTCGGCCGGGATCTTCTCCTTATTTTCGCGCAGGAGCTTCTCGAGGCTGTAGACAAGCTGGTCGGCGTGGTTGCGGGCGTCGATCGTCTCCCGCCGCTTCTTATCCTCGGCGGCGTTGGTCTCGGCGTCCTTGACCATGCGGTTGATCTCCTTCTCGTCGAGACCGCTGTGCCCCGTGATGGTGATGGCCTGCTGCTTGCCCGTGCCGAGGTCCTTGGCGGAAACATGGAGGATCCCGTTGGCGTCGATGTCGAACGTGACCTCGACCTTGGGGATGCCCCGGGGGGCCGGCGGGATGCCGTCCAGGTGGAACCTTCCGAGCGTCCGGTTGGCCGAGGCCATCTCGCGCTCGCCCTGGAGGACGTGGATCTCGACGGTCGGCTGATCGTCCGAGGCGGTCGAGAAGATCTCCGTTTTCTTGGTCGGGATGGTCGTGTTGCGCGTGATCATCCGGGTGAACACGCCGCCCAGCGTTTCGATGCCCAGCGTCAGCGGGGTGACATCGAGCAGGAGGACGTCCTTGACGTCGCCTGACAGGACGCCGCCCTGGATGGCCGCGCCGACGGCCACGACCTCGTCCGGGTTGACGCCCTTATGGGGCTCCCGGCCGAAGAGCTCCTGGACCAGCTGTTGAATGCGAGGCATGCGCGTCTGGCCGCCGACGAGGATGACCTCGTGGATGTCCGAGGCCTTGAGATTGGCGTCCGACAGGGCCTGCTTGACAGGCGCGACAGAGCGCTGGATGAGGTCTTCGCAGAGCTGCTCGAGCTTGGCCCGGGTCAGCTTCATCAAGAGGTGCTTCGGCCCGGTAGCGTCGGCCGTGATGAAGGGCAGGTTGATCTCGGATTCGAGGGTCGTCGAAAGCTCGACCTTGGCCTTCTCGGCGGCCTCCTTCAGACGCTGGAGGGCCATCTTGTCGCGGGTCAGGTCGATCCCCGACTCGCGTCGGAATTCCTGGACGATCCAGTCCTGGACCCTCTGGTCCAGGTCGTCGCCGCCGAGGTGGGTGTCGCCGTTGGTCGCCTTGACCTCGACGACGCCTTCCCCGACCTCGAGGATGGAGATGTCGAACGTGCCGCCGCCGAAGTCGTAGACGGCGACCGTCTCGTCCTTCTTCTTGTCCATGCCGTAGGCCAGGGCCGCGGCGGTCGGCTCGTTGATGATCCGCTCGACCTTGAGACCGGCGATCTGGCCGGCGTCCTTGGTGGCCTTGCGCTGGCTGTCGTTGAAATAGGCCGGCACGGTGATGACCGCCCGATCGACCTTTTCCCCGAGGTAATCCTCGGCCGCCTTTTTCAGCTTCTGCAGGATGAACGCGGAGATCTCCGGAGGAGCGTAGAGCTTGCCGTGGGCCTCGACCCGGACGTCGCCGTTCTGGGCCTCGTTCACCTTGAACGGCACCTGCTTGATCTCCTGCGCGACCTCGCCGTAGCGCCGGCCCATGAACCGCTTGATCGAGTAGATGGTGTTTTCGGGGTTCGTCACCCGCTGCCTTTTGGCCACCTGGCCGACCAGGATCTCGCCCTTGGCCGAGAACGCGACGACCGACGGGGTCGTCCGCCCGCCCTCTTCGTTGGGGATGACGGTCGTCTTTTCGCCTTCCTGGATGGCGACGACGGAATTCGTCGTCCCCAAGTCGATGCCTATGATCTTACTCATATGAGTCCTCCTGGATATTTCAATTTAGCGCGAAGTCATTATATTATCTTAGCATGATGTTGTCAAGTATCAATTACAAAAAGTTCAAAATCTTTATATCTGACTGATTTTAAATACGATTTAGAGGATTATTCCCTTGATCCCGTCGAAAAGATGCCAGTAGATCGATTGGGCATCCTTCTCGTCCGCGATGACGAGCTCGAGCTCGGACAGCTTCTTGTCTTGCCGGGCTCCGAACAGGTTCATCAGGGGCAGGCGAACGTACCAGCGCCAGGCTTCTTTCAGCCTGGCCCCGAAGCCCATCGAGCCCCCGGTCTTGGCCGTGACCGTGATGTGGAGCCCGTTGTCGAGATCGAGGCTGAAGCGCTTGGGCATGTCCCTCAGCTCCAGGGCTTCGAGATCATAGTCTGCGGACGCGGCCGCCGCCCCTGCCGCGGCCGGCTTGCCCACGGGCGCCGGGGCGGGCTTGACCACCGGCTCTTCCGTCTCCCCGGGCTTGATGATGATCCTCTCGGGCGCCTTGAGCGCCGTCTTCTTGGCGAGCTCGACCGTCCCTGAAAAATCCGGCTGGCCCCAGAACCTCATCGCCTCGACCGGCCAGGTCTTGAGGACCATCCCTCTCACCCTGAGCTCGATCTTCCGTCCCGGGACGTCAAAGACAAAATAGAAGTTCGCTTCCTTAGCCAGGCCGTACTCGGCCGTGAGGGTGTCCTGCTTCTTGGCCAGGGCCGCCTTGTCCGTCGCGGCCGCCCCGCCCAGACCGGCCAGCGCGACCGCCGCGAGAGCCGCGAAGATTGCTGCTTTTTTCATCGCCGCCCTCTCTAATAAATATAGATCTTCGCCCCGATAGGGACGGTCTTATACAGGAACTTGAGGTCCTCGTCGCCGACCCGGACGCAGCCGTGAGTCACGTTGCGGCCGAGGAGCCTCGTGTAGAGAGTGCCATGGATGAAATAGCCTTGCCCGAAGCCAAGGGCATAATCGCCCAGGGTCCCCCCTTCGATCCGGTCCTCCAGGGCCTTGGGGATCTTTTCGCCTTCCTCGATGAACGCCCAGTCCGGCTTGACCCAATACGGATTGGTGATCTTCGTCTTGACGGAGAACTCCCCCCGCGGCGTATCGAAGACCCAGCTCCGCTTCTTGCCGCCCGGCTCCTCGAGGACGACGCCGCTGCCGCAGGAGACGACCGCCGTCCGAACGACCTGGTCGCCGTTCTTGAGGGCCAGACGGTTCTCGGCCGTGTCGATGACGATGTACAGGCCCCTCGGCTGGAGGGCGGCTATTCGCTTTTCCAGTTGCTGGACGTTCTTGTCGACCTTGGGCACGTCCTTGTCCGCGATCGCCGCGACGTTCCCGGCGGCCGGCCAGGTCGACGCCTGCTTCAGGCCGATGAAATACGAAGCCCCGAGGACGGCCAGGAAGCCCAGGTAGGCCAGGGCCGCCGCAGCGATGAGGAGGCGTTTGATGATCATGTCAGTTGTCCCGGATCGCTTTAATGACGTAGTTCTCGATCTCCATCGTCCCGATGATCGTGATCGGGGTCCCCACGGCCACCAGGGCGTAGAGCTCGTCCATCTTGTCGTTGTCGAGGGACACGCAGCCGCGGGTCAGGCTGTCCTGGCCCCCGCCGTGGATCTCGACATCTCCGCCGATGCCGACGTATTGAGGGATGCCGCCCCTGGCTTTTTCCCTGGCGAACGAGCGGCGGTCCTCGTCGTTCGGGTAGTCGATGAGCAGGGCTTTGTAGTACAGGCTCGAGGGGATCTTGCGGATGACCGTGTAGCGGCCTTCAGGAGTGGCATTGTCGCCCGCAAAGCGCTTGTCCGCCAGCCCGTTGAATCCCAGCCCGACGTCGTATGTCCTGTAGAGATTGCCGCTCTTGTAGACCAAGAGCCGCCGTTCGAGCTTGCTGACGATGACAGCCGTGCTGCCCCGCCTCTTCGATTCGGCGATGGTCTGCTCGGCATCGGTCTTCCAGCTCCGGACCTGGGCCGGTTCGAGATAACGGGAGATGTGCGAGAGGACCGCCTTTTCGGCTTCGGCGGCCAGGCTCGAGGCTCTTTCGAGCCGCGCCTGGGCCTCGTCGAACTTGGCCTGGCGGATCAGGGTGTCCGCCTCGCCCAGGGCCAGCGAGGCCCGCGTCAGCCGGCCCCGGGCCTGGCCCCGTTCGACCAGGGACAGGGTCAAGTCGTCGAGCACCCGCAGCCGCCGGCGAACCGCGTCGGCCGATTGGGTCAGAGACGCGGCCCTGCGGGATACGACGGTCTGGATGGTCGATTTGAGCGCATTCCCAGCCAGGAGGACGGTGGCATAGGCCTCGCGGACCTTTCCGTAGTCCCGCAACCAGCCCAGCTTGAGGTTTTCCTTCTCGAGGGCTTGCCGCGCGGAGCTCAGGCTCTGGAGATAGGCCGCGTGCTCCCGGCCGGCGAAAAGAGAAGCACCGGCCCCTCGAAGGTCCTGTTCCTGAAGGTTGGCTTCAAGAACCTCCGTAGGGACCGGTGCGGTTCGGCAACCGAAAAGCAAAACAGCCAGAGTGAGAGCGGCTGTTTTACTGAGCCTCAAGGGGAAGCGACTTACCGTCCCTTGATCTTGGCGATAGCGGCGTTGATCTGCCCGGTGATCGCGGCGGCCTTTTCCTTGATGGCCACAGCCTTGTCCTTGGCGCCAAAGTAATCCTCGGCCATCAGGGCGCTGTTGACGTCGGCCATCGCGGTCTCGAGACCGGCCAGGTCGGCCTTCATGGCTTCGATGTCGGCCTTGGTGCCCTTGCCCTTGGGAGCCTTCTCGAGGAGGGCCTTGGCTTCTTCAACGGCCATCTTGGCTTCGTTCATCGAGTTCTCGGCAGCGGCCTTGGCTTCGGCGATCCGCCCGGGGATGAGGCCCTTGACGCTCTCGGCCTCGGTGACGACCTTGGTGAGCATCTCCTTGGCCGGGCCATACTTCTTGAAGAACTTCTTGGCCTGGGCGGTGACGGCATCCAGAGCGGCCTGGAGGTCGCCCTGCAGCTTGTTCAGCTCGTCCTTGGCGTAGATGCCGCCCTTGGCGTCGATGACGCTCTGGATGGCGGCCTTGGCGGAATCCATCAGCTGGGTGGGTTGCTTGGCGCAGCTCGTGAACGCAAACACGACGATGAGAGCCAGCGCTAGGCCTTTCACGATGTTTTTCATGATTGTACCTCCTTTGGTATCTTTGTATGAATTACGTGAGATAGGCGCCGTATGATCGATAAATCCTGACTTGCCGACTTTTATATCACACCGGAAACCCGTTGTCAAATCCAAACGATCCGGGGGAAGGGAGCCCGCGGCCCCCTCCCCCGCCCGGTTGGGTCGCCATTCTTCTCGGGGCCCGGGCCTTACTTGTCCGGATCGATGATGATGCCTTCCCGCATCTTCTTCTGGACGTCCTCGCGCGACGCGCGGATCGCGTCCTCGGCCATCTTGAAGCGCACGTCGGCCGGGTAATTGAACCGGGCGACCCCTTCTTGAATGGCCTGGCTGCCGACGGCGACGGCTTCGCGGGGGAAGACCTCCCACTCATCCATATTCGGGATGATGTAGTCCTCGCTGAGGCCCTTGTCCTCGGCCACCTTGGCCAGCTCCCGGGCGGCGGCGATGCACATGCCGTCGGTGATCGTCCTGGCCCGGACATCGAGCGCGCCCCGGAAGATGCCGGGGAAGCCGAGGGAATTGTTGACCTGGTTGGGAAAATCGGACCGGCCCGTGGCCACGATCCGGGCCCCGGCTTCCTTGGCCTCCCAAGGCCAGATCTCGGGGATGGGATTGGCCTCGGCGAAGACGATGGCGTCCTTGGCCATGGTCTTGATCCATTCCGGCTTGACGGTGCCGGGGCCGGGGGTCGAACAGCAGATCAGAACGTCGGCGCCCTTGATGGCGTCGGCCATCGAGCCCTGCCGGCTCGAGGGGTTGGTCCTCAGGCAGAGGTCCCATTTTTCCTTGAACTTGGCCTGGAGGACGTCCTTGTCGGCCCGGTCGCGGCAGAGGATGCCCTTGGAATCGACCGAGATCATATTGGCGGGATTCGACCCGGCGAGCATGATCTGCCGGGAGATGTTGATGCCCGAGGCGCCGGACCCGATGACCGTGCACTTGATCTCGGCGATGTCCTTCTTGACGATCTTGAGGGCGTTGATCAGCCCGGCCACCGTGACGCAGGCCGTGCCCTGCTGGTCGTCATGCCAGACGGGGATCTCGCACATCGCCCGCAGCTCGTCGAGGATGCGGAAGCACTTGGGCTGGGCGATGTCCTCGAGGTTATAGCCGCCGAAGGACGGCTGAAGGGCGCGGCAGATCTCGATGAGCTTGTCCGGGTCCTTTTCGTCGAGGCAGATGGGGAAAGCGTCGACGCCGCCCAGGTACTTGTAGAGGATCCCCTTGCCTTCCATGACCGGCAGTCCGGCCTCGGGTCCGATGTCGCCCAGGCCGAGGACGCGGGTCCCGTCGCTGATGACGGCAACGGAGTTCCACTTGTTCGTGTACTCGTAAGCCTTCTGCTTGTCGGCCTGGATCTCCTTGCAGACAGCGGCGACACCGGGCGTGTACCAGATCGCGAAATCGTTGAAATCGCGGACGCGGCACTTCACGGCGGTGCCCATCTTGCCCTTGTAGAACTTGTGGAGCCTCGGGGCGTCCAGGGAAGGCTGCTGGGCCTTGGCCAGCAGTTCCTCAACGGTCACTTTCTTCATGAACAACCTCCTCGAAATTTGGAAGACACATCATAAAGACGGGGCCCCGAAAAGTCAATCGTTTTCGGCCCCGCCGGCGGGGACAACGTCGAGGCGCCGGCCCGTGCGTCTCAGCCATCCGAAGGGCGTCCGGAGATCGTGGCTGAAGCCGAGGGCCCAGGCCTCCTTTTCGGCCTGGGCCAGGAGGATCTTCTTGGCGTCGAAGGTCTCGACCGGATAAAGGTCGAAGCTCATGATGGTATCGAGGTCGACGTGGGCGGCCGTAGGCACGGCGTCGGCCGCGAAGAAGAACGTCCGGCCGGCGGAAGTGACCCGCACGCCCTGGTGGAAGGCCGTGTGCCCGGCGACGAGGACGGCATCGACGCCCGGCACGACGGGTCCGTCGCCGTCGAGGAGGACGAGGCGGCCCGATCCGGCCAGGGGTTCGAGCCGATCGGGCCTGTAGCTCGGCCGGTCCCGCTCGACAGGATGAAGCGCCCGCTCCCATTCGCCGCGCTGGACGACATAGCGGGCCCGGGGAAAGGCGGGTGCCCAGGTGCCGTCGGCCTGCTTCAGGGTGTTGCCGCCGCAGTGGTCGAAATGGAGGTGGCTGTTGACCACGACGTCGATGTCGCAGGGGTCGAGGCCGAGCTCCGCCAGCGATTCGAGAAGCCCGGGGCGGCGGTCGAAAGAATAAAAGTCGGTGTGGCGCCGGCTGACGTCGGGCCCGACCCCCGTGTCGAGCAGGAGCGTCGCCTCCGGGGTCCGCACGAGGTAGCAGTTCAAGGCCAGCGTGACCCGGTTCTCCCGGTCGGGGGCGGCCTTGGAGGCCCAGAGCGTCCTCGGAATGACGCCGAACATGGCCCCGCCGTCGACGCGGAACGTCCCGTCGAGAAGCCGGAGGACTTCGGTGTCGCCGATCCTGATCCGGTCGGACGCCGGGATCATGTCTTGTCCAGGCGGACCTCGAGGGCGGAGCGGCCCGCCGCCGCCAGCCGGATCTCGCCGGTGTCCATGCGAATGGCGTCGACCGGGCAGGCCTCGACGCAGAAACCGCAGAAGCAGCACCGGTTGAGGTCGACGACGAATTTGGCCGGGACCTTCTGGATCTCGGGATCCGGGTCTTCGGCCGCCTCGACGGTGATGCACTCGGACGGGCAGACCGTGACGCAGAGCATGCAGGCGACGCAGCTCGACCGGCCGTCCTCGCGCGGCCGGATGCGGTGAAGGCTGTGATGGCGGGGCGAAAGGGCCTTCGGGACCTCAGGATACTGGATCGTCACGGCTCCCCTTCTCCGGGTCCGGATGCCGAAGAGCCGCAGCGTATGGAAAGTCATGTTGACGAAGAAATGGCGGCCCGTGATGGCCGACCCCCTGACGATCTCCTTGAAGACCCTCCAGGCTTTGATCATGGCTCTCCTATCGCGCCGCCAGGACGAGTCCGGTCGCGAGGACATTGACCGCGCCGAGCGGGACGAGGACCTTCCAGCCGAGGTCCATGACCTGGTCGTAGCGAAAGCGCGGGTAGGTCCAGCGCGTCAGGATCTGGAGCCAGCAGAAGAAGAGCACTTTCAGGTTGAAGGACAGGACGCGGAGAACCGTCACGGCCCAGGGGGCCGCCTGGATGCCCCCGCCCCAGGGGAAAACGAATCCGCCGTCGCCGAGCCAGGGCACCTGCCAGCCGCCGAAGAACAGCGTCGTGGCCAGCGCGGCGAGCACGATGACTTCAAGGAAATCCGTGAACATGAACAAGCCGAACTTGAGGCCGCCGTACTCCGTGTAGAAGCCGATGATCTCGGATTCGCCTTCGGGCATGTCGAAGGGGACGCGCTTGGTCCCGGCCATGCCGGCCAGATAGAAGACGATGAAGCCCAGGGGCTGGAGGAAGATGCCCCATTTCGGCAGGACCCCGAAGAGGAGTCCGCCCTGGAATTCGACGATCCGCGCCAGGCTGAGCGACGGGAAGACCATGATCAGGCCGACGAGCGAGAGGACCAGGGCGGCTTCATAGGATATGAGCTGGGCCGCGCCGCGGAGACTGCCGATCAGGGCGAAGCGGTTCGAGGAGGCCCAGCCGCTGACGAGGATCCCGTAGATGCCGAGGCTGAGCATGGCCAGGACGAACAGGACGGCCGCGTTGAGGTCGACGACCTGAAGGGGGATCCGCCGGCCGAAGAGGCGGATGGTGTCGCCGAAGGGCACGGCGATCATGGTCACGGAGACGAAAAAGAAGGAGAACGTCGGGGCCAGCCAGTGGAGGGTCCGCTGGGAGAAGGTCGGCGCGAAATCTTCTTTAAAGAGCATCTTGATGGCGTCGGCGAAGGGCTGAAAGAGCCCGAAGAGCCGCAACCCGAACACGGAGGCCCGGTTGGCCCCGATGCGGTCCTGCATCACCGCGCTTTCCTTCCGCTCGACCCAGGTCAGGAAGAGGGCCAGCAGGAGCGTCCACATCAAGGTGAGCACCACCTTGACCAGGATGATGAGCAGATCACCGCGCATCGGCGTCTCCGAGGCTGACGCCCAGCGAGCTGGCCAGGCAGGAAAGGATGGCGCCTTCGGGAGCGGCCTCATCGGGCGGCCGCAGGGCCCGGACAAACGACTGGCGGAGGCCCTCGACGTTGATGTAAGTCCCTGATTTTTCAGCCGGAACGGCGACAGGCAGGACCTCGTCAACAAGCCGGTCGAGCGGCCCGGTATGGGCGGCGAAGAGATATTTCGAGGGGACCGCCGCCAAGGCCCGGGCGATTTCTCCTTCCCCAAAATGGTCGAGGAGATGGGTCCCAAAGACGAGAAGGACCCGGGCGGCCGCCAGCTCGTCGAGGCCCGGAAGCCGGGGCGAGAAACCGGCCTCGAGGACGCCCTTGCCGTTGGGCGTTCGATCGGCCGTCAGGAGCAGGCTGTCGGCCGAGCCGGGCTTCTGGTCGGCAAAAAAGACCTGGTCCAGGCCGAGGCCCGTCACGAGGAGGCCTTTCGCCAGGGCCAGCTCCTCGCACGTCAGGCGGCTGTTCAGGACGACCGTGATCCTCCCGGCGCGCTCAGGACTGGAGACCGCCCGGATGCTCGCGGCGACGTCCGCGACAGCCTTCTGCCACGACAGCCCCTTGATCGGGACGCCGTTCTTCATCACGGCGCAGTGCCTGCCGTCGTCGACGTCATGGCGCCCGTCCCGGCCGAGATCGCAGATCCAGAAACCGTTGACGGACGGGTTCTCGCGGGCCGTGACCCGATAGACGCGCCGCTCCCCTTTTGCCAGGGGATAGTTCGTGACGGATTCAACGACGACGGCGCAGCCGCGGCTGCAGTGCGGGCAAACAGAAGGCCGGCGCGCCAGGAACCAGGCCCTCGTCTTGAACCGGAAGTCCTCCGAGGTGATGGCCCCGACGGGACAAACATCGACGAGGTTGCCGGAGTAATTGTTATCCACCGGCGTCGCGTCAAAGATCCCGACCTCCGAGTGAACGGCACGCTCGAACATGCCCAGCTCCCCGGTCCTCGTGACCTGCTGCAGGAAGCGGATGCACCGGGTGCAGAGAACGCAGCGCTCCCGGTCGAGGAGGAGCCCCCGGCCGATGGGGACTTTCTTGTCCCGGCGTTCGCGGGGCTCGACCATGCGGCTGGCATAGAGACCGTGGCGATCGTAATAGTCCTGGAGGTAGCACTCCCCCGCCTTGTCGCAGATGGGGCAGTCGAGCGGGTGCTCGGCCAACAGGAACTCGAGGACGTCCTTGCGGGCTTCCCGGACCCGGTCGGTCGCGGTCCGGACGACCATCCGTTCGCGGACGACGGTCGAGCAGGCCAGCTCCAACTTCGGCAGGCCCTCGATCTCGACGAGGCACATCCGGCAGCTGCCTTCGACCTCGAGACCGGGGTGATAGCAGAAATGCGGGATGTCGATGCCCGCCTGTTCGGCGGCCCGGAGGATATTGGTGCCCTCGGCGGCCTGGACCTTGAGGCCGTCGATCGTCAGGCCGACCGGGTTCTTGCCGTTCATCGGGCCACCGCCCGTTCGAGCTCGTCGCGGAATTTCGTGATCAGGGCCTGGATGGGCATGGCCGCCCCTTCGCCCAGCGGACAGAGCGCCTTTCCCCGGATCCCGTCGGCCAGGCGCAGGATGAGGTCGAGATCGGCCGGGCTTCCGCCGGCGCTCCGGATCCGCCCGACGATCTTGAGGATCCAGGATGTTCCGATGCGGCACGGCGTGCATTTGCCGCAGGATTCGTGGGCATAGAACCGGGCCGTCACCAGAAGGACGTCGAGCATGGCCGTTCCGTCGGGGATGACGATGATCCCGGCCGACCCGAGCATGGACCCCGCCCGGGCCAGAGACTCGACGTCCATCGGGACGTCGATCTCGCCGGGCGTAAGGAGCGGCGCAGACAGCCCGCCGGGGATGACGGCCTTGATGCTCCGGCCTTCCGGCGGGCCGCCGGCATGGACCTCGATGATCTCGCGGAGCGGCGTCCCCGCGGGGAGCTCGTAGGCGCCGGGGCGACGGACCGCGCCGCTCACGCAATAAAGGCGCGTCCCGCCGTCCTTCGGCAGTCCGCGGCCGAGGAACCAGTTCGCGCCCCGGGCCAGGATCTGGGGCACCGTCGCGATCGTCTCGACGTTGTTGAT
>Ga0326726_10005990_pt1 | contig 10974 bp, 10 predicted proteins | sample MHFenrmetagenome_2_FD_207603 | JGI IMG/M metagenome (GOLD analysis project Ga0326726, IMG submission 207603) | Lab enriched peat soil microbial communities from Michigan Hollow, Ithaca, NY, United States - MHF15MN | ecosystem: Environmental > Terrestrial > Soil > Wetlands > Peat | place: USA...
TGGCGCCCTGATCAAGGACAGCTGGTTCTACCTGATCGTCTGGGGCGTCCTCGCGGCGGCCGGGATCATCGTCCAGTGGCTGGCCACCTCGATCGGCCCGGACACCTACGAGCTCGAGCGGAGCCGCTACCGCTACGGTTGAGCCGGGGCGTCAGGCCGAGCCGAGCTTGCGCGGGTTCCGGCGGACCGCCTGACGAGTGGCGCCCGGGTCGATCCGGCGGGCGATCCAGACCGCGACGACGGCGCCAGTGCGGCGCAGGACGGCCGTCCTCGACCGGCGCGGGGTTGAGGGGCCGCGTTCGAGGCGCGCCAATCGGAGCTGCCCGGCCTCCCGCCGGTACTCCTCGCCAATCTCGAGAGCTCGGATGTAGAACAGTTGCCACATGGCGCGGGACCTCCTGGCTCGCCGGCGGGCGAGCCGCGCTGGCTGGGTACCATCCCAGGCCGCGAGTGTCGGTCCGGCAGGTCAACCCACCGTGATCGGGTGGGCAGAGCTCGGCATCGCCCCGGGGGTGCTCCGGGTCGTTTCGCGGCCGACGGGGCACTCCACGAGCGCGGAACCGAGGTGCGGAGAACCAACAGGACGTTATCAAGCCCTTCGCGCCACGCGCGCCACGAACTTGGCGCGTCGTCTCCTGGTGGGGGTCGTCACCCGAAGCTGTGGCGAAATCGACCGTCGTATCTATTTGGCGCCGGAGCGCGCATACTCGATCCACCGGAGGGAGGCACGGGAGCCTGCGGGTTCTCACCAGCGCGGCGCCCACACACGGTCGCCAAGACCGTCGCGCAGGGCCAATGGCGAGTCCGACCCCCCGTCGCCGGGCACGCACGTGCCTGCGGAGGTTCCCATGCCGATGATGGCAGTCGCGTTCCCCATCCTGCCCGGAAAGACCGCCGAGTGGCGCACGTGGATGGAAGAACTGAACGGCCCGCGTCGCCAGGAGTTCGCTGACTCCCGACGACAGGCCGGTGTCCACGAGCGAACGTTCCTACAGCCGACACCGATGGGTGACCTGGTGATCGTGACGCTCGAAGGGGAGGATCCTGGGCGGGCGTTCAAGCAGATGACGAGCGGCACCGACGCGTTCACCACGTGGTTCCGCGATCGAGCCGCGGCGGTCCACGGCATTGACCTGACTGCGCCGCAGACCGGGTCGCCGTCCGAGCTCGTTGTCGATTCCGAGCGGGCGGTGGTACTCACCGGCTAACCGGGGACCACTCTCCGCGCACCGAGGCCGCTCGCCCAGGCGGGCGGCCTCTTCGCGCTAGACGCGGAGCGCCATCTCGAGGCGATCAGCCTCGCGGCTCAGTCGGGCGCGCTCGGGCTCGGTCAGGTCGATGTCGGCCGCCGCCGCGTTCTCCTCGAGCTGCTCGATCGTGTGGGCTCCCGGGATGGCGATGACGTTGCCATGGGCGATGACCCAGGCGAGCGCAACCTGGGCGGGGGTCGCTCCGTGCGTCCCGGCGACGTCGGCGAGGGCCTCGAGGAGTGGCCGGGCGCGCCGTCGGTTGCGCCCCAGCGCCAGGGGATTCCGGCGTCGTGCAGCCATCCCGGTCCCCGTCGGCCCGGCCTCGGCATCGACGCCCCGGGCGAGCAGCCCCTGGGCCAGGGGACTGTAGGCGATGACGACCCGGTCGTGATCGCGGGCGTACGGCACCAGCTCCCAGCAGGGCGACGGGCTTGCCAGGCTGAACCGCACCTGGTTGGTCACGACCGGCCGTCCGAGCGCGCGCTCGGCGACGCGCCAGCCCCGCAGCGAGTGGTTGCTGACGCCGGCCCGGCGGATGACCCCGTCGTCCAGCAGCCGCGCCATACCGCGCATCGTCGTCCGTGGCGGGACGATCGGGTTCGGGAAGTGGAGCTGGTAGAGGTCGATGGCGTCCACGCCGAGGCGGTCGCGGCTGGCCCTCCCACGCCACGCAGTGATCGCCGGCAGCGGCAGGAGCGGGAGGAGCTTCGTGGCGACGATGACGTCATCCGGCCGGCCCTGAAGCGCGGCGCCCACGATCCGCTCGGAGCGGCCAAAGCCGTACGCCTCAGCCGTGTCGATGAAGGTGATCCCGAGCTCGAACGCCCGGCGCATGATGGCCGGGGCCACGGTCGCTGCATAGGTCTCCCCGTAGCCCCATTCGCGCGATCCGAACTGCCATGTCCCGAGCCCGATTGCGGAGGCCCGAAGCCCGTCGACCTCGACGTAGCGCATGCCTGCAGGCTACTCCTCCAGGCCATTCGCCTACGCGGGTCGTCCGACCGGGTCAGGTTCCCAGGCCCATACTCGCGGTCTGGCTACCCGGTACGAGGCAAGGAGGCCTGCGCGTGCTCAGCGACCATCCCGTGTTCCCGATCCTTCTGTCGAGGGACCTGGCGGCAAGCCGGACCTTCTACCACGACACCCTGGGGCTGGAGATCCTGCGCGAGGACCCGGGCGATCGGATCGTCTTCCGCTGCGGCGCCGGGACCCAGCTGGCGGTCACGCTCAGCACCGTCGGCACCTCGGACATCCAGACCCAGATGGCGTGGCGCGTTCCCGACGTGCGCGCGGCGATCGCCGACCTGCGGGCTCGCGGCGTCCGCATCGAGGAGTACCAGGCGCCCGACCCGGTGACCGTGGACGGCGTCGCGGACATGGGTCATTCCTGGGCGGCGTGGTTCGTCGACCCGGACCGAAACGTGCTCGCGGTCGTCGAGCCCAAGGGCTGAGCGGGTCCGACGAACGGTGCTGCCGCGACCGGGCAGCGGGAACCGCAGCTGCCCACCACTGGGCCGTCCGATGACGCATCATCGGTCAGGCGCGACCCCGAGCCGATGGCTCGTGGGCTGATGCACAAGGTGTGAGGATCGACCCGTGGCCCGTCTCCAGGCGAAGTCGCTCGCGAGCCCCGACGAGGTCCGCCCGACGCCGTTCGGGCGGGTCGACATCTACAACCTCGACGACCTCGTGATCGGCAGGATGGTGTTCGAGCCCGGCTGGCACTGGATGGAGCACGTTCGGCCCATCGCGGGGACCGATCTGTGCCAGTACCACCACGTCGGCATCTGCATCCAGGGACGCCTCGGCAACCGGCTCGAGGACGGCTCGACCATCGAGATCGGCCCGGGCATGGTCTTTGACATCCCGCCAGGCCACGATGGCTGGGTCATCGGCGACGAGGCCTTCGTCGCCTACGACGTCGCCGGCGTCCGCTCATTCGCGCGGGTCGACGAGAAGACCCAGCGCGTGCTCGGCGCGGTCCTGTTCACCGACATCGTCGATTCGACCGCGCTGGCGGAGTCGCTCGGCCCGGCCCGTTGGCGGGAGCTCGTCGGGATGCACAACGAGAGCATCCAGTTCGAGCTCGATCGCTACCGCGGCCGCCTGATCAAGACCACCGGCGACGGGGTCCTCGCGCTGTTCGACGGCTCGGAGCGGGCGGTCCGTGCGGCGGCGGCCATCTGTCTCAAGGCGAAGTCGCTTGGCCTGGCCATCCGGGCCGGGATCCACACCGGTGAGGTCGAGCTCGTCCCGGGCGACGTCCGCGGGCTGGCGGTCCACGTCGCCGCGCGGGTCATGGCCCTGGCCGGGCCGAGCCAGGTCTACGTGTCGGCGACCACCCGGGAGCTCGTCGCCGACTCGGGCCTCACGTTCGTCGACGCCGGGACCCACGAGCTGAAGGGCGTCTCCGGGGCGCGCCAGCTCTACTGCCTCGCGGCGGAACCTCCGAAGGAGTAGCGGCCGCCCGACCTCAGCCGGTTGTCATGCCCACGACGATGTCGTGGTCCTCCGGGTGCTTCACGAGGTAGCGTCGGACGTACGGGCAGCTGGCAATGACCCGCAGGCCGCGCCGACGCGCCTCGTCGAGGGCGAACCGGGCGAGTCCGGCGCCGATCCCGCGCCCTTCGTAGCTCTCGGCCACCTCGGTATGGACGAGCGCGATCCGGTCGCCCTTGACGACGTACTCGAGGATGCCGGCGAGCTGTCCGTCGAGACGCGCCTCGTAGCGCCGATGGGCCGGGGCGTCCGAGATGGCGAGGCTCATGGCGGGCGATGGTACTCCGACGGGCGCGGCGACCAGGCACGGGCGCCCCGGAGCCGGCCGGTCGCCGATCGTATAGTTGGTGACCCTGGCGATCTTCCAACCGACGGGGAACGATGCTGTCAGCTGCGCAACCCACCTGCTTCCTGATCGCCGACATCTCGGGGTACACGGGCTACCTCGTCGACGTGGAACTGGACCACGCGCAGGACATCCTCGCGGACCTCGTCGGCGCAGTCGTCACGGCGCTCCGGCCCACCTTCCGGCTGGCCAAGCTCGAGGGCGATGCCGCATTCACCTTCGCGACGACCGAGCGGATTGGCGGGTCGATGCTCCTCGACACGATCGAGCGTTGCTACTTCGGGTTCCGCAGGCGCCGCCGCGACGTCCGCCAGGCCACGTCATGCGAGTGCAACGCGTGCGTCCGGATCCCGGACCTCGACCTCAAGTTCGTCGTCCATCACGGCTCGGCCGTCCACCAGACGGTCGCGGGCCGCCGCGAGCTCGTGGGGTCCGACGTGATCGTCGTCCATCGGCTGCTGAAGAACGACGTCGTCGAGACGCTCGGCATCAACGCCTACGCCCTGATCAGCCAGGCGTGCATCGATGCGTCCGACCTCGACCCGGTCGCGCTCGACATGCGCGAGCACACCGAGACCTACGATCGGATCGGCGACGTTCACGGCTGGGTCCACGACCTCGACCGTCGATGGCAGGAGGAGGAGGCGCGCGGGCGCGTCTTCGTTGCCCCGGACGAGTCGATCCTCATCGTCTCCGCTCCCACCAACGTGCCGCCGCAGGTGGCCTGGGAGTTCCTGACGACGCCCGGGCAGCGGATGTCGTGGCAGCCTTGGGTGACCGAGGTGACGGTCAAGGGAGCGACCGGTGGCCGGCGCGGGCCGGGCTCGGCCAACCACTGCATGCACGGCAGGGACGCCGTGGTCGAAGAGATCCTCGACTGGCGGCCGTACGACTACGTCACCGACCGGACGGTCCTCGAGACCCCGAGCGGACCGATCAAGCTGCTCCACACCGTGGAGCTCGAGCCGGGCACGGCCGGCACCACGATCCACTTCCGGTATGCGGCGCCGAAGACGCGGCGGGAGAAGGAGCTGATGAAGGAGATCGCGCCGGCGTACGGGCAGGCGCTCCGGTCGGGGATCCCCAGCCTCGTCGCCCAACTGGACGAGGTGTTCGCGGCACGTGAGGCAGATCGTGGCCCCGAGCCCGAGCTGGCGAAGCCAAAGCCCGGCGGGCCGCTGGCCGGTCTCCAGCCGCTGGTGATCGTCGACTGACGTCCCGGCGGCTGCCCCGCCCACGATCGGTCGGATGGCCGCCCACATTGCGCCGTTCGGCACTGCCGGAGTCGGAGGCTCCGCGGTTCGATGGATGCCGGAAAGGAGGCCACGATGCCCCAGGCGACCTTGTCGGACAAGCCCACGACGGAGACGCGGACGCGGGGCGAGCCGGGCCTTGTCCTCGGTCGACCGGTCGAAGACCGGAGCTTCGAGATGGTGGAGACGGGCGTCGGCGCGGTCGTCGGCGCGGCCATCGGCACGGCGGTGGCCGGGCCCGTCGGGGCGGCCCTCGGCGGGATCCTCGGGGGTGCCGTCGGGCTGGTCAGCGGTGAGGCGCTCGAACGAGTCGAGGGTCGAGCCGCCGAGACGACGAACGCCGGCGAGGACGAGCCACCGACGTCCTGACCGCCGACGATCCCGGCCCACGTTCGCCGCCTTGGACCCGTATCGCGTGGTGGTCGCCTCAGGGGCTGATCAACCCTGACGAACGATCGCCGGCTGGCTCCGCGTCAGCTCGAGGCTGGGCCCGGGTCAGGAGGGCGCCGAAGTCCTCGAAGTGGCCTCACCGGATCGTTGGCGCGGGCGCGCGGCCGGCCCATGGCGGGCCATCGCCGCGTCGAGACGGTCGAGGAACGGCGTCGCCCCAAGGCGAAGGAGCGTCGCTCGCGCGGATGTGGCGGCCGTCGAAACCTCCGGGTTGGAGGGGTCGAGGACCGTGGCCATGTCGATCGCGCACAGAGCCCCGTCCCAGAGCAGGCCCAGATCGGCCCAGACGCCGAGGGCCTGGCGGTATCCGGACTGGGCCTCCGCGGTTCGGCCCTCGAGCGCCGCGATCCCGGCGAGGATCGTCGTCCGATCGTTGTCGATCGCCCGGCCGTGGCGCGGGGTCGCCTCGAGGAGCGCCAGGTCCTTCCGGGCGAGGCCCGCATCACCGGCCAGGATGTCGCACCGGGCGGCGAGGAGCGACGCCTCGCCGGTGCCCGGAGCGAAGATCTCGGCAAACCGGAGCATCTCCCGTCGCCCGACGTCGTACTGGCCCTCGATGAACCCGAGGGCACCCCTGGACCAGGCGATCGTCGCCGGCTTGATCAGGTCGCCGGACCGCGGCGGCATCGCTTCGGCGTCGGTCAGCAGCCCGTCGACGGAGCCGCCGCGCGACGCCCTGAGGAAGATCGAGTCCGAGATCGCCACGAGGCGGATCACCGGATCAATCTCGTCGCTCAGCATCGGTTCGAGCTCGGCGATCGCCCAGTCCCAGTCTCCGGTGCGGATCGCAGCGGTGACCGCGTTGTCCATGATCTGGAACGACCGCCACCCGAGCCGGCGCTCGAGCGCGAGCCCTTCGCGACCGGCCTCCAGGGCGGCGCGGGGGTCGTCGTCCACCAGGAACGACGACAGGTTGTTGAGTGCACGAGCGACCGTGCCGTGGAGTGCGTGGGCGGCGGCCAGCCGCTGGCCGGCTTCGATCACACCGATCCCCTCGTACCGTCGGCCGTCGCCCGCGAGGGCGGATCCGCGCGTGACCAGGGTATCGGCGACCACGTCGACGAGGTTCGACCGTTCTGCCACGGCAAGCACGCGATCGGCCACCGCGACGGCCTTGGCGTTCTCGTCCGTCAGGAAGTAGGCCCGCGCGAGCTGGCCATTCAGCGTGACCACGCCCGGATCGTCGGTCAGGTCCGCGAACCGTTCGGACGCCTCCGTGAGGAGGGCGAGCCCATCGTCGAAGCGGTAGGCGATGAGGAGCGCACTGGCGTAGGAGGCCGTCACGCGCGCCTCAGCCCCGCGATCAGGGATCCGCCCGAGAAGCTCGATCGCTGCCCGGAAGTGCGCTACAGCATCCTCGACCCGGGCGACGGCGGCAGCCGCGTCGCCCGCCCGCTCGTGGAGGATCGCCTCGTCCGCCGGGTCGGAGGCGACGGTCAGCGCCTGTTCGCAGAACCGCAGCGCCTGCTCGTACGCCCCGAGCGAGGTCGCCCGGTCGGCTGCGGCCCGCAGGGCGATCCGAGCCTGGCCTGCAAGGGCGTCCCGCTCGGGACCGGCGATGCTATTCGCGTGGGCGGCGAGGTACTGGCTGGCCAGCGCGCCGGCAAGCTCGTCCGACCCCAGCGCCTCGAAGTGACGAGCCGCCGCGAGATGGCGTGCCTTGCGATCGGCGCGCGCCATCATCTTGTAGGCGACCTCGCGGATCAGGGCCTGGACGAACGCGTACTGGCCCCGTTCGGGCGAGCGCGGATCGGCCTCCACCCGCAGGAACTCGCGCTGGGACAATGACTGCAGCCGGCCCTCGAGATCTGCCTCCGGGAGGCCGGACACGGTGCCGAGGCCGGCCAGCGTGAAGGATTGCCCGAGCACGGCCGCGTCCTGGAGGACGGCGCGGTCGGCCGGCTCGAGCGCGTCGAGACGGCTCGCGATCAGCGCCGTGAGGGTCTCCGGAACAGCGAGGTCCTCCAGGTCGCCGGTCGGGCGATAGGCGTCACCCTCCTGGGCGAGCCGGCCCTCGGCGAGCAGCATCCGGACGGTCTCGACCGCATAGAGCGGGATCCCGTCGGCCCGGGCGACGATCGCGCGGACGGCCGCCTCGGGCAGCCCCGGGATCAGGCCGGCGAGGAGCTCGCGCATCGCGGGCGCAGACAACGGCTCCAGGTACAGCGAGGTGAAGTTTCGCTTGCCTGCGCCCCACTCAGGTCGCTTCTCGAAGAGCTCAGGCCGGCTGAGAGTCACCACGTAGATCGGGGCGTGCCTGCTCCACTCCATCAGGTGGTCGACGAAGTTGATCAACCCGGTATCGGCGAAGTGGAAGTCCTCGAAGACGAGGACGACTGGGGCGGTCGTCGCGAGCCGCTCGAAGAACGTCCGCCATGCCCCGAACAGCTGCTCAGAGCCCACGCCGGTCTCGACGCCAAGCAAGGACAGGAGTGCCGGCTCGATCCAGCGCCGATCATCCGGATCCGGCACGTGCTCGGCCAACATCGCCCCGACGCCGGCTCGGGTGGCCGCCGCATCGCTGGTCTCGAGCAGCCCGGCCCGTCGGCGGACCATCTCACCGAGCGCCCAGAAACTGATCCCGTCGCCGTACGCCGGGCTTCGGCCTTCGTGGAACCAGACGGTTTCGACCAGGCCGTCCAGGTACTTCAGGAACTCCCAGGCGAGGCGTGTCTTGCCGATCCCTCCTGGGCCGACGACGCTCACGAGGCGTGCCCGGCCTTCGCGAGCGGTGGCATGGAAGAGGTCCTTGAGCAGCCTGAGCTCGTCTTCGCGGCCGACGAATGGGGCCTCGAGCGTCTCGCTCCGGTTCCGGCCGCCGACCTCGGCGACGACGCGCAGTGCACGCCAAGCGGAGACCGGGGCCGCCTTGCCCTTGAGTGCCTGCTCGCCAGCCTCCTCGAAGACGATCGCCCGCGACGCCGCCCGCTGGGTGGCCTCGCCCACCAGTACCGTTCCGGGCTGGGCGGCGGCCTGGAGGCGGGCCGCCGTGTTCACGAGGTCACCCGCGACCAGTCCCTGGTTGGTTGCCCCGATCGTGATCGCCGCTTCGCCGGTCAGGATCCCGGCCCGGGCCTGGATCGTCGGCCCGAGGGACTTGACCGCGCCGACGAGCTCGAGGCCGGCGCGAACGGCCCGCTCGGCGTCGTCCTCGTGCGCGGAGGGCGCACCCCATACGGCCATGACGGCATCGCCGATGAACTTCTCGACCGTCCCTCCGTAGCGGCCGATCACCTCGGATGCGACCTCGAAGTACCGGGACAGGGTGTCACGGACCTCCTCGGCGTCGCGCTCTTCTGCAAACGGGGTGAATCCGACCAGGTCCGCGAACAGGACCGAGACGAGCCGCCGCTCGGCGATCGGGCCGACCGTGCGTTCAGCCGACCCGGCGGCCGCCGTCGGGACACGAGCGGTGGGAGCAGCACCCGCCAGCGGGGTCGCGCATTCGCCGCAGAACTTGGCGGCCGGCGGGTTCATGGTGCCGCAGTTCGGGCAACCGGCGACCAGGGGCGATGCGCATTCGATGCAGAACTTCCGCCCGACATCGTTCTCGGTGCCGCAGGTCGAGCAGATCACGGTGGCCGCTCCAACACGACGATAGGGCAAGAGGGTAGCGCACCGGTGCGACGGGATCGGCGGGAAGCGTCCGTCACGGTCGGGCCTTCGCCGTCCGCCCTTCCTAGCCGCGCATCGAGGCCGCGTGCAGTCGTATGGCGTCGGCCACGCCCTTGAGCTCGACCGGGCCGATCTCCCGGAAGTCGACCTCCGCCCCAGCCGATGCGGCGACGACCTCCTGGCTGACCAGCACCTCGCCCGGTCGGGCGTAGTCGGCGATGCGGGATGCCAGGTTCACCGTCTGGCCGTAGTAATCGCCATCCTGGAAGATCACCGGCCCGGCATGCAGGCCGACGTGGGCCGGCGGCAGCCCGGCCTCGGTCACGCCCGCCGACATCTCGATCGCCGCCACCACGCCTCGTCCGGGGTCCGGGAAGTAGAACATCACCCCATCGCCAAGCCACTTGACCGGCCGGCCGCCGTGCTTGACCGATGATCGCTGCACCAGTCGACCGAGCTGCTCCACGAGCCCGGCTGCCGCGGTGTCGCCCCGCTCCTGGGTCAGCCTCGTGTAGCCGGTGATGTCCAGGAAGCACATGGCCGGTGGATGCTCGAGGCGGCTGTGCAGGCCGGCCGCAGCCAGCTGCATCTCCAGGCCCTCGATGATGGTGCCGGTCCAGGCCTGTGCCTGCTGGAGGTGGTACATCCCGAGAATGGCCTGCTCGGCGAGGAGGCTCATGCGATTGGCGAAGTCGGCCCCGAGGATCTCGTCTGGCCGCTTGCCTGCCGCGACGGCCGGCATGATGACCTCGGATCGCCACCAGGCGGTCTCCGTTTCGGCCATCCGACGCAGGCTGTCACCCTGGACCCGGAGCAGTCCCTGGCTGGCTGCCGGGTCGAACCCGACCTTGACCTGGGCCTCGATGAACGTGGCGTATGGCAGCTCATCGTCGCGGATCAGGTCGTCCGGAAGGGGCGGCGGCGAACCCGCAGCCTCGCGGATGAGCATCAGCAGCGAGACCGGGATGCCGGTCCGTTCACCGAACTCGGCGAAGGTCACGCCGCTGAGCGCCGAGAACCGCTCGTAGGCGGACTCGTCGAGGAAGTCGAGCGAGACCTGGCCGCTCCGGATGGCGGCCCCGAGGCCGTCCAGCGGGATGCCCGCGGCCATCAGGCTGCGGACCATCCCCACCCGACGGACGTCACCTGACGTCAGCCGGTTCTCGGCGTCGGGCTTGAGGATGCCCACGTCAACGAGCCGCCGCACCTCGTCGACGCTGACGCCGGCTCGCTCGGCCGCTTCGGCGATCTCGTAGGGCTCCACGTGCCGTACTGTAGCGGTCGAGCCCCGGGGACTCGCGTATCGCACCCCAGCTCATACCCGCGTCTCGCGACGACATCGGCGCGATGCACGGTCATGGAGGTGCCGACCAGGCCATGAGCGAGCCGACCACCAACCCTGCGCTCGATCGGCTGCTCCGTCACATGGCGTGGGCCAACGCCGGGCTGTTCGCCCGGCTTGCCGAGCTGCCCGACGACGCGCTGGCGTTCGCCTCACCCCGGAACGAATGGACGGTCGCGAGGATCGCCGAGCACATCGAGACGGCGGCGGGTCGCTATG
>Ga0326726_10005991_pt1 | contig 10973 bp, 12 predicted proteins | sample MHFenrmetagenome_2_FD_207603 | JGI IMG/M metagenome (GOLD analysis project Ga0326726, IMG submission 207603) | Lab enriched peat soil microbial communities from Michigan Hollow, Ithaca, NY, United States - MHF15MN | ecosystem: Environmental > Terrestrial > Soil > Wetlands > Peat | place: USA...
ATTCGTCACCCGCCTCGACGCGCCTGTAGCTCAGGTGGATAGAGCAGCTGCCTTCTAAGCAGCGGGTCGGGGGTTCGAGTCCCTCCAGGCGCGCTCTCCTAATCTTTTTGGGCATATAGACCATTGGATTCGGAATCCAAAGGTCGGAGGTTCTATTCCTCTCCGGCGCGCCACCCCATTCCCCATTATTCCAAGGGGCAGGGCTGCCCTGGACTATGGCTGCATGCTCGACGGGCTCCCCCCGCCGTAGACGCCGATCCTGTGGATCAGCTGATGGCGGCTCGTGACGTCCATCTTGCGGTAGAGGCTGTAGACGTGGCTCTTGACCGTGTGGATCGAGATGTGGAGCGAGCTCTCGATCTCCTTGTAGCTCTTGCCGTCGATCATGAGCTCCAGGATCTCCATCTCGCGGGCGGAGAGGCCGCGGGCCCGCCCTATCGCGGCCAGGTCGAATCGCGCTCCCAGGACCTTGCCGAGGCCGCCCGCCCAGGGCAGGAAGTAGGCCTTGAGCCAGATGAGGGGCGCGAGGTTCGTGTACAGGCCCAGGAGCTTGGAAAGCGCGAGGGCCCAGATCTCCGCTCCGGCGGGGGTCCAGACGCTGAGGGCCAGGTGCACGGGATAGCGTGCCAGAAACAGCCAAGCGAAAGCGGCGTCGACCTTCCGTCGGCCCGGATCAGCGGCCTTCCGGCTCCCGGCCAACAGCCACACGAGCCAGACGATGTCGAACAGGCCCGGGGGCCAGACGAGGGCGAGCCAGAACGTATTATCCGGCCTCGGCGGCTCCAGCGCCGGGATTCCCAAGGCCAGGAAGTACCAGGCCAGCGCCGCGGCGGCGAATACGCCCGCCACGGGAACGAGCCAGGGCGGCAAGCCCCTGTCCCGGCGCCGGAAGATGAACACGTAGAGCGAGATATGGACGCCCAGGACGAGGGCGGTGGCGACCGGCCAGTCGACGAATTTGTACCAGAAAGAGAACCCCGCCAGCTGGTCCGGGGTGAGATTGCTCTGCCCGTAGGCATCGAGAAAGACCACCACCGCCAGGGCGTTGAAGAAGATCAGGAACATCCACAGGCCGCCCAGCCGGTGCTGGGGGAAGCGGCGGGACCTCTGGCGGAACTCGACGGCGGCCCAGACTCCCACGACCAGGATGAGGACCATCGTCAGGACATTGAAATGCTTCAAGGTCGGGTTTTCCTCTGACGGGAAGGGATTATAGGGGAACGGACGTGCCGGTGGCAAGATTGCCTCGGGAATCAGTATGAATTCCCGATATCATGCGGTTTCCCGATTGCCAGCCCCGGCCGTGGGACGTATAGTCCCTCGCGTGACCGCTAAAGGAGCGTACATGACCGGACTCGGGCCGGCGTTGGCCAGATCCTAAGCAGGAGAAAAAAGTGCTTCCCAACGTTCTCTCTCAACTCCAGCAGATCGGCACGGGGGCGGCCTTCATCGTCTTCCCCCTGGTCTTTGTTTTCGCTTTTTCCGTTCATCCCCGTCTCCTGAGGCCGCGGCTGCTCCAGCCCGAAGCGATCATGCTGCGGGCCCGGGGGCGGAAGTGGCTGCAGATGGGACACGGCCTGGTCCTGCTCAACACGGCGCTCCTTGTCGTTGCGGCCTTTCATTTCATGAAGATCCTGAGCGGGAGTCGGGGGGAGTGGGCGGGGTTCATCGGCGCGATCTTGGCCGTCCTGGGCGCGATCCTGCTGGCGGCGGACAAAGGGGCTCTTTGCCTGACGATGAGCTCCCTGGATACGCTTCCGGACGCCGAGTTCTCAGCCATGGTGCCCGGCCTCAAGGCCATGTTCTCCAAGAAGGGCTGGATGAAGCTGCTCTGGGGTATTCCGCTTCTGCCGGCCGGATTCGCCATTCAGGCCGTCGGTCTCTTGCAGGCCCATGCGCTGCCGCGCGGGGAGGCCGTCCTCTTCCTGATCGGGGTGCTGTTCGTGGGCGCGCCGGACGGGCTGGAGATCGTCAATCTTGGCGCTTCGCTTCTCATGGCCTTCGGCATGGTGCCGTACGGGATCAGGCTCATCGCGGCCGCGCTCTAAAAAGCCGGCCCATTTCCATGATCTTAAGGAGAATACCGTGAACGAAAAACAAAGTCGGCGGAGTTTCCTCGAGCAATGCGCGAAGTGCGGCGGCGCCTGCTGCGCCCTGCTGGCCCTGAAGCGGATCTCGAGAGCGCAGAAGAACGCGCCCGCCCGGTCGGGCCCGGAAGAGAAGCCCGTCGACTTGGCGGCGCTGGCCTATTGCGGGATTCCGCAGGCCTTCTGCGAGAAAAGGTGCGAGCTTTTCAAGGCCACCCGCGAGAACGATGTCAAGCTGAAGAAAGCCGTCTATGATCATTGGGAAATGAAAAAGCATTTTGGGATACAATTCGAGGCCGACAAGGTCTTTTGTTACGGATGTAAGCCGGGGGACAAGCCCCTGAAAGTCGGGATGGCCGAGTGCGAGGTTAGGACATGCCCCATTTCCCACGGCCTGGAAGCCTGCGTTCAGTGCGGCGGCCTGGCTTCGTGCAACAAGGCCTTTTGGAAACAATGGCCGGTTTCGTACGAGCTGACCAAGAAATTACAGGCCCGCTATGAGACCCAGCCGGGAGCGAAGATCTTCGACATCAAAGCGAAGTAATGCCGCCGCGCGATTGACCAGTGAAGAAACGAAAGAGGGCGATCGTGGATATGAAACGAACGAAGTTCCTGGGGTGGACGGTTCTGGCCGTGTTGACATTGCCGTCCATGGGGGCCTTGGCCCAGACGAGCGCCCTCGACGTCCTGGCGCACAAGCGATTCGGGATGCCCATCATTTCCCGGGGGGACAATATCCCCGATTTCGAGCCGATGAAAGACAACATGTTTCTCCTGCTCGTCGCTCTGCACAAGGACATCCCGGTCCCGGATTTCCAGGCCAAAATGGGCTTCGGCCCGGAGAAGATGGACGGCGTCCTGCGTTTTCTGGAGGGGAAGAATTACCTCCACCGCCTCGACGGCCGCTTGGAGCCGTCCATCTTCATCGCCGACGCCGACGACGGCCGGCGCCTCTTCGAGCGCGCCCAGCCGATCGCGATGAAGATCGTGGACGCGATCAAGGCGTCGTTGCCGTCGATCAAGGACGAGTTCGCGGGGACCGACATGGCCAGCGGCCGCCGCTTCGACGATTGGGCCTTTTTCCTCCTGAGCGACGTCCTTCTCGACAACTGGCAGATCGATACCGTCGAGCGCGAATTTCTGAAGGCGTCGACGCGCCCCCTGAGGCACGGCAAGCACTACTACGCGGCGCTCCTCGAGAAGAACCCTAAAAACGAACCGTTCGGCATCTACGGCAATCAGGTCGGGACGATCAGCGTCTATGGCAACAACCGTTGGCGGGTGGAGGCCACGGCGACCGAGAACAGGATCTCGGCCGCGGACGCTGCCGTGCTCGAGAAGATGGCCGTGGATTTCGCCCCGAAGCTCCTTGCGGTCCTCGAAAAGACGAGGGCCTATGCCGAGAAGGTCTTCGCCGAAACGGGCTATTCGAAGGAGGTCGCGTTCAACGAGTTCTACATCTGGTGGTACCACTTCATCTACACCCGGGCGACCGACCTGATGGCCGAGGCCGGGATGCTCAAGGTTCCGCCCGACGGGAACTTCCTCTATGAGATGTTGGACCGATGAGCGCACAGACCATGAAAGCGATAATTTGCACCGAGTTCGGTTCCCCCGACGTCCTCCGGCTCGAGGAGGTCGCCCGGCCCGTGCCGAAGCGCAACGAGATCCTGATCAGGGTCCGGGCGTCGAGCGTCAACTTCGGGGACATCATGGCCCGGAGCTTCAGGTCGGTCACGCCCCGCGGCTTCAACATGCCGTGCCTCTTCTGGCTCATCGCCAAGATGACCATGGGCTGGAGGAAGCCCCGGATCCGGGTCCTGGGGAACGAGCTGGCCGGGGAGGTCGAGGCGGTCGGCCGGGACGTCACGCGCTTCAAGCCCGGCGATCGGGTGTTCGGCCATGCCGGCCAGCGCTTCGGCGCCTACGCCGAGTTCATCTGCCTGCCCGAGAGTGCCCCGGTGGCGCATAAGCCCGCCAACTTGTCTTACGAAGAAGCCGCCGTCATTCCCTACGGGGCCCTGATGGCCGTCTCCCTCCTGCGCAGGGTGAAACTCCTGCCGGGGCAGCGGATCCTGATCAACGGGGCCAGCGGCGGGATCGGCGCGGCCGCGGTCCAGATCGCCAAGCATCTCGGGGCCGACGTGACCGGGGTGTGCGGTGGCGCCCGGCTGGACTACGTCCGGGCCCTTGGCGCGGACCGGGCCATCGACTACGCCGAGCAGGACTTCACCCAAAATGGCGAGACTTTCGACGTGATCTTCGACATCCTGGGCCTGACGCCCTTTTCGTGCGGCCGCCATTCGCTCGAGCCCCGCGGCGTCCTGCTCTACGCGAGCTTCAAGGGGAGGCATCTCCTGGCGATGTTGCGGACGTCCCTCGCCGGAGGCCGGCGGGCGGTCTGCGCGATCGCGCCCGGAGGCCTCGAGGACCTGCTCGCGGTCAAAGAGCTGGTCGAGGCGGGGAAGATCAAGGCCATCGTCGACAAGCGCTTCCCGCTGGAGCAGGCCGCCGAAGCGCACCGGTACGTCGAGACCGGGCAGCGGCAGGGGAGCGTAGCCATCATCATGTAAATTTCATCAAAGGAGATCCGCATGAAAGCCATCGTCTATCGCAAATACGGTTCGCCGGACGTCTTGGAGTGTCGCGACGCGGATAGGCCCGTCCCCAAGGACGACGAGGTCCTGATCAAGATCGAGGCGGCCGCCCTCAACGCCTACGACTGGCATCTCATGAGGGGCAAGCCGTTCGTCGCCCGCATGTCCGGCGGGCTGTCCAAACCCAAGAACACGATCCTCGGGGAGGATGTCGCGGGGCGCATCGAAGCGGTCGGGCCGAAGGCCGGCCAATTCAAGCCGGGCGACGAGGTCTTCGGCGACCTCGCCTCGTGCGGTTCGGGCGGTTTCGCCGAATACGCTCGCGCCCGCGAGAACGTGCTGGGTTTGAAACCGGCCGGCCTGTCGTTCGAGCAGGCGGCGGCCGTGCCCATGGCCGCGGTCACCGCCCTCCAGGGGCTTCGCGACAAGGGCCGGATCGCGGCGGGCAAGAAGGTCCTGATCAACGGAGCGGGAGGCGGCGTGGGGACATACGCGGTCCAGATCGCCAAAGTCTTCGGGGCCGATGTCACGGCCGTCTGCGGCCCGGGGAGCCAGGAGCTGGCCCGGTCCCTGGGCGCGGACCGCGTCCTGGACTACACCAAGACCGATCTCGCCGGTGACGGGCGGCGCTATGACCTGATCCTCGCCGTCAACGGGGATCGTCGGCCGTCGGACTACCTGCGCGCTTTGGATCCCGGGGGGATCTGCGTCGTGTGCGGCGGGTCCAACAAGCAGGTATTCCGATCCTTGTTCCTGGGGCCGTGGCTATCGCTCGGGCGCCGGAAGAAGATCGTCGTCCTGATGGCGAGAATGAACCAAAAGGACCTGGGCTTCATCGCCGAGCTCCTGGAAGCCGGAAAGGTCAAGCCCGTCATCGACCGCTGCTACCCGCTGAGCGAGACCGCCGCGGCGATGCGCTACCTCGAGGAAGGGCACGCCAAGGGGAAGATCGTCATCACGATGTAGGGAGGCGAACGTGAAAGCGTGCGGACGCCTTATGCCCCGTGAAGACTCCCTCCTTGGCATGATCCCCCGCGCTCCGAAAGTAGTCATGATATTGGACAGCCCTACACCGTGTTAGGCATCCGCTGATTGACCCGAATTCAGGCGGGGTGATATGCTCTTGCGCGGACTCTGGCAAAGACCGACTGGCCTCATGGCGCTCACCGGTTCGACATGAAACGAATTGCCACCGTTCTCTCGATCCTGTTCTGCCTGGGGTGGGTGCAGGCTCAGGAAACCGAAACCTACGAATTGCGCCAGGCCGTCTCGAACCGCCAGACGATCGTCTACACGCGCGTCATCCGCTTCGACGACCGGAAGCATCTGTTCCACGTACGGGACTACTATGAGGACGGACGGATCCAGATGGACGCCTTCTACGCCTCCTTCGACAAACGGGTGAAAGAGGAGTATCAGTGCAACTATCGCTCGAACACCAAGGAAGGGCCGTACACGGAATGGCACCGGAACGGACGCATCAGATTCGAGGGCCATTTCAGGAGGGGCAGGCTGAACGGCGCGAGCACCGACTGGTACGAGAGCGGGCAAAAGGAAGCGGAGCAGAACTGGCTCAACGGGCAGCTGCACGGCCGCGTCAGATACTGGTCCGAGAAAGGAGACCTGCAGTTCGATTCGACGTTCGAGCACGGCATGAACCAGCATCGCAGGAACGTCAGCTATCGATACCTGTCGTACCTCCCGAAGGACTACGAGGCGGACGCGGTCAGGAAGTGGCCGCTCGTCATCTACCTGCACGGAGGTTCGGATCGAGGGACCGATCTGAAGAAGCTGTACTCATCCGGGATCCCCGATCAGGTCTATCGGGGGCGGGAGTTTCCGTTCATCATGCTCGCCCCGCAATGTCCCGAGCATCTCAGGTGGTCGACCGATGACTGGTTCGAGAACTTCTACAAGGAGGTGACCGCCCGGTACAGAATTGACACCGACAGGGTCTATCTGACCGGGCCGAGCCTGGGCGGTTCGGGCACCTGGTACATCGCCGCCCGGTATCCCGAAGCGTTTGCGGCCATCGCGCCCATCAGCGGATTCACGAGCCATCTCGATTACATCGACAAGAACATCGGCAAGCTGTTCGGCATGCCCGTCTGGGCCTTCCACGGGAAGTTGGACACCGTCGTGCCTTTCGAAGAAACGGAGCGGATCGTCAGGAGGCTGGAGGGGAAGAACCGGAACCTGAGATTCTCTGCCGAACCGGATCTCGGCCACTCGATCCACTGGCAGGTCTATCCGGGCCAGGAGATCTACGACTGGCTTCTGCGATACGACAGAAGATCGAGAAAGTGACGCCCCGTGAGCACAATTTTGAGCACACCTTCAATCAGGGAATTCGCAAACCATGCATCTCAAATCAGTAATGAAGGTAGTCCAGCTGCCTTCTAAGCAGCGGGTCGGGGGTTCGAGTCCCTCCAGGCGCGCCCATTCTCCTAAAGATCCCCAATAGGCATGACGTCGCTGCAAAAGAGTCCGACATGATAGCGAAACCGAAACCTATCAACCGTTAGTTCTTGAAATCCTTCCCCAACTGGTAGGCTTGGTCGAGCCAAGAGCGCCTCGTCTCCGGGGTCGAAACGTCCGCGCCATAGAAATAGACGTGTTCGACCTTCTTCACGCCGGGATAGCGAAGTCCCCAGTCGTCGATGACCTTGGTCATCGCTTTTCCGAATTCTCCCCGATAGGTCTCTTCGGTAAAATGAGTCGTATTGATGATCAGGGCCTTCTCGTGGCGGAGAAGGGGTATCCGGCCGGCGGATGCTCCGCGCCATCCCTCCGGCGTCAGGCTGTACGCGAAACCGGGCGCGAAGACGCGTTCGAACCAGCCCTTGAGGATCGCTGGGAAATTCATCCAGTAGTTCGGGGCGATGAACGCCAGCCCCTGCGCTTGAGCCACCCTCTTCTGCTGGGCGACGACGTCCTTGGGCATCTGGTTCCGGATGATCTTCACCAGCTCCTGCGGGCTCTTGCCCTTCAGCCAGCGCTTGGCCACGAACCTCTGCACGGGGCCGTCGCAAAAGTCCATGATGCTCTTCATCAGGTCCATCTGCTCCAGCATGTCAAGAGGCATGCTCTCATGGATGTAGCTGGCAAAGTCCCGGGTCCGGAACACGGGGTCGAACCGGAGCGCATAAAGATCCACGATGTCGTTGGTATGCCCGGCCTCCCTAAGCCCCGCGTCGAACTGACGCAGGATCGCGTGGCAGAACGATTTGGGGTTGGGATGCGCGACGACGGTCATGATGTTCATGGCGGCCGTCAGCTCTTCTTGCCGGCGGCGGCTCTCAGGACCAGCCCGGCGCCCAGGACGATCAGCAGAATGGGTATCAGCGGAAGCTCTTGACCGATGATACGGCCGATCCCTGCCGCGAAGGCGATAAGGCCCACGATAATGCCGAAGCCGCTCGTCTTGAGGCCGCGGCTCCGCCGGGCGGCGTTGAGTCCGAGCAGGATCAATCCCAATCCCGCCAGCCACGTGCCTTCCGGGAACATGGCCTTGGGCGCCAGCCAGAGCCCCCCGGTCATGATCAGGACCAGGGCCATGGCGATCTCATCGAGCCGTTGACCGTGCCGACGGTTGCCGGACTGATCGGGTGCTTCAGATCCCCTCAGAGTCGTGTTCATTTCATGTCCTTCCTTCTTGATAGATCAGACGTTCATTACGGCCTTGGCCCTGCGGACGCCGAGCTCCGCTTGGTAGAGCTTCCAGCCAGGCCACCAGGTCGCGTGCCAGCGATGGATGCGGGCGAAAAGCGAACGGGGCTTCCGCGACGCCTGGCACCGGATGGGGCAATCAGCGCATTTGTGAAGCTTCATCAGGGATTCGATCATTTTAAATCTCCTCTTTATTTGGATTTTGCGATTCCTCGACGTCTTCGTTAAGCTTCTTTATCAACGATCTCATCATCTCTTCAGAGAGGGAGCCGATCCCTTTTTCGCCCATGATCTTTTGCATCATTTCCGCGGTGGGCGACCCCTCGAAGCAGGTGCTCACCTTTTTCGGCTGACTTCTGTTCTCTTTCATTCTTCTTCTCGTTCTCTATGAGCTTCGCAGACCTCTAATGCGGAAAGCATGCCAAAGAAAGGACACGGCAGGGCCGCCGGCGAAGGCGGAGGATAAAATATTGATATTGGAGGAATTGGCTCAGTCAGGCCTGGCCGCCCGACAAGGAGGAGAAATCAAATATGGGTTACCGAAGGTAATGCGCTCAACCGACGGGCATTACCTTTGGTAACGGGGCCGATAAGGCTTGGGAGCGAGCGGCTACTTATTCTTTCCCGGCCTCTTGAGGTTCCAGCGTTTCCTCTTCTCCCACAGGTTCTTCCGGCTGATCCCCAAGATCTCCGCGATCTGCTCCTCCGAATGGTCACTCTGCAACCGGTCGATCGATCGTTTGGTATATTCCTCGACGGAGACGAGATCGCCCGGGCTCCAGGAGGCCTCGGCTCCGGAGAGCAACTTGGCCGGCAGCTGTTCCGGGCGGATGGGGTTCCCCTCGTCGGTGAGGTGCAGGGCATATTCGATCACGTTTTCCATCTCTCTCACATTTCCAGGCCAGCCGTAATTCATGAACGCCTTCAGGGCTTCCGGCGAGAGCCCGGTGACGTTGCGGGAATGCGCATCGCAGAGACGCTGGAAGAGGTGGGCCGCCAGCGGCGGGATGTCCTCTTTCCTTTCCCGGAGGGGAGGCAGAAAGATGGGAATGACGTTCAGGCGGAAGAAAAGGTCTTCACGGAATGATCCGTCCCGGACGGCCTCTTCGAGATCCCGGTTGGTGGCGGCGATGATCCGGACATCGAACTTCCTGACCCTGGTGTCTCCGACCCGGCGGCTTTCCCCTTCCTGGAGAAAACGAAGCAGCTTGACCTGAGCCGCCGGAGGGACGTCTCCGATCTCGTCCAGGAAGAGCGTGCCGCCGTCGGCGGCCTCGAGCAAGCCTTGATGGTCCTTGACAGCCCCGGTGAAAGCCCCCCGGACGTGACCGAACAGCTCAGACTCCAGCAGGTTTTCCGGGATGGCCCCGCAATTGATCGTCACATAGGGCTTATCTTTTCGATCCGAATTGAAGACGATGGCCCGGGCGATGAGCTCCTTTCCCGTCCCGGATTCCCCGGTGATCAGAACCGAGCTCGTCGTGGAGGCCACCCTTTCGACGAGCCGAAGGATCGCTTTCATCCTCTTGGACTGGGTGATGATGTTGTGGAACTGGGCCTGGCGTTCTATCTCGCGGCGGAGAGTCATGCAGGTCTCGGAGAGCCGCATCTGTTCCGTAACGTTGCGGACGACCTCTACGGCGCCGACAATCGTGCCGCCTTTGTCCCTGTAAGGTCCCGCAAAGACCTCCATCCAGAAGATATTCCCGCCCGGCAATTGGATATCCCGGAGCGCCTGCCTGGGCTTTCCGTCTTTGATGACATCCAGGATGATGCAATTTTCGCAAGGTTCCCGGCGCCCCCGATAGGCCTCATAGCACGTCGCCACGACCTTGGCTCCGTAGAGCTTCTGGACGGCCTCGTTTTGGAAGATGACCTTCAAGTCCTTGTCGATGACCGTGATGGCGTCGCTCACGGTGTTCAAGACGGCCTCGAAGAGTGCCGCTCCATGGAACGATAAAGGATCTGTGTTCATTTCGAAAGATCACCCCTTCCAGTCACGCGTAGAGGATAACCCGTCCATGGCCAGGTGTCAAAAACGAGATCAAGAAACCTGGGCAGGCGGCCCGTCTCTGTGCACAATTCTGAGCACACATTCAAGTCAGGAACTCACAACCTTTATATCCTATCATTTAGGGCAATAGCCCAGCTGCTTTCTAGCAGCGGGTCGGGAGTTCGAGTCCCTCCAGGAGCGCTCTCTGTTTTTCCCTATAGGGGCTTCGGTATCAGCGCTTTAGGCGAGGCCGAGGCCTCTTTTTGCTTTCGCATGGAGTGACAAAGAAGGGCACTGAATGGCACTCGCGCTGGCACAAATGCGGCACAGTGACCAGGCCCGCTGACACATCCCTTACGTGACTCAGCAGGGCCTCTTCGCACAATTGAAGGTACAGGCGAAGGGAGTCCGACATCAATTGGGATGGGCCGTGCGCTCCTATCTATGGAGGATATTCTCCTATATAATGGTCACCAGCATTTCCGCAAAGGAGGGATGTATGCGACGATCGTTCCGCCGGCGGTGGGTCACCGGGATCCTCATTCTCCTCGGCGCGGCCGCGATGGCCGCGGCCCAGGACAGCCTGTCCCTGAAGGACATCCTCCGCAAGAATATCGAGGCCTCGGG
>Ga0326726_10005992_pt1 | contig 10973 bp, 11 predicted proteins | sample MHFenrmetagenome_2_FD_207603 | JGI IMG/M metagenome (GOLD analysis project Ga0326726, IMG submission 207603) | Lab enriched peat soil microbial communities from Michigan Hollow, Ithaca, NY, United States - MHF15MN | ecosystem: Environmental > Terrestrial > Soil > Wetlands > Peat | place: USA...
ATCGTAGGTCTGGCCCCAGACCCGGAACCCGGAGACCGCGTTCACCAGGCGCACGTCCACGCGAACGCGGGATCCGCCACGCCGCAGGCTGCCTTCCACCAGGAAGCGAACACTGAACGCGCGCCCCGCCGCGACGCGATAGTCGGCCGCGGTTTCCCGGAGGCGCCGAATCCCCTCACGGCTGACCTGTTTGACCGACAGGCGCCCCACGTCGCTCAGGCGGGAGGCGATCTCCTCGGTCAGACCGTCCGCCAGGAAGGCATCGGCGGTGTCCGGCGACAGGTTGTCGAGGTAGAGCACGGCAACGCTGTTCGGCGCGGGCATGGTGACGCGGGACGGCCGGCAAGGCGGCGGCGATCCGTCGGGGCACTGGGCGAACAAGCGCGTCGGCCCCAGGAGACCGAGCTGGCACAGCACCACGCACCATCTGACCGGGCTCGTCATCGCGGCGGTCCGATTTCCTCGGCCAAGCGCTGAAACCGGGGCTGATCGCGGAGCACGTCCAATTCCGGCGAACGGAAGAATGCCGACACCAACAGCCCCCAGCGACGGATTCGCTCCAGCGTACTCAGCGCTCGGTCCACGTCCCCGGCGGCGGCCAATGCAAGCGCGAAATACGCGCCGTCACGAAAGCCGAGGCCGGAACCGGCTGAGTCGGACACCATCTCCTGGAACGATCGGTCGGCTTGGGCGCGAGCGGCGATCGTGTCCCCTCCGGCCGCTTCGGCCAGCAGCCGCATCGCTTCGGCCAACCGATGCATTCCAGCGGTCGCGAATCGTTGAACGGCATCGGCGTCCTGCCGCGCACCCGCCGTGTCACCGATGAGTCGCCGGATGCGCGCACGCTCGACGTGGGCCAGCACGAGCGTGGAATCCGCCGCCACCGCGCTGTCGGCCCAGCGGAGGGCATCTCCGTAGTCGCGTTGCAGCACGCGCAGCTGCCCCATGTTTCGCAGGGTGATGGCCCGCGTCGGCTCGAGCGCCAGGGCTCGGCGGTAGGCGGATTCCGCGGCGGAATCTTCGCTGAGCCGTTGCAGCGCTGCGCCAAACTGGTGGTACGACTCGGCGTTCTCCGGGTTGAGGGCGATGGACCGCTCGAACGCCTCGCGCACGCCGCGAAACGTCATGGGGTAGCGGTACTCGAGCAGGAACGCCCTCGCCATCCAGGCATCTGAGCTCGCGGAATCCTGCGCTAGGGCACGGTCGGCCAACGTCATCCCGCGGGTCAGGAGGCTTTCGGCGGGAAGGCCCCTGATGGTCCAGTCGAAGTTCAGGTAGAAGGCATACACGTACGCGATACGTGACAACGCGGACGTGAACGTCGAATCGAGGTGAAGGGCCGCTTGGTATTCGACAAGGGCCTGATCGAGCCCGGTTTCAGAACGCTGCGCGAGCGAATAGTTGCCGCGTAGGAAATGGTCATAGGCCGCCACGCTGTGGGTCGGGCGCGCCGAGAGTGACGCTCGTTCGGCGGGCGCCAACCGACCGGCGATGGCGGTGACCACGGCACTCCCGATGTCTGCCTCGATGGCGAGCAGATCGGCATCCGTCCGGTCATACTGCTGCCCCCACACCCGGTCACCACTCGAGGCGCGCAGCAGCTCCACCGTCACGCGCAGGCGCGCAGCTCCCCTGCGGACGGTGCCGTTGACGAGGTACGATACGTTGAGGGCCCGGCCCAAGAGACTCGGATCGAGCGTCGCGGTGCGGTAGCGGGCGACCGCAGTGCGGGATTTCACCTGCAGGCGCTCGATTTGTCCGAGGCGCGCGATGATCTCGTCGGTGAGTCCGTCGGCGAGATAGGCGTCGGCAGTGTCACGCGTGAGGTTGTCGAAGTAGAGTACCGCGACGCTGTTGTGCAGCGGGGGCGTGGGAGCGCGGGTTGGTGAGCGGCACGGCGGCGCTGAGCCGTCGGGACACTGGGCGGAAAGCTGGGGCGACGCGACGGTCCCGATCAGGCAGACGACGAGACCGACAGCACGACGCGGCACGGCGCTACGACCGAACGAGTCCGGCCGCCCCCGTCATGGCCTGTTTGGAGCCCGTCACGTAGACGGCGGGCGAGAGCCCCACCACTTCGAAGCCGTGCTTCGTGCCGGGCGGGAGATCCAGCCGGTCTCCGGGGCCGAGCTCCACGACTTCGTTGCCCACGTGCACCCGTAGGAATCCCGACAGCACCCAACGCGCCTCGGGGAACGGGTGTTCGTGCTGCGGCACGGTGCAGCCGGGCACCTCCGACCACCAGGCGGTGATCAAACCCTCCCGCTCCAGGGCCGCGCGCAGCGTGGACAGCTGCAGCGGCCCGGTGGCGTCGTCCCAGCGCTTCACCGTGAGCATGGGTCCAACGTTACGGCGCGCGCAGTGGAACCGCCAGTTTCACGACAGGAACTTCGGCGCCCCCAGCAGAATGCGGCGGGCGAAGAGCAGCACCGCCCCCACGTAGAGCAGGTGCACCCAGCCGCTCGGCACCTGCACCACGAACACCAGTGCGCCCCACGCGACCACCATCACGACAGCGAGGATCAGCGACAGGTTCATCGATCACACCTCCGATGCGGTGACGCGAGTCACGCGCGGGTTCCAGGCTCACCGATTCCTCATCGTCTCTTCCTTGACGTTTCCCCGCGGTCTTGTATCGTAGGAGCGGGGATGGGGAGACACGTTATTGAGCCAACAGCTCGATCGTGGACCCAGATACTGAGACCGATGTCATGCCCCTGCGAGGGGGAAGACAGACGCCCCGGTGAGGGACCAGTCATTACTTTCGGGCTTCAATAATCCTCTCCGTTCCTGTGGTACGCGATCGGCCGGGCCGCGCAAGTGGTGCCGGCCGCTCGTGTCTTGTTGGTCACGCTTTCCGCTTGCCCCGCCCCCCATCCTTCACAGTCTCTAAGAAATATCGCCACGCCAGGAATTTCCGGTCGCCGACCGTGTACTGCCCCACGAGAATCACCATCCAGGCCCCGTAGGCGAGCGCCACTTCTTCGCGCCAATGCGGAACGAGGAACTGCGCCAGCCACAGCACCAGCAGCGTACTGGCGTCGAGCCAGTCGAACTCCATGTTGGCCAGGAGCAGAACCCCCAGGGCCGTCTGGAGCAGGGTCAGCACGATCTCGATCCGCTGTGCCGGATCGAAGGGGAAGGCGGACCAGCTGCCGTGGTGGTACAGGTGGGAGTAGCCGTACACCAGCGGAATCATCGCGGCGAGCACCGTCCACTGGTTGATGTTGCTCGATACGATGTTCATGAGCGCCATGGGCGCCTGCCGCACACGCCGGGCCCAGTTGAAGGTCGACACGAACTCGGGGAACTCCGACAGGAACGGGGCGACCCACTGCACCAGGAAGAACTGGCTGATGCCAAAGATCCCGGCGACGGCGAGCATCGATTCGAGGAACGGATGCGCCGTGAGGTACAACAACACTCCACCGACGAGGAACAGCCCGGTGATCGCCGCCGACCGGCGCCACCCGGGCTGTCGGTACGCCCACCGCGACACGCGCGGCGCGTCGGCGAGGGTCTCCTCCTGCTTCGGCGGGTTCCGCATCAGCACCCAGAGGTACACGCCGTACAGCGCGAGCAGCACCAGCGCATCGATCCACCCGATGCTCCGCTTCACCAGGATCACGATGAAGTAGAGCAGCGGCGGAACCAGGCCCACGACCTCGACGCTGTGCTCGGGCTCGAGCCGGATCGTGGGGAGGCGCCGCCCGGCGCCTCGGCGACCCGCCACCACGAAGACGAAATAGATCATGGGCCATCCGAGCCCCAGCAGCAACCGGATGGCGCCCGTGAGGTTGGCGATCGCCAGGTGCGCGCGCTCGGGATCGCGGCCCGCGTCCCAGGCGATCACCGCCTCGACCGCGAACTCGGGCAGCGTCTGCAGCCAGGCGAGGATGGCCAGGGCGAGGCCCTGGGACATGAGGAACTGGGCCGCTTCCGCGCCCCAGGCGACCAGAAACGCCGACAGGAGGATGGAGGGGAAGGTCCACAGCGCGGAGAGCGCGGAGCCTCCCGCCTGGCCGAGCGCAGCGAGTAGCTTTAGGAATCGCACGTGCGACGAAGATACCCCGAGCCGGAGCCGCTACAAGCCATGCCGCGCTGTACCGTGACCCGCCGCGTGCATTTCAACGCCGCCCACCGGTTGTGGAATCCGCAATTCTCGGAGGCGGAGAACGAGCGCGTGTTCGGCGTCTGCAACAATCCGAATTTCCACGGACACAATTACAACCTGGACGTCTCGGTCGAGGGCGAGATCGACCCCGCGACGGGCTATGTGCTCGACATCCACCGGCTGAAGACGGTCGCCGAGGAGTGCGTGGTGCGGCACCTCGATCACAAGAACCTGAACCTCGACGCTCCCTGGTTCCGCGATCTCAACCCGACGGCCGAGAACATCGCCGTCGTGTGCTGGCGGCTGCTCGCGCCGGCGGTGGCACCGGCGCGTCTCGTGCGCATCCGGGTGTGGGAGACGGAGCGTAACTACGTCGACTACGAAGGGAGTTGACGATGGGACGCGATCAGATGAAGTCCGCGAGCCGGCACAGCTTTCACGACGCCCACACCGCGCCCGCCGCGGAGGGCGAGTTCGAGAGTCTGGTGCGGTCGATCCTGGTGCAGCTGGGCGAGGATCCCGCACGCGAGGGTCTGCGCAACACGCCGGCCCGGGTCGCGGCGTCGCTGCGGTGGCTTACCCGCGGCTACCAGATGTCGGTCGAGGACGTGATCGGCGACGCCGTGTTCGAGGAAAAGCACGAGAACATGATCCTGGTGCGCGACATCGAGATCTATTCCTTGTGCGAGCACCACATGCTCCCGTTCTTCGGCCGCGCGCACGTGGCCTACCTTCCCAACGGACGGATCGTGGGTCTCTCCAAGATCCCGCGCGTGGTGGAAGTGTTCGCCCGGCGCCTGCAGGTGCAGGAACGGCTGACCGATCAAATCGCCGACGCCCTGTGCCAGGTGTTGAAGCCGCTCGGCGTGGGCGTGGTGATCGAGGCCTATCATCTCTGCATGATGATGCGCGGCGTCGAGAAGCAGAACTCGAAGACGGTCACGTCCGCGCTGCGCGGGAGCTTCCGCGACGACGGGATGACGCGCGACGAGTTCCTGCGCCTGGTGCACGGCGGGGGCAACTGGCTGCCGTGACCGCCGTGGCGGGGAAGGCCCCGCTCGCCGGCCGGGTCGCGCTCGTGACCGGCGCCTCGCGCGGGATTGGCCTCGCCGTGGCGGACGAGCTGCGCGCCGCCGGCGCGCACGTCGTGCGTCTTGCGCGCTCCCTCGTGGACGGCGGCGCCGATCGCGAGACCACCTTGCACGCCGACGTGACCCGCCCCGAAGACGTCGAGCGCGCCGTGACCGCCGTCGTGGGGGAGCTCGGCGTCCCCGACGTCGTCGTGAACAACGCCGGTGTGTTCTTCGTCAAGTCCCTGGCCGAGACCACCCCGGCGGAGTTCACGCAGTCGCTCGCCACCAATCTGACGGCGCCGTTTCTCGTCGCGCGTGCGCTCGTCCCCGCGATGGTGCGCCGCGGCAGCGGCCACCTGGTCACCATCGGCTCTTCGAGCGATCATATCGCCTATCCCGGGGGTACGGCCTACGCGGCCAGCAAGTACGGGGTGCGCGGTATGCACGAGGTGATCGCGGTCGAGCTCGCGGGCACGGGCGTGCGCACCACGCTCGTCTCCCCCGGGGCGGTGGACACCGATCTGTGGGACCCGATCGACCCCGACTCGAAGCCGGGATTTCGTAAGCGCAAGGACATGATGCGGCCGGAGGACGTGGCGGAAGCGGTCCTGTTCGCGGTGACGCGGGAGGCGCGGGTGACGGTAAGCGAGATTCGGCTGGCCCCGACGAGACGATGAAGAGCGTTATCGGCTATGGGCTATCAGTCATCGGCGTGATGCTCGGGGCGCCGCTTGCCGCGCAGATTCCGCCGTTGCCCGACTCGAGCGGGTGGGGCGTTCATGTGCTCGCGTTGGCGCGCGGGCCGGATTCTTCCATCTGGGTCGGCACCTACGGGGAAGGGATCTTCGTATTGCGACCCGGCTCGGCGAGCTGGGATCAGATCCGGCACTCCGATGACAGCACCGCGCACTCCATCTCCTGGGACTTCGTGCACGCCTTCGCGTTTGGCTCGCAGGGCGAGGTCTGGTACGGCACGGTCGGCAACGGCTGGGGCGTTTCGGCCGACGGCGGGAAGACCTGGAAGAACTGGGAGTTCCGGCAGCTGGGTCCCGAGTGGCAGTACGTGGCGCCGGACGGCATCGTGACCCGCGGCGATACCGTCTACATCGCCACCGCGGACGGCATCAAGCTCACCTGGGACGATGGCACGACCTGGCGGGTGACCACCGATTCCGCCGGCGCCACGACGGCGCGTGATTCGCTCTGGGGGCGGATCGGGAGTCAGTACGTGCTGTACCTGCGGTCAGGGTCGCACGACAGTCTCGTGGCGTGGCATCTGCGTGGCGTCGCGACATCGGGGGACGGCGGCCGCACGTGGGTCGAGCGCGCGGCGCCGCCATGCCGGCGGACCTGTCAGGGGGCGGCCGCGGCGGAGGCGGCGTTGGAAGCGGCGCTGGCTGGCGCGCCCGGGACGGCGGCGCTGAGCTCCGCGCCCCGCAGCTCCGGCGCCGTCGTGGGCAAGCTGCGCCACACCTGGTTCCGGCGCCCCATCGTTCCCGGCGATCAGCCCTACGTCGACCAGACCTATCGCTTCGGCTCGACCATGGGCGGCAACTTTCAGGCGCACCAGGGCGTGGAGTTCAACAACCCCGACGGTACGCCGGTGCACGCCATCGGCGACGGCGTGGTCGTCTATTCGGGCCCGGCCGAGGCCGGCGCCAACACCATTGCCATCCGGCATGACCGGCGATTGAAGACCGATGACCGAGGACAGCTGTACGTCTTCTCCGTCTACTACCACAACACGAGGCTGCTCGCCCGTGCCGGGCAACGGGTGAAGACTGGTGACGTCATCGCGCTGGTGGGCAACACCGGCCGGGCGACGAACGACCATCTGCATCTCGAGGTCCACGTGGCCCCGACGACCGATTCCAGCAAGATCGTGGATCCGGCCGTCCGCTATCCACCGTTCAATACCAATCCCGAGCTGTGGATCGAGCCGCTCCCGGGCACCGGGGTCGTGGCGGGCCAGGTCTGGGACTCGCTCGGGCGACCGGTGCCGCAGGTGCGCGTCTACGGCCTCGTGAAGCCGGAGCCGCAGGAGACGCCCTTTTCCTACATCGAGACCTATGGGCCCCGCAATCACTCGGATCCTGTCTACCACGAGCATCTCGCCATCGGCGACGTGCCACCCGGCGAGTATGTTCTCGGTGTCGAGATCGACGGGAAGCGGGTGTACCGGCGCATCCGTGTCGAGGCACACAAGCTGACCTGGGTCGAATTCCGGCCCTAAGGACTCGACCGACGACCGATCACCGATCACCGGCCATCGCATGCACATCGAGCTGACCGAGATGCTGCGTTGTCCCGAGGAGCACCGCGAGGAGTATCTGGTGCTCTCGACCTCCGAGATGAACGGCCGCATGGTCATGCTCGGAGTCGTGGGGTGCCCGGTGTGTCACCGGGAGTTCGAGATCATCGACGGCATCGTGGACTTCACTGAGGTCATCACCGGGGAGCGGCAGCTGCGGGCGGTGCGCCGCACACCGGCGCCGCCGTCCCCCGTCGTCGTCGATTCGCAATCACTCCAGGCGTTGCTCGATCTCGGCGGACCGGGCGGCTACGTGATCCTCCTCGGCTCGGCCGCGCGGCACGCCGAGGGCCTGGCCAGCCTGATGGGCGGGGTCCACTTCGTCGGCATCAACGCTCCCCCCGACGTGGAGGAGCTGCCGATACTCAGCCTGCTGCAGTCGGACCGGGTGATCCCGCTGCGGCAGAGGATGGCGCGGGGAGTGGTTGTGGGCGCGGAGCTGGCGGTGACGCCGTGGGGCGCGGACGGGGTGCGCGTGCTGCTGCCGGGACGACGGCTGGTGGTCGAATCCGAGCAGCCGGCTCTGCTCGATGGTGTGACGAACCTGGCGACCGGGCAGGGGCTCTGGGTGGGGGAAAAGCGGTGAGGCTCAGCCCTCCACGCTCGCGGTCAGGGCGTCACCCTCCGCGTAGGTCGCGTCGATGATCGGCTGGTAGTTCTTCTCCACCACCCGACGCTTCACCTTTAGCGTCGGCGTGAGCTCGCCCGATTCGATGGTGAAGTCCTGTTCCAGCAGGACGACCTTCTTCGGCCGCTCGAATCTGGCGAGATCGCCCAGCATGCTGTCGACTTCCGTTTCCATCTTCTGGCGCACCGCCGGCAGCGCGACCAGCTCGCGGCGCGAGCCGAACCCCAGGCCCTCCGCCGTGGCCCACGGCTCCAGGGCTTCGAAGTTCGGCACCACCAGGATGATCGAGAACTTCCGCTTGTCACCCAGCAGCACGGCGTTGGCGACGAATTTGTTGAGCTTGACCTGATTCTCGATCGGCTGTGGGGCGATGTACTTCCCGCCGGCAGTCTTGATCAGATCTTTCTTCCGGTCGGTGATCTTGAGATAGCCGTCGCGATCCAGCTCGCCGATGTCGCCCGTGTGGAACCATCCTTCGGCGTCGATCGCTTCCGCCGTCGCCTCGGGCTTGTTCCAATACCCCTGCATGACATTGGGTCCCTTGGCGAGGATCTCGCCGTCCGTCGCGATCTTCAGCTGCACCCCCGGGACCACCGGACCCACGCTGCCGATCCTGGGCCGGGTCAGCGGGTTGAGGGTGAGGACCGGCGAGGTTTCCGTCAGCCCGTATCCTTCGAGGACCGGCAGCCCGGCGCTGAAGAAGAACTTTGCGATTTCGGGCGACAGCGGCGCGCTCCCGGAGATGAAGAAGCGGATCCGTCCCCCGGTGCGGGCGCGCAGCTTCGAGAACACGAGCCGGTCCGCGATGGCGTGCCGGAAGGCGAGCCAGCCGGGAATCGGTCGTTGATCGAGCTTGAGCGTCGCCCAGTCGTCACCCACCCGCCGCGCCCAGAAGAAGATCTTCCGCTTCACCGCGCTGCCCGAGAGCGCGTTTTCCAGCACCCGGGCGTACACCTTTTCGTACAGGCGCGGCACGCTCAACACGATCGACGGGCGTACCTCCCCGAGGTTCGCGGCGACTTTGTCGAACGACTCGGCGTAGTTGATGATGACGCCCGCCCGCATCAGCGTGTAATCCACCATCCGCTCGTACACGTGGCTGAGCGGCAGCATCGCGAGGCATTCGTCGTCCGCGGTGAGCGGCATCACCTCCAGCGCCGCCTGCACGTTCGACCAGACGTTGTTGTGCGTGAGAATCACGCCCTTGGGGTCGCCGGTCGTCCCGGACGTGTAGATCAGCGTGGCGATCGCGTCGGGGGAGACCGCCACCGCTTCCTCGCGGACCCGCGGGTGCTTGGCGGCGACGGCCCGCCCCTTCGCCTCCAGCTCGGCGAACGTCATCACGCCGTCCCGCTTGGCGCCCGGCTCGAACGCGATCACGTGCTGCAGCGCGGGGAGGTTGCTCCTGATCTCCGCGACTTTGGCCACCTGCTCCGCCGTGGAGCAGAACACGGCGACGGCCCCCGAGTCCTTGAGGATGTACTCGGTCTGCCGCGGGGTCAGCGTCGGATAGATGGGGACGTCCGCCGCGCGGGCGCACAGGCACGCGTAGTCCGCGATGGCCCACTCGGGGCGCGTTTCCGAAAGGATCGAGACCCGGTCGCCCGCGGCTATCCCGAGCTCGCGCAGCCCGAGCGAGACGGCGACCACGCGATCGGCCAGCTCCCGGTGCGTGATCGCCTGCCAGGTGCCTCCCACCTTGGCGCGCAGCGCGGCCGGCCGATCGTCCTGATAGCGGTCGACGCTGGTGAAGAACAGCTCGGTGAGCGTGCCAGTGGTCACGGCAGGAACTCCACCACGAAAGTGACGGGGGATCCCGCAACCGGCGTGCCGCCGGCGTGTCGCGCACTCGCCGACACGACGGCCGAGTCCGGCCTGGTTCCGGTGAGCCTGACCTGGAATACCGCGATCCCGGCTCCATTCGTGCGCACCGTGTCCCCCGGCACCAATGTGAGCCCGGCCGGCCCCGGAGGGAAGGCGGCGACGCTCAGAGCGATCTTCACACTGGCCGTCGATCCCGTGGGGCCGAAGGCCTGGATCCGCAGGCTGTCGGAGAGGGAATCGGGGGCGGAGACCCTGACCGTATCGCGGGTCGGCCCCGTGGCCGCGATCGAATCGATCGGGGGACGCACGGTGATGCTCACGGTATTGGAGCGCAGCCCCCCGGCGCGGGCCACGAGCCGTCCGGGGCCGACGAAGCGGCCCAGGGTCACGCCGGTGAGGGAATCCACGATCTGCAGGGTGGTGTCGAGCGTGCTCCACACGAACGTCGCCGCCGTCGAGTCTCCGCGGCCGTTGATCGCGCGCGCCCGGGGGCGCAGCGTGTCTCCCACCTCGAGACGGCCGCTGTCGGGAACAACGACCTCGATGGCGATGATCGTGTCGAAATCGGGAGTGAGCGCCTTGCACCCCGCGGCGACAGCGGCGGACAGGACGGCGCCTGCCGCGGCGCGGGCGATGCGCCTCAGGGCGCCTCCGCCGAGAGTGGCGGCGGCGGGGCTGCGGCGGGCGGCGCGGCGCCCAGCTCGCGCAACGCCCGGGTGGCGTGCTCGACCCACCGTTCGGCGTCCGGGCCGCGGGGCGGTTGGGCCAGGAACGCGCGCAGATGCTGGGCGGCGCCGTCGGGATCGCCCCGCTTCAGGAGCAGGAACGCGAGACCGTAGTGCGCGCCCGCGAGCGCCTCATCGAGCTCCAGCGCGCGCCGATAGTGGCGAATCGCCTCGTCCAGCCGGGCGGTCTTGGTGAACGCGATCGCCATGTTCTGCAGGATGCGCGCGTCGTTGGGGTGATCGCGCAGGGCGAGGCGGTAGGAGGTGAGGGCCGCCTCGTAGTCGCCCTGCCGCTCGA
>Ga0326726_10005993_pt1 | contig 10973 bp, 6 predicted proteins | sample MHFenrmetagenome_2_FD_207603 | JGI IMG/M metagenome (GOLD analysis project Ga0326726, IMG submission 207603) | Lab enriched peat soil microbial communities from Michigan Hollow, Ithaca, NY, United States - MHF15MN | ecosystem: Environmental > Terrestrial > Soil > Wetlands > Peat | place: USA...
GAGCATCCTCGCGTATACACTTTCACACTTCTGCACGTTCATGGGCATCGAGTGCCCTCCTGACCGCTGCAGCAAGTTCCTGCCGGGAAAGTGGCTTCATGAGGCACTCTTTGATGCCTATTTCCCGGGCTCGCTCAGGGGAGACGGCCTCGCTGTGGCCGGTGCAAAGGATGACCGGTATGTCTCTTCTCATCGTGATAATTTCCCGAGAAAGATCCAGTCCGGCCATTCGCGGCATGGCTTGATCGGTAATCACGAGGTCAAACAGTGATGGATCGGCGGAAAAGGCTTTCAGGGCTTCAGTACTGTCGGTCTCGGCAGTGACTTTATAGCCGAGACGTTCAAGGGTAACCTGACCCCATTCAACGAGCATTTCCTCATCATCGACGAAGAGGATCCTCTCGTTACCGCCGGAGAGTTGAATAGGTCGCACAACATCTGCTACTGCGCCAGTTTTCACCTTGGGGAAAAGGACCCTGAAGGTAGAGCCTACCCCGACTTCACTTTCAACCGTAATTGTGCCTTGAAGATCCTTTATGATCCCGTATACTACGGCGAGGCCCATGCCGCTGCCTTTACCCACCTCCCGTGTGGTAAAGAAGGGTTCGAATACCCTTTTCATCACCTGAGGACTCATGCCGATGCCAGTGTCCTTTACCACGAGCTGTACATACTCGCGCTGCGCCACATCGGGCCCCAGCACAGGCAAGTCGGGCTCGAAGTCGATATCGGTGAGGCCGATTTGTAAGGCGCCTCCTTTCTCTTGCATGGCAAGAGAGGCGTTGGTGGCGAGATTCATGAGGATCTGTTGCACCTCCACAGGGGCAGCAAGGACGGTGTCCGATGTAGCGGTGACGGCCAGCCCGATCTCAATTGTAGAAGGGATAGAGGCCCTTAGAAGCTCGACGGTCTCCTTGATGACAGGTAACAGGGGGATGGGGGTTCTCGCATAACTGGTCTTTCTGCCGAAGGCTAGGATCTGTTTGACAAGCTCCCTTGCCCTCATGGAGGACTTGAGGACATTCTCGAGGCTCTTTTTCACCGTGGGGCTATCCGTAAGGTCTTCTATGGCCATCTCAGTGAAACCGAGGATAGATGCGAGGATGTTATTGAAGTCGTGGGCGATGCCCCCGGCAAGGGTGCCGACGGCTTCCATCTTTTGGGCCTGGCGGAGTTGTTCCTCGAGCCGTTGTTTTTCTGCTGCTTCGGCCTGAAGGGTCTCATAGACTGTCTGGAGTTCAGCGGTCCGTTCGTGCACGCGAAGCTCGAGTTCATCCCCTGACTTGCGGAGTGCTTCCTCCATCTGTTTGCGCTCAGTGATGTCCGTGTGATGCCAGAGCCTGCCGTAGGATCTTCCGTCTACATGAATGGGGATAAAATCCCTCAGGAACATCCGGCCATTGTTCATGGCCACTTCTTCGCCTGCTATGGGTTGACCTTGCCCGGTTATCTCCCTGATACGGGCAACGGCGTCATCAGGATACAGGTATGCATTTGATATTTTCGCCAACATTTCAGGAGACGTAAGACCCATGAGCTCTTCAGGTGAGTCATCCAATTGAAAGAGGTTATAAAACGCTTGATTGGCAAACTCAACCCGGCCCTCATCTGAGACAAGCAATATGCCGGTATACACACTTGATAGAACCGTATAGAATTGCTGCAAAATCGTCTGGATTCTTTTCTCAGTCTGTTTGCGCTCAGTGATGTCCTTGGCAGTGCAGTACACACCGGCGACCTTTCCATCCTGGACAAGGGTGTAGCCTGCTACCCAGAGGTCAACCCTCTGGCCATCACTGCGAATGAGGGCTGTTTCCAGTTGTTGGTATTGAGGTTCGCGAAGAGCGTGCTGAAAATGCTCCAGTGTACTAGCCAGATCATCGGGGGCGCATAACTGCGAAAAGGTCATCTGCAATAACTCCTCGACCGAGTAGCCGGTAATCGATGCGCAGGCTGCGTTGGCCAGTGTGAACCGGCCTTCTGTGTCGAGGGCGAAGACGCCATCCGGGTTGCGGTCAAACAGCAGGCGATAACGCTGTTCGCTCTGTCTAAGATCTTCCTGAGCCCTCCGCTTCTCTGTGACGTCGTGGAAAACCAGTACGGCCCCTATTACTTGACCCACTGCGTCCAGGATGGGTGCGGCACTATCCTCGATAGGTATTGAGCGGCCATCTTTGGTTACCAATGCTGCATGGTTGGCCAGGGCCACAGGGTGACCATCGCGGAGAACGCGCGAGACAGGTTCCTCCAGCGGCTGCCCTGTCTGCTCGTTGATGATGCGGAAGACGTCCTGGATGGCTAGACCCACTGCTTCTTCTGTTGTCCATCCCATGAGTGACTCTGCCACAGGATTAAGGAAAGTAACCCGGCTCTCAGTGTCGGAGGCGATTACCGCATCACCGATGCTGGTAAGTGTGACTTTAAGCCACTCACGATGCTCGCGAATCTGCCGGTCTGATTGGTGCTTATAGAGGGCCATCTCGATGCTGGTTGCCAGCTCTCTTTCCTCGAAGGGTTTCAGGATGTAACCAAAGGGCTGGGTAATCTTGGCCCTGTCCAGCGTGGCGGCATCAGAATGGGCTGTGAGGTAAATGACTGGCACGTCTATCCGGCTGCGCAAAACCTCGGCGGCTTCGATGCCGTCCATGGGGCCCTTCAGCCAGATGTCCATGAGCACAACATCGGGGAGTAAACGGACCCCAAGTTCGACAGCCTCCTTTCCGCTCGCTGCCGTCCCCACAACCTCATAGCCAAGCTGTTTCAGTTTGCTGGCCAGGTCCCCAGCCACAATTGCTTCGTCTTCTACGACCAGAACTTTGATTTTGTGCATGTAGAACTCCTCAAAAGCAGGTATTTAGTTTGTTAGGCTGAAGGCTGAAGGGACTACATAAATCCCAAAAGTCTCCGGCCTTTTGACTTGCTTTTCATGTCCTTCCTTCAGTCTAGTAACCTTCAGCCCAAACAACCTGTTCTTCTCCCTTCAACCTAAACCCCTATCTTTCCCTTCACTCTCCCGCGGGGGGGGGGATTTGAGAAGGTTACTTCAAATTCTGTCCCACTATTTCCCGACTTTTCCACTTTTGCGTCCAGTTGCCCGGCAAGCATCTGGACCAGGCGAAGGCCGAGCGAACGTGTCTGCCGCCAGTCAAGCCCTGCCGGTAGGCCGACGCCATTGTCGCTGATCCGGAGAGACACACGGCCATCCGTGATTCCCCGGAGCGATACTGTCACTTCACCGGTGGCCCGTCCGCGGAAGGCGTGTTTAAGGGCATTGCTGGCGAGCTCGTTGAGAATAAGACCGCATGGCACCGCGATGTCTACCGAAAGCGACACCGGCTCAAGGTCAAGGGTGAGCCGCACGGCTCCCACGGCGGTCCCGTGAGCCCGCCAAAGGTAGCCCAGAAGGCTCCCAATGTATTCGGCAAAGTCGATGCGGGCTAGATCGGTTGATTGGTAGAGTTTCTCGTGTACCAGGGCCATGGATCGGACCCGGTACGAAACGTCATCAAGTGCCCCGCGCATGGGGACATCCTCCAGTTCGGCTGCCTGCAATGCCACAAGGCTCGAAATGACCTGCATATTATTCTTCACGCGGTGATGGATTTCTTTGAGGAGCACCTCTTTTTCAATGAGGGAAGACCTGATCCGCTCTTCACTCTCCCGTAGTGCTGCTGCTGTATCCTCTGCTTTTTTCCTGGCCATATCGGCATCCTCCATAAGGTTCAATGCTGCGGACCGCGAAGCGCGTAACTCTGTGTTGGCCGCCTGCAATTCTGAGGCAGATTGTTTGAGGGCCTCCTCAGCAAGTTTTAAATTCGTCAGATCAATGGTAGCGGAACCTATGCCGATCACGCTTCCGGCCCCATCGTGAATGGGTTCCCAGAAGATGTCCAGGAAGATCAGTCCGCCTGGCCGGTTCAACCACATTTGTTCCCTGAGTTCGATATCTTCTTCGAGCACCCGGCGCTTGAGAACCCCAAGCCTTGCTGCCTCTTCTGAGGTGAAGATATCGGCATCTGTTTTGCCAATTATCTCGTCGGGACGAGCCGTCCTCTGGTTATATGCCCAAATGTACCTTAGGTCCCTGTCCTGCGCGGCTACCGATACTGGCGCATGTTGCAGGGCCAAGCGGAAGCGGTCCTCACTCTCCCTTAAGGTCTTCTCCGCGGATTTACGATCGGTAATGTCCATGATGAAGGAATAATAGTATTCAGGTTTTCCTTCTCCATCCCGTACCAGGTGGACAAAGAGTTCGATGGGCACCCGTGTGCCATCTTTTCGGATGTATTCCTTTTCGTAGCGGACGGGCTTGCCGGTCCGATGGAGTTTGTTGAGCTGCTGTTCCTCTATTTCCCGCCACTCCGGCGGGGTGAGAGTGGCGGACCAGTCGAGGGATCGCAGCTCTGCCGCAGTGTAACCGGTTAGCTCCTCGTAGGCTCGATTGAACCCGCCGATACTCCCATCAGGATAGCCCACGGCGAAGGGCTGGGCGGCGTGTTCGAGAAGATCGGCCAGGAACTCTTTTTCTCGTGTTGTTTCGCGGAGGGCCTGTTCCCGGTCATAGGCAGCAGCCTTAACCCGGTTTCGCCGGTAGAGTTCCGCGACTGCGCTGATAAATAGGCCCATGTTGAAGAAAAGTACTAAAGAGGCGCGGTCGACCGCCGAAGCAACAAAGAACTGCCCGATAGGCGGCATGATCCAGTACCCCACGACTGCAATGACCAATGCCGTTGTGAGCAAACCCGGCCCTGGTCCTGACAGCAATGCCACTACGATCACGGCAGGATAGAACGTTATGAATGTGGGCAGCCCTGGACCGATCCACGCGGTCATTGCCGTGCGAAGGAGCCAGCCTGCGGCCACAGCTAATATCGCAAGACCGTAGCGGAGGATGACCAGTAATGGTCCTTGTTTGCTTGGGGCAAGTGATCGAGTCTGTGACGGTCCATCTTTCACGTTGTGTCTGCCTCTTTGCCGCAAAGGCAGGTATTGAGGGATTTAGGCTGAGGGCTTAATGGACTACATAAATCCCCAAAAGCCTCCGGCCTTTCGACCTGCATTTTATGTCTTTCCTTCAGCCTATTCACCTGTTTTCCCGTTCTCCACCTTATATGGCTGTGGTTCACCAAGTCGCGCGGAGAGCTCGTTCACTTCCTTTTTCAGTTCTATCATGCGCAGTTCCCGACCGACTGCTACCCGGTTGAACCGGGCCAACTCTTCATTAATCCGCCGCAGCTCTTCCACGTGTGTCCGAACCTCTTCCTCGGCCTGCTTGCGTTTGGTGATGTCCAGTACGAAGGCGACCCCATTGAAGCGCTCCTCGTCAAGCATGGCCCCAGCAACTAGGACCGGTATCCGGGTGCCGTCCCTGCGCACGTACTCTTTTTCAAAGGGCGCCTTGTTGACCCCTGTAGCTTTGAGCTCTATGGAAGAGCGCTCGTCCAGATGGCGATACTCCACCGGCGTCATCTTGATCCAATCGATTTTGCCTTTGGCCAGATCTTCCCTGGTATAGCCCGCCATATCGAGGAATCTATCATTTGCATCCACTATTGCGCCATCCATATTCCAATACAGTACTCCGAGCATGCCGGATTCATAGAATCGCCGCAGTCTCCACTCGCTTGCCTCGAGTTGAGCGGTTCGTTCGCCCACTCGTTGCTCAAGGGTCTGATTCAGTTGGAGAAGGCTTTTGTTCGATGTCGCGAGCTTGGCAGCCATATCGTTGAACGATGCTGCCACCAGACTAATCTCATCATTGTTCCTCACCTTGATCCTGTATCCCAGGTTGCCGGAGGCTATTTCCTGGACGCCCTTGTTCAGTTTACGCATCGATCCGCCAATGCTCTTTATCAACATGGCAGTGGTGGAAATGGTCAATACGATCAAAAAGAACGTCGCGGCAAGGATGAGGAAATAGGTGGTCCGGCCAAGGCGTTCAACCTCTTGATCTGCCAATCGGGAAAGGAGGAATGCGTCATTCACCATCAATTCGGCCCTCATCATGAGTTGGGCTGTCACGCCTTCGTTGAGTTCATCATATGATGGCGAGCCGGCAGCGGAGCCCTTCCTGTCTTGACCGGTTCTCATGTTCAGGGCGTCAAAAAGACCCTTTATCTGGCCATGATTCCGGCGCAGTTGTTCGAGTAACGCCTGGGCCTCAGGGCTTGTCGATTTGGGCAGTGATAGAAGCCTGCCAAGCGAGTCGTGCTTTAGTTGCCATTGTACCCTGGGGCGCTCACTTGCCAGCAGCAGGTAGGCGTAGCTGAGCGAAGTAAGACTGGAGACGTCTTTCACAACCTGGTCCGCAAAGTTATCCATCTTCGATGCCTTTTCAAGCTCTCTTGTCGATAGGTAAAGGGTGGATACAACCAGGAGGGTGAGGCAGACGGTTATGATTGCATTTGCCATAAGCCGGTGCCTGATGGACATAGGCGCTCGAAAGAACCTAATGGACAATGGTTACTCCCTCCGGTTTCACCTTATCGAGGGCTTGGAAGTAAAAGAAATTGAGATAGTTCGGTACTTCCCTCTTTTCTACGAGATTGTTCCTGATAGCCCACTTTGCCTCCTGCTCCATGAGAACCAGGAGGTCCTGTGTCAGCTGAAGCTGAAAATTGTACGAGGATTGTACCGCAGAGAACGCCCCAGGATCGAGCCTCACTTTCTCGCGCAAAATGGTTTGAGCCTGCTTCGGATGTTTCACGATAAACTGTTCCGCCTCCTGAAGGGCAGCAAGCAAGTGCTCCATCGTCTTCGAATGCTTCTCCAAAAAGAATTTTTTTGTAGAGATTGGAAAGTAGTAGTCCTGGCTGTTCTGAGCGGGCCAACGGGCAACCTTAGCACCCATTTGTTTCTCCATCTCAGTCACATAAGGCTGCCATGAGAGTGCTGCGTCTACAGTCCCATCTGCCATCGCTTTGACAATTTCTGAAGGCGTGTAGTAGACGATGCGAATGCTGGCTGAGGGAATGCGGTTGAAGATGAGATAGTTGTACAAAAAGAATTCACCCGAGCTTCCCCTGGTCACGGCGACACGTTTTCCTCTCAGATCCTGAGGTTGCGAGATACCCCGATCTTTTCGGACCACAAATTCGTGGTCGAATGCCATGCAGATAGTAGCTGGCATCCTCAGATCAGGGTTCTTGAGACTCTGGAGAACGAAGACAAATTCAGCAGAAACCGCCATATCTATCTTGTCTGCCCCGAGGTCGTTAACCGCCATGACCCCCGCTTCATACTCCTTAACCACGATGTCAACACCCCGCTTTTTGAAGAACCCCTGGTTATCGGCAACCCACACCAGGCTGCTGCCCATCTGCCGGGGAAGACCAAGTCGAATTGGCTCTGCAGATACCCATTTTGCCGGAGCCACGAGTAGCAGCAGAGCGGCAACTGTAAAAGCCATGAGGATCAAGGATTTTGTCTTCAACCCGTAAAGGCCTCCTTACAATGGTGCCCCCCCCACTGGCGCCGGGGGGCGTTCTTATCTCCGGACCGTCCCTGACTATGGCAAGGAATAACGGCCTTCATGTAGCTTTGGTTTCTCCACTAGCGCTTCATTATAACATATCATTATGTGACGCCAAACCGATTTTTTTGACAGTGATCGAACCGGCATTGTGAGCTTGCGTTTGTTACATTCTAAGCATAGAATTAAAAAAAAGGACAGGTTGTCAGGCTGAAGGGAATTAGGCTGAAGGAAAGGCAAGACAGAATCGGGACAGGCTGAGCAGTTTTGAGATTATAGGTCTTACCCTTAGCCTATTTACCTTAACACCTAACCCCCCACCTTTCCAGCTGAAGGAGGAAACATGATGGAGCAGAAGAGTGACGGATCAAATTCGGCCACCTACTTTGGTGCCCTGCAAAAAGAATACTGGGAGTGGCAGCTCCGTGAGTTCCCCGAGCTTTCCACCTGGACTGGGGACAACAGGTATAATGACCGATTCACTGACCTTTCTTTTGACGCCATCGAAAGCCGCTATAAAGAGGAACGTCGCATGCTGGAACAGGTGCGCGGCATCGACCCACCCCAGCTCTCCGGCCAGGATATCCTCTCCCACGCCCTTCTCGAGTGGGAGCTATCAATGGCTGTTTCCGCTCAGAGGTTTCCCCCTGTCATGCTTCTCACACAGATATTCGGTCCCCAGCTCATGTTCCCCCAACTGGTTTCCGTAACTCCTTTCAGGAATGGAGTAGACTATGATAACTATCTGGCAAGGCTCTCTGCATTTCCCCTGCACCTGGGTCAGGTTACCGGGCTCCTTCGCAGGGGGATCGAACTTGGTTGGGTCCAGCCTCGGGGACCTATCGCAGGCGTGCCTGAGCAGATCGCAGGGCAGATCGTCCCGGATGCGGAACAAAGCCCTCTTTATGCCCCGCTCAACAGAATCCCCGACAACATTGCCGAATCAGATCGCGAGCACTTTCGGTCAAGGGCCCGGGATCTGATTGGAAACTCTGTGTTCCCGGCCATGGCCCATTTCAGGGACTTCATCGTGGAGACCTACCTGCCAGCAGGAGACAGACCGATAGGTGCGTCAGCACTGCCGGACGGGGAGGCGTATTACACTCACCTCGTGCGGGAATACACTACAACTGACCTTGACCCACGCACCATCCACCAGATGGGAATTACAGAGGTAGCGCGTATCCGCGCCCAGATGGCGGCAGTTATTGAGGAGACAGGGTTTAAGGGCTCCCTTCATCAGTTTGCAGATTTCCTGCGCACCGATTCCCGTTTCTACTTTACCAGTGCCGAGGATTTGGTGATGGCCTACCGTGATATCGCAAAACGGGCAGACGCAGAGCTGCCCATGCTCTTTGCCGAGCTGCCGCGGACGCCTTACGGTGTGCGCCCATTCCCCGACTATGAGGCCCCGAGCCAGACCACTGCCATGTACTACCCCGGTGCGTCCGACGGATCGCGGGCAGGATACTTCATGGTCAACACCTACCGGCTTGACATGAGGCCGAAATACGAGATGGAGGCCCTTACGCTCCACGAGGCTGTGCCCGGTCATCACCTGCAGATCGCGAGGGCCCATGAGCTCAGGCATTTGCCTGACTTCAGGCGCAACGGTACTTACACCGCTTACATCGAGGGTTGGGCCCTTTATGCAGAGAGTCTGGGCGCAAATATGGGATTCTACACCGATCCGTATTCGCGATTTGGACAACTCATATATGAGATGTGGAGGGGCTGCCGGCTGGTGGTGGACACCGGGCTCCACAGTTTTGCTTGGACCCGGCAGCAGGCCATAGATTATATGGGTGAGAACACAGCCAAGACAGAACAGGATATCGCAATCGAGGTAGATCGTTACATTGTAATGCCCGGTCAGGCCCTGGCATACAAAGTCGGTGAACTCAGGATCAAGGAGTTGCGGGCCAGAGCAGAAGCGGCGCTCGGACCTGCATTCGATGTGCGAAGGTTCCACAATGCTATTCTCGATAACGGTCCTCTGCCGTTGACTTTACTCAACACACAAATCGGAGAATGGATTAAGGCCCAATCGACCATTCTTGCATGAGAGAACCCCAATTGGCCATACCTAATTATTTGGGAGCTTGAGGCCAGACTCCCCCAGCCACGTCAGTCTCTCCGTTAACTTGACAACCTATGATATCTGTTTACGTTTCCTTTAGTAATGACGTTTTTAGCATTGTTTTGAAGGAAGGGAGGCTAAAATGAACTACATTAATGTCGGTAAGGAGAATGGTGGAGATATCAAAATCTATTACAAGGATTGGGGCAGTGGTCAGCCTGTAGTTTTCAGTCATGGCTGGCCCCTATCCGCAGATGCGTGGGAATCCCAGATGTTCTTTCTTGCATCCCACGGTTATCGATGCATTGCCCACGACCGCCGTGGCCATGGCAGGTCGAGCCAACCCTGGAACGGTAATGACATGGATACCTACGCGGATGACCTCGCGAAGCTCTTTGAAAAGCTGGACCTGAAGGATGCGGTTATGATCGGTCACTCCACGGGAGGCGGCGAAGTAGCGCGCTTTATCGGGCGTCATGGCACGAAGCGAGTGTCGAAGGCAGTGCTCATGGGTGCTGTTCCACCGCTTATGCTCAAGACTGCAGGCAATCCCGGTGGTCTACCGATAGAGGTCTTCGATGGCTTTCGAGCAGCTTATTTGGCGGATCGCTCGCAGTTTTTTCTCGATGTTGCGAGTGGTCCGTTCTTTGGTTTCAACCGGCCAGGCGCCAAGGTTTCACACGGCCTGATCCAGTTCTGGTGGTTGCAAGGCATGATGACGGGCCACAAGAACGCCTATGACTGCATCAAAGCATTCTCGGAAACGGACTTTACCGAAGACCTCGGGAAAATTGATGTGCCGACCCTCATCATCCATGGCGACGATGATCAGATCGTGCCTATCGGCGCTTCGGCGATGCTTTCTGCAAAGCTGGTCAAGAACGCTGCTCTAAAGGTCTATCCGGGAGGTGCCCATGCCCTTGGCGACACCAGCAAGGATCAGGTCAACGCGGATCTGCTGGCCTTCATGAGAGCTTAGGCAATTAGCTACCTAAGTGGCATTGTCGCACGGGGTCTCGGAAAAGGAACGCACGTTATGAACAATTCGAATAACCTCCTCGGTGCAACGACGGCAAGGACGAGGTTCGCCGAAGTCAATGGAAGAAAGATTGCTTACCGTTCTGTAGGCAATGGAGCTCCCATCATCCTATGTAACCGCTTCCGTGGAATCATGGATGTCTGGGATCCGGCTTTCCTCGACAGTCTCGCCGAGAATTATGAGGTAATTATTTTCGACCACAGCGGATTCGGCTTGTCCACGGGCGAACCGCCTACGGACATACTACAATTTGCAGATGATGTGAGAGGTCTGGCCGATGCACTGGGATTCAGGAAAATCATTGTCGGTGGATGGTCTTTGGGCGGCTTTGTAGCCCAGATTGTAACAACTGAATATCCGGAACTCATTACCCACACGATCCT
>Ga0326726_10005995_pt1 | contig 10972 bp, 10 predicted proteins | sample MHFenrmetagenome_2_FD_207603 | JGI IMG/M metagenome (GOLD analysis project Ga0326726, IMG submission 207603) | Lab enriched peat soil microbial communities from Michigan Hollow, Ithaca, NY, United States - MHF15MN | ecosystem: Environmental > Terrestrial > Soil > Wetlands > Peat | place: USA...
GCGACCTCCTGGCCCCACCTGCCACCACCCGCCTGCGCGGCGTGCGGCAGATCTGCCTGCCGACCAACCACGCCGGTCTGCTGGTGGACGAAGCGGTCGCGGAAGTGGTGGACGAGATCCTCGCATCTCCCGTGCTCGCCGCGCCTGCCGCGTCTGCAAGTGCCGCGCGCCAACATTGACGGGTAGCGGCTAAGTGACTAGAATCACGCGGTTAGTCTTCATCAAGGCCAAGCACCATTGCAGCCGAGGACGAAAGCCCTGCCGGGACCCTAGCCACCATGTGGACCCTGAAGTTCATCTCCGGCAAGTACCAGGGTGGCGAGTTTCCTCTGAGGCCCAATCGCGAGATTACCATCGGTAGGTCGTCCGACTTGGACATGGTCCTGGTCGAGGACATGGTCTCGCGGAAGCACGCCAAGATCACGACCGACGAGCGGACGGTGTCGATCCAAGATTTGGGCTCGACCAACGGGACTTTCGTCAATGGAGAGAAGATCCGCGCGGTCCGCCTGAAGGAGGGGGATCGCATCCTGGTCGGCACCTCCATCATCAAGCTGGTGCTGGCCAACACCGAGGTGACGGCGCAGTCGTCGATCCTGGCGGAGAACGAGGCACGCTCGAAGCTGCAGGTGGCCGCCAACCGGCGCGCCGAGCCCAAGATGATGCAGGGGAATATCGAGGAGATCCCCCTACCCGACTTGCTGCAACTGCTGTCCACCAGCCGCAAGTCCGGCGTGCTGGTGCTGCGCTCGGAATGGGGCACCGGCCGCCTCTACCTGCGCAAGGGGCAAATCTACTTCGCCAACGTCGACGAGAGCTTCGACGTGAGCCCGCGCAAAGCCGTGTTCCGCATGCTCACCTGGGACAAAGGCCTGTTCGAGCTCGAGCCACCCGACGACCGCACGGTGATGGAGGAGCTGCAGGACAGCACCGAGGGGCTCTTGATGGAGGGCATGCGCCAGCTCGACGAGTTCCGCGAGCTGTCGGCCAAGCTGCCCCCGTTCGAGGCCATCGTCTCCATCCCGCGCCCGCTCGCCCCGCGGCTGCGCGACCTCAAGCCGAACGAGCTCGACTTGATGCAGCTCGCGCTAGACGAGGCCACCGTGCAGCAGATCATCGACCAGAGCCCGCAGACCGACCTCGACACCGCGCAAGCCTTGCTCTCGCTGCTCGAGCGGGGATACTTGATCGTCGGATAGCTCGCGCCCGGCCGTAGCAACCCGCAGCACTCGGAGGGAAACCGAAGCATGCAGTACCCCGTCTCGACGAGCATGCACCGGTGGCGGGCTGCGGGCTTGTCCTTGCTCCTGGTCTGCGCGTGCACGCAGACGGCAGGTCGAGCCGGTGGCGCGGGGGGCGGCTCCGGCGCGGGCGGTACCAGCGCCAAGGGCGGCTCCGGCGGCAGCAGCAACACCGGCGGCACCAGCAACACCGGCGGTACCAGCAACACCGGCGGCAGCTCCGGCGCGGGCGGCACCAGCGACACCGGCGGGACCGGCAACACCGGCGGCAATGCCGGCGCGGGCGGCTCGGCGGGCGCGGGTGGCAAGGGTGGCTCGGGCGGCGTGGCCGGCTCGGGCGGCGGAGCCGGCTCGGGCGGCGTGGCCGGCTCGGGCGGCGCGGCCGGCTCCGGCGGCGTGGCCGGCTCCGGCGGCACCAGCGTCGGCGGCGGGGCGGGCGGCCGAGGAGGCGCAGGCGGGTCAGGCGGGGCCGGAGGCAGCGGCGGCGCGGCCGGCAGCGGCACGGGCGGTGGCGGTGCGTCTGGCGGCAGCGGTGGCGGCCGCACCGGCACCGGCGGCGCAGCCGGCGCCGCTGGGGGAGCCACCGGCGGCGCGAGCGGCGCCACCGGCGGTGCCACCGGCACGGGCGGTTCGACCTCGGGCATGTGTGGCTCCGCCTTCTTCTCGACCGAGGCGGCGGGCAAGAAGGGGAGCGAGTACACCTCCTGGAAGACGGGCTTCATCAAGGAGTGCACCTCGAACAACAGCGCCACCGTGCCCGACGGCAATGCGGCCTATTCGGAAGGCATCGGCTACGGGATGCTGATCGCGGTGAACAACGATGACCGGACGTTGTTCGACAAGCTGTGGAAGTTCTATACGGACCACCTGGACCCGAACGGCCTGATGAACTGGTCGATGGACGCCTGCACCGCCCCGGGCAACAACAACGCGAATGCGGCGACCGACGGCGACCTCGACGCCGCGATGGCCCTGTTGGTGGCCGACAAGAGCTGGGGAGCGTACAAGACGCCGGCGCTCGACCTGATCGGTAAGATCAAGAAATTCGAGACCGACGTCTGCGCGAATGGACTCACCGTGCTCCGGCCCGGCGACAAATTCGGGGGCTGCACCGAGAATGCGAACAAGGGCAGGGTCAATCCCTCCTACTTCTCGCCAGCCTACTACCGCGCCTTCGCCGCCGTCGACACGGCCAATGCCGACTACTGGAAGAAGCTGGCCACGGACACGTACACGCTGCTGGACCAGTACCAGAAAGCGATGAACGGCCTGGTGCCCGAATGGGGCTACTCCGACGGCAGCGTGGAAGGAAGCTACGGCTACAACGCCTGCCGTACCCCCTGGCGCATTGCCATGGACTATATGTGGTACTGCACACCCGAGGCCAAGACCGTGCTCGAGAACTTCAGCAAGTTCGTCGACGGCAAGGGCGGGGTGACCAAGACCGGCTATGACAACAACAGCGCCTTCATCGGCGGTTTCGCGGACTCGGGCATCGCCATCAGCCAGGCGAAGATCGACGGCTACGTCAAAGACTGGATGGCCAACGCCGGGATGGCCGATACGGCCTACTTCCAGGGCACGCTCCGGCGGCTCTACCTCTTGGTGGCCGGCGGCCAGCTCATGGGGCCGTAGCTAAAGCGCCAGCGTCAGCCCTTCGGCGGCGCCGAGGATCTCGATGACCTGGCCGCCGCGCTCGTCGAGCTGGCGGCGGCCGCGGGCCACCAGCTCGTCGACGTCGCGATCGCTGTAGTCCTGGTCGTAGTGGAAGAGCGCCAGGCGCTTGACCTGTGCGCGCCGCGCGGCCTCGACGGCGTCGTCGAGCGACGACAGCCCCCGGCTCATGCGCTGCGCGCGATCCTCGGGGGTGAAGGTGCAGTCGTGGATCAGCAGGTCGGCGCCGCGGTAGACCGCGAGGGTCGCCTCCGGCGGCCCGCCCGCGTCGTAGCCGACGTCGCTCGCGTAGACCAAGGCCTTGCCGTCGGCCTCGATGCGATAGGCGAGCACCTCGGTCGGTCCGTGCGGGTTCGGATGCACGGTGATGCGGGCGGCCCCGGCCCGCACCTCGCGGTCCTCGCTGACGGCGCGCATCTCGATATGGGCGCCCATGTTGCGGTAGCTCTGTACCGGAAAGAACTGCGCCGCCATCTGGCGCTCAAGCACGCGCTCGAGCAGCTCGGAGCTGTGGCTGCCGCCCACCACGGTGAAGTGATTGCCGGGGACGTAGAAGGGCCCGAAGAACGGAAACCCCTGGATGTGGTCCCAATGCGCATGGGACAAGAGCACGGTCGCCCGGCCCTTGCCCTTGCCGAATTCCGACGCCAGGAGCGAGATACCGAGGTTGCGCGCGCCGGTGCCGCAGTCGATCACGATGATTTCACCGTCGGCCAGGCGCACCGACACGCACGAGGTGTTGCCGCCGTAGCGCACGGTGGCCGGCCCCGGCGAGGGAATCGAACCGCGAACTCCCCAGAAGGTGACGTCCATCAGACCTTTCCCAGCGTGAATTCCAGGCCTTCGAAGGCCGCCACGATGTCGAGCTGCTTGGCCTGGAACCGCGCCTTGTCGCGGGCCTGTTCGAGCATGGCGTCGACCTCGGCGTCGGCGCGATCCGGGGCATGGTGGAAGAGCGACAGGGCCTTGGCCCCGGCCGCCCGGCAGACCGCGATGGCGTCCGACGGACGCGAGTGGCCGAAGTGCGGAAACTGCCGGTACTCCTCGGCCGTGTACATGGTGTCGTAGATGACGAGGTCGGCACCCTCGCACAAGCGCGCGACGGCGGCGGCCATGGCCGACAGCTTGGCCTTGTCGCTCTTGCCGAGGCGGCTCCGCGCCGAGGGTGGCCCGGACATGAATTCCTGGCCGAACAGGATGTCGGAAAACGGCGCGGTGTCGGAGACATAGGCCACGCGGGCCCCGTCGGCCGCCACCGCGTAGGCCATGGCGACATGGGGATGGTTGAGCCGCGTGGTCGACACGCGCGCGTCCTCGATCTCGAACTTGACCCCGTCGTGCAGCTCGCGAAAGGCGACGGCGGCGCGCGTCCGGTCGAACGACACGGGGAAGAAGGGGGCGTCGGCCTGCGAGGCGAACACGCTGCGCAGGTTCTGGTCGTCGCGCTGGCGGGCGTAGACGAACAGACGATTGCCCTCGCGATAGAACGGGGCGAAGAAGGGCAAGCCCTGGATGTGGTCCCAGTGCGTGTGACTGATCAGGATATGGGCCTGCCCGCGGCCCGACTCGAACTCCGCGCGCATCAGCTCCTTGCCCAACCGCCGGATGCCGGTGCCGCCGTCGATGATGAGGCGCGTGCCCGCCGCCGTCGTGATCTCCACGCACGAGGTGTTGCCGCCGTAGCGCTCGGTGTTGGCGCCAGGAACCGGAAGCGAGCCGCGGACACCCCAGAAGCGAACTTTCATGGTCCGCGCAGCTGGTGCCTTTCGTGGTGCATGGGTGCCTCGATTTTATCACAGCGCCGACGCCTGCGGGCAGGCCGCCGGCTACGAGAGGCCCAGAGCCTTGACCATGGCGAAGTACTCGCTACGCGAGTAGGGCCGGTTCAAGACGTGGAACTCCTGCTTCTGCAGGCCCACGCAGCCGAGACAGTAGTTGCACTCGGCGCAGAACGAGCAGCGCAGCAGGTACGCCGACTGCGTGCAGGCCAGCGCATCGGCGCAGTGCGAGCAGTCGTGGCAGCCCACGCACCGCACGCAGTGGCTGCTGCCCGTGGTGGCCTCGCAATCCCGGCAGTGCGTGCAGCGGTAGCAGGTGCGGCAGCCGCTGCAGAACATGAGGTACATCGAGCCGGCGCAGCCGTCGCTGCGAAAGCTGCCCAGGTCCTTCTCGCGGGCGCCAAAGGCGCGCACCAGGCGGGTGTACTCGGCCTCGAACTCGGAGCGATTCATCACCGGGGACTATACCGGAAGCGCGGTGGCGCTTGCAGGTCGCGATGGCCTACCTATAATCGCGCCTTCCATGCCCGAGCCCGGCCCAAGTAGCGACGCCAAGCCGAAAAAGCCGTCCCGGCTGGCGCGCGTGCGCAACATCGGCATCGTCGCCCACATCGACGCCGGCAAGACCACGGTCACGGAGCGCTTCCTCTACTACGCGGGGCGCATCCACAAGATCGGCGAGGTGCACGACGGCGAAGCGCAGATGGACTGGATGCCGCAAGAGCGCGAGCGCGGCATCACCATCACCGCGGCGGCGACCTCGCTGGCCTGGCGCGGGCACGACCTGCACCTCATCGACACCCCCGGGCACGTGGACTTCACCATCGAGGTCGAGCGCTCGCTGCGCGTGCTCGACGGCGCGGTGGTGGTGTTCTGCGGCGTGGCGGGCGTGGAGCCGCAGTCGGAGACGGTGTGGCACCAGGCCGACAACTTCCGCGTTCCGCGCCTGGCCTTCGTCAACAAGATGGACCGCCCCGGCGCCAACTTCGCGGCCGTGGTCGACGAGATCCGCACGCGGCTGGGCGCGCGCCCGGTGCCCGTGCAATTGCCCATCGGGGCCGAGGACCAGTTCACGGGCGTGGTCGATCTCGTCGCCGAGCGGGCCATCTACTTCTCCGGCGAGAAGGACCATCCGCCGCGCGAGGACGTGGTGCCGCCGGCGATGGCCGAGCAGGTGGCGGCGGCGCGCGAGCAGCTCATCGAGGCCGCTGCCGATCTCGACGACGAGGTCGCGGCCGCCTACCTGGAAGGCAAGCCCATCGCGCCGGCGCAGCTCATCGCGGCCTTGCGCAAGGGCACGGGCACCTGCGCCATCGTGCCCGTGCTGGCCGGCTCGGCCTTGCGCAACAAGGGCATCCAGCCCCTGCTCGACGCCGTCTGCGACTTCCTGCCCGCGCCGACGGAGGTGCCCCCCATCACCGGCGTCGATCCGACCACCGGCCAGCCCACCACGCGTCCGGCCGAGGACAGCGCGCCCCTGTGCGCCCTGGCCTTCAAGGTCGCCATGGACGAGGGCCGCAAGACGGTGTTCTTGCGCATCTACTCCGGCGTGCTCAAGCCCGGCGACGAGGTGCAGAACGCGCGCACCCGCCGCAACGAGAAGGTCACCCGCCTGTTCTCCGTCCACGCCAACCACCGCGACCGCATCGAGCGCGCCGCCGCGGGCAGCATCGTCCTGGCCATGGGCCTCAAAGAGGCGGGCACCGGCGACACGCTGTACGCGCCCCGGGCACCCATCCGGCTCGGCCGCATCGACGCGCACGAGCCGGTCATCACCCGCGCCATCGAGCCCAAGACCCAGGCCGGCAAGGAGCGCCTCGACTTCGGCCTGGCCAAGCTGGCCGACGAGGATCCGACCTTCCGCTTCGGCGACGATCCCGAGACCGGGCAGACCATCATCCGCGGCATGGGCGAGCTGCACCTCGACATCATGGTCGATCGGCTGCGCCGCGAGTACGGCGTCGAAGCCCACGTCGGCCGGCCGCAAGTGGTTCACCGCGAGACGCTCGCGGGCGCGGCTGAGTCCGAGGCGCGCTTCGAGCGCCAGATCGAGGCCGAGACGGTTTTCGGGCAGGCCCGCGTCCGCGTCGCCGCCCGTCCGCGCGGCAGCGGCAACGTGGTCAAGCTGGAGGTGGCGCCGCCGGTGCAGGTGCCCGGCGCCCCGAAGATCCCAGAGCCGCCGCGCGCGATTCTCGAGGCCGCGCTCGAAGGCGCCGGCGAGGCCATGCGCTCCGGACCGGAGGGCTACCCCTTCGAGGACATCGAGGTGGTGGTCACGGGCATCGAGTACCGGCCCGACGCCTCGACGCCCGCCGGGCAGAAGGCGGCCGTGGGCGAGGCGTTGCGCCAGGCCTCCCGCGCCGCCGGCACCCGCCTGCTCGAGCCCATCATGAAGGTCGAGGTCACGGCGCCCGAGATCAACGTCGGTGACGTGCTCGGCGATCTCAACGCTCGCCGGGCCCAAATCGAGGACGTCGGTGTGCGCGGCAACCTGCGGCTCATCATCGCCCGGGTGCCGCTGCGCCGCATGTTCGGCTATGCCACCGACCTGCGCTCGGCCACCCAGGGCCGCGCCAACTACACCATGCAGTTCGAATGCTTCGATGCGTGGGACTAGCCGGGTGGGGCGGTGGAGGGCACAGAGAGTGCAGAGAACACAGAGGCCGGACCGGAGGATGCCGCTACGGCGCTTCCCACTGGCCCGACGTCGCCGAGCGGGCGATGGCATCGAGCACGCGCATGTTGGCCACGGCATCCTCGACCGGCACGGGTGCCGGGCCGCCGCTGTGAATGGCTTCGCAGAAGCGGTCGCATTGCAGGCCCCACTGGTCGCAGGCCGGGAACCACACCTCGTCGGGGGCTTGGCCGTCCGGCCGGTTGGCCGCCTCGACCAGCAGACGACTGGGACGATCGTGCGGCATGCTCCACGGCAGCTCGAGGCTGATGCGGCCGCGCGTGCCCAGGATGTCGAACGCCTGGTGGGGCGACAGCTGGGTGGAACAGGTGAACACGGCGTGCGCCGAGGGGAACTCCAGGATGGCCGAGGCCAGCCGGTCCACGCCGAAGCGGGGATCCAGCTCGAGCAGGCCCATCACCCGGCGGGGCTCGGCCTCGCACAGAAACCGCGACATGGTGACGGGATAGAAGCCGATGTCGAGCAACCCGCCGCCGCCCATGCCGGGCTGGTGGCGCACGTTCTCGGGGGCTTCGTTGAAATACGAGAAGTAGCCGACGAGCGAGCGCAGCTCGCCCACGCGCCCACCGCGTACGAGCTCGCGCGCCCCGAGCCACCGCGGGTGGGTGCGCACCATGGCCGCCTCCATGATCAGACGGCCCGTGCGCTGGCGCGCGGCGACCAGCTCGGCGGCCTGCTCCGCGTCGAGGGCGATGGGCTTCTCGCACAGCACGTGCTTGCCCGCCGCGAGCGCGCGCAGCGACCACGGCACGTGCAGATGATTGGGCAAGGGATTGTAGATGGCGTCGACGGCGGGATCGGCAAGCAGCGCCTCGTAGGAGCCATAGGCGCGCGCGATGCCGAACCGTTCGGCGGCCGCCTTCGCCTTGTCCGCCGAGCGCGAGGCGATGGCCGCCACCACGCCGGTAGCGCCGCGCTGGATGGCCGGGATGAGCTTCTCGACGGCGATCTTGGCGACCCCCAGGACGCCCCAGCGAATCTTGGTGGCCTTGGCCGCGTGCATGACGAGGGTGCGATTGTCGCACGCCTGCGCCCGGTTCATGTTGTATAGATTCACCGTGCAATATGATCGCGACGCCATGGCTTCGGCCTTCGCGGCTCTGCTGCGGGCCGCCGGCCGCGATCCCGCGCGTGACGCCGATCTGGTGCAAACCCCCGAGCGCGCGGCGAAGCTGTGGGCCGAGGAGTTCCTAGCCGGATATGCTATGGATGCCGACCGAATCCTGGGCGAGCCGGTGCTGGGCGAGACCGACCCGGATCTCGTCGTGGTGTCAGGCCTGCGCTTCCACTCGCTCTGCCCCCACCACCTGGTCCCCTCCCGGGGCGTGGCCCATCTGGCCTACCTGCCGGCCGGCAAGCTGGCCGGCTTTGGCCGGCTGGCGGATCTCGTCGAGTGCTTCACCAAGCGCCTGACCCTGCAAGAGCGTGCCACCCACCAGATCGCCGAAGCGCTCTGGCGCGGCCTAGAGGCACGTGGAGCCGGCTGCGTGCTCGAAGCCGAGCAGCTCTGCCTGGCCCTGCCCGGCGAGCGCCACGACGACTCCCGCGTGGTCACCAGCGCCTTCGTTGGCGAGATGGCGGCGCGCCCCGAGCTCAAGGCGCGCCTGCTCGCGGCCAGCCAGGCCGCCGGAAAGGAGCGCTAGCGTGCTCGACGGTCAAGTGGCGCTGGTGACCGGCACCTCGCGCGGCATCGGCCGGGCCGTCGCCTCGGAGCTGGCCCGGGCCGGGGCAGCGGTAGCCGGCTGCGCGCGCGGCGGGAGCCAGGGCAGCTTCCTCGACGATCTGCCCGCGGCCGAGCGCGGCCGCTGCCAGCAGGCGATGTGCGACGTGCGCGCGCGGGCGGACGTCCTGCGGCTACGCGACGAGGTCGCCGCGACCTTGGGCGCTCCGGACATCGTGGTCAACAACGCCGGCATCGTGGCCCGCGCCGCGGTCACCGAGCTGCGCGAGGAGGTCTGGCACGACATCCTGGCCGCCAACCTCACCGGCACCTTCCTCGTCATCCAGGCCTTCGTTCCCGCCATGAAGGCGAAAGGTCGCGGACGCATCATCAACCTGGGGTCCATCGCCAGCCACCGCGGCACGCCCATGCTCGCGGCCTACTGCGCGGCCAAGCACGGCGTGCTCGGCCTCACCCGCGCCCTGGCCGAGGAGCTGCGCGCCGACGGCATCGCGGTCAACGCCATCTGTCCGGGCTCGGTCGACACCGAGATGCTCCGGCAGGGCATGCCCGGGGCCGCGCCCGACATGACAGCCGCCGAGGTCGCCGCCGCGGTCCTGTTTCTGGCCCGCGACGCGCCAGCGGCCCTCACTGGAGCCTGCATCGATGTCTTCGGGTAGGGCGACCTCGCGCAGCCTGGCGCGGGCGTTGCGCCGCTTGCCCCTCTTCCCGCTCGAGGACGTGGTGCTCTTCCCGCATTCGATGATCCCGCTCTACGTCTTCGAGGCCCGCTACCGCAAGATGGTGCGCGACGTGCTCGCCGGCAACCACCTGGTCGCCATCAGCCTGCAGCTCGAGAAGGAAAACGTGACCGAGGAGGGGGCCCCGCGCGTGGCGACGATCGCCTCGGTCGGGGAGCTGGTGCTGGCGCAGGAGCTGCCCGACGGCCGCTTCAACCTGGTGGTGCGTGGCCGCGCGCGCATCGGCATCGACGAGGAGCTGGAAAGCGACGAGCCCTACCGCCTGATCGCGGCCCACGAGATCCCCGACGATCCACCGGAGACGTCGCCCGATCTGGCCGAGGCGGACACCGCCCTGCGCGCCCTGGTGACCGGGCTCGCCGAATCCATTCCCGACGGCGGCGAGCTGCTCAAGCACGTGGCCGCCGCGCAAGACAGCCCGGCCGCGCTGGCCAACGTGATGGCCGCCTCATTGGTTGCCGACCCTCGCGCCCGCCAGCGCCTCCTCGAAACCACCGACGTGTTCCAGCGCCTGGAGCAGCTGTCGAGCGAGGTGGTGGCGCTCATCGACCGGGTGGGCAGACCCGGCCGCGCCAACTGACGCCTCCGGCAGCAGGTCGAGCGGCCGGGTATACTGATTGTGCAACCCGCACCCCCTTCTCTCATGACGCCATTTCGCACCCACTCGTCGGCGCTGTCCGCCATGGTCGCCGTGCTGGCCGCCGGCTCGGTCCTGTCAGGCTGCGCCGACCAGAGCAACCCCGTGTTGCCCCCCACCGACGATCCCGGCGGCGTCTCGACGAGCAGCAACCCCGACGCCGCCACGGCGGCAAGCGAGGCCGGCCATGTGCTCCCGACCGTCGAGCCCGACGCCGCCCCCGCCGACGCGACGGCGGCCGACGTGGTCTTGGGCGCCACCTGCAACCTGCTGCAACCAGACTGCCCCGCCAAGAGTCAGGCCTGCTATCCCATCAACGGTGCGGGCCACTGCGAGGTTGCAGGCAGTGTCGGGGTGCAGGGGTGGTGTACGGCGGACGAGTTTCCGCCCACCTGCGACGGGGGGCTGACCTGCATTGCCATGACGCCAGGTCTCTCGTCGGGCTGGTGCCTCATCGTGTGCAACATGGACGATCCCGCTCCCAGTTGCGGCTTCGGCAATTCCTGCCATGCGCTCCCGGCCTTCC
>Ga0326726_10005996_pt1 | contig 10969 bp, 10 predicted proteins | sample MHFenrmetagenome_2_FD_207603 | JGI IMG/M metagenome (GOLD analysis project Ga0326726, IMG submission 207603) | Lab enriched peat soil microbial communities from Michigan Hollow, Ithaca, NY, United States - MHF15MN | ecosystem: Environmental > Terrestrial > Soil > Wetlands > Peat | place: USA...
GAGCACCGCCTCGCGCACGCCGATCTTGCCGATGTCGTGCACGTGGCCGCCAAGCTCGATCTGCCGCAGCATATCGCCGTTCAATCCCATCGACCGTGCGATCGCGCTGGAGTACCGGCTCACCCGAATCGAATGTCCGCGCGTGTACGGGTCCTTGAGCTCGAGCGCCTCGGCGAGCGACTGGATGCTGGCGAGAAAGAGCTCTTCGTTCTCGCGCGCCTGCTCCTTGACGCGGTCCTCGAGACGCTCCCGGTAGGCGCGATTCTCGAGCAGCAGCCGCCGCTTGTCGAGCGCCTGCGCCACGCGGGCGCGCACGTCCTCGAGCTGGTAGGGTTTTATCACGTAGTCGGCCGCGCCGCCCGCGAGACAGCTGACGGCGACCTCGACGTCGGCCACCGCGGTAATCATGACAACGGCCAGATCGGGAAACGTCTTTCGCGATTCGCGCAGCAGCTCGAGACCATCCATCTTCGGCATTCGGAGGTCGCTCAGCATCAGCGAGACCGAGTGGCTGCCGAGCTGCTCGAGCGCCTCGACGCCATTGGCCGCCTCGATGCATTGGAAGCCGTCGGCGCGCATCAGGTGGACCATGGCCTGGCGCAGTCGCGGCTCGTCGTCGACGATCAGACAGCAGGGTGAGACGGGTGGTTCGTGCGGCCGTGCGATCATCGAGTGGGGTTCGGCTTCGTCAGGTCGCCTTCAGGGGTTAACTTCCACGCATGGCACAGGATAGAGTATCGGCATGACTCGAGTCTTTGATGACGATCTCGCCACGGGTTTTGGCACCCGTGCGATCCACGCGGGCCAGCGCCCGGACCCCCTCGCCGGCGCCATCATGACGCCCGTGTATCTGACCTCGACCTACGTTCAGGAGGGGTTGGGCCAGAACAAGGGCTACGAATACGCGCGCGGAAAGAATCCCACCCGCGAGGCGTTCGAGCGAAACGTCGCCGCGCTCGAGAACGGACGGCATGGGTTCGCGTTCGCGAGCGGCATGGGCTGCCTCGATTCGATCATGAAGCTCTTCCGCGCCGGCGACCACGTCGTCTGCGCGGAAAACGTTTACGGCGGCACGTTCCGCTTGTTCGACAAGATCCTTCAGAACTTCAGCCTGACCTTTACATACATCGACACACGCGATCCTCAGCGCGTCGCCGACGCCATGCGCCCGGAGACGCGCCTCGTGCTCGTCGAGACGCCGAGCAATCCGCTCATGCGGCTCACCGACATCGCGGCCGTGGCGGAGATCGCGCACCGGGGACACGCGCTGCTCGTCGTCGACAACACGTTCGCGTCGCCCTACTTCCAGCGGCCGCTCGAGCTCGGCGCCGATATCGTTTACCACTCCACGACGAAGTACCTCAACGGCCACAGCGACATGATCGGCGGCTGCGCCATAACACGCGACGACGACCTTGGCGCGCGGTTGCAATTCATCCACAATGCGGCCGGCGCGGTGGCGGGTCCGTTCGATGCCTGGCTCGCGCTGCGCGGCACGAAGACCCTTCACCTGCGCATGCGCCAACACGACGCGAACGGCCGCGAGATCGCCAAATGGCTCGTCGAGCGGGTGGGGGCCGAGAACGTGTACTACATCGGCTTGCCGTCGCATCCGCAGCACGAGCTGGCCAAGCGACAGATGTCGGGCTTCGGCGGGATGATCAGCGTGGAGCTCGGGACCAGGGAGCGGGCAGCCCACGTCCTCGGAAGGGTTCGCGTGTTCGCGCTTGCCGAATCGCTGGGCGGCGTCGAATCGCTCATCAGCCAGCCGGCCGGGATGACCCACGCGTCGGTCCCGCCCGACCGGCGCGCCGCGCTGGGGCTGAGCGACGGTCTGGTCAGGCTTTCCTGCGGGGTGGAAGATGTCGGCGACCTGATCGCCGACCTGGAACAGGCATTCGAAGGGATCCCCGAACGCGCTGGTCGCGATGCCGGGCGGGCGCGGACGCGCGACACAATCGGCACCGGCGCACCGTAGGGTTCGAGGCCAACCGCCACCCGAAACACCGTCCTTCATCCGACATCGCCCCCCCCCATGCCAAACCGCGTGCAGCTCGTTCAGATCTCGTCCCGCGCCTGGGAGCATCCCGCCGATCGCGCCGCGCTCAACACGCTTCGCGCGATTCCCGGCTTCGACGAGGTGGTGAGAAAGGTCGCCGGCTTCTTTGGCGAGCGTGGGATTCGCCAATTGTTCCTCGGCGACGCGGTGAAGGTGACGGCTGGACAGCGTCCGCAGCTGAACGCGATGTGGACCGAGGTGCTCGAGACGCTCGACTGGGCCGAGCGACCGGAGCTCTACGTGAGCCAGACGCCCATCGCGAACGCGATGGCGGTCGGATTCGACAAGCCGTTCGTCGTGATGCACTCCGGGCTGCTCGAGATCCTCGAGGAGGACGAGGTGCGCTCCATTCTGGGCCACGAGCTCGGCCACATCATGAGCGGGCACCCCACGTACACCACGATCGCGGTGATCCTGATGTACTTCGGCGTGAGCAACCTCCCCTTCCTCGCGGCCGCCGCGCTCTTGCCCTTCCAGCTCGCGCTGCTCGAGTGGAGCCGCAAGAGCGAGTTCTCATCGGACCGTGCCGGTCTCCTCGCCGTGCAGGACCTGAACACGGTGATGGGCGCCGAGATGAAGCTCGCCGGCGGCAAGCCGTATGGCGACCAGCTGCGCGTCGACGAATTCATCCGCCAGGCGGAGCAGTATGAGACGGGCGGCGACGCGTGGGACACGGTTTTGAAGATTCTCAACACCGTGATGCGCACGCACCCGATGCACACGGTTCGCGCGGCCGAGCTTCTGCGCTGGCAGCGGGCCGGGGGCTACGACAAGATCATGGCCGGCGACTACGTCCGGCGCGGCAGTGGCGACAAGGATCAGCCGCTGGGTGAGGACTACGCCGACGCCGCGGGCTACTACGGCGAGAAGACACGCGAGACGGTCAACCAATTCAAGGAAGGGCTGAAGAGCGCGCGCGACGCGGTGACCTCCGCGTGGCGGAACCGCTGACGATCCTTCTCGTCGGAGGAGGCGGGCGCGAACACGCGCTCGCCTGGCGCCTGCGTCAGGAAAATCCGTCAGCACGCATTCTCGCCGCGCCCGGCAACCCGGGCATCGCTGAGCTAGCGACGTGCGTGCCGGTCCGCGCGACGGACGTGCCAGGCCTCGTCGCGCTCGCCCGCCAGGAGCGCGTCGAATGGACGCTCGTCGGCCCCGAGGCGCCGCTCGCGGCGGGACTTGCCGACGCGTTTCGCGCCGAGTCGATGCCGATCTTCGGGCCGACACGGGCCGCCGCGGCAATCGAGTCGTCGAAGGCCTTCGCGAAGGAGATCATGTCGGAGGCGGGCGTCCCGACGGCGCGCGCGACGACGTGTCGCTCGCTCGACGAGGCGAATCGCGCGATCGACGAGCTGGCGGATGACGCCGGGGGGGGGCGGGTCGTGATCAAGGCGTCCGGGCTTGCCGCGGGAAAGGGCGTCGTCGTCGCGGTCAGCCGCGAGGGAGCGCGCGCGGCCGCGGCGTCGATGCTCACAGAACACGCGTTCGGCGACGCGGGCGACACGCTGCTGGTCGAGGAGTTCATGGACGGCGAAGAGCTGTCCGTCTTCGCGATCACCGATGGCGAGCGGGTGATCACGCTGCCGGCGTCGCAGGATCACAAGCGCCTTCGCGACCACGACCAGGGCCCCAACACCGGCGGAATGGGCGCGTACTGTCCGGTGTCGCTCGCCGACGCGCCGGGGTTTGAGGACGACGTCGTCGAGCGAATCGTGCGGCCGACGCTCGCCGCGCTGCGCGCGCGCGGCACGCCCTTCACGGGGCTTATGTACGTCGGCCTCATGGTGAGCGCGTCGGGTCCCAGGGTAGTGGAGTTCAACTGCCGCTTCGGCGATCCCGAAACGGAAGCGGTGCTGCCGGCGATCGGCGCGGACGTGCATTTGTTTGACGCGATGTCCACGGTCGCTCGCGGCGAGCGACTGTCGACGGAATCTTCGATCCCCGCCGATCGCGCGGCCGTCACGACGGTGATCGCGGCCGCGGGTTATCCCGAGCATCCGCGCTCCGGCGACGAGATTCGGCTTCCCCCCGTCGAGGGCGACCTGCTCGTGTTTCACGCGGGCACGGCGAGAGGCCCTGGCGGCGGCCTCGAGACATCGGGCGGCCGGGTGCTCGCCGTGACCGGCGTCGGCGCCACGCTCGAGGACGCGCGGGCGCGGAGCCAGGAGTTCGCGCGCGCGGTGGAATTCACGGGCAAGCAGTTCCGTTCGGACATCGCATGGCGCGAACTTTCGCGCCGTGCCCGAGTTACCCGAGACTGAAACGATCGCGCGCGACCTCGACCAGACGGTCGCGGGCCGGCGGATTGATCGGGTGGTGGTTCGGCGGGCCGACGTGCTCCGCGAAACGTCGGCGCCTCGATTCGCCCGCCGCGTGGCGGGGACGACGATCGAGCGGTGCTGGCGGCGCGCCAAACTCGTCGTGATATCGCTGTCGTCCGGCGAGCGGATCGTCGTTCAGCCACGCTTCACCGGCGCGCTGCTGATAGACGACGGGAACCTGCCGGCGGCAGAGCGCCGCTATTCGACGGTCGCGCTCATGCTCGACGACGGGCGCGCGCTGCACTATCGCGACATTCGGCGGCTGGGAACCGTGACCGTGATGTCGCCGGCGAGATTCGAGCAGTACACGTCCTCGCTGGGGATCGAGCCACTTGACCGAGCGTTCACCGCCGCGCATCTATCGGCCCTCCTTCGCGGCCGCCGCCAATCGATCAAGAAAACGCTGATGGATCAACGCGTCGTCGCCGGCATCGGGAACATCTACGCGAACGAAGCCCTGTGGCGGGCGGGGATCGATCCGTCGCGGGCGGCGGGATCGATCGCCAACAGCGAGGCCGACGCGCTGCGGCGCGGGATCGTCGGCGTTCTGCGTGAGTCGATCGCCGCGCGCGGGACGAGCTTCAGGGATTACCGCGACGCCCGCGGCGCGCGCGGCGGATTCGTCGAGCGGCTCGCGGTGTACGGGCGCGCGGGCGAGCCGTGTCCTCGCTGCGCCGCACGACTGATCGAGACGCACGCGATCGACGGGCGGACGACGGTCCTGTGCGCGCGATGTCAAAAGTAAAGCTCCTTCGCCCGCCGACGTCCGACGCCCAACTGCGCGTGATTCGCGCACACGTTCGCGAGCACGCGCTCGACCGGCCCGCCGTGTACCAGATGATCGCGGCCGACGGCGAGATCGTCTACGTCGGCAAGTCGAAGCAGTTGCGGTCGCGGTTGTTGAGCTATTTCCGCGCCGCGTTTCCCGAGGACAAGGGCGCGCGCATCCTGCGCGAGGCCGAGCGGATCGAGTGGGAGTACGTGCCCAGCGAGTTCAGCGCCCTGCTGAGCGAGTTGCGGCTCATCAAGCGGTTCCGTCCGCGCTTCAACGTGGCAATGAAGAATGACGGGCGAAACTACTGCTTCATCAAGCTCACGAGGGGACCCGCGCCGAAGCTCGTCGTCGTGCGCGGCCCGGGCAACGACGACGCCGCGGTGTATTACGGGCCGTTCATGGGCGCGATGGGCGTCGGCGAGGCGTTGCGCGAGTTGAACGACGTGCTCGGGTTGCGCGACTGTGCCGCCGACCAGCGCATGCACTTCGCCGATCAACCCGAGTTGTTCGATTCGTTTCCGCGGACGCCGGGCTGCATTCGCTTCGAGGTGAAGAAGTGCCTCGGACCGTGCGTCGGCGGTTGCACCGTGAACCAGTACGACGAGCGGCTGTTTCTGGCGCGCGCGTTTCTGGACGGGGTGGACGACGGCCCGATCGAGCGTCTGCGCGACGACATGGAAGACGCGAGTGAACGACTCGAGTACGAGCGCGCCGCGGTGTTGCGCGACAAGATGCGGCGCCTGGAAGCCCTCCGTGCGCAGTTTGCCCGGCTGAGATTTGCCGTCGAGAACCTCTCGTTCGTCTATACAGTGCCGGGCTACGAGGGGGCCGACCGGGTCTATTTGATCCGTCGCGGCCTCGTGCGGGCCGAGGCCGCGGTTCCGACGACGACGGAAGAGGCGACGTCGCTCATGCACCTCATCGACACGGTGTTCACACCGGCCGAGCGCGCGTCGGCGCAAATCCCGACGCATGAGATCGACGAGCTCTTGCTGTTGTCGTCGTGGTTCCGGCGGTTTCCCGAGGAGCTCCACCGTACGAGCGCGTCGCCCGCGGCCGTCGCCGCGGCCTCGTAGCCGGCCCGTTGATCCGCGACGCCGAGTGAAGCTGCTTGGCGCGCGTTCTGCACAGTGTCGCAGGGCGCAACAAGTTTGTCGTGCGCGTCACCCGCAACCCCCAATGACAGCGATGGCGACGACCTGGCAGCCGACCACCCTCGTAAAATGCGTGAGCGTGCGACCGTGGCTCGTGTACCCCGGGTGCGATGAGCCCGGCGGATGCCATGATCTCACGTTGGGGAAGATCTACGAGATGCTCGGCGTCGAGGGGGGCGGGTCCTTTTATAGAATCATCGACGACTCGGGCGACGATTTCCTGTACCCGGTCTCGCACTTCACGCCGCTATAGCGTCGCGTCCGGCGACGGAGCGAGGTCGAGCGTTTCGACCTCGACTTGCCCGTCGCGAATGGTGAGCTTCGCCACACTCGGCATGAGGTCGAATCGCCGAGGGCCGGCCGCGCCGGGATTCACCACCCATCGGTTCGCGGCGTGGGTCACCAACGCCTTGTGAGTGTGGCCGTACACGATCACGTCGGCGTCGTAGTGCGCGAGGAGCCGCTGTGGCGTCGGGCCGCCGACTTCGTGGCCATGGCTCACGTGGATGCTCACGCCGCCGATGATCAGGTCGATCGCGGCGGGGAACGGTTCATCCGGCGGATCCGTATTCCCGCGTACCGCGCGCACCGGCGCGATGAGCCCGAGCTCCCGGAGCACGTCGTCGCCTCCGACGTCGCCGGCGTGGAGGATCAGCTCAACGCCGGCGAGCGTCGTGTGAACGTCCGGGCGCACGAGACCGTGCGTGTCGGAGATCAACCCGATGACGTGAGACACCCCGATCGTCATTCCGCAGCGCGATCACTCCAGCGAGGCACGAGCGAGTTGGAGATGCCCAGGTGGTCGAGGATGCGGGCGACGATGAAGTTCACGAGGTCGTCGATCGACGTCGGCTTGTGGTAGAACCCCGGAGCCGCGGGCATCACGACGGCACCGGCACGCGTGACGCGCAGCATGTTCTCGAGGTGAATGGCGCTGAGCGGCGTCTCGCGTGGGACGAGGATCAGCGTGCGGCGCTCCTTGAGGGCGACGTCGGCCGCCCGCTCGACGAGCGATCGCGACGAGCCCGCGGCGATCGCCGAGAGCGTTCCCATCGAGCATGGGCAAATCACCATGCCGCCGTTGATCGCCGAGCCGGACGCCGGCGAGGCGCCCCGGTCGGCGTCGTCGAACGTGGTGACGCACGCGTCCCACGCGGCGCGACCGACTCGCTCGCGCAGCGCCCCGATCGAATCGATACCCAACTCGGTGTTCAGGAGCCGAAGACCGTGCGAGGATACGATGAGTTGCACCGATTCCTTCGCGTCGACGAGCGCCGAGAGGAGCCGGACCGCATACGGCGCTCCCGAAGCTCCAGTAACGCCGACGACGATCGGCGGCTTCGTCATGCGCCGATGGCGCGAAGCGCGATCGCGATGGGGCTCGTATGCGTCAGCCGCTCGACCAGCACGCAAGCGAAGAAGACGATGCTGATCACGCCGTTCATGGTGAAGAACGCCGCGTCGAGCCGAGAGTAGTCGTTGGACCTGACCAACGAATGCTCATACGCGAGGAGTCCCGCCGCCACGGCCACTCCCAGGGCGTAGAACGAGCCGCCCGATCCGCTCCCGAACGTCGCCGCGCCGACAGCGGCAAGACACAAAACGGTCGCGATGTGAAGTGCGCGCGCGATGTTCAGCGCCTGTGCACCGCCGATGGCCGCCGGAAGCGAATGCAGGCGCTCCTCACGATCGAACTCGATGTCCTGGAGCGCGTAGAGCACGTCGAACCCGCCGCCCCATGTCGCGACCGCGAGCGCCAACGCGATGAGCATCCACCACGGATTGCTCCACCGGCCTGTGACGGCGAGATATCCGCCGACGGGCGCGATGGACATGCCGACGCCGAGCACAAGGTGGCACCAGCGCGTGAAGCGCTTGGTGTAGCTGTAGAAGAACACCCAGGCGAGCGCCAGCGGCGACAGCTTTCCGCACAGCGAATTCAATTGCCACGCCGCATACACGAACAACGACGACGCGATCGCCACCGCCACGCCCGCCTCGGCGACGCGCAGCACGCCGCTCGGCAGCTCGCGCTGGCGCGTGCGCGGGTTGCGCGCGTCGATCTCGCGATCGACGATGCGGTTGAACCCCATCGCCGCGAAGCGGGCGCAGGTGAACGCAAGCACCACCCAGCCGAGCGAGCGCCACGTGACCGGCGCGCGGTACGACCCGAGCACGACGCCGACGAGCGCGAACGGCAGCGCGAACAACGTGTGCGGCAGCTTGACGAAGTTCGCGTACGCGAGCAATCGCGAGCCGCGATGCGCGAACGTCTGTCCTTCGCGCGCGTGGTCCGCGCCGGGCGGCGCGGTCATCGCTCCGCTCCTGCGCCGAGGCCCAGCGTGGGCCACAGCTCGTCCACGCGGCGCTTGGTGGCGTCGTCCATCAGGATGAGGCCAGGCCACTCGCGAGCAAAACCCTCCTCGGGGAGCTTCTTCGTCGCGTCGATCCCGAGCTTGGAACCGTACGTGAACGTGCGGCTCGAGTGATCGAGCACGTCGATCGGTCCCATCGAGAAGCGCGCGTCCCGCTGCGGGTCGATGTTGTTGAGCGCGACCCACCACGCCTCCTGCGGGTCGCGAACGTTCACCCACTCGTCGACGATCACGAGCACCTTGGCGAGGGACATGAGCCCCTGTCCCCACAGCGCGTTCATCACCTTGTAGGCCTGGCCGGGATACTCCTTCTTGATCGAGACGAACACGAGGTTGTGAAAGATCCCCTCGGCCGGCATGTGGTAGTCGCGGATCTCGGGGATCGTCAGTCTGAGCAACGGAAGGAAGATTCGCTCGGTCGCGTGGCCGAGGTAGAAGTCTTCCATCGGCGGCCGCCCGACGATCGTCGCGGGAAAGATCGGCGAGCGACGCATCGTGATCGCCGTGACATGTACCTGCGGGTACAGATCGGCGAGCGAATAAAAGCCGGTGTGATCGCCGAAGGGGCCTTCGGTCACGAGCGATTCCGCCGGGTCGATGTAGCCCTCGATCACGAAGTCAGCCTCGGCGGGCACCTCGAGGTCGCAGGTCACAGCCTTGGTGAGCGCCACCGGCTCACGCCGTAGAAATCCGGCGAAGAGGAATTCATCCACCGTCGGTGGCAGCGGCGCGCTCGCCGAATACATCGACGGCGGGTCGGCGCCCAGCGCGATGCACACGGGCATCCTCTCGCCACGTTCGGCCATCTCGCGCCAGTGTGCCGCGCCGACTTTGTGGCGCTGCCAGTGCATCGCGAGCGTCGTCTTTCCCGTTTGCATGATCCGGTACATCCCGACGTTCCGGATGCCGCGTTTGGGGTCGCGCGTGATGACCATCGGGAAGGTGATGTACGCGCCGCCGTCTTCGGGCCAGCACTTCATGAGCGGCAGCTTGTCGAGATCGACCTCGCCGTCGCGCCAGACGATCTCCTGCGACGCGGCGCCGCCGCGTTTGGTCCGTGGGGGGAACTTTCCCATCTCGAGCAGGCGTGGCAGAAGCGCCAGCTTGGCGATGATCCCTTCCGGGACCTTCATCGCGAGCAGCTCGTCGATGCGCGACCCGATCTCGTCCAATGACTGGACGCCAAGCGCCATGCTCATCCGGCGCATCGACCCGAAGAGATTGATGCCGACGGGAAAGGCCGATCGCTGCCCGTTCATCAGGACGGGCTGTTCGAAGAGGAGGGCCTTGCCTCCACCCGGCTGCTTCATCACGCGGTCGGCGATCTCGCAGAGCTCCAGGTTCAGCGAGACAGGCTGGCGGACCCGAACGAGCTCCCCGGCCTTCTCGAGCTGTTCGACGAAGTCGGACAGTGTGTCGATGCACGCGCTCAAGCGCTACGCCTTTCGTCCGGTGTGAATCGCCGCGATCCCGAAGCTGAGCGATCGCCACGCGACATCGGCGAATCGCGCGGCGCGCATTCGCTCGGCCAGCTCGAATTCCGGCGGAAAGTTCGCCACCGATCGCGGAAGGTACGCGTACGCGCTGCGATGCCCGCTGAGCATCGCGCCGACGCGGGGCAACACCTGGTGGAAGTAGAAGCGGTACAACGAGCGCACGACGGCGAGACGCGGTGTGGTGAACTCGAGGATCACGAAGCGCGCGCCGGGCCGCAGCACGCGGTTGACCTCGCGCAGCGACGCGTCGAGATCGGTGACGTTCCGGATTCCGAACGCCACGATCGCACCCGACGCCTCGTCGTCGCGGAGCGGAAGGTCGAGCGCGTCGGCGACGACCGGCCACACGACGGATCCGGAGGCCTTTCCGACGCCCGCGCGAAGCATGGGCTCGGCAAAGTCCGCCCCGACCACGCGGCCCTCGAATCCTGGCGCTCGTGAGAGCTCGGCGGCGACGTCGAGCGTTCCGGCGCACAGGTCGAGATAGGTGCCGCGCGGAGCGCGGGGCCAGTCCAGCGCTGCGATCGCCTTTCGTCGCCAACCGCGGTCGGCGTTCAGGCTGAGAAGACGGTTGAGCCGATCGTAACTCGGCGCGATCTGTCCGAAGGTGCGGCGGACGTAGTCTCGCTTGACCTCACCGCCGGCGGCAGCGGCGCGCGCTTCTTCCGTCTCCAGCTCGCTCACCGTCATGCCGCGTAAGTTGCCGGGCACCGGATGGCTGGGCAAGCCGAAGTGGCTGGTCGCGGGATACCGGCAAGCATAGCTTTGGTCAACCGACGGCGCCGCTTC
>Ga0326726_10005997_pt1 | contig 10963 bp, 8 predicted proteins | sample MHFenrmetagenome_2_FD_207603 | JGI IMG/M metagenome (GOLD analysis project Ga0326726, IMG submission 207603) | Lab enriched peat soil microbial communities from Michigan Hollow, Ithaca, NY, United States - MHF15MN | ecosystem: Environmental > Terrestrial > Soil > Wetlands > Peat | place: USA...
AAGATAACCCATGCGGACAATCTTCTGCCTGTTGCGCCGGTCAAGCCCGATGTCTTCAATAAGTCGTGTGGCGTGACCGATCCGGTGAGCACCGCACCACTGTATCGCCTGCCAGATGCTCTCCTTGCCGAACGCTTCCCCTGCATGGATCGTGATGTTAAAGTTCTCCCGCTGAATGTAATGGAACGCATCAACATGTTTTTTCGGAGGAAAACCGCCTTCCTCGCCTGCAAGGTCAAATGCCACAACTCCCCGTTCACGAAAATCGACGGCGAGTTCTGCCATCTCCTCTGATAAACGCATGTTGCGCATTGCACAGATGATAACACCGTATTCCACTCCGAAGTCGCGCCTCCCCCGTTCAAGCCCGCGAAGGACAGCCTTCACCACTTCGTCCCAATGGAGACCCCGCTCCGTGTGAAAAACAGGAGCGAAACGGGTTTCCACGTAGACGACGCCATCGGCTTTCATATCCTCCATCATTTCATACGCAACGCGTTCAAGGGCCTCATCGGTCTGCATGACGCCGGCGGTGTGCTGAAAACCTTCAAGGTACAGCGGGAGGCTCCCGCGTTTTGCTCCGCGGTGAAACCATTGCGCAAGGTCTGATGGGGTGTAGCTCGGAAGGCGGGTGTAGCCTATGTCCCTTGCGAGCTCAATAATCGTGGAGGGTCGCAGCCCCCCGTCCAGATGATCGTGTAACAGAACTTTTGGAATGGATTGGAGTATCTTTTCGGGAATTTTCATGAAGCAAGGGTGGATGAGGGATTTGCCGGGTGCACAGTGCGGTGGATGAACTGCATGAAATTAACAACCAACCTCATGAAAATCAACGAATTATTGACTTCACACGAAATTCTCACTATAATCAAGAAGTGGCGGCGGGCATCCCCTCAACCTCCCCCTTCCCGTCCTCAAGCGTTTGCCCCCTATGACGAAAAAAGAGGTTAACGTCCTCGTCGTAGACGACGAGGAGGCCTTCCGTTACTTGCTATCCGGCCTTTTGACGAGTGCCGGATACGCTGTTGATACTGTAAGCGACGGCGTCTCCGCAATGAACGCCGTCCAGTCGAGACTCTATCACATCGTCCTTTGCGATGTGAAGATGCCTAAGGTCGATGGTGTGGAAGTGCTCCGGTTTATCAAGGGGAACATTCCAGCCGTCGAAGTCATCATGCTTACCGGCATCAATGATATCAAGACCGCTGTGGAATGCATGCGTGTCGGGGCGTACGATTACATCACGAAGCCCACGACATCAGATGAGTTGATTGCTACGTTTGACCGCGCCCTGGAGCGAAGGCAGTTGTTGATCGACAACCTCGTCATGAAGGGGAGGTTGGACCATCTCCAGGGGCAAATGAATATGGTCGGAAAAAGCAGAGCGTTTCACAGGGTGCTAGACATGGCCGCCCGGGTCGCACCCACCGAATCTACAGTTCTTATTCAGGGCGCGAGCGGGACGGGCAAGGAGCTGATTGCCAACTACATTTATCAGCGTAGCAGCAGGTCCTCGGAACCCTTCGTAACGGTCAATTGTGCCTCAATTCCCGACACCTTGATCGAGAGTGAGTTGTTCGGACACGAAAAGGGAGCTTTTACCGACGCCCGCACGATGAAACAGGGGATCATCGAGATCGCCAATAAGGGAACGCTGTTTCTGGACGAAATTGGCGATATCAGTTCTGTCGTCCAGCCCAAAATCCTGCGGTTCATTCAAAGTGGTGAATTTCGACGCGTCGGCGGGAACACGACACTGAGCGCAGATTGCCGCATTCTCTCCGCAACAAACAAGAACCTCGCGGAGGAGGTCCGGGAGGGGAAGTTTCGTGAAGACCTTCTCTACCGCCTGAACGTCATCACCATCGACCTGCCTCCTTTGTGTGAAAGGAAGGATGACATCCCGTTGCTGGTAGATGCATTTCTGGATTCCCGCATCAAATCGAGAATCAAGAAGCGGATTTCCGCGCGGGCTCTGGAGGTTCTCATGGACTACGACTGGCCGGGCAATATCCGGGAACTGGAGAATGTCATCGAACGCGCAGCAATCCTCTGTCGCAACGAAACCATCGAGCCTCACGATCTTTCGTTGCCCGGGGTACAGATCTCTCTGCCTTCGGCGAGCCGCAACGACCGGCACATCGGCACGGCGATCCCGCTGAAGGAAATCGAGCGAATGCACATCGAAGGCGTGTTGCGAAGCTTCCGGGGTGACAAAACTGAGTCGGCAAAGATCCTCGGAATCAGCCTCAAAACGCTATACACAAAGCTGCAGAAGTACCAGATCAAAGTTCAATCCTGAAGGCCATTCCCGCGCCTTTCTTAGCTCTCCCCGCATCCCTGAGACGCCGACTCGCCTCCCTTGCGCGAGACGTCGGACTCTACTCTCCTCTTCGGTCCGCATACAATGCCGTGGTGTTTGCAGGAAGGGTGAAGAGCGTCACTCTTGAGTCGCATGTGGTGACGTTTCGCACTCCCTCTCACATCCTCCTCGAGCAGATCTCAACCTTTGGCGGCGAACGAACGATGCTCGAACTTTTCATTCATGAGCTCCGCGAAGCGGACATTGTCTGGGACGTCGGGGCGGGGTTTGGACTCTACGCACTTTTCGCTGGAAAAGCGATCGGGTCGTCAGGCCGGGTCGTCGCGTTTGAACCTGAACCGGCGATGCGGTCGCTCCTGTCGAAGAACATACAACTGAATAACGAAGACTGTATCTTCGTGCGAGAAGAGGCGCTGGCCGATCAGGAGGGAACCGCCCTGCTGTTCCCACCCGCGAATCCCAATCCCGGCACGGGATCCCTTGTCGGGCGGACCGATTACAGGCTCAAACGAAGGGGCATTAACGTGAATCTTCGCACGGCAGATCTGCTGGTGAGGTCACACGTTGTCCCGGGACCAACGGTGATGAAAATCGACGTGGAAGGAGCTGAGGGACGGGTGCTGGAAGGTGCGGGTGATCTTCTCAGGCAAGCTGATCTCCGAACGGTCTTTTGTGAAGTTCACCCTAATTTGCTGACGAAGTTTGACGATACCTCAGGTTCCGTTGAGCAAAAGATCGAACAGTCGGGACTGCACATCACACACCGGATTGAACGGGGATCAGAATATCACCTCGTTGCACGGCGGTAATTTCTTATCGCAAGACCCGTCCCCCACACCACGAAGGAGGCCGTCAGACCAGGATACATCGGCTCGATCCCCAGAGGATAGGCAGCCGGATTTCCCATATCGCGAGACCATCCCGCGAGAAGCCATGTCGTCGAAACGATCCATCCTGAGGCCATGCTCGCCAGCGCCATCCTGCTGCCGGCCTTCCATCGATCGAAATAAGAAGTCACCAGCGGAATAAGCAGCCCGGGGATGGCAACCGTACCGATGGTGTACCAGAGGCGGATCACCGATGGAATACCCAGAGCGAGTGCAACGGACAAGATTCCCATTCCGGCAAGTCCCCAACGAACCGCCCCCGTCGTTTCCTTCGCTCCAACGATCCCCCGGAGCCGCGCCACGATGTCCCTACCCGCCGTTGTCGCCGACACAAACGCTAGCGTGTTGAGCGTGGACATAATTGTTGCGAGCATGCCGACGTAAAACATCCCCTTCGCCAGGGGCGGAAGCACCGCTTCGGCCAGAAGAGGATACGCCATGACGGGTTGCGGAATCGAAGGGAGCGCAGCGCGCGCGTACAGTCCTGCAGTTGCTGTCATCGCATCGAAGACAATCCAGAAAATCACCGAATACAGAATCCCTTTTTGCGCCACCTCTCCGGTGCGGGCTGCATAGCAACGTTGGTGAAACGAAGGGTCAACGAGGGTCCAGAGGGCGATGAAGAACCAGACCAGCACGAACTGGGGCGAATTCCCGCCATTCCAGGTCAAGTGCTGCGGAGGAACGTTGCCGGCAATAAAGTCCCACCCGCCGTACTTTGCAACGGCAAAGGGGAGGATCACGGCAAAACCGGCAAACATCAGGAAGAATTCCAGGATGTCGGTATATACATCCGCACGAAATCCTCCCCAGAAGAGATACGCAATTGTCGCCAGAGTTCCAGCGATAACGCAGACGGACAATGACCACCCTGTGACAAGCTGAAGGAGAACTCCGATCATCAGGACGTATGGTGCCGGTGTCATCAGTAGAAAAGTGAGCACGCTCCCAAGGATCGCGGTTGGCCTGCCATATTCCTGTTCAAGTTTGTCAGGTATCGTTGCAAGATTGGTGGACCGGATTCTCTTTGCAAGAAGCAGGGCAAAGATGATGGCGAAGACGTAGTACGGGACACCCTGGACGATCCAGTTGGATATCCCGTACTGGTAAGAGAACTCGCCTACACCGAGGATACCTCCGTACCACGTCGACACCAGTGTCATGACGAAAACGGGTGTTGTGAGCGATCTTCCGGCAAGCAGAAAATCGGCCTCATCCCTTCGTGACCGGCCTGCGAGAAAGCCGATGCACACTACCGCAGCAAAATAGAGTCCGATGACAATGAGATCGCTTGTTGCGAGCGTTACCATCTGATCCGTTCTTTCCGGCGGTTGAAGATCACGAGCAGCATGTTTCCACGGCGCACCGTGACATCGAACCGCGGAGTGCGGACAACGTTGCTGACACCAACGGTGCCCAGCCGCATCGTTGCATTCCGGAGGGGATACCGGAGTCCACGCAGCGAGATTCCTGTGCAACTGCTGAAGGGCAGGAGGCTCACGACAGATCCGACCGGCGCAGTCAGCGATCGCTTCCCGCCGACGGGCATTGCCCGCCAGCCGTCACCGCGAAAACAGATATCGAGCGAAGCAGTGTAGTTCCAGAAGACTGCGAGATTTGCAAGGGTGAAATCGATTCGCTCACCGGTTGCTCCGGCGATCATAACCTCCGCTCTACCCGAGGAGGCTATGAGGTCGAGAGCTTTTTCGAGATCGGTATTATCCTGCCTCCGCACACGGATGATCATGGAGGTGCGGAAGCGTCTGAGAGTGGCAGGGAGGATTGAATCGAGGTCTCCGACGATGATATGTGGTCGAACATTGTAACGGGCCGCTGTGTTGGCTCCCCCATCGGCAGCAACAATCAGGTCCGCTTTGCGGGCCAGACCGCGCGCCAGCGCCTTCGATGGCGGCGCACCGTTGCACAACAGCAGGACTCGCCGGAGATGTCTGCGCCGTTTCATAGCGTCACGACCAGCTGAAAGAATACATTCCGTTCAGCGCTGACGAAGAACTGGTCCCCCTCGCCATAGGCGGCATATAACGCGTCGAAGACATTGTTCACCTGCATTTTTGCCTCAATGCCGACGTTCGCAGATTCACTGCGCACCTTCCAGGACAGAGCCGCGTTGCACACGAAAAACGGATCGACAGAGTTATCCAAGGTCTCAAAATTATCTGTGTACTGTCGCCCGACATATCTGCTCGTCCATGAAAAGGTGATGGGACCGGCGGCGTACGTCACCCGGATGTTTGCCAGGAAATCAGGAAAGCCTGCAATCGGATTGCCATCAAGGGGAACGGCGAGACCGCTGGAGTAGTCGGTGTGTCTGACGATCCTGTTCCGGCTCAGTGTCGCATTTCCCGTGACAGAAAGGCCCTCCGGAAGCTCGAATCCTCCTGTGAATTCCAGGCCGATGTGGCGCGTGCGATGCGCGTTTCCCGTAATGGGCTGCCCGAAACGATCCACCTGTCCGCTGTTCACGATTTCGTTGAGGAACTCCATCCAGTAGATATTCAGGCTTGCCTTTGTTCGTTCCCGGCGGTAGCCTGCACCGATTTCAAGATCAAACAGCGACTCGGGCTTCACCAGGGGATCGCTGAAATCGTACGCACCCGACGGTGTCTGCCTGAACTGCGGCACAACTGGTCCCCACGAACTTGGAGTGCTGGCTTCGCCGGCGTTGTACAGATTGTTCAGTCGGGGCTCCCGCGAGGTATATGCCCCGCTGACATACATGTTCCAGTGATCGTCCATATTGTAATTGACGCCGAGCCGCGGGTTAACAAAGTGGTAGGGAACAGCAAAATCGTTCCCGAGAAATTTCTCGTTATACAGGCGGTAACGGTTGAAGATGTACTGCACGCTTCCAGCAACCTCGAGCGCGGGAGCCAACGCAAAAGACTCGTTTGCGTAGAGCGAAAGTATGTCTTTCGCTCCATTGTATTCATAATAATGGTAGTCATTGGGAACGCCGGCCGGGATCTCTTCGGCCCACTGAAGGCGTCCCCAGTGATCCGACCGGTGGACGCGGAGCTCGGCGCCAATGATAAGCTCTCCTTCAGCCTGCCGAATCGTCACGCGCGGCAGCCAGCCAAATTGCTTGTTTGACACCCAGGCACGTATGAGTCCTCCCGGGGGCCGCAGGGTATCGGGATCGCCGGGAACCGGAATGCCCCATGCCGGGCCAATGCGATAGTACGAATATGGCGCCCATGAACCGTCGTAGTCGAAAAATCCATCGCCTGTAACGAAGAAGAACGTGTTATTCAGCGTCACTGTCGGACTGAGCCGCCACTCATGGAAGAGTTCGTAGTGCGGCTGGGTAAAATTTTCAAGCTCCTCTGGCCGCGCAATTGGATTTTCACGGCGTGTGACTCTGTCCTTCACCGACGATTTGGGGATTCCATAGTACGCAAGGTGATCGGAGACCGGACCGCCATAGAAATTCAGCTGTGTGGTCATGTTATCATCGTACCGTATCGCCCCGAAGAAGTAGCTGTTGAAATCGGTCCACGACCGTTCGCGATATCCGTCGCTCAGAATCTTGCCCAGGCGGGCATGAAACGCATACCGGTCGTCCACCAGTCCGGAGTTGAAGGAGACAGCATACCGGCGCGTGTTGAAGCTCCCCACACCTGCAGATACCTCAAGTGCCCGTTTCTTCCCGAAATCACTCGTGACGAGATTCACCGAGCCGCCGATCGCAGGAGGGCCGTAAAATGCACTGCCGGCTCCACGTTGAACCTGGACGTCCTCAAGTGATCCGGCGATGTCCGGGAAATCGAGCCAGTAGACGTTGTGGTCTTCCGGATCATTTTGCGGGATGCCATTGACCATCACGGCGATGCGCCGCGGATCAAACCCCCGGATGTTGAGATAAGTGTACCCGATGCTGTTTCCGCTTTCAGAATAGTACGTGGTGGAGGGGAGCTCGGAGAGCAGGACAGGAACATCCTGTGTCGTGTAGCGCTCAAGGATCTCCATCTGACTGAGATTGGCAAAGGTAGCCGGAGTCTTTCGTTCGAGACCGCGCGTTGCGGTGACAGTGATCGGCATGCCGATGATGGGGGTTGGAACGAGTGAAGTATCGACGGTGAGATGTTCCGCATCGTGGACCGTGACCCGGACGATCAGAGTCTCATACCCCACAAAAGAGAAGCGGAGCCGGTAGACCCCAGGATCAATATCTACAATCGTGTACCGCCCGTCAGAACTCGTTGAAATGCCACGGCGTGTGTTCTCGAGCTGCACGTTGGCCCCATTGAGAGGCCTTCTCGTTTGCGTATCGATAAGAGTGCCGGTGATGCTTCCGGCTTGATGGGCATATGAGGCTGCAACGCTGAATGCGAGGGAGGTCCACAAGATCCATCGTCGCTTCATGACTTCATCCTCTCAAAAACAAACATCCCGCGGCCAATGGCGCACGGGATGGAAATCATGAAGCAGATCTCGGTCCGTTTCCCTACGCTGGCATGGCCCAGATCAGGTTCCAGGGTGTGATCTCAGTCCCCGCCTTGTTGCGGGGACACCCCTAACGGTGTATGCCGTCAATATAACAGTTTGAGCGAGCGAACGCAAGTTGCAGCCAACCGGCGGCGGGTTCTGCAGCAATACGGGAAATTCTGCAAGACGGTTCGATACCTGACGTCCGTGGTCAGACGATATCTATTCTCTTAGTCAATTCCTGTCAAGATCGCTCCAGCCCTGAAAATCAAACGCCCGGTGGCACGAAATCCTGCCTCCGAAAAACCAATGTCTGTCTCGAGACAGACTTCGTCTTTTTTTGTGGTCAGTCTTTTCGTGTTCAGCCCGGGGAAGCTAATTTCCATTTCCTTCGCAGACTTCAACGATCCACGTCACTCCGGCGGGCGAGAGCACGGAGGTGAGCTTCTACTGAAAGAGCGGTGGCCTTGTGGTTGTACCCACCCTCAAGTACCGATACAGTGGGGGCAATACCCTCGATCATTCGCGTCATGCGGGCAAAGGAATTCTCCGTCAGGTTCATGTCTGCAAGAGGATCGTCCCTGTGAGCGTCAAATCCCGCTGAAATAATGAGAAGACCGGGGGAGTATTCTTTCAGTTTCGGAACGACCGTGGTTTGAAATGCGGCAATGTATTCCGGCTCACCGCTCCCGGCCATCATCGGGATATTCACGGTGAATCCCTCTCCCCTCCCAACACCCTTTTCTCCCCTTGCTCCGCTCCCCGGATAGAATGGATACTGGTGGAGACTGATGAAGAGCACCGAGGGATCATCCTCAAACGCATGTTGCGTTCCGTTTCCGTGATGGACATCCCAATCGAGAATGGCCACTCGTTCGATTCCGTGCTTCCGCTGAGCGTACCGAGCCCCGACTGCAACGTTGTTGAACAGACAGAAACCCATCGGTCTGTCCCGCTCGGCGTGATGCCCGGGAGGACGAACCGCACAAAAGACGGCATCGGCCGATCCGTCCAGCGCTGCATCAACTCCCCTGCATACCCCGCCAGCGGCAAGGATCGCGGCCTCGTATGATCCGGCTGAAACATGCGTGTCCCCCTCGTCAACCATGCCCCCGCCGCGCTCGACTGCCCGGCGGATGAACGCAACATGTTCTTCGGAGTGGATCGCATGAAGATCTTCCATCTCAGCCGCAGTCGGCTGAATTGAGTGGAGCAACTCCCTGAGTCCGCACTCCCCCAGATGTTGGACCAGGTAGCTCAGCCGGTCGGCGCTTTCGGGATGCCCTTGAGGCGGTTTGTGGTGGAGATACACATCGGAAAAGACAAATCCCACGCTCATCGTGGCTCGCTCACAGGAATGTCACGCCAAGGGCAATGGCGAGATTGATTGCATGCGCGAAAATACAAAGGACGCACAACACGCGTATCCTCTTCATGAGAGAATAGATTAGAAACATGCTTACCGCAACGGCAAACCAGGACACGACAACAATTGGGAGTGCCGAAGCGAAACTCCGGTTGATCGCTATGAGGACCACGGTATAATATACAATTCCCAGGAGTGAGTTCGGAACGGAAAAGACCGATGCATCAGGATGGTGAACCACCGCCGCGCAGTCACCCGTTGCCAACCGGCAGAAGCGAGGAACAAACCGCGCTTCTGCATCGATCACGTGGTAGAAAACAAGAGTAAAGTACAGTGAGAGGGTAAGACCGACAAAATCGAGGACTTCGAGGACAGGAATCATTCTTCCCGGAATAAAAATCTGCGAAGTGGTTCCTTTCTTTCAGCGTCACGCAGTTTACGAAACCAGCTGTGCCTGGAATTGAATCCCCACCTTTTTCAGGAATTCAAACGGCATTTCTCCGCCGGCGAAAATGAACACGCATTCGTTTGGAATTTCCATCGGCCCACCCGGTAATTCCAGAATCACCTTGTCCGGGAGGATCTCCCGCACGTTTGAATTGAAGATGACCCGAAGCTTCTTCTTCCCGACGTATTCATCAAGATGCTTGGCGTTTCGCTCTTTGATCCTCGTGAATTCCCCTTTACGATAGGAAAGGGTGACCCGGTTTGTCCCCTGAGCTGCGAGACCGACAGCCGCTTCGATCGCGGAATCACCGCCGCCGACCACAAGCACGTTGCTTCGCTGGTAGCTGCCCGCATCAATGAGACGATACATCACTTTTGATGACCCTTCCCCCTGGACACCAAGTTTTCGCGGGGTACCTCGCCGGCCGAGGGCGAGAACGACGTGCCGGGCGAAATATTTCTGCTTCACGGTCGTGACCTCAAATTTCGGTTCGACACTCTGAATGTCGACCACTTTCTCCTGCGTACAGATTTTCACACCGGTCTTCGCGATGATGTTCTTCCACACCTCAAGGAGAGCCTCCTTGGAAGTTTCGCGCAACTTAAGCCTCCCCCAGAGAGGAAGTTCGACCGGAGAGGTCATTACAATTTTCCTCCGTGGATACTGCAAAATGGTTCCACCAATGTCTCCTTGCTCCAAAGCTACGTACTTCAGCCCGAGATTGTGCGCGGCAAGTGCAGCGGCCATTCCGGCAGGGCCCGCACCGACGATGACAAGATCGAGCAGTGGACCGTTCACCCTTCCTTTTGCTGCGATCCGATCGACAACGGTCGCCCCCTGAGTAACGGCATTCTTAATGAGCCCGATTCCTCCCAATTCTCCGACGATGTACAGCCGAGGAACGGTTGTCTCAAGCTGACTGTTCAGGATCGGCAAATCCGCGCTCTTTCCCGGCGGCGACATCAGCATCTCGATGGCACCGACCGGACATGCCTCAGCACACAAACCATGTCCCACACACTTTGCGCCGTGGACGAGTACTGCCTTTCCGTTGATCACTCCCAGCACGTCACCTTCCGGGCAGGCTTCAACACAGGAGCCGCACCCAATGCAGTTGAGTGCATTGATGTGAGGGTGCATGGTCGTTGCCACATTGAGTCCGCTTACCTTCAGCTGCTCGAAGCGTCTCCGTGCTTCCCGTTCCTGCCTCCTCTGGCGAATGACAAACGGCGTCACTGTCGCCACGATGAGCACAGTCCCAATGATGAGAGTGATTTCATCCATACCGTGTAATTCCCGCCCCGCTGGTCAAACCCGGAGATCGTTTCCCGTGCCGTGATGTTCTCCGGACCGAGGCCGTCTGGACTCCTTACAACCGCATTCCGATTTCGACGAATACTCTTTGATTTCTTAGCGCGTTATCCCATATCTGGTCAAGGCTCAGTACAGTATACCACTTTCGAGAAATACTGCAATTGAAGTTCAACGATGCC
>Ga0326726_10005998_pt1 | contig 10962 bp, 6 predicted proteins | sample MHFenrmetagenome_2_FD_207603 | JGI IMG/M metagenome (GOLD analysis project Ga0326726, IMG submission 207603) | Lab enriched peat soil microbial communities from Michigan Hollow, Ithaca, NY, United States - MHF15MN | ecosystem: Environmental > Terrestrial > Soil > Wetlands > Peat | place: USA...
TTGGACGACCTCCATCTCACCATCACCGAATTTTTTTAAGACATCGTCGTAACTGACTCCGCCAAATCGATGATCCAAAACCTTCTTGATTCCGGTTGGAGTCGCAATCACAGAGCGAACCCCGTAACCGGTGACAAACTTTACTTCGTTGATGGCGACTAGATCTGTCGGGTCAGCAATCGCAATGGTCAAACTGGAACCGATCAGCTTGATCGGAATGAGTTGGTGTTTTTGAACAATCTGTGGGGGTACGACCGAAAAGACTGCATCCTCGATGTCGGCAGGAACCAGTTCAACACACTCAATGCCGAATTGTTTGGCTAAAAAGTCGGCGAGGACTTCTTCTGTAGTGAAGCCTAATCGAACGATTTCCTTGCCAATGCTGGAGTTATTTTCTTGCTCTTTTTTGTGGGCTTCAGCCAGTTGCTCGCGGGAGACAATGCCGCCCTTTACTAACAGTTCCGCAATTCTTGGTTCCATAATTTGGTACGCTGAGTGCCAAATTATCGTTGATCACCTAATTTCTGTCAATAAAATGTACAATGCAGGCAAGAAAAGAATTTAGTTTTATAAATGAATAGAAATCCCGTAACCATTCGATAAACATAACTTATTTCCTTAGTGCAGCTTGCGCAGCGGATAATTTGGCGATGGCTATACGATAGGGGGAGCAACTTACGTAATTCAAACCGATTTGGTGACAGAATTCGATTGAACGTGGTTCTCCACCATGTTCACCGCAAATACCCATTTCTAATCCCTTGCGTCGCCGCCGGCCTTTGGCGATGGCGATGCGCATGAGCGCGCCAACGCCATCTTGATCGATGCTTACGAATGGATCGTCGGGCAGCAATCCGTGAAGAACATAGCTAGGGAGGAACTTGCCCGCATCATCGCGCGATAGGCCCAAACAGGTCTGGGTCAAATCATTGGTGCCAAAAGAAAAGAACTCCGCTTCCTCGGCGATTTCATCGGCAACCATACACGCCCTTGGTAATTCGATCATCGTGCCGATGGAATAATGCACTTTGACTCCATATGCCTTCATCGTCTCGGCGGCGACTCGGTCGACGATAACACGCTGTTCGTGCAGCTCTTGGCGTGAGCCGACGAGTGGAATCATGATTTCCGGAAATGGATTTTGACCTTCCCGCCGAAGCTCACAAGCAGCCTCAAAGATCGCTTGTGCCTGCATCTCGGTAATCTCGGGATACGAGATTCCCAAGCGGCAGCCACGATGGCCCAACATCGGATTGAATTCATGCAGCACGTTGACCTTGTTGCGCAAGGTCCCCACTTCAACACCCATCACTTGAGCGAGTTCTTGGATTTCTGCTTCGGTCTTGGGCAAGAACTCATGGAGCGGCGGATCAAGAGTGCGTATTGTGACCGGCAATCTACCCATGATGCCGAAGATCCCTTTGAAATCTTGCCGCTGCATCGGTAACAGCTTAGCTAATGCACGGCGCCGGCCCGTTTCATCGTCGGCAAGGATCATCTCGCGCACAGCTTGGATCCGGTCGCCCTGAAAAAACATATGCTCGGTGCGACACAAGCCGATGCCTTCACTACCAAATGCTTTGGCTATGGCGGCTTGATCTGGTTGGTCCGCATTGGTACGGACGCCGAGCTTGCGAGTTTGATCCGCCCACTTCATGAATTTAGAAAAGTATTGGTAGATCATTGATTGCCGCGCATCCAGCGAGCGGTTCAATAGTACCTGGAGAATCTCCGAAGGCAGGGTTTGAATCTCGCCGCGGAATACCGCACCAGTGCTGCCATCGATCGAAATCCAATCGCCTTCGCGTAGTTCAGTGTCTTCCACATGTAGTACGCGGCTAGCATAATCAATTTGTAAAGCCTCGCAGCCGGCAACGCAGACTTTACCCATTTGCCGAGCAACCAACGCAGCGTGGGAAGTCATCCCGCCTCGCGCAGTCAAGACGCCCTGGGCTGCATCCATGCCACGGATATCGTCCGGACTGGTTTCAATGCGGCAAAGGATGACGCGCTCGCCGCGATGGTTCCACTTAACCGCATCTTCGGCGTGAAAGACAATCCGTCCGGTGGCGGCCCCCGGTCCGGCGGCTAAACCACGACCGAGGAGACGTCCCTCTTGTTGTGCGCTTTCCTTACCTCGTCGATCAAAGATCGGCCGCAGCAACTGATTGAGTTGATCCGGCTCAACCCGCAGTAACGCTTCTTGCTTGCTGATGATCCGCTCGGTCACCATGTCGACGGCGATACGCAGCGAAGCGAAGCCGGTACGCTTACCAGTACGAGTTTGCAACACCCACAGCTTGTCGTCTTCGATGGTGAACTCGATGTCCTGCATCTCGCGAAAATGCCCTTCGAGAAGCTTGCAAATCCGTCGGAGCTTCTCGAAGGCCTTCGACATAACCTTTTGAAGTTCGATGATCGATCTCGGCGTGCGAATGCCCGCGACCACATCCTCCCCTTGGGCGTTGACCAGAAACTCACCGTAAAAACGCTTGTCCCCAGTGGCAGGATCACGGGTAAACGTCACACCGGTGGCGCAGCGATCACCCAAGTTGCCGAACACCATCGCTTGGACGGTGACCGCCGTGCCCCAATGATGCGGAATCCGGTAAAGATCGCGATAGGCAATGGCGCGATCGTTGCTCCAAGAGCTAAACACCGCGCCAATCGCACCCCATAACTGCTCATAGGGGTCTTCGGGAAACTCCGTGCCAAGCCGGGTTCGGATCTCGCTCTTGTACTCACTCACCAGCTCACGTAAATCATCAACGGTCAGCTCGGTGTCATGCTTTACACCGCGGCGCAGTTTTTTGCTGTCGAGTATTTGCGGTAACGGATCGGCAGCGATTTTGTCTTTGGATTTTATTCCCAGAACGACGTCTGCATACATCTGGACAAATCGCCGGTAAGAGTCGTAAGCAAAGCGCGGATTTTTTGAGCGCGCCGCTAATCCTTCCACTGTGCGATCATTGAGCCCAAGATTGAGAACCGTATCCATCATACCGGGCATGGATTCACGTGCCCCGGAGCGAACCGAAAGCAACAGGGGGTTAGCCGGATCGCCGAAACGCCGGACGAGAATCTTTTCAACTTGTTTCAACGCATCAGTGACCGCCCTTTCGAGGCCGTTTGGATAGCGTTTCTGATGCGCGTAGAAATAACTGCAGACCTCGGTTGGAATCGTAAAACCTGGCGGCACTGGAACGCCGATTCGAGTCATTTCATGGAGCCCGGAACCTTTACCGCCGAGGATCTCGCGCATCTGGGCATTACCCTGTGCTTTGCCAGCGCCAAATGAGTAAGTGAGGCGATATTTTTTTGGCATGAGGTTCGATCCTCGCAATCGTCGAAACCCAATTAGAAATTCCTAGGTGGCGGTTTTTCCAGTGCGGAAAACTGACCTATGAACGCGGCTGACTTGATCTCACGATCCATCTGATACTGAATGAAATGAAGCAAAACCTTGCGCATCTCTCTAATGACCGATGATGGTAGTAGAACGCGACTGCCAAGATCACCTGCATCGGTTTGCAACGTTGCAAGCGTATCGGCCGCGAGGTGACCCAAAGGCAATACTTCACGGCGCATCCGCGAGCAAGAATCGCACAACACACCGCCATCGGCCGGACTAAAGTGCCATTGGCTCAACGGTGCATCATCGCGCGCTTGTCCACAGCGTTTACAAACGTCCAACGCGGGGCGATACCCGGCCAGGTGGAGTAATTTAAGTTCGTAGTAAGTCAGAAATCGAAGTGAACTGCCGCTCTCTTCCAAGTAACGCAGGCCATTCCTCAAGTGTTGGAAAACCGCTGAATTCTCTTCTCGTTCGCTAACCAATCCGTCGGTGATCTCAACTAGATAGGATGCGTGTGAAATTCGTTCCAAACTTGACGACAGCCGCCGCAAGCCGAACAAAAGGTCCGCGCCAGCAATAAAAGCCAGATTGCTATGGGCGCGCTCTTGGAAATGCAGGTGCACCAACGAAAATGGCTCTAGTGAATTCACAAACCGCCGCCGGGAGCGCAATGCACCCTTAGCGATTCCGGTCAGTTTTCCAAAATCTTCGGTTAAAAACGAGACTATTTTATCTGACTCGCCATAAGGCCGGGCTCGCAGTACAATGGCCGGGGTGGTTTGGCTCGAACGCATGAATAAACTGAATTGTCTTAGAACTGTTACCGGGGCACCCTAACACTTTTTGTGAAATACGACAACTATTTAATTTCACAAGCATTTTCAATGCGATGAAACTTGACAGGACAAGTTGTCGTGATTACATTTTTGCGACCATAAAAGGGGAGTCAGTACTAATTATGTCGGATGAAAACCGCAAACCCGAGGCTCAGACAGACGTCGACCAAGCGATTGCAGAGCTTGTCAAAGACAATATTCTGGAACCAGAAGGCGAAATCGCCGAGTTACGCCTAAAATTGACCGCCAAAGAGGAAGAAGCGAAAAACAACTACGATCGTTATATCCGTCAAGTTGCCGAGTTGGACAACTTTAAGAAGAGAAGCGCACGTGAGCGCGAGGAAAACGCCCGTTACGCTAATGAAAGCCTCGTCAGAGATCTACTACCGGTCATCGATAACTTAGAACGGGCGATAATCCATGCCTCCAGCGGGGACAATGGAAAGCCGCTGATTGAAGGCGTCGATATGGTCCTCAAGGGATTTCTGGATACTTTATCGAAACATGGAGTCCAGCCGGTCGCTGCGGTCGGATTGGCTTTCGACCCAGCGCAACATGAAGCGCTGGCCCAGGTTGAAAGCCCAACGCACGCGCCGAACACGGTTATCGAACAACACCAAAAGGGCTATCTAATGCGTGATCGGCTTTTGCGGCCGGCCTTAGTAACCGTATCTAAGGCTACAATATTACAAGAGAAAAAAAACGAAGGAACCGAGGTTGAAAACGACCAAGTCGATGATTAAATGACTTTGGTTCCTGGAAAATTTGAAAGAGTTTCTGAGGAGTAAGCAAAATGGCAAAAGTTATCGGGATTGACCTTGGCACAACCAACTCCTGCGTGGCGATCATGGAAACCGGCGACCCCAATGTGCTCGCCAACTCCGAAGGCAGCCGGACCACACCGTCCGTTGTCGCATTTACGGACAGCGGCGAGCGTTTAGTTGGTCAAATTGCGCGGCGCCAAGCCATCACTAATCCAGAAAATACGATTTCGGCGGTGAAGCGCTTGATCGGTCGACGAACAGACGACCCGATGGTCCAGAAGGCGGCGAGTGTGCTGCCCTATAAGATCAAAGGCAATGATAATGGTGACGCCTGGGTGGAAATCCGCGGCAAGGGTTATAGCCCCGCGGAGATTTCCGCATTCATTTTGCAAAAAATGAAGCAGAGCGCCGAGGATTTTCTCGGCGAAAAGGTTACTGAAGCCGTCATTACCGTGCCAGCCTATTTCAATGATAGTCAAAGGCAAGCAACTAAAGATGCTGGCCGAATCGCTGGTCTCAATGTACTGCGTATTATCAACGAACCGACCGCGGCCGCGCTGGCCTACGGCTTAGACAAGAAGAAGGACGAAAAGATCGCCGTATTCGATCTTGGCGGCGGTACTTTCGACATTTCAATCTTGGAACTGGGCGAAGGCGTCTTTGAAGTTAAATCGACCAATGGCGATACCTTTCTAGGCGGCGAAGATTTCGACCAGCGGATCATCGATTACTTGGCCGATGAGTTCAAAAAGGATCAGGGCATCGATCTGCGCAAAGACCGCATGGCACTGCAACGGCTCAAGGAGGCCGGTGAAAAAGCCAAATGCGAGCTTTCGTCGTCCATGGAAACCGATATTAATTTGCCCTTCATCACCGCCGATCAGCAGGGCCCGAAGCATCTTAATATGAAGCTGACCCGGTCCAAGCTCGAAGCGCTTTGCGCCGACTTGATTGACCGGACCGAAGGCCCATGCCGCCAAGCATTGAAAGACGCAGGGCTAAGCGCAAGCGACATTCATGAAGTTATTTTGGTCGGCGGCATGACCCGCATGCCGGCGGTTCAGGAGCGGGTTAAAAAGATTTTCGGCAAAGAACCGCACAAAGGCGTCAATCCAGATGAAGTGGTGGCCATCGGCGCAGCGATCCAAGGCGCGGTTCTCACCGGCGATGTTAAAGACGTATTGCTTTTGGACGTTACGCCGCTATCGCTGGGCATCGAAACCCTTGGCGGCGTATTCACCAAATTGATCGATCGCAATACCACTATTCCGACTAAGAAAAGCCAGGTATTTTCCACCGCACAAGACAATCAACAAGCGGTTTCCATCCGGGTCTTTCAGGGCGAACGGGAAATGGCGGCTGACAATAAGCTGCTGGGACAATTTGACCTCGTTGGTATTCCGCTAGCGCCCCGCGGTATGCCGCAAATCGAGGTAACTTTCGATATCGACGCCAACGGAATCGTGCATGTCGCAGCGAAAGATTTGGGTACGGGTAAAGAGCAGTCGATTAAGATCACCGCTTCTAGCGGACTTAGCGAAGAAGAAATTAAGAAAATGGTCCGCGAAGCTGAAGCTCACGCCGACGACGATAAGAAGAAAAAAGAAACCGTCGAAGCCCGTAATCAGCTGGACTCACTGGTGTATTCCACGGAGAAATCCCTCAGCGAATACGACAGCGATCTCGAAGCCGGGGTAAAAGAAAGCATTGAAGCTGCGCTAAAGTCAGCCAAAGAGACCCTGGAAGGACAAGATGCCGACGCGATGCGCAAGGCTGCCGAGGCGTTAAGCCAATCGTCGCATAAGTTGGCGGAGGCGATGTACGCCAAGGCGTCCAAGCAGCAGGCCGCGCAACAAGCGGGTGAACAAACCGATGAAAAAGCTGCAGGGGCTGCTGGCGCCAAGAAAAAAGACGATGTCGTCGATGCCGATTTCACCGAGGTCAAGGATTAATTTCGGGGCCTAAACAGATCATTCAAACGAAGCCCCTACTCCCGAAAATCGCGGAGAGGGGCTTCGTTGCTAATTCCGCTAGCGAACTCACGAGGATGACCCTTGGCTGCTCCTAAGAAAGACTACTACGAGTTACTCGGTGTCACCCGCAACGCTAGCGAGGATGACTTAAAAAAGGCCTATCGTAAGATGGCCCTGCAATATCACCCTGATCGCAACCCAGACGATAAGCAGGCGGAAGAAAAATTCAAGGATATTTCCGAAGCCTATTCAGTATTATCCGACGCGCAGAAGCGTGCGCAATACGATCAGTTTGGCCACGCTGCATTCGGTGATAGTGGGCCGTTTGCGGGGGGTGGCTTTGATTTTTCCGGCGGCTTTGAGGATGTTTTCGGCGACATTTTCGGCGAATTTTTCGGTGGCGGCGGGCGGCGGCGAGGCCATTCACGTGGTGAAGATCTGCGCTACAATCTCTCTGTGAAATTCGAGGAAGCAGTTTCTGGAACGGAAAAGAAAATTAAAATCCCCCGCCATGGTCCCTGCGAAACCTGCCGCGGCAATGGCGCCAAGGCGGGAACTACGCCACAAACTTGCCCGACATGCCGCGGCCGAGGCCAAGTCGCTTTTCAACAAGGCTTTTTCAGCGTCTCGCGTACCTGCAGTCAATGCCAAGGCCAGGGATCTATAATCAAAGATCCGTGCCCCACCTGCGGCGGCGCCGGGCGGGTGCGCGCGATGCATACACTCAGCGTAAAAATTCCCGCCGGAGTAGACACCGGGTCGCGCTTGAAATTGCGCGGCGAAGGTGAAACCGGACCAGTTGGCGGCAGCCCTGGCGATCTATATGTTGTCATCCAAGTGGAATCGCACCCGATTTTCGTGCGCGAGAATCTAGATATTTTATGCGACGTGCCGATCAGTTTCGTCCAAGCGGCCTTGGGTGCGGAGATCGATGTACCGACCCTCGATGGTAAAGTAAAAATGAAGATTCCCGGCGGTACGCAATCTGGAAAAATGTTCCGTATGAAAGGCCGGGGAGTGAAAGACGTACAGGGATTTCAGCAGGGCGACCAGCATGTCCGAGTCACGGTGGAAACACCGACGCATTTGACCAGTAAACAAAAAGAGTTACTCAAGGAATTTGCCGCCATCGGCGGCGAAGATGTCAATCCCATGTCGAAAGGATTTTTCGACAAGATGAAGCAACTGTTCGATTAAACTTTTGCCCGTCGGGTCACTTTTAACCTCCCCACTGGGGTTCCGTGCTTCTACCCAACTCAAATAAATTTGCCGCCGAGCTCGTTTCCGGTTGACCTCCCAATTCAACGTGATTAAGTTAAGCGGTCATTTGGAGTGCCCATGAGCGACGTTGAATGGAAAGTGGAGAGCCCCGATAACAAAGGAACTCAGGTCGAGATTCCCGAGGTCCTGCCATTATTGCCGATCCGCGACATCGTTATTTACCCGTACATGATGTTGCCGCTGTTCGTCGGCCGCGACATCTCGATTCGCGCCGTCGAAGAGGCACTGTCGCGCGACCGCTTAATTTTTCTCGTGTCACAAAAGAATTCCGCCGAGGAAAATCCCAATCCCGCCGACATCCACAAGGTCGGTACTATCGCCTCGATCATGCGCATGCTCAAGTTGGCTGACGGCCGAGTAAAAATACTCGTCCAAGGCTTGGCCAAGGGCGAGGTCGACAGCTACCTGCGGGAGCGTCCTTTCTTTGAAATCAAGATCCGAAAGGTTATCGAGCCGACGTTGCCGGAAGTGCCGATCGAGGTCGAAGCGCTCATGCGCTCCGCCAAGGAGAAGATCGAGCAGATTTTGAATCTGAAGAACCTGCCGCCGGAAATCGTCATGGTGACCGATAACATCAGCGATCCGGGCGTGCTCGCCGACTTGGTGGCATCGAATCTGCGGCTAAAGATCGACGAGAGCCAGGCGATCTTGGAGGTCTTCGATCCCATTGACCGCCTGAAAAAGGTCAACGAGTTGCTCACCCGCGAGCTCGAACTGTCGACGATGCAGGCGCGCATTCAGAACCAAGCCAAAGAAGAAATGAGCAAGACCCAGCGCGACTACTACCTGCGCGAGCAGCTCAAACAAATCCAGCAAGAACTTGGCGAGGGCGATGAACGCGCTGAAGAAATCATCGAGGTCAAAAAACAGATCGAAAAAGCCAAGATGCCGCCGGATGTAAAGCGTGAAGCCGACAAACAACTGCGCCGGCTGGAACAAATGCATCCGGAATCCTCGGAAGCCTCCTTGGTGCGCACTTACCTAGACTGGCTTGTCGAACTCCCTTGGGGTAAAAAAACCAAGGACAATTTAAACATTCGCAAAGCCAAACAGGTTCTCGATGAGGACCATTACAACCTCGAGAAGATCAAAGAGCGTATCCTCGAATACCTCGCGGTAAACAAATTAAGACGCAAGATCAAAGGTCCGATCCTCTGCTTTGTCGGACCTCCGGGCGTCGGCAAAACCTCTTTAGGGCGGTCCATCGCCCGTGCCCTTGGGCGAAATTTTGTGCGCATTTCTCTCGGCGGCGTGCGCGATGAAGCGGAGATTCGCGGTCATCGGCGCACCTATGTCGGCGCTTTGCCTGGGCGCATTATTCAGGGTATCAAGCAATCGGGCTCGAATAATCCGGTTTTCATGCTTGACGAGATCGACAAAGTCGGCGCCGATTTTCGCGGTGATCCGTCAGCAGCACTGTTGGAAGTTTTGGACCCGGAACAGAATCACGCGTTTAGCGATCATTACTTGAATTTGCCTTTCGATCTATCGAATGTCTTGTTCATTTGTACGGCGAATCTGCTCGATCCAATCCCGGCCGCGCTGGCGGACCGCATGGAAGTCCTGCAGCTGTCGGGCTACACCAATGAAGAAAAACTTGAAATCGCCCGCAAGTACCTGATCCCGCGCCAGCTTGATGACAACGGCATAGCCTTCAAGCGCTTGGAAATTTCCAACGACGCTGTGCTACGCATCATCGCCGAGTACACCAAGGAAGCCGGACTGCGCAATCTCGAACGAGAGTTTGCTTCAATCTGCCGCAAGGTCGCGCGCAAATTCGCCGAAGGCAAAGACGAGTTGACCCGCGTTACGAGGGGAAACCTGCATAGCTTTCTTGGCGCGCCGAAGTTTTTGCCCGAACCCGAGCAGGAGCACCATGAGATCGGCGTCGCCACCGGACTGGCGTGGACAACCACCGGAGGGGAGGTCCTCTATGTCGAGGCTTCACTGTCCCGCGGCCGCGGCAACTTGACGCTTACCGGTCAACTTGGCGACGTCATGAAGGAGTCGGCACAGGCGGCGGTGAGCTACGCTCGCGCTCACGCCAAGACACTGGGCATCGAGGCAGATTTTTACCAGAAGCTCGACATCCATATTCACGTCCCCGCTGGTGCGATTCCCAAAGACGGCCCCTCGGCTGGCATCACCATGGCAACCGCGCTGATTTCAGCTTTGACCAAACGCGCGGTGAATCGGGATGTCGCCATGACCGGTGAAATTACTCTGCGCGGTCGTGTGTTGCCGATCGGCGGTCTTAAAGAGAAATCCCTCGCAGCGTTTCGCGCCGGCATAAAAACGATTCTCATCCCGGAGCGTAACGAAAAGGATCTCGATGAAATCCCCAAGCCGCTGCGGCGCAAGCTCCGTTGGGTGAGTGCCAAGAACATGTCGGATGTGCTGAAAGTTGCGTTGATTGACCGGGTAAAGTCAGCTGGAAAGTCTCGTTCAATAGACGAAAAATCCCGTGTCCGCGCCAGCAAAAGACGAACCGTCAAGCGCCCCGTTCAACCGGTGGTGAAAAAACCGCGGGAGCGGTCGATTCCCCTTCGGCCCTAGAACCTTAACGATATTATCACCGCATCCATTTATATTATGCCCAACGCAGCGAAATCTCGCTCTCTGAGGTCTCTTTAGCCTAACTCAATGAGACTCAGCCGGCTCGGAGAATTCGGGCTTATCGACAGAATCCGCCGTCAGGTTGCGGTCGGCTGCGGCGTTCGTCTCGGAATCGGCGACGATGCCGCATGGGTCGA
>Ga0326726_10005999_pt1 | contig 10960 bp, 7 predicted proteins | sample MHFenrmetagenome_2_FD_207603 | JGI IMG/M metagenome (GOLD analysis project Ga0326726, IMG submission 207603) | Lab enriched peat soil microbial communities from Michigan Hollow, Ithaca, NY, United States - MHF15MN | ecosystem: Environmental > Terrestrial > Soil > Wetlands > Peat | place: USA...
ATCGATGCTCTTCTTTTTTGAGAGCTTCCTTCGATCCAACAGATTAACTTCGCCTCGATCGAAATTGAGATAGATCCAATCCCCAGTCTCAATGGCTCCGATCCCCCCACCTTCAAAGGCCTCTGGAGAACAATGGCCAATGCAAGGGCCATACGTGGCTCCCGAATATCTTCCATCGGTGAAAAGAGTCGCGATATACCGTAGGAGAAAGTCACGATTGAGATATTCCGAAGGATAGAACATTTCTGGCATACCGTAGGCCCGAGGACCTTCTCCTGCAATGACGACCAAGATCCGAATTTTTCGCTCTCTCACCAGCCGATCAAAAAGAATGTCCTGGCTGAGTCGTCCCCAATCATTTTCCCCCTTGAGGTCGTCAGGAAAATTGTAAGAGAGGGTCTTTAAAAGATCCTCTCTGGTTAGCCTGTTTTCCAATTTCCTCAAAACAGCCTTCCCTCCGAAAAGGTCTTGCTGAGCCACTTCTTGGTTTTGGTAAAAGACAGCAAAGTAGATCTTATCGTCGAACGTTCGGATGGCTTCCTCAGGCAGCCCCGAGACTTTGAACACTGCGCTCCGGCAGAAGTTGCCTCTCAAATTAATGATTCCGCTTCGGTTTCTCAGAGGAAGTCCAAAGAGGATATGGTCGTTTGGGTCTTTTGCCCCCCCAATTCTTTCTAACCACCTCCCCTGAACCGTGTTTCCATCCCTTACCAAGCCCACTTTAAAGAGAACCTTCATGAGGGTATCAACTCCAGAGCTTTTTCCCTGTGTCATTTCTTTCGCCAAAGTAAAGACGCTTTTGTTTTTAAGAGGGGCATACTCCATCAACTGTGGCGTTTGAGCCCCGATCTTCGCCATCTGCTGAGGTGTGATTTGAATACCTACAGAGGCAGCTACGTAAGGGAAATGGAGAGCCCAGTTGGTAGATCCTCCAATAGCACTCCATACGACAATACCATTTCTTAGATTCTGGTGGACTAATGACGAGATGGATCGTTCAGAGTCCTCTCTCTGGAACATGTCCAAAAGGATCTCTACGGCCGAATCGATTTGTGATTGAGTATGCGGTCGATCCGGCAATTCCATTCCAGGAGGAACGAGACCTAAGGAGGCTAAAACAAGCTTACTGGTACATCCCGTGCCAAGAAAAGCGCATGTCCCGCTCTTGATACAACAGAATTTGACAATCTCGGCTTTCAGTTCATCCCCTTTTTCCTCATCCATCTTTCCTCCGAAGATGAGGCCATAGATCAGCTTTTCAAACATCGCGTAGGAATTACACTTCAATTTCATCTTTAGGAGGTCCGCGATCTCCTTTTGAATGGATGGATCGTCGATGTCCTTCCTTAGTTCTATAAACTCTTTCTTAAGGTAGGGGGGGAGATGACGCTCCGGCATAATATGCGTGGGAAGGAAAACCGCATAAAAGGGTTTCATTCCCCTTCTTCTTCGGGCAAGGTCAACCTGAACGAAACCTGCGACCTCCCCAGCAGGTCTCTTGTCACAACTGGTGAGAACCAGAGCCCCTTGGTATCCATGGGCTTCACATTGGGTGATCACATTGAGGCTGGCAAGATTGCGAGAAAGAAGGGAATAGCTCATCCCGATGTGACCCTCTGCAATGCCATCGCAGACCCCTGGAACGGCCATGGGAAAAGGAAGGGCATTCCTCACCCAGAGACTCCGGGTTGCCTTCTTTACGAAATCCTGATCCAGGACCTGGGCGGGATGGTCCTCTCCCCCGTGAATGACCGCGATGCGTGGGCTTCCGGTCATCAGACGTTTGACGACCTCATCTCGCGACGTCTTGATCCCTGCGAATCGGAGGATTTCCATCATAAAAGGGAGAATCAAGGTAATGGGCTCAGCTTGGTGGATAATCGGGTCGTTGAAAGACGGGTCATGCATCTTCATCATCTTAGCCCTTCTTTCGTTGAATGAATCGGATGGCCAGCTCGATCGCATCGACCATGCTTTGGGGGTTCGCCCGGCCTTTCCCAGCCTTTCCAAAAGCAACCCCATGGTCCACAGAGGTCCGAATGACAGGAAGACCCATGGTGATATTCACACCTCCCATCTGGGACCATTCTCTGCCGCCTTTCCTCAGCGAGAAACCGAGGAGCTTCACGGGAATATGACCTTGGTCGTGGTACATCGCCACCACAGCGTCATAAAGTTTCCCTTTCAATTTCGTAAAGATTGTATCAGGTGGGACAGGACCTTCCGCGTCAATCCCTTCCCTCTTCGCCTTCTCCACAGCAGGAAGAATTTCTCTCTTCTCCTCATCACCAAAAAGGCCATCTTCTCCTGAATGGGGGTTCAATCCTGCAACACCGATCCTGGGGTTTTTAATACCCAATTCTTTCATCGTCTGACAGGTCAATCGAATCACGGATAAGATCCTTTCCGTCTTCACCAGTTCACAGGCCTTTCTCAGAGAAGCATGTGTGGTGACATGTGATACTCGAAAAGGCCCGTGGACCAGCAACATGGCATAGTCTTTCCTATCCATCAATTCGGCTAAGAGTTCTGTGTGGCCAGTAAAAGGAATGTGAGCTTTATTAATCGCCTCTTTGCTCACAGGCCCGGTGACGATGGCGCGGATGAGACCCGCCCTCGCCAGTTCTGCTGCTTTTCGAATATACTCAACGGAGGCCCTTCCTGCCATGGGATCTACTCTCCCATGTTTGAGCTGATCGATCCTCACATTCCCGAGATCAAGGACATTGATCGTCATCGAATGACGAACTGCAGAGGGTAGATCGTTTATGGGATAAATCTTTAGATCACTTTTGGCAATGCGAGCCGCCTGGGCCATCACTTGGGCATCACCCACCACAATTGGGATGACGTAACGATGTATCCACTTCCTTCCCAGGCCCAGCGCCTTCACAACAATCTCTGGACCAATGCCTGCAGGATCTCCCATCGTAATGGCGATAAAAGGCTTTTCATTGATCTTCATTTCTCTCTTCCGAAATAACGAGCCAGTTTAACCAGTGTCTCTCGATCCCCGAAACCTCCTGACTTCGTGATGATCCTCAATCCTTTAAAAGGCCCATCGGTTAAAGAACTGAGTGGAATCCCGGGAAGAATCTCCCCTTCAATCCTCATCGCTGATGATTCGAAAAAATGACATGCCCTCCATGCCACATCCCCACCGGTCAGAATCAAGCCAGAAAGACTGAGATGGCTTAGAACGTTCGCGACGACCTTCCCTAAATTTGTCGAAACAGAGTCCCTTCGATTCGGAAGCAGCTTCTGAAAAGAAGTAGAAAGGATTGCACCCGGGCATTCCTCTGATAATTGGAAGAGACGATGGGAGAGTCGATCGATCTCTTGACGAAAATCCTTTTCATGGGTGAACCGTTTCAGGTCTGGCTCAACGAGAGGGAAATCAAGCCGATCGATTACTCGACCCAATTGATCCAAGGTTCTTTGATTTCGACTTCCGGAAACGATCAGGAAGGGTTCCCCAACATTCTTAAACCTCAACCTCTTCTTTGTAAAGGGAGAACAACGGACCGGGATCTCTTTGGCCAAGCCTGCAGAACCACAGGCCAGAACTTCATCCTTTAACAGGATCCAAGCCCTTGCGATACGCCTTAGATCATTTGATGTCTTTGCGTCGATGAGGACAATCCTGTCTTCCGCCTGGAGGATTCTCCTAGCCAGTGAGGTGGGGACTCGGCTCAATCGTTTTCTACCGATGTGGCTGATATCTTCTCCAATCCCGTTTCCCAACTGATGAGGAATAGAGGAGGATGTTAATGGATCCTTAAATTCTTTTCCAAAGGATGTTCGATGGAGGGGAATTCCATTCACTCTTAGGATTCCATTTTCTACAGTTCGGCCTTGAGCTGGGTATGAAGGAACAAGAATAGCCTTCTTATAACCCAACCCATCAAGCATACCCTCAATTTCCCAGCCCACATTTCCCCTCAGCGTCGAATCGATCTTCTTATAAAGGATTCGTCCATTCAACTTTTTACAAATCCGTCGGACCCGTTCATACGCCATTTTACCACTGAGATGGCGACTCTCTGAATTGAAGACCAGAGCGGGCGCGTTCCAAAAGGGATGAGAATGTTTTAGAGGGAAAAAAGTGGCAAATCCTTTCTCTCTAAACTGGACGCCCGTATCCAACGCCCCGGTTAAATCATCGGCAAGGATACCCAATCGCAATCGGCAGACCACTGACCACCTTCTCAATACTCCGTATAGGCCCCTTTGTTGCCCGGAGCAGCGGATTGGCAATGTTGTCTTATTCCTGCCCCAGAAAGGGATAGCAAGAACTCAATATGTCCCATTCCTATATAAAGTGGGTTTCAGATTGTTACGTTATTCTGAACGAGCCCTCTGTCCAATGGCCTTGGAATTGAACAAAAAAGGACAGAAGGTCCTGCGGTCTTTACCATGCCGTCACGCCCCCGTCCACCGGTAAGGCCACCCCATTGATGAACGCAGCTTCATCCGAGGCCAGGAAAAGCGCAGCACTGGCCACATCCTCCAGACCGGCGAGACGGCCCAATGGCACCTCGCCTAGTCGCTCCTGCTTCCGCTCAGGGTCCTTCAGCATTTCTTGAACCAGGAGGGTTTCCACTGTACTGGGGCAGAGGATATTCGTTCGGATGTTGTCCTTAGCATAGCGTACGGCCACCGACTTGGTGAGTTGGGAAAGTGCACCCTTGACCGTCGTATAAGCCTCATCGGTAAACTTGTGACCGATAAGGCTACATACAGAACCCATGTTAATGATGCAGCCACCACCATTCTTGCGCATCAGGGGCAGAACGTGCTTGATTCCGAGAAAGGGTCCCCGGACGTTCACGGCCAGCATCATGTCGAAGCTCTCGACGTCCATCTTCTCGATGGGTTTGCGAATGTTGATCCCAGCGTTGTTCACCAGGACATCGAGTTTTCCCACCTTATCAATCAGCGCCCCTGTCGTGGCCTTCCAGCTTTCCTCGCTGGTCACATCAAGGCGGATGAACCAAGCATTGGCACCGTGGGACATGAGTTCAGCGGCGGCAGCCCTGCCCTGATCCTCCTTGATGTCACCGAGGAAGACTGAGGCACCCTCAAGGCTGAATCGGCGCACGATGGCCAATCCCAAACCTTGTGAAGCACCAGTGACCAGGGCAACTTTCTCTTTGAGACGCATGGGATTCTCCTTCTATTCTGCCGCGGCTATGGGTCGGGGCATTGCAGTCCTCCATTCAATAAGGTAGGGGAATGATCTAATGTCTACTCACCCTGAGCAAGTCCATGGCTGCTCCTGCGATGGCGGGCCCGGTGAGTCCGAAGCGGGCCAGGATTTCGTCATAGTTGGTGGCACTCATTCCGAAGCAGTCCTTGATGCCGACCAGTTCGACAGGCGCATGGGGCACAGCCCGTAGCGCCTCGAGCACGGCCCCGCCCAAGCCTCCGACGATGTTGTGTTCTTCGCTAACGACGATCGCCCGCACTCCGATGACTGCCTCGATGAGGCCCCCCCGATTCATAGGCTTGATGGTGCTTAGATTTAAAACCCTGGCGGAGATGCCCTTTTCGGCCAAAATCCCGGCCGCCTCCAGCGAACGACTGACCATAACCCCTGCAGCCAGCAGAGCCACGTCGGAGCCATCGCGGAGCTTTGTGATTTTTCCGATATGGTACGGCTCATCAGCCGGAAAAAGGAAAGGCAGGTCAGAGCGATTGATGCGGATGTAAACCGGTCCCGGCCAATCGATCAAGCATTCCATCATTTTGATGGTCTCGATACTGTCCATGGGAGAGAGCACCGACATGTTAGGAAGCGAGCGCATGATCGCTACGTCCTCCACGGACTGGTGGGTCTTGCCGTCGCCGAAGTCTGAAAAGCCGCAGCTCGACCCACAGATGCGCACCTTGAGGCTGGGTATACAGATTGTGGTGCGCAGCTGGTCAAAAGCCCTGCCAGCCACGAAAACCGCAAAGGAATGGATGAAGGGAATCTTGCCCACGAGGGCCAATCCGGCTGCAGTGGCAGCCATGTTCTGCTCGGCGATGCCCATTTGAAAGTAGCGATCAGGAAATGCTTCCTGAAAGAGTACCGAGCGCGTGGACTTGCCCAGGTCAGCTTCCAGGGCGACGATGTCGCGATTCTCTCTGGCCAACTCAACGAGAGTCAATCCATAGGTTTCACGCATGTTCGGGTGGGGCTTCATGACCTTACCTCCTGCGCATGTCTGCTCTCCAGGGCGGTGCGCTGGGCCCGAAGCTCTGATAATGCCTGGCGATAAAGGTCTTCGGTGAAGATACCGTTGTGGAAGGCAGCGTTGTTCTCGGCGAATGAAAACCCCTTACCTTTGACGGTTTCGGCTATGATTACGGCTGGTCGGCCCGTTACCTTCTTCGCTTTTTCCAGTGCATTTAGTATCTGACCAATGTTGTGGCCGTCGATCTCCAAGACCTCCCAGCCGAAGGCATTCCATTTTTTGGCAATATCCGGGTTGTGGAGAATCTCCTTGGTCGGGCCGGTGGCCTGGACATGGTTGAAGTCAACAATCCCGGTAATATTGTCAACCTTGTAGGATGCCGCAGCAATGGCCGCCTCCCATATCTGACCTTCAGAAAGCTCGCCGTCACCCATGCCGACGTAAACCCGGTTTGGGCGGCCATCCAGACGCAGACCAAGGGCCATTCCCAGAGCAACGGACAAACCCATGCCTAAAGAGCCTGTGACTGCCTCGATGCCCGGGGTACGGTCCATGTCAGGGTGTCCCTGGAGGCAACCGTCGAGGGTTTTGGCTTTCTTTAGTTCCTCCCGAGGGATGACCCCCAGCTCAACCAGGGCTGCATACTGGATGAGGACACAGTGCCCCTTGCTCAAGAGAAAGCGATCGCGCTGCGGGTCCTTCGGGTTGGCGGGGTTGTAGCGCATGGCATGAAAATAGAGGCAAGCTACGATTTCAGCCATCGAGCTCGATCCGCCCAGGTGGCCAGCTTTACCTACGCCCATCATTTCCAGCAGATCGAAGCGCAACTGTAGGGCGAGGCGTTCCAGTTTTTGGATTGTTGCGGTGTCAGCCACGATCGTCCACTCCCAGTCCTGAATGAATATTAAACACGCTTTGTGTTCCTGCGGAGCGGGGTCACCACTTTGACACAAACCCTTGACAGGAGAGATTCTGCCTGACCAACTGCAGACCCTCAACGGTCAGGCTTCCCCACAGGACCAGGCTGTGCGTTTGCATTATCTTGACCAAAACCAGCAGTGTCTCGCTCAAAGTCGGTCTTGTCATCGGCCAGGGTTGTTCCAGAGGCAGCCACCCCGGCTGTTGCCTTGAGACGTTCGATAGTCCTGACGATGTGTTCCTGCATGATGTTTTCCGCAGACCTCGCGTTGCGGGCGCGGATTGCCTCGATAATCCGTCGGTGATAGTGAAGCCCATCATGCGTTCCGAGTAACCTTACGATGTTCTCCATGGAGACTTCAAGGATGGTCCGTAAAACATTATTAACCTTGATAAGGACGGGGTTGCCGGTAGCTTTGGCCAGTACAAGGTGAAACTCCAGGTCAGCCCTTGCGAACTCGGCAATGTTGTTTTGGAACTGGACCATTTGATCATAGACGGCTTCCATATCAAGAAGATCCCGTTCACTGGCATGCACGGCGGCCAGCGCTGCAGTGCCCTGTTCTACGATCCGACGGTACTCCAGAACATGCAAGATATCTATGTCGTCCAGGATGAGAAGTGGGATGAGGGCATTGAAGTTGACTTGTCCACTCAACTCCCGGACAAAGGTGCCCTCGCCGTGGCGCGTCTCAAGAATTCCCAGGGAAACCAGATGCTGGATGCCTTCTCGAATGGAGGTTCGGCTCACGCGCATTGTCCGAGCAAGCTCATTTTCAGAGGGAAGTTTACTCCCTGGAGGCCAGGTGCGACGGAGAATCTGGTCACGAAGCTGCCAGAAGACCTGGCCACGGATACTCTCTTTTCTGATAGGTTTGAGCATGTTGATATGATAGATGCTTTTTGAGGTTGTATGATATCGGACATCGTATTGGCTGTCAAGTATTTTTTAGGTTTTTTTGTTTGCCTCTGTTCCTCTGATCCGGGAATTTGCCTAACACCGCGATTTATAGAGAAGATTTATTCTAAAATTTCGTCTGAGGGGTCGGTATGCCTAGTTGATTGGGTTTGTCGATGATTATTTGCGACATGGTGGGCTTGGAATGGTAGCAGAGGCCTATTTCTAACTGGGCCTGTTCTTTTTACGGGGTTTAATCCCCCTTAAGCCACCTTAATGAGAAACTTAAGGTAGCGATCGGGCTCCTCCTCTAAAAGGCGAAAGGCCTCTCCGGTCTCTTCCAAAGAATATTCTTTCGATATGATTAGATCAGGATGAAATCTTCCTTGAGGCATTAAGCGCAGGGTTCGTGGAAAGTCTCCCAATGTCACTCTGCCCCCCAATATCTGTGCCTCCTTCATCACAACGTCTCTCCACAAGACAGGGGAGCTCTGAGCTCCCATTCCCATGACAACGATCCGTCCTCCATAACGAACCATTCGAACAGCTTGGGCCATTGGCCACATTCTATTTGAGACCTCCGTGGCCGCACCGATTGCCTCGATGACCCGATCCACTCCAAAGCCCCCTGTTAAGGACATTATTTCTTCTACAGGATCTTTTTCCCGGGCATTGATGGTAAATTCAGCTCCTATCTTTTGAGCTATTTCAAGACGATTCTTCAAGAGGTCGACTGAGCAGACCCATGCAGCTCCGGTCTGTTTGATGGATTCCAATACCGAGAGCCCCAACCGTCCTGCCCCTAAGATAACGACTTTGTCTCCTGGCTCAATCATGGCCCTTCGTACCGCATGAACTCCCAGGCTATATAATTCAGTGAGGGCAGCATTCCTCAAAGGAATGCTATCTGGAACCTTGAAGACCTTATCGACATTGGCAACAACATATTCCGCGAAAGCTCCGTCCACTTCTATACCAATAAGTTTTAGAAAATGGCATGCATTGTGATGCCCATCCAGGCAGGCGGTACATTGGTTGCACCAGATGATGGGGTCGACGACCACTTTATCCCCTTTTTTAAAATGGGAAACATTCTTTCCAACAGATTCCACTACACCTGAAAGCTCATGGCCGGGGATTCTGGGATAGGTGACTCGGTGCTTGAATTCTCCAAGGTAAATGTGAAGATCTGTTCCGCAGATACTAGCCCAGTGGACGTGGATAAGCACTTGGTCATCCTTTGGATAGGGTTCTGGAACTTCCCTAAATTTGAATTCTTTATCACCTGTAAGAACGGCAGCTTTCATCATTTTAGAGACTCCTCTAAGAATTCTCAGTAAGATGGGAGAGGAGTTCCCCCACCTCAACTGAGTGTGACTCCTCCGTGTTCAAATAAATGGCCACCTTTCTTCCTCCTGACCTTTTTCGCCCATATCTTTATATCACCCTATTTTCTAACATAAATCCTTCCCGCAAATCAAAACGAATGCTTAACAAAATTCATCCTAATACATACAATAAGTCATGAGAACTCGTTCATCCTCCCAAACAGGAAAAGGAGACAGAAGCCACGGCTTTACCTTTACCGGTGAAGTCATCGCAGAAAAAGATCTCCCCTTGAATTGAAAACTGAGAATATCTTGCCACTATCCTCGGTGGCAATCGAGTTGCAAAAGAGAAAGGTTTGATCTTCAAATAAGAACTTTTCAGAGGTTATACTTTGGGCTAGTTTTAGACATCTAAAAGGGGAACATTTCTTGCCAAAGTCCTCTCCTTCATAGAATCCAGAAAAGGGGAGGGTTGATTTTAAGGACTATCCTGTTGGACTATTTGGAGGAAGAGGTTAAAGAGCCTTGCAAAATGAGCTTTCTAACTCGAATTGAAATCATACACCGGGACAACAGAATACATTTGTTAGGCGTACCAGGATCGATGGTCGGTTAGCTCACAAATAAAATCTTTTACTATTTCATCTAAGCCATATCTTACCTTCCAATCCCATTCTTTTGCTGCGGGCGTTTCATCCCATCGGACGCCCTGGCTCATTTTGTGAAAGGCCATTGCCAACGGATCTGGATTGAAGCTCAGCCTGGCATCAGGGAGATAACGGAGAATGGCGTCTCTAAGTTGTTTCGCTGTGGGCATGGGTTCGATACCCGCCAGGATGTAATTCATCGTTTTGATTCGATCCTCGGAAGCTTCGGAGATTTCTAAGAAGGCTCTTGCCGCATCCTTGTAATAGATGATGGGACATGCCGTTTCCGGTGTGACGAAGATTTCATACGGCTCCCCCAAAAAACTCTTTTCGATAGCCCATGCGTTGTAGATCGAGACGTTCCTGGTTTTAGCTCCAGGACCTACGACAGCAGGCAAACGGATGGATCGAAAATCGATGCCGTACCTGCGACGATAGTAACGACCTAACAATTCTCCGAAGACTTTACTGCATCCATACATCGTGAAAGGGCGCTGTAAGGTGCGATCGTCGATCACCGTGAGGCCTTCCAAATCCAAACCAAAAGTTCCATTGGTACTGGCATAGATCACTTGTTTTACTTCAAACAGACGGGCTCCTTCCAACACATTGTAGGTACCCTCTACATTTGTCAGGAAAGCAGCCTGAGGTTTCTGTTCGGATGGCGTTGACAACATGCCGCCCAGATGGAAGATCGTCTTGGGTCGAGAAGCCTGGATCACCGTGAGCACTTCTCCCATGTTTCCCAGGTTTCCTTGGAAGTGCGTCAAGCTCTCCCTGTAAGCCTCCAGAGCAGGAGAACTCGGCTTGATGTCGAAGGTGGCCAGACTCCGGTTTTGATCGAGCAACATCTTGGCCAGTGTGCTGCCAATAAACCCTGCCCCTCCGGTTACGAGATCCATTACGGCCTCCGGCACAAATATTGAATAATCGAGCTCCAATAGCCAAATAATATTCAGTAACCAATGACCCAAATTCAAAACGAAGCGG
>Ga0326726_10006000_pt1 | contig 10960 bp, 9 predicted proteins | sample MHFenrmetagenome_2_FD_207603 | JGI IMG/M metagenome (GOLD analysis project Ga0326726, IMG submission 207603) | Lab enriched peat soil microbial communities from Michigan Hollow, Ithaca, NY, United States - MHF15MN | ecosystem: Environmental > Terrestrial > Soil > Wetlands > Peat | place: USA...
CGGGAGCACCGGCACGCTGCCGATCTCGATCGCGATCGATCGCGGCCAGACGATCTCGAAGGACGCGGCGCTGATCCTCGATCTCGCGCCCGAGCCCGGCGTCTCGGTCAAGCGCCGCCGGCTCGGTCGCGCCGATGCCGTCGATCCCGACGACGAGACGCCGCGCTTCACCGTGCCCGTCGGCACCCAGGGCGCCGGCGACTACACGATCAAGCTCCACCTCCGCTTCTGGCTCTGCGGCACGCGCGTGTGCCGCCCGATCGACGCGCGCCGCACCGTCACCGTCAGCGTCACCGCGCCCGCGACGCCACCACCGGCCGATGCCGGGGTGGACGCCGCGCCGGCCGACGCCGCGCGCAAGCGCGGTCGCTAGTAGCCGGGGTTGGTTTCACCTGCTTCCGGTAGTGCCGGCAGGCACGCGATCGCGATGATGCCGATCAGCGGCATCAACGCACCGAGCGCGAGATAGCCGGCCACGTTGCGACGCTTCGACGACGCGATCGCGGCCGAGATGCCACCACCAAGAATCATGAACAACACCATCACTGCGGGATCCATAGAGTCCTCCTGTGCCGCGCGTTATCGGCACGTTCGCAAAACGGTTGCGTGGGTGCGTGCAGACACCGGCAAAACGGACTCCTTGGGTCGTTGTTTCGGGTAGTTGGCGTTAGATCGGGTGGTCCGGTGGAGCGTTCATACCTCCCACCATGATCGACCGTCAGCGCATCACCACCTATGGAATCGCAACCACCGCTACCGCGACCGTTCTCCTGGCGCTGTGGCTCAAGCCCTGGGCGAGTGATTCGCTGACCGCGGCGAAGCCGGAGCCGGTCGAGACGGGACACCGGATCGATGTGGTGTTCGCGGTGGATACGACGGGCTCGATGGGCGGGCTCATCGATGGTGCGAAGCGCACGGTGTGGTCGATCGCGTCGCACATCCGCGAGATCGACAAGCAGGCGGACCTGCACGTGGGCCTGGTCGCGTATCGCGACCTCGGCGACGAGTACGTGACGAAGGACTTCGCGCTGACGGGTGACATGGACGCGGTGTTCACGGAGCTGTCGAGCTACGTGGCGGCGGGCGGCGGTGACATCCCGGAGGATGTCGACGCGGCCCTCGACGACGCGGTTCACAAGATGCAGTGGCGCGATGGCGCGAAGAAGATGATCTTCCTCGTCGGTGATGCACCGCCGGCGAGCCGCGGCGAGGTGCCGCGCTTCGAGGTGAGCGCGCGCGATGCGTCGAACAAGCAGATCATCATCAACACGATCCGCTGCGGCGAGGCGCCCGACACGGCGAACGCGTGGCAGCAGATCTCGATGCTGGGCAAGGGCGAGTTCTCGACGATCGAGCAGACCGGCGGTGTCCAGCAGGTCGCGACGCCGTACGACGACAAGCTCGCCGAGCTGTCGCACACGGTCGATTCGACGGCCGTGATCTACGGCGACCACTCGGCCCACGCCGCGTACGAAGGTGCGATGGCGGCGACCGCGGCGGCCCCGGCCGCGACGAAGGCGGATCGCGCCGCGTACTACGTCGCCAAGCCGATGGCAAAGGGCGCGGGTCGGGCGACCGATGACATCACCGCTGGCGTCGCGGAAGGTACGGTGAACGTGGAGGCGCTCGACGAGGACAAGCTGCCCGCCGAGATGCGCGGCAAGTCGAAGGACGCGATCAAGGCCGAGATCGCCCAGCGCGCGAAGACGCGCGAGGCGGCGCAGAAGGAGATGGTCGAGGTCGCGAAGAAGCGCGCCGACTACCTCCGCGAGCACGACAAGGACGGCAAGGACGGCTTCGATGCGAAGGTCAAGGCGACCGTCGAGCACGAGCTGAAGTAGTAGTGAGCCGGTCCGGAGAAGCTTCGGGCGCCCGAGGGGAGCCGCGTCAGCGGCGAGCGTTCGCCAGTCGGCCGCGAAGCGGGACGGCGAACAGCACGACATAGGTCTTCGGGCTCGCTAACGGATCACGGGGGTGCTATGTCGCCCCCAATGCAGTTTTCGGAGCTCGGGTTGATCCCGCCGATCGCCCAGGCGGTGGCGGCGGAAGGTTACGTAGCGCCCACGCCGATCCAGGCCAAGGCGATTCCGCACGTCCTCGCAGGCCGCGACCTGCTCGGTCTCGCGCAGACCGGTACGGGCAAGACGGCGGCGTTCGCGCTGCCGATCCTGCAGCGCCTCGCGCACATCTCGCCGGGCAAGGGCCACCGCGCGATCCGCTGCCTCGTGCTCACGCCGACGCGCGAGCTCGCGTCGCAGATCGGCGACAGCTTCCGCACCTACGGCAAGCACCTGCCGCTGCGCTACGCGGTGATCTTCGGCGGCGTCGGCATGGACGCGCAGAAGCAGGCGCTGCGCAACGGCATCGATATCCTCGTCGCCACGCCCGGGCGACTCCTCGATCTGTGCGGCCAGCGCCTGGTCGATCTGCGCGCCCTCGAGGTGTTCGTGCTCGATGAAGCCGACCGCATGCTCGACATGGGCTTCATCCACGACGTGAAGCGCGTGATCGGCCTCCTGCCGACGCGGCGCCAGACGCTGTTCTTCTCGGCCACGATGCCGCGCGAAGCGCAGGAGCTCGCCGATCGCCTGCTCCAGGATCCGGAGACCGTCGCGGTGGCGCCGCCGTCGACCACGGTGGAGAAGGTCGATCAGGAAGTGTTCTACGTCGAGAAGGCCGACAAGCGCGCGCTGCTCGTCGACGTGCTGTACGACACCGCGATGAAGCGCGTGCTCGTGTTCTCGCGCACCAAGCACGGCGCGAACCGGATCGCCGAGCACCTCGTGAAGGCCGGCATCGGCGCCGAGGCGATCCACGGCAACAAGTCCCAGAATGCTCGCGAGCGCGCGCTCGCGAACTTCAAGGCCGGCCGCGTGCGCGTGCTCGTCGCCACCGATATCGCCGCGCGCGGCATCGACATCGACGATGTCACGCACGTCGTGAACTTCGATGTCCCCGAGGTGCCCGAGACCTACGTGCACCGCATCGGCCGCACCGCGCGCGCCGGCGCGACCGGCATGGCGATGACGTTCGTCGAGGCCGACGAGCGCGCCGACTGGCGCAACATCCTCAAGCTCGTGCGCCAGGACATCCCGGTCGTCGAGAACCATCCATTCCAGTCGCGGCTCCCGCTCGGAGCGGCGATCCCGCCGTCGGCACCGCGCGACGATCGTCGCGGTCCACCGCGCGGGCGTGGTGGCGGTGGCAACGGCCATCGCCGTCGCCGCTGACGATCAGTTCGTCGCGGCGGCTGGCGTCGCGGTCGTCTGCGGCGCCGGCGTCTTGCGGAACGCGGTGCACGTGCTGTTGTAGATCACGAAGTCGGCGTTGTTGAGGCACAGATCGATGTTGTCGATCTCGCAGCTCACGCCCGTGGAATCGACGAGCATCACGTCGAACGTGTCGCAGCTCGTCGACACCGTGGTCTGCTCGCCGGGGAGAAGCACGTCGCCGCCGAGGAGGTTCGGTCCCCAGCTGACGCTCGTGGTCGGCGTGACATGCATCTCGGTGATCGTGAAATCGGATTGATTCGTGATCGTGAGCTGACCGCTCGTGCATGCGGAGGTGGCAACGACGAGGGCTGCGAGCATGGCGATTCGATTGAGCATGGCGACGACATAGGGCACGACGCCCCAGCGTGCAAGCGCGATCCGGCGCGCGTCGAAACTATTTGGCGGTGAAACGACTTCGTCTACTGAAACCACTTCGGGACCAACTCGTCCGACAGCCCGGCGATGCATTCCGAAAACAACACGCGCGCGTCGTCGAAGATCTCGAAGTTCAGGAGCACGCGACGTGCGCCCGCGTACTCCGCTGACTTCACGAAGCTCGAGGCCGGCCACACGGTCCCCGACGTACCGATCGCCACGAACAGATCGCAGTCGCGCAGCGCGCGTTTGGCCGCGTGCTCGGCCGCGGCCGGGATCATCTCGTCGAACATGACGACGCTCGGTCGCATGCGCGCGCCGCAGTGCGCCGGTGGAGGACCCGACGGTGGATCGAGCTCGAGCGCGCAACGCTCGCAGCGCCACCGCGCGAGCGTGCCGTGATACTCGACGACGTTCGTCGAGCCAGCGCGCTGGTGCAGGCCATCGACGTTCTGCGTGACGATGAGGAAGTTGCCGGTGCAGCGCGCCTCGAACGCGGCGAGCGCGCGATGCGCCGCCGTGGGTTCGGCGGTCTGGATCGCGGCGCGAAACGACCAGAACATGTCGGTGACCTCGGTGCGCTGCGCGGCGAGTGCCGACGCGTGAGACAGCGCCGCGAGCTTCGGGTCGTTCCACAGCCCGCCCGGGCCGCGATACGTCGCGAGCCCGGCCGACCGCGAGATGCCGGCACCGGTGAGCACCACGATGTTGCGGTAACCGGCGAGCGTCATCTCGTTAGTGTAATCCAGACAATAAGAACCGCAAGGCCGCTTCGTACGCGTCGTCGAGCTGAAACCGCGTGCCCCGGCACCCGACGGCGACCCGACCCTAGCGCCAGTCGGTGACGACCGAGCGCAGCTCGCCGAGGCGGGCGCGCGACAGCGATCCGACCGCGGCGACGACGAGGTGATCGGGCGCGAGGATCTGCTCGGCGACCTGGACGACCTGAGCGACGGTGATGCGCTCCATCTGGCGCAGCCGCTCCGACAGCGACGGCGGTGGGTAGTAGAGCGCGGTGCCGCCGAACCAGCCGGCCATCGCGGCGGCGTCGTCGATCGACGCGAGCGTCTCGTAGCGGTAGCGCGTGCGCGCCTTCGCGAGCTCGGCGTCGGTGACCTTGCCGCCGCGCAGGCCGTCGAGGAGCACGAGCAGCTCGCGCACGAGGGACGGCACCTTCGCATTCGCGGTCGCGCTGCTGATCTCGAACAGGGCCGTGTCGGCGAGCGGCTCGATCGCGGCGTGGATCGAGTAGGCGAGGCCTTTCTGATCGGCGAGCGTGTAATGGAGGCGTGTCGACATGCCATCGTCGAGCACGCGCAGGAGCGCGATCAACGCGACGTAGGCGGGATCGAGCTCGGGGATCGCGCGGAACAGGACGGCGAGCGAGGTCTGCGACCCGGCGTCCTTCACGTGCTGGAGCCGCGGCCCGGCGTGCAGCGGCGGCGCGGCCGGGACCTCGACGCGCGTCCCCGCGGGCAGCGCGGCGAGCGAGCGCGATGCGGCCTCGACGACGGCGCCGTGCTCGATCGGTCCGGCGACGCACAGGTTCGCGTTCTTCGCGCCGTAGAACGCGGCGAAGTGGCGTTGCACGTCGGCGAGCGCGAACCGCTCGACGTTGGTGCGCGGGCCGATGATGCGCTGGCCCAGCGGGTGGTCGCCGAACGCGAGGCCGCGCGCGATGTCGTCGGCGTTGATCTCGACGCCCTGCTCGTCGTAGTCCTCGTTGATCTCTTCGAGGATCAGCTCGCGCTCGAGCTCGATGTCGGAGAACCGGGGCCGCGCGAGCAGCTCGCCGAGCAGGGCCACGGCCTGCGGCACGAGCTCGGGCTCGAGCGCGAGCTGGAACAGGCTGTAGTCGCGGCCGGTTTCGGCGTGGAGCGTGGAGCCGAGCTCCTCGACCGCCGTGTTCAGGGCGAGGGAGGTCGGGTACCTCTCGGTACCGCGAAACAGCATGTGCTCGACGAAGTGCGACAGCCCGTTATCCCCGGCGAGCTCGAACCGGGACCCCACCTTCACGAACAGCGCACAGACCGCCGTGTGGAGGTGGGGGAGGGCCACGGTCGTGACCGCCAGGCCATTGTCGAGCGTCGTCGACTCGACTGCCGGATCCAGCACGAATCAGGCTTACCATGTGGTATCAACGGGTCGATCCGATGCTCCTGAAAAAGATCGTGATCGCGGAAGACGACGACGCCATTGCTCACATGGTGAACATGGCGCTCGGCGACGCGGGCTTCTTGTGCCTGCGCGCCCGCGATGGGGACGAGGCCCTGAAGCTCGTGAAAGCTCACGATCCGGACCTGCTCGTGCTCGACGTCATGATGCCGAGAGTCGATGGCCACGAGGTGGCGCGGCGACTCAAGGCGGACGTGATGTGGTCGCGAACGCCGATCTTGATGCTGACGGCACTTGCCGGCGTGGACAACGAGGTCACCGGGCTCGAGGCCGGTGCCGACGCGTACATGTCGAAGCCGTTCGACCTGCGCGAGTTCGGCGCGCGCTGCAAGGCGCTGATCCGCGCCGCGCGCCGCGAGCGCGATCGCAACCCGACCACGAACCTGCCCGGATCGCGCGCGATCGATGAAGAGATCGAGGGCGCGCTCAAGAGCGGCAAGCCCACGTCGGTCGTCCACATCGACATCCTGAACTGGGACGCGTACGCCGACACGATCGGCATCGCGCGCTCGGAAGACACCGTCAAGAGCCTCGGCCAGTGGCTGCTCGAAGCGGCACGCATCGCCTCCGGCGGCGGCGCATTCGTCGGCCACATCGGCGGCAGCGACTTCATCGCCGTGCTCGCGCCCGAGCACTCGGTGACGTTCGTGTCGCGCGCCGAATCGGCGTTCGACAGCCACGCCGCCACGCTGCCCGGCGATCCGAAGACGCTCGCGCTCGTGCTCGCGATCACCAACACCGAGGGCCTGACGCTCAACGGCGGTGCCGACGAGCTCGGGCGCCGCCTCGGCAAGGCGATGAAGCTCGCGAAGGCCGCCGGCAAGACCGGCCACGTCGTCTACTCGCCGACGTAGCCGGTCCGGAGAAGCTTCCAGCACCCGAAGGAAGCCGCGAAGCGGCGCGCGTAGGGGGCTAGGAAGCGGAGGACCGGCGAGCGAGAATCGACGGAGGGCATGCCTCCCGACGACGACCGCAAGCACGACACCGATCCGCTCGCCGATACTGCGGCGCCGGGTCTGGGTGGTGATCCGAGCGAGCCGCCGATCGACAGCTCGGCGGATGCCGCAGCCACCGCGACACGTAAGCGGCGCGCGGTGCACGTCGGCGACGTGGTCGGGCGCTACGAGCTCGTCGAGGATGTCGGCGAGGGCGGCATGGCCACGGTGTATCGCGCGAAGGATCGCGAGCTCCGGCGCGAGGTCGCGATCAAGGTCATGTTCCCGCACCTCGCGCGGCGGCCGGAGATCGTGCGGCGGTTTCATCGCGAGGCTCGTGCCGCGGCCGGCCTCGAGCACCCGAACATCCTGCGCGTCTACGACGTAGGCGGCGACGATGCCGACGACCCGCCGTTCATCGTCATGGAGCTCGTGCGCGGCTCGACGCTGCTCGGCGAGATCGAGCAGCGCGGGCCCATGTTCGCCGAGGTGTGCGCGTGCGTCGGCGCGCTCCTGGCCGATGCGCTCGCGGCCGCGCACCAGGCCGGCATCATCCATCGCGACATCAAGCCCGCGAACGTGTTGATCGCGCCGGTCGGGCGGCTGCTCCTGGCGGACTTCGGCGTCGCGCGGCTCGAGACCGAGGACTCGCTCGTCACGAAGACCGGAGCGCTGCTCGGCACGCCGGCGTACATGAGCCCCGAGCAAGCGAGCGGCGACGTCGCGACCGCGCGCAGCGATCTGTACTCGCTCGGCGCGACGCTGTATCAGCTCGCGACCGGATCGCTGCCGTACACCGGGTCGCCGGCGAAGGTGATGGCGCAGCTCGCGATGGGCCAGCGCATCCCGGCGGTGAAGAAGCGCGCCGAGGTCGGGCCCGAGCTGTCGCGCGTGATCGATCGCTTGATGGCGATCGATCCGCTCCAGCGCCCGGCGTCGGCAAAGCTCGTGGCCGAGGAGCTCCGCGCGATCGCGACCGCCGGTGGCTTCGGCGATCCGGCCGACGAGCTGAAGGCGTACTTCACCGATCCCGAGGCGTTCGTGCGCGCGAAGACGCCGGGCGTGGTGACCGCGACCGTCGCCGCGGCGAAGCAAGCGATCGCGGAGTCGAAGCTGCCGCGTGCGATGGCGCTCGCCGAGCGCGCGAGTGCGCTGGCTCCCGACGATCCGGCGGTGGTCGCACTCGTCGAGGCGGTCACCGAGGGCGGGCGCGCGAACCAGCGCCGGCGCCTGCTGGTGATCGGGATGCTCGGCGTCGCGATGATCGGCGGTGGTGCGGCGGTCGGCTACGCGGTCACGCATCGCGGCAGCTCGGCGCCGGCGCTCGCCGATGCCGCCGCGCCGATCGTGATGGTCGCCGACGCGCAGCCGGCGGCGCCCGATGTCGCGCCGATCGTGGTCGTGGCGGATGCGACCGTCGACGCGCTGGTCGCACGCGCCCACGATGCCGGACCGCGGCGAGATGCGTCGGCCGCCGTCGCGCTGGCGGCCGATGCCGGGATCGCGTTCGATGCCACCGTGCCGGTCGCGGTCGTCGCCGATGCCGCACCGGACGCGCCGCCCGCGATGGGCGCGATCGTCGTCAAGAACGACACGTGGTGCGACGTGTCGATCGATCACGGCACCAGCGTGCGCAACACGAACGCGCCATTCCGCGTCACCGCGGGTCACCACGTCGTCACGTGCGAGCAATCGAACGTCCGCAGCTGGACCAAGGAGGCCGAGGTGCACCCGAACGAGACCGTCACGGTCGCGGGGGCGATGCTCGGCTCGGTGCCGGTGAGGCTCGATGTCGATACCAAGCTCGATGGCGTGCTCCACCCCAAGGGAAGCTCGACCGTGGTGAGTCCCGGCAACCACGAGATCGAGGTCGATGGGGTGCGGAAGTTCGAGACGTTCCGGACGGCCTGCGCGATCCGCGCGGTCCCGGAGCTCGCGTGTTATCCGCTACATCCCTGATCCGCGACAGAGGTGTCGCGATCGCCGCCGGCGGCTCCAGAACCGGTCTTGCAGATCCAGCACTTGCGCGTGGCAGGGTGGTTGCAGCACAACGGATGCTCGTGAGCCGGTTTGCCGCCATCTTGCTGCTCGCGTCGGGGTGCTTCTACACCGACCCGATCAACCAGCGCCCGTCGATCGCCATCCACCAGACGGTGGCCGGGTCGGCGTTCCGCGGCCAGATCATCAACTTCGAGGCGATCTCGAGCGACCCCGACGGCGACGCGATCGCGTACCAGTGGCGCGCCTACGCGTGCACCGACGAGGCGAGCTGCGATAGCTCGCCGTTCGATAGCTCGATCACCAAGCTCGCGCACTTCACCGTGCCGATGACGCGCGCCGAGAGCACGCTACCGATCGGCGCCGTGTACGTGACGCTCGAGGCCAAGGACGACTTCGGCGCGACCGCGAAGCCGAGCCAGGAGGCGTTCGTGGCGATCGAGGATCGTGGGCCGGAGCTCGAGGTTCGCAAGGCGCCGCGGCACGCGTACGTCGTCAACACGCCGGTCGAGCTGTTCGCGAAGGTCGGCGATGTCGACGACACGCCCGCGAAGCTCGCGCCGCTCGTGTGGGACGTGCAATCGCCCGCGAGCCAGCCGCCGTTCACGCTCGTCGACATGGCGGTCATGCAGGATCCGAACGACAAGGCCCATCTCCAGTACGGCAAGCTGTTCACGCCGGCGGGCACGGGCGACTGGTCGATCCAGGTCACCGCCGAGGATCCGACCGGCCTCACCGCGACCGCGCCGATCCCGATCACGGTCGTGCCCGATCACGCGCCGTGCCTCGCGCAGTGGGATCCGGCGGCGTCGCAGCAAGCTTCGCAGCTGATCCCGATCACCGATCCGACGCTGTTCCAGGTCCTGGTCGTCGCCGACGACCTCGATCCATTCCCGTCGGTGCCCGACGGCATCGTCGGTCAGACCGAGTTCCACTGGTCGATCGTGCCGCCCAGCGGCACGCGCACGCCACTCGTCGGCGTGACCGGCAGCGGCGTCGCGCTCGATCCCGCGAGCTACATCCCGGGCGACATCGTCGAGCTGCGCGTCGAGATCCAGGATCGCAACCACATCACGGTCAACTGTCCCGATGCCCAGCTCACGTGCTCGGTGATCTCGGACGCGACGTGCACCCAGCGCCTGACGTGGCGCGTGGAGATGCAGTGAAGCGCGCCGCCGCGATCGCGATGCTCGGGCTCGCCGCGTGTGGCGCCGGCGGGCCCGACAACATGGTCAACGACGCGAACCCCGGCGGCGACGCCAGCAGCGGGTGCTCCATCTCGCTGTTCGTCGACCCGGCGATGCCGGTGGTGGGCGATCACGTCCGCGTCACGGCAACCGTGCACGACGGCGCCGGCGTGTTCGGCTACGACTGGCTGGTCAACGGCACGCCGAATACCGACTACGAGGTCGCCGATCACTCGGCGATCGGCTTCGATGCTCTGACGGCGACGAGCTACGCCGTCAGCGTCGGCATCTCGCCGAACCTCAGTGGCTGTCAGGACGGGATCACGACCGTCAACGTCGGCAATCCGATGGGGCAGCTCCACAACTACCGGCTGCGCGTCGTTCCGGATGCCACGCTCGCGCCGCCGCAAGAGGTGGTCGTCCAGGTGCACGGCGGCCAGAGCTTCGATCGCCCGCTCCTGCTCGACAGCGGCTTTCGGCTGCAGGGCACGGTGAAGTCCGGCGGCACGCCGACCGCGGCGTACGCGCGGTTCACGCCGGTGCTCGGGCCGTCGTTCGACACCGTGACCAGCACCGGCGGCTTCGACGTTCATCTCCAGCTCCAGATCCACAGCGTCCTCGTGATCCCGGCATCGGCGGCCCTGGCGCCGCGCGCGATCGCGTGGATGCCGGGCAGCGGCATCACGGACTTCAACGTCGATGCGGGCACGGCAGTCAGCGGCACGGTCGTCGGTCGTACCGGCGCCGCGCTCGCGAACGCGAAGGTGCAGCTCGAGAGCGGCGGCGTGCCGTCGACGATCGCGACGACCGATGCCGGCGGCAACTTCACCGTGCGCACCGCATTCCCGGCGAGCATGCCGGTGACCGCGACCGTCACGCCGCCCGCGACGAGCGGCCTCGCGCGACTCACCGCGACCGGCAACCTCGATGTCTCGCAGGCGGTCCAGATCTCGTACGTCGGCAGCCCGACCACCTGCGATCTCGCGGGCACGCCGGTGCAGCGAGGTGGCGCGAACCA
>Ga0326726_10006001_pt1 | contig 10958 bp, 7 predicted proteins | sample MHFenrmetagenome_2_FD_207603 | JGI IMG/M metagenome (GOLD analysis project Ga0326726, IMG submission 207603) | Lab enriched peat soil microbial communities from Michigan Hollow, Ithaca, NY, United States - MHF15MN | ecosystem: Environmental > Terrestrial > Soil > Wetlands > Peat | place: USA...
TACTGGTGATCGACGTTCGGCGCGCTCATGTCTCGCGCGCTCACGCTCGGCGCCCTCGCGCCGGGCGTCCTCACGCTGACCGTCGCGAGCGTTCTGTCGCTGAGTTCGCTCCAATCCGTGTCGTCGTCCCGAGCGGTCGCAGCGCCCGCGCGCACCGTGGCGGCGCTGTCGCCTTCGCCATCGCGACGGAGTCGCTCGCGCCCCGTCACGCCGAGGTCCGCTAGAAGAGCCGCGACGCTCGCCGTGCGCTGCTCGCGGCGCAGCGCGAGACCGCCTACAAGACCACTCCAAGACCGCGGATCCAAGCTGAGAATCGGCGCGGGTCTGAGGCCGGCGGCCAACGCCTCGAGCGCCGTGTTCGAATTGAATGGGTGCTTGCCGGCGAATAGCTCGTACGCGACACACGCTAGCCCATAAACGTCGTCCCTCGGGTCTGGGACAAACGGCCCGTTCGCAGCGTTGTCCTCCGGGAACAACGGCACCGCGCGCAACACAGTCGCGGGCAATAAGTCGAGCACTTTGACGACGAGATCCCTCGTCACGAAGACGTTGTCCGGACGAATATCGCCGTGGACGACGCCCTTCGCATGCGCGTACTTCAGCGCGTCCCCGATCCCCGAGAGCACGCCGAACGTTTCCGCCTCCGATGGCACGTCGGGGGCAACCTCATCGAGAATCGTGCGCAACGTGCCGCCTTCGAGCTCCTCGGTGACGAAGAAATACTCTCCGCGGTCGGACCCGAACCCGATCACGCTCACGACGTTGCGATGAGCCCACGAATGCGGCTGCAGGTAGCTCGTCTCGAGCTTCTGTAGCAATCGCGTTTGCTGCGCGACGCGCCCGTTCAGAAAGTTCAGCACGACGGAGCGCTCGCTCGCGACGTCGGGGTCCGACAGCGAGCGGTCGACGGCTCCGTAGCGCTCACCGAGGCGCCCTCGGCCCAAGTGAGCTTTCACGACGAAGCGCTCACCGACGATGCTGCCGACAGGCCTGACGCTGTGCACGTGGCCGAGCGCCGCCCCTGCGTCCGCGTTGCCGGCGGTCCGAGAGGAAGCGTCAGCGCGGAGCGCTGGCTCCGTGCTCGTCTGCGTGTCGTCGTTCAACGACACTTGTGCTTGCTGCTTTCGTGGCATGTCTCGCAGCTTACCGCGCGATGGCCGTATCGACCATGACCGTTTCTTAAGGCACTCGGATTCGCAGTTATATCCGCTAGCTAGTGCGAGATCCTCTAACGATTTGTCATTAGAGAAACTGCGCATAAACCCCATGCGCCGTATGGATCATGCGGCGCCGCGACTTGGCGCGTGCCGCGCTCGTTTTCGGCCGCTTCTCATCGCGCGCGGCAGAACGTACGATGCCCCGTCGAGCCAGCGGGATGCCGAGATGCAAGAAGACGACGGGAACACGCCGAAGACCAAGGTCCAGAACAAGTATTGGGGCCGTCAGATCGACGCGATCGTCGGCGAGATCTCGAAGCTCGCCGTCGCGTGCGACGTCGACGTCCTCGACCCGAACGTCGTGTTGCAATGCCTGCGCGGCGACGAGAGCGCCTGCAAGCGCAAGAACCCGGCCGCGTTCAAGCGGATTCACGAGCTTCTGATGCTGCTGTTCACCGTGAGCGGAAAATCGCTCGATCGGATGGGCGACGCGGAGTTCGCCTCGCTCGCCGGTCCGGTGCTCGACAAGATTCGCGCGTTGCGCGGGGCCAAGAAGTAGCGAACGTCCCGTCGCGCCCTTTCCGGCGAAGGATAGCCATGCGTTCGAGAACCGCGTCGACCCCTTCGACGACGCTCGCGATCGTGCTCGCCTGCGGCGCGCCGCCTGCCGCGCACGCCCAAACCGCCGCGGCTCAGACGAGCGCGGCGGCGTCGAGCAAGGACCTGCCCCGCGCCCCCGCGTTTCGCGCGCGCGAGCTCACGACGCCGCTGCGATCCGGTTGGATCACGAACGGCGGCATGCTATCGAACCGCTGGTCGCCGCTCGCGCAGATCGACCGGAGCAACGTCGCGAGCCTGCGCGCCGTTTGGCGCGCATCGCTCGGCGGCTCGGGCATGAAGCCGAACAGCGCGAATCAGGCGCAGCCGATCGTCTACGACGGCGTGATCTACGTCGTCACCGGCGCGACAACGACACTTTCGCGGTCTCGGTCGACACCGGCGAGGTGCTCTGGGACTATCGCGCAGCGGGCGAGCCGCTCCAGCTTCGCCCGCTGAGCGCCTCGGCGCCGGGAGATCCTGCTCAATACGACACCTGTATCCAGACGCCGAGCTCGTCGTGCGTACCGTTTGTGATCGTGCCGTTAGTCGTCTTGTACGTGCCGTTCTGGACCTTGTCTTGCTTGTAGACGAACGAGACGTCGACCTTCTGGACCGGATGTAGAGTGACGCCGAAGTTGTAATACTTGTTCTTGAGAGGCGGCGCCAAGTCCTTGCTCGGGTTCGCGTCGTCGTAGCGCGCGAACAGCGAGACCTTCTTCACTTCGAACCCGGCCCAGATCGAGTAGCCGTCGGCCGAGTCGCTCAATGGGCTCAACACCTGGTTCCAGTTATCGGCCTGGAAATACTCGACGCCGATCTTGTACTTCGGCTTGACCCAGGCCAGGAGCACCTCGGAACGGTCGGCCGTATGCAACGTCGTGACGCTCTGCTTGTCGAGGCCGCGATGGCCGGTGCGGTAGAACAGCGCGATCGTGAGCCCGCCGATGGGCTCGAAGTCCAGGCGCCCGTCGTAGTCCAGGCTCTCGCTCCGCGTCGGGTTCTTGTAGCCGGCGCCGCTGATCGCGTCGAGGGCGTAATGCATATGGTCGCCGAAGAACGCGCCGGTCGTATGGATACCCCAATCGGCCGACGCCTCGAGACTCAGACGCTCGACGATGACGTTCTCGATGTAGCGGTTGCCATAGAGGCCTTCGACGTACGGCACGAGGGGCACGTCCGAGGAACCGATACGCATGTTGAACGCTTTGGCGAACTTAGCCTCAACGTAAGCCTTCTTCACGAACAACTGCGTCTCGCTGTCGGCGCTCACGTAGTTGAAGTCCGTCGTGATGTTGGCGTTCCATGTCTTGTCGAACCCGTGGTCGATCGCGATGTAGAATCGCTTCACGTCGATGCCCAGGCCGCTCGCGTCGGTCTTCTTGCCGTTGCTCGTCTCGTCGATCGACGTCACGTCGATGAATGCCCTGCCTCCGACGGTCGTCTGGCCCGGATCGGCCGCACGGGCGCCGCTGCTGGCGATCGCACATCCAATCAGGATGGCGGCGGACAAACACTTCGTACTCATTCGCTTTGCTCCTCTTCGTCTTCGTCTTGTGCGAACGTGACCGCTTGGGGTCACAACACCGTCCACTCCATGCCGGCGTTCCGAACAGACGGCACTGGTGGATAGGTTTCAGCCAAGGATCAACAAGGCCGCGGAGACGTTAAGGACGGCAAGTTACAAGAATATTACAGACGAACAGAAAGCTCCTGTCTCGCGCCGCGCGCCGGATGCCGCGGTCCACTAATAGTCGCTGTGTTACTGTCTTATGACGATAGAGTTTTCGTCAGCCGCGGCCGCGGGTTGAGAGCGACTCTCTTTGCCGGGCGCGGGGAGAAACTAAGCAGCAATGCGCGTGTTGATCGTCGAAGACGAGCGCCAGATGGCGGAGCAACTGCGCAAGGGCCTCGAGCGCGAGGGTTACTCGGTACTCGTAGCGAACGACGGCGAGCATGGCCTCGACCTCGCGCGCACTCTCGATCATGACCTTCTCATCCTCGACTGGATGCTGCCGAAGCTCGACGGAGTGCAGGTCGCGCGCCGCCTCCGCCACGCGGGCATAGACACTAGGATCCTGATGCTCACGGCTCGCGACGCGCCGCCCGACGTCGTCGAAGGCCTCGACTGCGGTGCCGACGACTACCTCATCAAGCCGTTCGCATTCGAAGTCTTGCTCGCGCGGCTGCGTGCGCTCGCACGGCGCACCGCGAAAACGCAGCTGCCCGTGTTGCGCGTGCTCGACCTTACGGTCGACGCGGCCGCGCATCAGGTGTCGCGGGGCCTGGAAACCATCAAGCTCAGCAGCAGGGAATTCAACCTGCTGCACTTCTTGATGCATCGGGCCGGCCAAATCGTGCCGCGCCGCACCCTGATCGAGGCCGTCTGGGGATACGAGAGCACCATCGAGAGCAACACGCTCGATGCGTTCATTCACCTGCTTCGCTCCAAGGTCGACGCGCCGCCGCACCGCAAGGTGATCCACACGGTGCGCGGCATCGGCTATTGCGTGCGCGACACTCCGCCGGCATGAGACTTCGCTCGGTCGGCGCGCGCCTGACGCTGTGGTACACCGCCGCGTTCGCGGCCGCGGCCATCGTGTTGGGCGTCGCGATCTGGTTCGCGGTGCAGCAAAGCCTCTACCGCGCCGTCGACGACGGGTTGCGCGACCGCGTCGAGGGAATCGAACGCTTCATCGAGGACCACAAGAGCCGACTGTTGCTCGACGAGGTGAAAGACGAGTTCCGCGCGCACGGCGATTTCTTCCAGGTCATCGACGCTGAAGGCCGAGCAGTGCACCGAGGCACCGCGCTCGAAGGCGCCGAGCTCGCGCCGCTCGGCGCGGACGATGCGGGGCGATTCGCGAACGCGACGGTCCGCGGCCAGCCGCTGCGGGTCTTATCGCGGCTCGTCGCGATCGACGGCCGAACCTACACGATTCAGGCCGCTGCGCCGCTCGTCGACCTCGAAGACGGGTTGCGCTCGGCCGCTTGGCACCTCGTGCCCGCGATCCCCGTCGCGCTGCTCGTCGCGGCCGCGGGCGGCTATTGGCTGAGCCGGCGCGCGCTCGCGCCGGTCGATCGAATCACGCAGACCGCGCGGCTAATCACCGCGGACAGCTTGTCGAAGCGGCTCGAGGTCGCGCCGACCGGCGACGAGCTCGAGCGTTTGTCGCAGACTTTGAACGAGATGATCGCGCGGCTCGAGAACGCGTTTCAAAGGATCACGCGCTTCACGGCCGACGCGTCTCACGAGCTGCGCACGCCGCTTGCGGTGATGCGGACGACGGCCGAAGTCGCGCTCCGCGCGCCGCAACCGCTCGAGGAGCAGCGCGCGGCCCTCGAACAAATCGTCGCCGAGATCGAGCGCATGTCGCATCTCGTCGAGAATCTTCTCCTGATCGCGAAGGCCGACTCCGGCGGGGCAGACCTGAAGAAGCGGCGCATCGATATCGTCGAGGCCGTGCGCGAGGCGTGCTCGGAGGCGAGCGTGCTCGCGCGCGTGAAAGGGTTGCGGTTCGAGGCGCAGCTGCCGGAGACGACCCTCTGGGTCAACGGCGACCGCGACGCGCTGCGGCGCTTGTTCTTGATTCTGCTCGACAACGCGGTGAAGTACACGCCGACCGGCGGGTGGCTCGCCGTCGTCGTCTCGGCGCAGGACGGCTACGTGCTCGGCACGGTCCGCGATTCCGGCATCGGGATCGCGCGCGAGCACTTGCCGCACGTGTTCGCCCGGTTCTATCGCGCCGACCGCGCACGCTCGCGCGCCGACGGCGGAGCGGGCCTCGGGCTCGCGATCGGCCGCTGGATCGCGGAGGTGCACGGCGGGCGCCTGAGCGTCGAAAGCGAGCCGCAGCGCGGCTCCTCGTTTCACGTCGAGCTGCCGAACGCGTAGCGCCGCCAAGCGCGCTTAAGACCCCTCCGCGACGCGCGCGGAATCTTCGAGGTCGTCCGGGTCGAGCGACGCCGAGCGTCGGTGCGCGCGGGCCTGCACTATCGCGAACACGGCCGGCAGCACCAGCAGTGTCGCAAGCGTCGCGGCTGCGAGCCCGCCGACGACGGCGCGGCCGAGCGGAGCGGTCTGCTCTCCGCCCGCGCCGAAGCCGATCGCGAGCGGCAGCATGCCGGCGATCATCGCGAAGCTCGTCATGAGGATCGGCCGTAGCCGGCTCGCGGCGCCGTCGACCGCCGCCGCGCTCGCGTCGGCGCCGGCAAGACGCGCGCGCTCCGCGAACGTCACGAGCAGGATCGCGTTCGCGATCGCCACGCCGACGGCCATGATCGCTCCCATGAACGACTGGATGTTCAGCGTCGTCCCGGTCAGCCCGAGCGCGACCACGGTCCCGGCGATCACGGCCGGAGTCGTCGACGTTACGATCAGCGCGAGCTTGAACGACTGGAAGTTCGCGGCTAGCAACAGGAAGATCACGACGACCGCGAGCGCGAGCCCAGTCTCGAGACCGTCCATGATCTGCTCCATCGGCACGATTTGCCCGCGCAGCGCAACGCTCACGCGCGCCGGCGGGTCGCCGAGCTCTGCTATTGCCGCGCGAACGTCGGCGGCGACCGAGCCGAGGTCACCTTCGATATTCGCGGTGACCGTGATCATCCGCTGCATGTCATAGCGCTCGTACTGTCCCGGTGCAGTACCGGGCGTCACGCTAGCGAGGCTGCGCAGCAACACGGGTTGGCCGTTTTCAAAAGCGACCGGGAGATTCTCGAGCTGCTCGACGGAGCTCATCTCGGCCTGCGGGATCTGCACCTGGATCTGATACGCGATGCCGCTGTTCGGATCGGCCCAATAGTTCGGCACGACGAAGCGGCTCGACGACGTCGCCGCCACGAGCGAGCGCGACACCTCGGCCATCTGCACGCCCATCAGCCCGGCGCGCTCACGATCGACCTTGACGTCGAGCGTCGGGTAATCGAGCGCCTGGCCGAACTGCACATCGCGCAGTGCGGGGATCTTCGCGAGCCGCTCGAGCACGCGCGTCGCGAACTCGCGATTTGTCGCGAGAGTCGGCCCGCTCACGGCGACCTCGATCGGCGTCGGCGAGCCCAAGCTCATGACCTGGCTCACGATGTCGCTCGGCTCGAACGAGAAGCTTACGTCGGGCATCTGCTCGGCGAAGACTTTGCGCAAGCGCGCCTTCAACGGCTCGATCGCGACGCCGGATCGCGGCTTGAGCTGAACTTGAAGTACGCCCTCCTCCGAACCGCCGTTCCAGAGATAGATCAGGTTGATCGGATAGTTCGGCGCGTGCACTCCGAGGAACGCGAGCGTGATCGCGACGTTGTCCGCTCCGACCTCACCCTTGATGATGTCGAGCGCGCGCAGCGCGACTTGCTCCGTGTCGTCGACGCGCGTGCCGGTCGGCGCGCGGAGCCGCACTTGGAGCTGTCCTGTGTCGACCTTTGGGAAGATGTCCGTGCCGAGCCCTCGCCCGACCAACCCGATCACGAGCGCGCTCACCACATAGGCTGCAACTGCGACCCACCGAGCGCTCACGACGCGCGCGGCGCCGCGCGCGTAGCGCTGTTGAAAGCGCGCGAACGCGCCCGCGCCCGGCACGGCGGACGCTTCCACGTGCTCGTGACCGCGCAGGAGCCACACGGACAGGATCGGCACGAGCGTGCTCGAGAGCAGATAGGACGCGACCATCGCGAAACCGACCGCGAGCGAGAGCGGCAGGAACATCGCGCGCGCCGCGCCAACCATGAAGAACGACGGCACGAACACCGCGAGCACGCAGAGCATCGCGATCAACAGCGGAACGGCGACCTCGCGGCCGGAGTCGGCGACCGCGCGCGCGACCCGCTTGCCCGACGCGAGATGGGTGTGTGCGTTCTCGATCACGACCGTCGACATGTCGACGAGCACGCCGATCGCGAGCGCGAGCCCGCCGAGCGTCATGATGTTCACGGTCTCGCCCGTGAGCCACAGCCCGAGCACGGCGCCCAAGAGCGCGAGCGGAATGTTGACGACGACGATCAACGCGCTGCGCCAGTCGCGCAGGAACGCGAGCACCATGATGCCGGTGAGCAGCGCGCCGAGGGCGCCCTCGAATGTGAGCCCCTCGATCGCACGGATCACGAACGGCGATTGATCGAACTCGTAGCTGACCTTGATGTTCTCGGCCACGGCGGACTGGAAGCGCGGGAGGTTCCGCTTGACGAGATCAACGACCGCGAGCGTCGACGCATCCGCGCGCTTCGTGACGGGCACGTAGACCGTGCGCCGGCCGTCGATGAGCGCGTAGCTCGTCACGATGTCAGTGCCGTCGACGACCTGGCCGACGTCGCGCACGAACACCGTCGGGTAAGTGCCGGTTCGTATCGGCACACTCTCGAGGTCCTTGATGTTCTTGACGACCGAGTTCAGCGGCACCATCGGGTACTTGCCGGCCACGGCCATGTTCCCCGACGGGCTGATCAGGTTCGCGCGCGTGATCGCGGTGACGATCTCGTCGGGCGACATGCTGTACGAGCGCAGCCGGTCGGGATCGACATTGAGCACGATCGTGCGCGCGCTGCCGCCGAACGGCGGCGGAGCGGACACGCCCGGCAGCGTTGCGAACAGCGGCCGTACGCGGTTCAACGCCGCGTCCTGCATCTGCGCAACGCTCGCAGTGTCGCTCGTGAACACTAGGTTGCCGACGGGCACGCTGCCCGCGTCGAAGCGCGTGACGAACGGCGGCACGGTGCCCGGTGGCATGAATGCGCGCGCGCGGTTCACGTAGCCGACCGTCTCGGCCATCGCCTGGTTCATGTCGGTGCCGGGATAGAACTGCAGCTTGATGATCGCGGCGCCCTGGATCGACTTCGACTCGACGTGCTCGATGCCCGTGATGTATAGGAAGTGGTACTCGTAGTAGTAAGTGAGGAAACCCTCCATCTGCGCGGGGTCCATGCCGCCGTACGGTTGCGCGATGTAGATCGTCGGGATGCCGAGCGTGGGGAAGATGTCCCGCGGCATGCGCTCGATTGCGAGCGAGGCGCCGAGCCCGACCGCGAGCACGAGCACGAGGACCGTGATAGGACGGCGTAGCGCTGCACGCACGAGATTCATGCCGCCAATCTACCGGCCTCAACTGAAAAACATCTGAAAAGAGCGCGCATCCGTATCGCGCGCCCATTTCAGAGAGCTTTCAGATTGCACCGTTAGACTGCCGCAAGGCACCTGGGCGCTCACGCCCGGAGTCGTATGCGATCACGAAGCGACTTGCACTTCCGCCTGAGCGCAAGGCTCACCCTCCTGGCGTGCATCGCGGCACTCGCAGGGCTCGCGCGCCACGAGTCGTCGGCGCAAGCGGGCGCTCCAGCCCAGCCCACCGCAGTGCGTCTGATCCACCCCTCGCACCGCGACCTTGCGCGCGACACCGTGCAACCGGCGACGGCCGAAGCGTTCTTCGAGGCCGCCCTCGGAGCGAAAGTCTCGGGCTACGTGAGCGACGTGCGCGTCGACATCGGCGCGCGCGTGAAGGCTGGGCAGACTCTCGCGCGGATCGCCGTGCCGGAGCTGATCCAGGCGCGCAACGCGGCCACGGCCGAGGTCACCACGCAGCGCTCGGCGTACGACCGCACCGTCGAGCTCGCGGCGCACAACTCGATCACGCAGCGCGCGGTCACCGAGGCAAAGGGCCGGCTCGACACCGCTCTTGCCCGCCAGGCCCAAGCCGAGGCTGAGCTCGAGTACACGACCATCGAAGCTCCGTTCGACGGCGTCGTCACGCTGCGCACGATCGATCTCGGCGACATCGTTTATCAGGCGAACTCGCCGAAGGGCAAGACCGAGCCGCTGCTGCGCGTCGCGAGAGTCGACGTGATCCGCGTGAAAACCTACGTCCCGGAGCTCGACTCAGTTTGGGCGGATGTCGGCGACGCTGCGACCGTGACGTTCGACGCGCTGCCGGGGCGGGTGTTCACCAGCAAGGTCGCGCGCGTGTCGGGCGCGCTCGACGCAGCGACTCGGACCATGCTCGTTGAGATCGACCTACCGAACGCCGACGGGCTGATTCGCCCGGGGCTCTACGGCCGAGCGCGCATCGCCCTCGAGCAGCGCGAGCACGCGCTTGTGTTGCCATCCGGTGCCGTGAAAGTCGGCGACGGCGGAGCCCAGGTGTTCGTTGTCGCAGGTGACGCCGTGCGCCGCAAGAGCGTCGCGCTCGGGCTCGTCGACTCGCAGTGGACGGAGATCACGAGCGGGCTCGACGAGGGCGAGCGTGTCGTCGCCGACGCGGCTGCGAATCTCGCCGACGGCATGCAGGTTCGCGTGCTCAATCAGTGACGCCCAGGATGGTGCCAACGGCGAACGATCGGGCGCGGCGCGCGGTGTGCATCGTCGCGCTGTCGCTGCTCGGGCTCGCGACGACCGAGCTGACCGCTGCCGCCGCCGAGGCGCTCAAGATCGATCTCGGCTCGGCCCTCAGACTCGCGGACGAGCGCAATCTCGACGTCGCGATCTACTACGAGCGCGTGGCGGCGGCATCGGCGCAGCTCGCGCAGGCGCGCTTGCTCGCGGTGCCGACGATCCGTGTCGGGAGCGCCTACGATCGGCATCACGGCACCATCCAGGAAACGAGCGGCGTCATCGACGACGTCGATCGCGTGTCCCAATTCACCGGCGCCACCGCCTCGCTTGGCGTCGACGTCGCGAACGCAGTGTTTGCGCCGCTCGCCGCACGGCAGAACCTCGACGCGGTCCGCGCGGGTGCCGACGCGAACCGCCACCAGGTGCTTGTCGACGTCGCGGCTGGCTACCTACGGCTGCTGCAGGCCCGCGCCGAGGCGCGGGTAGTCGACGCCGCGCTCGAACGCGCGAACGATCTCGCCGAGCTCACGGCAAGCTATGCGCAGGCCGGCGAAGGCTTGGTCGCCGACGCCCAGATGGCGGCCGTGCAGCGGGCCACTTGGCAGCAACGGCAGCTCGAGGTTCGCGAGAACCTCGAAGTCGCCATCGCGAACGTCGTGCGGCTACTGCACCTCGAGGCCGACGTGATGATCGAGCCGATCGAGGAGACGATCCCCGCGCTCGAGCTCTATCGCGGCGACGAGCAGGTCGCACCGCTAATCGAGCGCGCCGTGAACGGACGGCCCGAGGCCGAGCAGCTCGACGCGTTGCACGCTGCCGCCGAGGAGGAGCTCAAGTCACGGCGTTACGGCTGGTTCATCCCGGGCGTCTCGTTGAGCTACGGCGCCGGCGAG
>Ga0326726_10006003_pt1 | contig 10956 bp, 11 predicted proteins | sample MHFenrmetagenome_2_FD_207603 | JGI IMG/M metagenome (GOLD analysis project Ga0326726, IMG submission 207603) | Lab enriched peat soil microbial communities from Michigan Hollow, Ithaca, NY, United States - MHF15MN | ecosystem: Environmental > Terrestrial > Soil > Wetlands > Peat | place: USA...
ACGGCGCCGTTCCCGACCGCCTCGGCGACGAAGTCCATCCCGTTGCGGGCCGCGCCGGGCAGGGCGGCAAAGAGGAAGCCGGGCTTGACCGCCCTGGAGTTATAGGCGATCCCGGAGATGTCCACACTCTCGGCGCTGCGGCCGGCGACGGCCGGGATCCCCTCGAGGACGTCGTGGAGCTTCACGGCCTTGGGCCTCTCATCATCTCGGCGGTCAGGACCTTCGGCGTCGGATCGCGTTCCGGGGGGACGCGGAGGTAGCGCAGGACCTGACCGGCGATGGCCTTGAAGACGGGGGCGCAGTTCTGGCCCCCGTAGTAGCCTTCGTGCGGATCGTCGAGCACGACGATCATCGACAGACGCGGCCGCCCGAGCGGGGTGAACCCGACGAACGAGGCCGTGTAATTCTTCGTGTAAGCGTTGAGATCGGCGTCGTATCTCTGGGCCGTCCCGGTCTTGCCCGCCGCGCCGTAGCCGTCGAGGCTGCAGAGCTTGGCGGTGCCTTCCTCGACGACCCGGGAAAAGACGCGGTCGACGAGCTCGCGGGCGGTCTTTCCGCTGACGGCCCGGGCGGCCCCGTCGCCGTCCTCGGCGCCCGAACCGCCTCCCGACGCGGCGCTGTCCCTGACAACATGCGGGCGGACCAGCCAGCCGCCCGTCGCGAAGGCGTTCATGGCCCGAAGCATCTGCACGGCCGTGACCATCACCTCATAGCCGATCGCGATGTGGGGCAGGGAGTTGTTCTTGTTCCATTGGTCCGGCGTTTTGAGCCGGCCGCCGACCTCGCCGGGCAGGTCGATGCCGGTCCTGCGGCCGAAACCGAAGCCCCTGGCCGTCTCGAAAAGCTCGGGAATGGAGAGCCGCAGGGCGAACTGCACCGTGCCGACGTTGGAGGAGTGAATGAGGACCTGCGGGAAGCTCAGAATGTTCTCGCGCTCGTGGTCGGTGATGGTCGTGCCGCCGACCCGGATGGACCCGGCCGAGCAGTCAAAAAGCTCGGAATAGCCAACGCGGCCGCGCTCCCGGGCCGCCGCGGCGGTGACGATCTTGAAGGTCGAGCCGGGCTCGAAGGCGGTTTGGACGGCCCGATTGATCCAGGCATTTTCCGGGTAGGGATAGCTGTTGATGTCATAGCCGGGCCAGCTGGCCAAGGCCAGGACCTCGCCCGTAAAGGGCTCGATGATGATGACGCAACCCGAGCTGGCCCGGTGCTTGGCCACCGCGGCCGCCAGCTCCTTCTCGGCGATGTACTGGATGGTCGCGTCGATCGTCAGGACGATGTCTTTCCCGGGGACGGGCGATTTGAGGACCTGGGTCTGGTAGTTGCCGCCTCCGGCGATCCGGTAGCTGATCTGCTCGCCCTCTTCGCCCTTCAAGACCTCGTTATAGCGCTTCTCGATGCCGGACAGGTTCTCCCCCGTGAGGCTCATCCCGCCGAGGATGTGGGCCGCCAGGGCGCCATGCGGGTAATACCGGCGGGTCCCGGCCTCGAGCCCGATCCCGGGAAGTTTCAATGCCATGATCCGGCCAGCGTCGGACTCAAGGACTTTCTTCCTGACGTAGGTGTAGTTGAAGCCTTCGTGAAGACGCTCGAGAACGTAGTCGACCTCGGCCGTCGTGAGGCCGAACTCTTTCTGAAGCCTCGAGAGCTTCGCGCGGGTGGCAGCGGGGCCCTCGTTTTCGACGGGCCGGATGACGACCGAAGGGGAGGGCAGGCTGCAGGCCAGGATCTCGCCGTTCCGGTCGACGATGTCGCCGCGCCGGGGCTCGATCTTGACGATGTCGCGGGCCTGCCCGAGGACGGCCGCCTTGGCCTGGGCATGGCCGAAGATCTGGACCTGGACGAGCCTCAAGGCGACGATCGCGCCCCAGCCGGCCAGGAGGAAGGTCAGGATCTTGACCCTTTTGCGGATGTCGGCTTCGTAGAAGGTCCTCATGGTCGCGTCCTCAACGGGGATCCGTCTTCCGGAAGATGATGTCGTCGGCGACGGGCTCGATGAGCCCGAGCTTGTCGCGGGCGATCTCGTCGACCCGGACGGAATCGAGGAGGCGGGCCTTTTGCAGCTTGAGGGTCTCGATCGATTCCTCGAGCTCGCGGATCCTTCGGTCGCTCCGGTCGATGTCGAGGCCGAGCTTGACCGATTCGGTCTGATACCAGACGTAGAAGGTCAGGATGCCGACGACCGCCGCGACCAGGGCTGCTCCGAGCGCGATCCCCTTGAGGCTCCACTTGCGCCGGACCATCAGACCCTCTCCGCGGCCCGCAGTTTCGCGGACCGGGCCCGGGAATTCGCCGCGACCTCCGCGTCCGAGGCCATGACCGGCTTCTTGGTCAAGACCGCCAGGAGAGGAGCGCCGTCGCCGGGGCAGGCCAGGGCGTGGAAGGCCCGCTTGACGATGCGGTCCTCGAGCGAGTGGAAGGAGATGAGGACGAACCGCGCCCCCTTCGCCGCCAGGCGCACCGTCCCGTCGATGAACTCCCCCAGTCCTTCGAGCTCGCCGTTGACTTCGATGCGGAGCGCCTGGAACGCCTTCGCCGCGGGATGAATGCGCCCTTTCTGCGGCCGCCACTGGTAGATCCGCTCGATGAGGACCCGGAGATCCCCGGTCATCTCGAGGTGCCCGAGCTTGCGCAGGTGGACGATCTCCCGGGCCAGCCGCCGGGTCTGGGCGAGCTCGCCGTACCTGGCGAACATCTCGGCCAGCTTCTGCTCCGGATAGGTGTGGAGGATCTTCGCGGCCGTCGTCTTGGTCCGCCGGTCGACGCGCATGTCGAGGGGGCCTTCGTGCATGTAGCTGAAGCCGCGCTCCGGCGAGTCCAGCTGGAACGAGGAGATCCCCAGGTCGGCCAGGATGCCCCGGACCTTGGCGAAGGGGATGTCGAGCCCGGCCAGGTCCTTGAAGTCGGCTTGATAGAGCGTGACCCGCTTGGCGTATGGCTTGAGCCTGTCGCGGGCGATCTCCAGGGACTGGCCGTCGCGGTCCAGGCCGATCAGGCGGGCACGGGGATTCCTCTCCAGGATGGCCAAGGCGTGACCGGCCAGCCCCAGGGTGCAGTCGACGTAGACGCCCTCCCGGCCCGCGTCAAGAAATTCGATGACTTCGGTGGGGAGGACCGGGAGGTGTCCGTTCTCCGTCATTCCGGCTTTCCTCGAGGGATGAGGCGGGCGATGCTCTCGAAATCCTCGTCCGAGAGCGGTTTCTCCTCGAGAGTTCCGTCGAGAACGTCCTTGTTCCAGATCTCCAGATGATTGGACAGGCCGAGGACCTCGACCTCATCGTGCAGCTTGGCTTTTTCCCGAAGGGCCTGGCTGATCAAAACGCGGCCCTTGGAGTCGAGCTCGTGCCGTGATCCGTTCCGGTTGACGCGGAGCATGAACTTGCGGACGTCGGGGCGGAGGTGGAGAGCGCCTTCGGAGGTGAGGTCGGTCATGGCCAGCCACACGCTGAGCGGATAGACCTTGATCGAGTCGTCGGAGAGGGAGGTCACGAAGAGATCCTTGCCGTAGACCTGTTCGATGATCTCACGGAATTTTTCCGGGATCTTGATGCGTCCGCTGGCATCGAGTTTGGCGGTATAGCTGCCGATGAGAACGTTCGCCATCATTATTTCGTCCCGGTTCGTCCCGTTTCTTCCCAAATATATGAGTAAAAACAGGCATTGTCAAGCAAAAAAAACCCAAAAAAAGTCAAAAAATAGGGGCCCTAGAAATGGGTTAAAAGGCGGGGCGTGATACCAGCGGTTGCGGCTCCGGCCGCCGGGCGATCCTAAGCCGGCTTTTCAGGACCTTCGTCGTCGTCAGAAGCGGGCATCGCGGCGATGAGCTCCTGGGCCATTTCGAGGTCCGCGGCTTGGACCAGGATCTTGATCTCGGCCAGCCCGTCGACGGTGAACGGGTAGATGACGCCGTCGATGCGGCCACGCGCGACGGAGGCGATGCCGTGGCTTCCGAGGAAGCTCTTGATCACGTCCGCTTCGAACGGGCCGAAGACGCGCGTGAGCTCGACGAGGTCGGCATCGTCGTGCTGCGGCGGTTGGCGGTCGTCATTTTCAGGCATGGGGAAGGGCCTTTCTGGGATGCGAGATAGTCATCGAGGATCCGGCGATGGTCGAAGGCGAGACGGCGCGTCCGGTCATGGGGATCGAAGACGATCGCGGACTTGGCATCGTCGGCCCCGCGCGGCTCACCCCTGGCCCGGGCCAGGAAGACCGTCGAGATGGTGTGGAAGCGGGGGTCCCGCGCAGGGTCGGAGTAGGCGCCGAGCTGGCCGAGGAGCTCGACGTCGAGCGAGGTCTCTTCACGGGCCTCCCGGATCGCCGCCGCCTCGAGGGTCTCGCCGTAATCGACGAAGCCGCCGGGCAGGGCCCAGCCGGGGGGCGGGTTCTTGCGCTCGATGAGGACGACGCCGCGGCGCCTCCGGCCGGCCATGATCTCGATGATGATGTCGACCGTGGGGAACGGATTCCGGTATTTGGCGCGGGGCATCGTTCGGCTTGACCTGCCGGGGCCATTGTAGGGGCGGCCGAAGGGGTTGTCAACGTCCCCATTTTCCGCCTCCAATCTGCCGCGCGTCCTCGAACGGGGACAGTTCCGGGCGGGGAAGCCGATTCTTCAGGCAGGGTCATTGGCACGAAAACTGCTAATATAGTGGATGACAATCCTCCTTGGGTGGGAGAAAGGCCATGAAAAACGGAGCGATTCGAAGTGCGGTTTTCGTCACTGTCCTCCTCGCCGCAGCGGCCGGTCTGTGGGCGGCCGAAAACTACAAGGTCGCCAACGGCCCGAAGGACTTCTACTTCGGACATATCAGCTACATCGAACCGACCCCGGGAGGCACCGATCCCGTCGTGCAACGAGAGGGCGGCGGCCAGCCCGAACCGGGCGTTCTCAATCTGCCCATCGGTCCCGGCGACACGGTCCGGACGTCCGGCGACCGCCGCTGCGAGATCCAATTCGACACCGGGACGATCGTCCGGCTCGATGTCGCGACCGAGGTCCGGATCGAGACGATCCTGGCCCGCAGCCTGAGCAGCGGGGATCAGCTGTCCGTCTTGACCCTCGCCAAGGGTCGTATCTATGTCATGTACAAGGAATACGGCCGCCAGGAGATGTTCCAGGTGCTGACGCCGAACGCGGCCGTCAAGATGAAGCATAATTCCGTGGCCATTCTCACCGCCGCTTCCGATGGCACGACCGAGGCCCAGGTGAGCCAGGGGCGGGCCCAGGTGCTTTTCGGGCCGTCCGAGAAGCAGCTCGACGACCGGGCGGTGCGGAAGGGTGAGCGTCTGATCGTCCTCGCCGACCACCAGTTCCAGCAGGCCGCGGCCATTTCGGGCACCGCCTTCGAGCTTTGGAACCTGGAGGTCAACGCCCATTTCGACGATCTCCACGCCGGCCTGACGACGCTTCCCAAGCCCATTCAAAAGCTGCCCGGGGCCGTGTTCTATTTCGCCCAGACCTACGGCAACCGCTACGGCGAATGGGTCTGGGACGATCTCTATGGCTATGTTTGGCGCCCCTACATCGACAACGGGGCTTATCCCTGGGGCTGGAGCCCCTATTTCTACGGCCAGTGGTCCTATTCCGGGGGCCAGATGTTCTGGGTGCCGCAGGAGCCCTGGGGCTGGATCCCCTATCATCTCGGCATCTGGCAGTGGGACAAGAAGCTCGGCTGGGTTTGGCTGCCCGGCTCGATGTTCGCCCCCGCCTGGGCCGACTGGGACTTTTTCTTCGGTTATGCCAGCTGGCGGCCGTGGTCCCTTTTCGACTGGATGTACGACGACCCCTTTTGGAGCTCGAACTTCGGCTATCTCGGGGGCAACGTCACTTATGTGCCCTATTGGAGCGACGGGCCGTTCCCGGTCATGCGGCCGACCCGGACGGTCGTGACCAAGAACGCCCTGAAACAGCCGTCCGCCGGCTCTTTCCCCATTCCGGCGGAGCTCAAGGCCGTGGTCAGGAAGGTCACCTCCGCGTATGAGCGGGGCGACGTCCGCGTCCGCGAGGGAGCGGCCGCGGTGCCCCGTCAGCTCGTCATCGTCCCCCGAGGCGACCTCGGGGCCAGGGCGATCAACGAAAAAGCCTTGACCCTCGACCAGGTCGCGAAGCGAGGAGCGCTCCCAGCCGATTCGGCGCCGGCGCGAGTCACCGATCCGCGGCGGGAAGCCGCCCGCATCTTTCAAGGCACCGACGGCCCGGCCGCCGCGCCTCGCCGGATCGCGGCGCCCGAGAGCAGGCCCATTCGCAGCGGCAACATGACCGCCGTCCCGACCGGCCTCGCCGATCGTCCGGGGGCCTTGTCCGGACGGACGGCCGCGGCGCCGGCCCGTTTCCGTGATTGGAACCCCGATCTGCGGATCGCCCGCGGCCTCGGCGTTCACATCGAATACTCGAGCGCGCGCAACGAGGTCCGCTGTCCGGAGCTGAGGCTTTCGTCGCGGGACCGGGAGCGGGCCACGGCGACGGCGCCGCGCATGACCTCGCACGGCGTCGGGTACGGCCCGGCCGTGTCCGTCGATGGCACGTACGCCGGGGGCTCGGGCGCATCGGGTCCGTCGGGCGCCTCGTCTTCGGGCTCGATGTCGACCCGGGGAGCGTCCGAAAGGACCTCGTCGTCGGGAGCGAAGGAGTCGAAGGGCGGCGGGGAATCCGGGAAGATCAAAAACTGACGAGCGGCGCCACCGTCATGACCCGCAGGATCTCCGGCAGCTGCAGCGCGATGCCGAGCCGGGCCACCTCTTTTTTGTAGTCCTCCAGGAATTCCTTGCGGAGGGGGTCGGCCGGCTGGAACTTGTGGCCGAGCGGATCGACCGGACTGCCGTGATAATAGATGCGGTAGTCGAGATGGGGGCCGGTCGAGCCGCCCGTCGATCCCACGTAGCCGACGATGTCGCCGCCCCTGAGGACGGCCCCCTTGCGCACGCCCGGGCCGAAGCGGCTCAAGTGGAGGTAGGCCGTGGCGTACGAGTTCTTGTGGCTCATCTTGACGGCGTTGCCGGCTTCCCCGTCGATGCCGGCGAAGGTCACGACGCCGTCCGCCGTCGCCTGGACCTCCGTCCCGATCGGCGCCGCGTAGTCGACGCCGTAGTGCGGCCGGTAGATCTTGTAGATCGGGTGGAACCGGCTGGCCGAGAACCGCGAGGTGATCCGGAACGCCCGGAACTTGATCGGCGAGCGGAGGAAATCCTTCCGCCGCGAGCCGCCGTTCTCGTCGAAATAATCCGAGACCTTCGTGTCGGGATAGGTGAAGCGGAAGGCCCGATAGACATGGCCTCCGTTGATGAACTCCGCCGCCAGGATGTCGCGGTAGCCGGCGAACCGGCCGGCGAGATATCTTTTTTCGACGAAGACGCGGAACGAATACCCCTTGCGCAGGTCCGTGTTGAAGTCGATGTCCCAGCCGAAACAGCGCTCGACGATGTCGATGGCCAGGCTGTCGTCTTCGCCGGCCTTGTTCAGGGCGGCAATGAGGCTCTCCTCGATGACGCCGGTGACCAGGGCCGGTTTGAACTCGATGGGGACGTATTTCATCTCCGCCTTGACCCCGTCCCCCTCGTTCCGGACGACGAGGTACCGGGTCTCGTCGACGTCGTATTCCAGCCGCTTCCATGGTCCGTCGGGGAGCGAGGCCAGGCGCAGCTCCTGCCCGGCCCGGATCTTGCCCAGGTCGTAGGCGGGCTTGACGGCTTCCCGGAGATCGTGGATCTCGCGGTCGGTGAAACCGCGCCGCTTGAGGAGCTCGGCGATGTTCGATCGCAAGGGAATGACGATCTTTTCCTCGATGAGGGCCGGAGCGGCGGGCGGCGTCGCGAGGACCGCGGCGGCGGGTTCGGGCCGGAACGGCTCGGGCGCCCGGGGCGGGAAGATGACCCGGCCGAGGAGGACGAGCGCGGCGACGGCCGCGGCGGCGGCGAGAAGCCCCCCGGCGACGCGGACCTTGTTGAGCCGTCGGGGCGGCTTGGGCGAGCCGGCCTGCGGTCCGACGCTCATCCTGACGCGGCCTACCCTCTCGCCGCCGTCATGACGGGATGACCTTGGGCTCGGGCTTCTTCTTCGGGTGCTTCTTGAACGCCCGGGCCAGGGCCAGGGTGGGCCCGGACAGGACGTTCAACCCGAAAAAAAGAAGGAGGACATAGCGGGCGTAGAACAGTACGCCGAAGAGCGACACCGCCACGATGAGCGCCGTGCGGATGTTGATCCGGCGGCCCATGAAGGCCTTGACGAAGTTCCGGTAGGGGAACGTGCTGACCATGAACAGGGAGATGACCAGGGTCAGGACGGCGACGAGGAACCCCGACTCCCGCGCCGCCAGCGGAACGGGATGGAAATTGACGACGGCGGCCATGAACATGGCCGCGGAGGGCACGGTCAGGCCCTGGTAATGCTTCCGGTCCGACGGCACGTGGCTGCGGACATTGTAGCGGGCCAGGCGGAGGACGCCCGCGGTCAGGAAGACGAAGCTGAAGAAGACCGCCGGCGGCCCGGCCATCTCCATGCCCCAATAATAGATGAGGATGGACGTGGCCAGCCCGAACGATACGGCGTCGGCCAGGGAGTCAAGCTCGATCCCGAAGTCGGACGGGGTGTGCGTGGCCCGGGCGACCAGGCCGTCGAGGCCGTCCATCAAGGCCGCGATAATGATCAGGGCCGCGGCGCCCCGGTAGCGGCCGTGGAAGGTCAGGAGGACGCTCATGAACCCGAAGAAGAGGTTCGTCAGCGAGAACAGGCTGGGCAGGACGTTGAGTCCGTAAGGCGCCTTTTTCGGTTTCATGGTTGGACCTCGCCGATGACGGTCTGGCCGGCCTTCACCTTGTCGTGAAGCCCGGCCTTGATCGCGACCCGCGCGGGCAGCGTCAGCTCGACCCGCGAGCCGAAGAACATCAGCCCGACCCTCTGGCCGCGGCTGACGGCCTGTCCGGGCTGGACGAAGCTTTTGATGCGGCGGGCGGCCACGCCGACGATCAGCTTCATGACGGCGCCGACGGGGCCGCCCTTGAGGACGAGGGTCGTCGATTCATTGTGCTCGCCGGCCTCGGGCTTGTAGGCGGGCCGGAACTGACCCGGGTGACAGTCGACCGAGGCGACCGTGGACGCGAACGGCGCGCGGACGATATGGACGTCGTAAAGGGACAGGAAGATCGTGACCTTGGTCGCCGGGCCGTCGAGGCCGGGCGGCGCGTCGACCCGTTCGACGCCGAGGACTTCGCCGTCGGCGGGGGAGACAACGAGATGTTCGCCCGCAGGAGGAACGCGGTCCGGGTCGCGGAAGAAGAACGTGAACGCGCAGGCGAGGAGGAACGCGAGCACGGCCGGGACGCCAAGGCCGAGAATGGCGAACAGTACGGCCAGCCCGGCCGCCGGGAGGATGAAGCGAAGACCTTCTCGGGCGACCTTCATCACGTCCTTTAGCGATCGGCCCAGATGTACGCGGCCAGGAAGGCCACTTTGGCCGCGTCGGCCATGATGTCGGGATTGATGCGATAGATCGTGTCCCCGCTCTGATGATAGGCGAGGTGGGGCCCGTTCGAGCCGAGGCTCGCGGCGGGGATGCCCTTGAGGAAGAACGGGGCGAAGTCCGAGCCGCGAACGCCGACGCCCCGGATGACGCCGAGGCCGCGGAGGACCTTGACCGACTGGTCGGCCTTCTCGAGCGTCTCCTTGAACTCGGCGGGTTCGGCGGGCACGCCGCCCCAGAGACCGTCGCCTTCCCCGGTCATGTCGAAGTTGAACATGCCCACGACCTTGTCGAACGGGCCGGGGACATGATCGGCGAACCAGGTCGAGCCTTGGAGGCCCAGCTCCTCCCCGCCGAACAGAACGATCATGACCGACCGTTTGGGCTTGTGGGCCAGCGCGGCCATGGCCTTGCCGGTTTCCATGACCGTGGCGCTGCCGCTGGCGTTGTCATCGGCGCCGGGAAAGAGCAGCCCCATGTGGGCGCCGCAGTGGTCGAAGTGTCCGCCGACAATGACGCACTCGCGCCGGAGCTTCGGATCGGATCCTTCGACATACCCGGCGACGTTGTAACCGACGGCCTGGGAGAAATGCCGTGACGCAACGGCCAGATGGATCTTGGCCCGGAGCGCGAACGAAACGGGACGCTTCCACGTCGTCAGCGATCTCTTGAGATCGGCCGAGGTCGCATCGACCTCCTTGAGGATGGCGTCCATGACCTTCGGCCCGATCATGGCCGGAGTGAAGCCTTCGAGGAAATCGCCGTTCGGATTGGAGGCGATCTCGTCGTAGATATAGACGATGCCGAGGGCGCCTTTGTCGCGGGCCGTGGCCATCCGCGTCCGGTGCTCGTCGTGGTTCTGGTATCGCCGGTCGCTCTCGTCGGGGGTACCGCGGAAACACAGGACGAACTTGCCCTTGACGTCGAGGCCGGCGTAGTCGTCATAGCCGATCTCGGGGGCCGAGATGCCCCAGCCGGCGAAGACGGCCTCGGCCGTCCGGTCGCCGCTGTCGGAATAGAGGAGGGGCAGGAAGTCTTTCTCCGGGACGAGTTTCATCTCTTTATAGACCGGCGCTTTGGCCGGATCGGGCGGGCCGTCCGGCAGGAGGATCGTCATCTCCGCCTTGTCGATCACGGTGTAGGGCGAGGCGTAGGGCTGGAGATAGCCGTCCTTTCCGGAGATGGGCTTGAGGCCCCAGGCGGCGAGCTTCTTCGCGGCCCATTGGGCGGCCGCGGTATAGCCGGGGTGACCGGTCAGGCGCCCGGCGTATTCGGGCCGGGCCAGGGTCTTGACGATATCGTAAGCCTCCGCCGGGCTGATCGAGGCCAGCCCGTCCTTGATGTTCTTGTCGGGAGCCTGGGCGGTCGAGGCGGCGGATAGCAGGAGGATGAGGGCGAAAATTCCAAGGGGACGGGTTTTCAGCATGGGCCCAGTGATCTCCTTTCGGGGTAACTCCCCAACTGCGCAGATGATAGACTCATCGGCCCGAAAAGTAAATGC
>Ga0326726_10006004_pt1 | contig 10956 bp, 9 predicted proteins | sample MHFenrmetagenome_2_FD_207603 | JGI IMG/M metagenome (GOLD analysis project Ga0326726, IMG submission 207603) | Lab enriched peat soil microbial communities from Michigan Hollow, Ithaca, NY, United States - MHF15MN | ecosystem: Environmental > Terrestrial > Soil > Wetlands > Peat | place: USA...
GGCACGATCCTGTCGCTGGGGAGTTATCTCTATCGCACTTCGCGGCCGGCGATGCGCACGATGGGCTTCGATACGATGGCGCCCGACCGGACGTTCGTCGTCGTCGACGAGGCGCCGCGCGCACTTGCCGAATGCCCGCAGCTGAAGCTGTTGCGCATGGAAGGATCGATCTACTTCGGCGCCACGCAGCACGTCGGCGACCGCCTGCACGCCCTCAGGCAGGGCGCCGCGCCGCCGAAGCACCTGCTGGTGATGGCGCGGAGCATGAATTTTCTCGACATCGCGGGGGCGGAACTCTGGCATCGCGAACTCGAACGCCGGCGCGCAGAGGGCGGCGATATCTACTTCCACCGCCCGCGGCCGCAGGTGCTCGAGATGTGGGAGCGCACTCGTTTCATCGCGCTGCTGGGCCGCGACCACATCTTCCCCGACAAACGCACCGCGATCCACGCCATTTTCGAGCGGCTCGATCGCAGCATCTGTTCGACCTGCCACGCACGCGTGTTCTGGGAATGCCAGAGCCTGCCGCCGCCGCTGTCACGGACGCGGTCTTAGTTCAACGCCCGCCCGACACATCGATGAACGTACCGGTGCAGTACGAGGCCTCCTCCGACAGCAGGTAGAGAATCGCGCGCGCCACTTCCTCCGGATAACCGCCGCGCAGCATCGGCACCGCACCCTTGATCCGCTCCACGCGGTCTGGCTCGCCGCCGCTCGCGTGGATGTCGGTGTAGATGAGGCCGGGCCGCACGCCGTTGACGCGGATGCCCTCGGCGGCCACTTCCTTCGCGAGCCCGACTGTGAACGCGTCGACCGCGCCCTTCGAGGCTGCGTAGTCGACGTATTCGTTCGGCGCACCGAGGCGCGCCGCCATCGACGACAGGTTGACGATGGCGCCGCCGCTTCCCCCGTGTTTTGTCGACATGCGCCGCACCGCCTCGCGTGCGCAGAGGAAACTGCCGATGACGTTGGTGGTCAGCACGCGTTGCCAGCGGTCCACGGTCATCGCCTCGACCTTCATGTGATGCTCGAGGATGCCTGCATTGTTCACGAGCGCAGTGATGCGGCCGAGCGACGCATCCAGCTGCTCGAACACGCGCAGCACGTCGGCCTCCACGCCGACGTCGGTGGCGACGGCAAGCGCGCGGCCGCCCTTGCGCTCGATTTCGGCGACGACCTTCTCGGCCGCCTCGCGATTGCCCTTGTAGGTGAGGCAGACGGCGTAGCCGCGTTGCGCGGCGAGGAGGGCGGTCGCAGCGCCGATGCCGCGGCTGCCGCCGGTGACGAGGAGAACCGGATTCACGGGTCAAAGCTCCTTTCGGTCTGATCTCTGATGCGGCCCCCTTCGCCGACCCGCCGACGCGGACAGGGGAGGGTTGGAAGGGAAACACCGCGCCGCGTGTTCGCCATTGTCACCTCGCTCGCTTGCGAGGCGGAGGCCGGGTTGCGCGAAACGTGAGCTCCGCGCCCGGTAGTCGGAGGCGCCTGCCGGCACGTCCGTGGACGACGTACAGGAGCCCGACAGCTCCGATAATTCTCTCGCTGCCAACCAAGAAAAGGGGACCACTCGTGAAAACATCAACGCGTATCACGCTCGTCATTGCCGCCGCCGCGCTCGCCGCGTGCTCGTCCACCGCCCCGTCGAATCCCACGGCGATGGGCTTCTTCTTGACCAACTCCGGCTCAGGCAAGGGCGCCGACCTCGGCGGTCTCGCTGGTGCCGATCAGATCTGCCAGGCGCGGGCAAGCGCTGCGGGCGCAGGCGATCGCACGTGGCGTGCGTATCTGAGCGCCGCGGCTTCCGGCGGCCAGCCTGCCGTGAACGCGCGCGACCGCATCGGCAACGGCCCCTGGTACAACGCCAGGGCAACGCTGATCGCCAACAATGTCGATGAATTGCACGGCGCGAACGGCATCACAAAGGCGAGCGCGCTCACCGAGAAGGGCGAGGTCGTCAATGGCCGGGGCGATACGCCGAACATGCACGACATCCTCACGGGTTCGACGCCCGATGGGCGGCTCGCGACCGGCGACAAGGACATGACCTGCAACAACTGGACGTCGAGCGGCGAAGGCTCCGCCATCGTCGGCCACAGCGACCGCATTGGCTTGCGCGATGACGAGCCGTCGCGCTCGTGGAATGCGTCGCATCCGACGCGCGGCTGCGGCCAGCAAGCATTGGTCTCCACCGGCGGCAACGGATACTTCTACTGCTTCGCCGCGAAGTGACGTGCCGAGCCGGCGCCGGCGCTACTGTTTTGCGCCGGTGCCGAGCGCGCGGTCCAGGAACGCAACGATCACCTGGGCCAGTTCGTCCTGTTTGCCTTCGAAGAAGTGCTGGGCGTCGGGGATCACGACCTGTTGCGAGCCTGGGAGTTTCTGGAGCTGTGCGCGCCGTTCGTCCGCGCCAACGCGGGTGACATCCCAGTCCTGTGCGCCGAACACGTCGAGCACCGGCATCTTGAGGCGGAACAGGTCCTCCAGGCCGTTGATGATGCTGATGAACACCCACGCGTCGACCGTCTTGTCCGGCGCGCGGATCAGGTAGTGATTGGCCATCGTCGCGCCGAGGCTGTGCGACACGATCGCAATCCTGCGGTAGCCCCTGGCGCGCAGCCAGTCGATCGCCAGGGCGAGGCGTTCGTCGGCGTCCGGGAAGAGCGGAACATAGTCGCCGAGTTTCGCCGTGCTTGGCAGAACCGGCATCTGGATGGAGAGCGTGGAGTAACCGGCATCGGCGATTGCCGTGCGCAGCGCGCCATAGAGATCGTAGTCGGGTGACCAGCCACGGCCGTGCGCGACGACCACTGCACCGCGCGCGTTGGTGGCCTGCGTGAAGAGAGCGAGAAAACGATGGCCGTTCTTCTGCTGCAGCCGCACCGCATCGCCCACCATCAGCATCTGCATCGTCTGCGTGTCCCAGCGCGCCTCGCGCTCGTAGTCCTGCGCGTGCGCCGCGGCGGGGACGGAGAGGGCGGCGAGCAAGAAGACGGGGGCGAGGAGGCGGCGCATGAAACGGAGAAACAAAAGAGAAACCCGCCGAAGCGGGTTTCCATGGTCGGCGCGCAACAGCGTCAGGCCAGTTTGAGCGGCAACCGGCGCAAACGTCTTCCGGTGATAGCGAACAGCGCGTTGGACACGCTGGGTGCCACCAGCGCCGTGACCGGCTCGCCGATCCCGCCGGGCGCTTCGCCGTTGGCGACGATCGTGATGTCGATCTTCGGGGCTTCGTTCATCCGCACGACCCGATAGGTGTTGAAGTTGGTCTGCTGCACGCGGCCATCCTTCACCTGCAGTTCGTCGTAGAGCGAACTCGACATGCCGAAGATCACGCTGCTCTCGATCTGCTGCTCGACGATGTTGGGATTGATCATCGAGCCGATGTCGATCGCCACCACCATGCGGTGCACGCGGATGTCGTTGCCGCTCACCGAGACCTCGGCCACCTGCGCGAGGTATGTGCCATAGCCTTCCATGATCGCCACGCCGAGCTTGTGGCCGGCCGGCAGCGGCTTGCCCCAGCCCGATTTTTCCGCGACGATGTTGAGCACGTTGAGATAACGCGGCTCCTTGCCGAGCATCGAGCGGCGGTACTCGATTGGGTCCTTGCCCGCGGCGTACGCGAGTTCGTCGATGAACGACTCGTTGGCGAACGTGTTGAGCGCATGCGAGACCGAGCGCCAGTAACCGGTTGGTACGCCGGTGTCGTGGATGTTCACCGTGCCGAGCTGGTTCGGGATGTCGTACGGCGTGGCCGCGGCCTCGAGCATGAACGGATCGATTCCGTCCTTGACGAACGCCGAGAAGAGCCGCTTGGTCACCGACGGCCCGGCATGCGCGAACTTGATCGCCACCGGCTTGCCCGACGCGTCGACCCCGGCCGTGAGCTTGTGGAAGCTGGTGGGCCGATAGACGTCATGCGTCATGTCGTCCTCGCGTGACCAGATGAGCTTGACCGGGACCCCCGCCGCCTTGGAAATCTCCACCGCCTGCATGATGAAGTCCACTTCGATGCGCCGGCCGAAGCCGCCGCCGAGGAACGTGGTCTTCACCGTGACCTGCTCGGGCTTCAACTGGAGCATTCCGGCGACCACGCCCTGGGCGAGCTGCTGGAACTGTGTCGGCCCGTAGAGCAGGCACGAATCGGCGCGCACGTCCGCCGTGAAGTTCATCGGCTCCATCGTGGCGTGCGGCGTGAACGGGATCTCGTAGGTCGATTCGTACTTCTTGACCGCGCCCTTCATCGCCGCGTCGACGTCGCCGACCTTTTTGAACGTCGCGCCCGGCTGGTCGATCGCGGTCCGGAGTTCGGCCGCGATGCTTTCCGACGACATCTTCGCGAGCGCACCTTCGTCCCACTTGATATCGATGGTCGACAGCGCCTGCCTGGCCTGCCAGTACGTATCGGCGACGACGGCGACGCCGCTGCTGATCTGCACGACGCTCTTCACGCCGGGCATCGTCTTCGCCTTGGTGGCGTCAAAGGAGGCGACCTTGCCGCCGAACACCGGGCTTTGCGCCAGCGCCGCAATCTTCACGCCGGGCAACGTCGCATCGATGCCGAACTCAGCCGTGCCGTTGACCTTGGCCGGCGTGTCGAAGCGGTTCATCGCCTTGCCGACGTAGCGGAAGTCCTTCGGCGCTTTGAGCTTCGGCTCCTTGGGCGGCGTCAGCTTCGAGGCGGCTTCCGCCAGCTCACCGTAGCTCGCCTTCTGTCCGCCGGGGCCGAACACCCACGCGTCCTTGGTCGTGCATTGCGTTTCGGGCACGCTCCACTTCTGCGCGGCGGCCGCGACCAGAACGTAGCGTGCCTGCGCGCCGGCGACGCGCAAGCGATCGTAGGCATCGCGCACCGAGGTCGAACCGCCCGTAAGCTGGCCGCCGATCATGATGTTGATGTAGGGCTCGCCGGCCGGTGCCATCTCGATGCGGACCTTGGTGAGGTCGACGTCGAGTTCCTCGGCAACGAGGGTCGGCATCGCGGTGTACACACCCTGGCCCATCTCGGAGCGCGCGCACAGGATGGTGACGCTGTTGTTGCTGGCCACGCGCACCCACGAGTTCGGCATCGCGCTGGAAACGTTCTGCGATTGCGAGTCCGTGGTGGCGCAGCCCGGCATCACGAAACCGATCATCAACGCACCGCCGGCGGCGGCACCGCTTTGCAGGAATTCACGCCGGGAGAGATTGGTCGTCATGATCAGGCTCCCTTTGTGCCGGCGGCCTGGTGAATCGCCGCGCGGATGCGCGGATACGTTCCGCAGCGACAGATGTTGCCGCTCATCGCCTGGTCGATATCCGCATCGGTGGGCTTCGGCGTCTTGTTGAGCAGCGCCACGGCGGACATGATCTGGCCCGACTGGCAGTACCCGCACTGCGGCACGTCGATCTTCTTCCACGCTTCCTGCACGCGCTTGCCGGTGTCGGTGGCACCGATCGCCTCGATCGTCGTCACCTGCTTGCCGGCGGCGGCCGAAACCGGCGTGCTGCACGAGCGGATCGGAACGCCATCCAGATGCACGGTGCACGCACCGCAGAGCGCTGCGCCGCAGCCGAACTTGGTGCCGGTCATGCTGAGATTGTCGCGAATGACCCAGAGCAACGGCGTCGACGGATCGACGTCGACATCGCGCGCTTTGCCATTGATGTTCAGGGCAATCATCGGTGCCTCCTCGTTATTGAAATTCGCCGACGGACAGTGCGCTGGAACGCTCGCTCCCGGCGCCGCGGGCGATTGTTCTCCAGTTTCTGCGTTCGTGCACGCGCAGGTTGCCCAATCTTGCGGCAACCCTTCCAGGCGAAGGGGAAGCAGACCGCGTGCGGGCAATCCATCTTAGGCGATGCGGTACCGATCGTTCATCACACCCTTGCTGCTGCCGCACCGCCGCGCGGCGCGGCGGACAACGCGCGCTCGAGCAGGCGCGGCGCACCAAAACGCGCGGTCCACTGCGAGAGGGTGTCGTTCGGGCCAGTCCAGCGCAGGTCGTCCGGGTCGCCGAACAACGGCGCATCGATGCGCAAGGTCGCGAGACGCTTGAAGAGAAGCGCGAGATCGCGGTTCTCACCCAGGACATGCGGCGGGAACTGCTCGATCGGTCCGTAGCGGTTGAGCAGGCGCGCCGCGCCCTTGGCGCCGATTCCCGTGATGCCCGGATAACCGTCCGCCGCGTCGCCAACCAGCGCCAGGTAATCAGGAATCAGCGTGGGCTCGACACCGAACTTCTCGCGTACGCCTTGCGCGTCGCGAATCTTGTTGCTGCGCCGGTCGACCTGCACCACGCGCTCGCCGCGCACGCATTGCGCGAGATCCTTGTCCGGTGTCCAGATGCAGACCTTCTGCACGCGGGTGTCCTGCGCGGCAAGAAACGCGGCCGACGCGAGCGCGTCGTCGGCCTCGAGTTCGGTCATCGGCCAGATCGCAAGACCGAGTGCGGCGATCGCGTCCTCCAGCGGATGGAACTGTGCCCAGAGCGCCGGCTCGATGCCAGCGCCGGTCTTGTACCCGGGCCAGAGATCGTTGCGGAACGATTCGATGACGTGATCGGTTGCGACGCCGAGATGGGTCGCGCCCTGTTCGAGCATCTGCAGCAGCGTCTGCAGCACGCCGATCACGGCACCGAACGGACGGTCCTCTCCGCCGCTGGAACGGCGGGCGCCGTAGAAGTGGCGGAACAGTTCGTAGGTTCCGTCGACCAGATGCACGACCATGCGCGATTATGCGGCGCGCCAAGGTGCGTTCCCCGCGCCCATTGATCTGGGGCAGGGCGCGCTTTGGCAGATGCTGGACAATCGCGCGCGGTAAGCGCGTCGCGCTTGCCCTGCGGAAGACACTGCGCCCTCGACCGACCCAATGCTCGCGTTCCTGCCTCCTTTCCTGCGCGGTGTCGTTGCGCTGTTCGCGCTGATCGCGAACACGCTCTTCTGGTGCACGCCGCTGCTCCTGCTCGCCGTCGTGAAGCTTCTTCTGCCGGCGCCCGCGGTGCGGGTACGCATCGACCGCACGCTCAACGCGATCGCCTCGGCGTGGATCGCCTGCAACAGCGGCTGGATGGGCCTCACGCAGCGCACCCAGTGGGAGGTGACCGGCGCGGAGGAACTGCGCTACGACGATTGGTACCTCGTCAACTGCAATCACCAGTCGTGGGTCGACATCCTGGTCTTGCAGCATGTGCTGAACCGGCGCATTCCACTGCTCAAGTTCTTCCTCAAGCAGCAGCTCATCTACGTACCGGTGATCGGCCTCGCCTGGTGGGCGCTCGACTTCCCGTTCATGCGGCGTCATTCCACCGCTGCGCTGAAGGCGCATCCGGAACTACGCGACCAGGACCGCGAGACGACGCGGCGCGCCTGCGCGAAGTTCGCGCTCGTTCCGACCAGCGTCATCAGCTTCGCTGAAGGCACGCGCTTCACGCCGGCCAAACATCGCAGGCAGGCATCGCCGTATCGCTATCTGCTCAAACCCCGGGCCGGTGCACTTGCCCTGGCGCTGAACGCGATGGGGGCCAGGTTCCACTCGCTGCTCGACGTGACGATCGTGTATCCGCACGGTGCGCCGACGTTCTGGCAGTTCCTGTGCGGGCGCACACGGCGCGTGGTGATGCACATCCAGACGCGGCCGATCCCGCCGGAGTTCAACACGGGCGACTACGCCGGGGACGCCGCGTTCCGCGGCGCGTTTCACCGCTGGCTTGCCGAGCAGTGGGCCGAGAAGGACCAGCGTATTACCGCGCTGCTGGAGAGTGCCCCGCGCACCGCGCAGGGCTGAGAGACACGGCCGACGCGCTCAGCGCGTCTCGACGAAGTACTTGCGGCGGCGCTCCTCGGACACGAAGTCTTCCATGTCCGGATCGAGCGCGTCGCGCGCACACACGATGCCGAGCAGCTTGCCGTGCTCGACCACCGGAAGGTGTCGGAAGCCGTTCTCCCACATCAGGAGCAGCGCGTGGCCGAACGACTTCTCCGGCCCGATCGTCTTCGGATCGGGTGTCATCACGTCGGCAAGATGGACCTCGCCAGGTTCGAGGCCGCGGGCGAGCACCCGGCACAAGGCATCGCGCTCGGTGAAGATGCCGACCAGGCGCTCATCCTTCACGATCAGCACGGCCCCGACCTGTTTGGTCGCCATCGTCTTGGCGGCGCGGCTGACGGTCGTTTGCGGCGCAGCGGTCAGAAGCTTGCGTCGTTCCAGAATGCTTCTTACCGGCTGGCTGAACATACACATCCTCCCTTGATACTGCGAGGCAACTTATCGAATTGCGCCGCCGCTCGCATTGATCGCGATCAACAGACCCCGTGCGCGCCGCGCGACGGGCACGCCGCGACCTTCAATTGCGTGCCTTCTTGCCCGGCATGATGGTTTGGATCTCGGTGGCCGAGTCGCCGATGATGACCGTGTTGCCTTCGCTCCACGGCGCGTCCTTGTAGTCGAAGGCGCGCGCGATGCGCGGCTTCACCACCTCGAAGAACGGCGAGATATCGAAGTCGCGCGGCACGTAGAGGCTGTGGTGGCGGATGCGCCAGAGTTCGCGCACCTGGTCGGCTCGCCCGGGATTGCCATCGTGCTTGCGCGAGATGATCGGCAGGATGGGATAACGCACGGCGCCGAACGCCTGGGCGATCAACGTCGAGCAGATCGCGCGGCTCGGGTCGCCGCTGCCGAACGCGATCAGCCGGCGGCGCAGCCGCGCCGGCACCGGCACCGGAAAGAGATAACGGGCAAGGTCGAGCACGTTCTTGAGGTCGTACTGGTGACCCAGGCGCTGGAGCACGTACTGCACGAGACGCTCGCGATCCCACGGCGTGAGGTTCACGGGCCGGCAGATGCGCGTGCGGAAGTTGGTGTAGAAGGAAAGCGGCACGGCACGCACCCCTTCGAGCACGTCAGCCTCGACCAGCGAGGGCACCTCACCGTTGACGTGCGGAAGATCCGGGCGCAGCCCGACATAGAGCGCTGCGTGCGACCACATGGACTGGGTCAGGTACTTGATCGCGGCACTCATGCGCGTGTTGCCTTCGACGAGCAACACGTCGCCGGGTTCGAGCGTATCCGCGACCATGCGCGCATCCGCGCTGCCCCCGCTCGGCTTGCTGATCGGTTTGGAAAGATAGGCCGCGATGGCCCGGCCGATCCAATCGAACACGATGCTTGACTGACTGCCGCAACAGGATGGTCAAATAGTATCCCGCTGGGCCCCCGTGCGGGATGGCTCGGCCGGCCCCCTGTCCCGCAGCGGCCACGGTTACACGACAAGCGGGAAGAACCTACATGAAAATGGCCGAGCTGCGACGAGGTGGGTGCCATGCCGCCGCGGGGCAACCGACGTGCCCGCGCCGGATCCCGCAGTGCACTAGCGGGCGGCGGCAGCGAACACGACGTCGAGCTTCGCCCTGGGTCTGCGCAAGGGGCGCGCGCTGCGCCTGGGGCCTCAGCGGCGAAGGCGCTTCGCCGCGCGATCGCGCGCTACGAGTAACCGGCCGCGTACCCGTCACGCCGGGCGTCGCTTGCCGCGACGTAGCCATCGTTGGCCGGGTCGCCCAGCCGCCAGATGAACTGGCCACTGCCGAAATCCATGTAGCTGTCCTCCTCGTGCGCCAACTCGTGGCCGCGGCGGAGCAGGCCTTCGCGTGTCTCCCGCGCCATCGTCGGCTCGAGATCGACCCTCAGCCCCGCTTCCCACTTCCAGCGCGGCGCGTCGCACGCCGCCTGCGGTTGCTGGCCGGCGATGAGCATCCGCACGAGCGTCTGCACGTGGCCCTGCGGCTGGATGTTCCCGCCCATCACGCCGAACGCCATACGCGGCGCGCCGGCCTGCATCAGGAAACCGGGGATGATCGTGTGAAACGGCCGATGGTGCGGCTTGACGCAATTGACGTGCGCCGGGTCGAGCATGAAGCCGTAGCCGCGGTTTTGCAGCGATACGCCGTAGCCCGGCACGACCACGCCGGAGCCGAAGCCGGCGTAGTTCGACTGGATGAACGACACCATCATGCCGCTCCGGTCCGCCGCCGAGAGGTAGATCGTGCCGCCGCGCGGCAACTTGCCCGGTGCAAAGGGCTGTGCGCGCTTGGCGTCGATCAACTTCGCGCGGTCCTTCAGATAACCGTCGTCGAGCATTTGCGCCGGCGTGACGCGCATCGTGCGCGCATCGGCCACGTACTCGTACGCATCGGCGAAGCCGAGTTTCATCGCCTCGATGAGCAGGTGCTGGGTCGCCGGCGCGTCAACGCCGTCGCGCGCGATCCGGTCGACGAGATCGGTGTGGTTGAGGATGCCCAGGCACGACAACGCGGCGATGCCCTGGCCGTTCGGCGGAATCTCGTGCACGACGAAACCGTCGTCGCGTGCGCTGCGCACTTCCTTGCTGATCGTGCCGACCCAGGCGTTGGTCTCGATGAAGTCCCAGAACCTGGCGAAGTCCGCCTCGGTGTGCGCGCCGCCGGTTTCGCGCGCAAACCGGCAGATCGCGGCCGCGATCTCGCCGCGATAGAACGCTTCGCCCTTCGTCTCGGCGATGAGTTTCAACGTGCGCGCGGCACCCGCGAGCGTGAAGTGTTCGCCGATCTCGGGCGCGCGGCCCTTGGGCAGGAAATGCCGGGCGAAGCCCGGATAGTCCTTGAGCAGCGGCTCGGCGAGTTTCCACTTGCCCTGCGTGATCGGGCTTACGGCGAAGCCGCGCTCGGCGTATTCGATCGCCGGCGCAAGCACGTCGGCAAACGGCAGCTTGCCGAACTTCCGGTGCAGCATCACCCAGCCCGCGATCGCGCCGGGGATCGTCACCGTGTCCCAGCCACGCAGCGGGCGCGTGTTGGCCATGTCGTCGCCATACTTGCGGCGGAAATAGTCGAGTGACCATGCGGCGGGCGAGATGCCGCTCGCATTCATGCCGTGCAATTGCTTGTCGGCCGGGTTCCAGACGATTGCGAAGTTGTCCGCGCCAAGACCGTTCGAACAGGGTT
>Ga0326726_10006005_pt1 | contig 10954 bp, 12 predicted proteins | sample MHFenrmetagenome_2_FD_207603 | JGI IMG/M metagenome (GOLD analysis project Ga0326726, IMG submission 207603) | Lab enriched peat soil microbial communities from Michigan Hollow, Ithaca, NY, United States - MHF15MN | ecosystem: Environmental > Terrestrial > Soil > Wetlands > Peat | place: USA...
CGCCGAGGTATGAAACGCTCGTCCTGGCCGCCGAGGCGAGGAGGAGGGCAAGGGAATTCGAGGCGGCCGTCGGGCTCCTCGAGCGGACCATCGCCCACTACGGTACCAACGTTATGCTCCTCAACGATATCGGAGGATGCTACGACGGGCTGGACAAGCCCCAGGAGGCCTTGGCGGCTTACGAGAAATCGCTCCGGCTCAGCCCGGACCAGCCGGAGATCCGGAAGAGAGTAGAGGCGCTGAAGAAGAAGGCCCCTCGTTAAGCCTCTTGGCCCCGATCTCGAGTGCGAAGAACGCCGTCGTCGTCGGCCTCAAGCTTCACGAGGCCGAAGGAGGGATCCGGAACCGGTCCTCGCCGAGGTCCGCAGCACGCCCTGGGCATGGTCGGCATCCCGACGACGCAAGTCCGCTCCTCGGGCCGGGCCACTCAGGGCGTCCGCATCATCAACCTCGACGATAAGGACCGCGTCTGCTTGATCGCCAAGGTGCGGGAGAGCTGAAGACGGTCCGCTCCCTTCGACGCCCTTCAATAATTTAGGCGGAACGTGACAATCTTGGGAAAGTCCTTTTGCTCGATGGCGTAGAAGAGGCCGTTCGCATCCATACGGCGGATGTTTAAGCCGGGATCCGGCCCGAACACGGTATAACTCAGTAAGCGGCCTTCAGGGTCGTAAAGTTCGATGGCGAGGTCCCAGAGGTTCCGATCCTTGCGTTCCGCGGCGTCAACGGGGGCGGTGCCCTTCCGAATGGAAAGAAAATTCACGATGTCCCCCGCAGGCATACGGTAGAGCCCCCTCGAGGTCAGCAATGCCTGGCCGAGATAAGCCACATCTCCCCCGAACGAAGCGAAATCATGTTGCCGCTGGAGGCCGAGGGCCCTTTGCACGTCGTGGAAAACTTCGACCTCGTAGGGCTTTTTGCTGTTCGAGTCCCTTTCAATGATGCGTGTGAGTCTTTTGTCCTTGTAGAGCAGGACGCGATTATCAAAGAATGGTTTTACATAAAGGATGTCCCCTAGACCCTGGAAGTCGCAATATCCAGGACTCGAATTCAGCCACGCCGCTTCAAAGTCCTTGTTGTCGATGGGCTCATAGTCGATGAACGAGCCTGTGAGCGACCAATCCTCCCTGAACTCATGGAAGAGTTTGAGTCCGTCGCCGATCTTCCCGAAAAGGACGTACCCGCGATCGGAACAAAAGATCCGGGCTGGCGAGATCCATTCCTTCTCTGACAGTCTCCTCGTGGTCGTCCTGAATTCCCCGTTTTTGGAAAAGAGCGAAACGCGCCCGAGCATATCGTCGAAAACAATGACCTCGTCGCGGCTGCCGATCGAGAGCACACGGATGCTTTGGAACTCGCCGGGACCTTGGCCCTTTCGGCCGAACGATAGGAGGTATCTTCCATCCTTGTCGAACTTCCGGATCTCGGCGAGCCGGCGGTCGGCAACATAGATCTCGCCCTTGGCGTTCACGGCGATGTCGGATATCCCGGCAAAAGTCAGTTCTGCGGGGCCGTCGAGGGCTCCGATCTGGCGTTCTATGACAAGAGAAGGGCCGGTACGCCCCTGCATATCCCAAATCCCCCGGGCGGGATTTCGGACGACCGTCACCCCGTTCTCGACCTGTATGGTCCCTTGCCATCCCGCGCTTTTTCTTCCACATGACGCGCCGCCGAGAACCAGGGCCAGCGCGGCGATGGACAAAAGGGCACGTCCGCGGAGGGGCCTTGAACCGGAGGCTTCCTTAGGCCGCAAGGGACAGACCATCCACTCCGCCGTGATCATGCGACTTCCCCTGCCTCGAGAGTCCTAGCGCTTCAGCGACTGCCCTCATGATAATCTCGGCCGGAACGGATAACAAGAGGCAACGTGCGGGAGAGCTGATTCTCGCCGGATAGGATTCCGTCCCGCATCGCGGAACGGGCGAAGTTCTCTTTCGTCATCCCCCTCCTTCGAGCCCTGGCATGTTTCTTGGTTACCATGGAAGCGGATGGTCCGCGGGAGAAGCCCCGCGAAGCCAGAGTCTTATCGAAGGGAGGATGAGCATGAGTCCGGCTATTCCAAAAACCATGAGGGCCGCGGTCATCGACAAGTTCGGCGGCCCGGACGTCCTTCATGTAGCCCGCGTCCCGGTGCCTGAGCCTGGCGAACGGGAGATCCTGGTCCATGTCCATGCGGCCGGCGTCGGCTCCTGGGACCCATGGGTCCGTGAAGGCGGGATGGGGGGCACGCGGTTCCCGCAGGTCATCGGGTCCGACGGCTCCGGGACGGTCGTCGCCGCCGGGGCGAAGGTGCGGCGGTTCAACGTTGGCGACCGGGTCTATGGTTACGTGATGGATAATCCGAAGGGCGGCTTCTACGCGGAATATGCCGCCGTTCCGGAAGACGCCGCGGGTCTCGTCCCCGCCGGCCTCAGTATGGACGAAGCGGGCGGACTCGCGGCTTGCGCGCTGACCGCGCTCGCGGGTCTCGACATGCTGAAGATCGAGAAGGACGCCGCGGTCCTGATCCTAGGGGCCAGCGGCGGCGTCGGCCATATCGCGCTCCAGCTCGTGAAACGTCGGGGGGGACGGGTCCTGGCTGTGGCGTCCGGGCGGGACGGGGCCGCGCTCGCGGAGAGGCTGGGGGCCGACCGGGCCGTGAACGGGAAAGCCGCGGGCGTCGGGAAGGCGGCGAGGGAATTCACTCCCGGCGGCCTCGACGCGGCCTTGGTCTTTGCCAATTCGGCAAGACTGGCCGAGGTCCTGAAACGGGTCAGAAAGGGCGGGACGATCGCCTATCCCGAAGGCGTGGAGCCTGAGCCCCGAGGCTCCGCGGGTGTGAGGGTCCGCTCGTTCAACGGCCCGTCGGACCCCGAAAGCTTCGATCGATTAAACGATCTCGTCGACCGGGGGCCCTTCCGGGTCGAGGTCAGCCGGACCTACCGGCTCGAAGATCTGCCGCGGGCGCACCGGGACGTCTTCAAGCATCATCTCGGGAAGCTCATCGTGAAGCCGCGGGCCTGAAAGGGGCCAGTACGCGCTTAGGCGGACGGAGCCAGCGGCCCGTGAGAGCCAAGGGGCTAGGAACCGAAGCGACGAAGGGCGCGGGTGTGGGCCCTGGCGGCCTCGACCTCGCGGTCCCTGGGAGGAGCGGACGTCACCAGCGAGCGAAGAAGCCTCGAGGAGGCCTTGGCGACTTCGTCGACCGCCAGACCAAAAACCTTCTCATTAGCCGCGGACGGCTTCGCGAAGCCGCTGATCTTCCTGACAAACTGGAACGCCGCCGCCTGGATCTCCTCCTTGGTCGCCGGCGGCTCGAAATTGTAGAGCGTCCTGATATTCCGGCACATGGTTTCACCTCCCCTAAAAAGTGATTCGCCGTTTTCCTGCCAAGATACTTTCCATTATACTTGAGCCGTGAACACCACCCCGGCGATCAGCCTCCGCGACCTGAAAAAGACCTATATCGTCAGCGAGCGCGAGCCCGGCCTCCGCGCCGCCCTGGCCAGCCTCGTGCACCGACGCAAGTCCGAGGTCCATGCCGTCGACGGCATCACCTTCGACCTCGCGCCCGGGGAGATCGTCGGCTTCCTCGGCCCCAACGGCGCGGGCAAGACGACGACCCTGAAGATGCTCTCGGGACTCCTTCATCCGACCTCCGGAGAGCTCTCGGTCCTTTCCTACGTCCCCTCGAAAAGAGACCGGGCGTTCTTAAGGCAGATCACCCTGGTCATGGGCCAGCGCAACCAGCTCGTCTGGGATATTCCTCCGTCCGATTCCTTCGAGCTCAACCGGGCCATCTATCGCATTCCGCTCGCCGACTACCGGAAGACCCTCGACGAGCTCGTCGCTCTCCTCGAGCTCGAACCGCTCCTCGGCAAGCCCGTCCGCAACCTCTCGCTCGGCGAGCGGATGAAGTGCGAGATCGCGGCGGCCCTGCTCCACCGGCCCGCGGTCGTCTTCCTCGACGAGCCGACGATCGGCCTCGATGTGACGATGCAGCGCCGCATCCGGACCTTCATCGCCGAGTACAACCGCCTCCACGGCGCGACGGTCCTGCTGACGAGCCATTACATGGCCGACGTCGAGGCGCTGTGCAAGCGCGTCATCATCATCCATCGCGGCCGGCTCCTCTTCGACGGGGAGCTCGCCGCCCTCGTCCAACGGTTCACCGCCCACAAGACGATCGTCGTCCGGCTCAAGGACTGCGCCGCCGACCTCGGATCGTGCGGCGAGGTCGTCTCCTGCGAGGACGGCCGCCTGACCCTGCGCGTGCCCAAGGCGGACACGGCCCGCGTCACCGGCCAGATCCTGGCCGACCTCCCGGTCATCGACCTGACCGTGGAGGACCCGCCGATCGAGGAGGTCATCGAACGGGTCTTTGCCCAGGGGGCGTCGTGAAAGGCCTGGCCGACCTTTATCTCCAGCAGCTCAAGACGGGCGTCGCCTCGATGTTGCAGTACCGCGGGGCGCTCGTCATCTGGCTCATCGGCAATGTCCTCGAGCCGCTGATCTATCTGGTCGTCTGGTCCACCGTCTCGCGCTCCGCCGGAGGGACCGTCGGGGGATACAGCGCCCGGGACTTCGCCGCCTATTACATCGTCCTCATGCTCGTCAACCAGGCGACGTTCACCTGGGTGATGTACGAGTTCGATTACAGGATCCGCGAAGGCACGTTCTCCGCCGACCTCCTTCACCCCGTCCACCCGATCCATGCCGATATCGCCGAGAACCTCTCGTCCAAAGTCGTGAATCTACCCTTCGTCGCCGCTGCGGCGGCCGGCCTGGCCGCCATTTTCCACCCCGCGCTCAAGCTTACTCTCACCGCGGTCGCGGCCTTCATCCCGGCCCTCGTCCTGGCCTTCCTCGTGCGCTTCCTCGTCGATTGGACGGTCGCCCTGGGGGCCTTCTGGACGGTCCGTGTGAGCGCCATCAACCAGATCCATTACATGGCCGTGCTGTTCTTTTCCGGCCAGATCGCTCCGTTGACCGTCCTGCCCCGTCCGCTCCAGGTCGTGGCCACGGTCCTGCCGTTCCGCTGGACCATCGGCTTTCCCGTGGAGCTCCTCCTCGGACGCCTGACCCCGGGCCAGGTCCTGACGGGATTCGGGATCCAGGCCGCGTGGCTTCTGGCCGCCGCGCTGCTCGTGAGATTCGCTTGGCGCGCCAGCGTCAAGCGGTATTCCGCGGTGGGCGCATGAGACTCCTGCGCCTTTTCGGCGTGTTCCTGCGGGTCTCCGTGATGGGGGAAGCGGCCTATCCGGCCAACTTCCTAGCCCACCTCCTCGACTCGGCGCTCGAGCTGGCGGCGGCCCTGGCCGGGCTGGCCCTCATCTTCGCCCACACCGCGACCCTCGGCGGCTGGCGGCCGGAGGAGCTCGGGGCCCTCGTCGGGGTCTATTTCCTCGTCGGCGGCATCATCGGCCTCGTCATCCAGCCCGGCATGGAGCAATTGACGGAATCCGTTCGGGACGGGACCTTGGACTTCACCCTCGCCAAACCCGAAGACTCGCAGCTCCTGGTCAGCCTCTGGAGGGTCGAGATATGGAAGCTGATCGACGTCGGGCTGGGCTTGGTCGTGCTGGGCGTCGCCCTGGCCCGGCTCGGCCAGCGGGTGGGAGTCGCCCAGGCGGCCGCGTTCGCCGCGGCCCTCATCGCCGGCGGCGTCATCGTCTACAGCTTCTGGCTGATCCTGGCCACGAGCGCGTTCTGGCTGGTGCGGGTCGAGAACATCCTCGTTATCTTCCAGAGCGTTTACGAAGCCGGCCGCTGGCCCGTCAGCATCTATCCGGGCTGGCTGAGGTTCGGCCTGACCTTCCTGGTCCCGGTCGCCTTCGCCATCACGGTCCCGGCGCAGGCGCTCGCCGGGCGCCTGACCTGGCGGGTCCTCCTCGGCACGGCCGGGTTCGCCGTCCTGCTCTTCGGCGCCGCGCGCCTTTTCTGGCGGGCGGGGATCCGGCACTATTCCGGCGCCTCATCTTGAACGTGCGCGCTCTCGGCACCGACTGCGGGCGACAGCTTATTTTAAGAGGAAGATCCGGGCGTCGCCGGGCCCGAACGCGAGGACGGCGGTCCGCTCGGAACCGTCCGCAGGCCAGGCCAGACGGGCGGGTGGCCGGTCGTTCTTGGCGATCTCGCGCACTTCCCTCACATCGGAGGCAAAGCGGACGACGGCCGTTCTCTGATTCGCGTAATCGCGGTTGACGAGGACGGCATAGTGCTCCCGGCCGGCAGAAAAGATCCCGATGACGAGGGGGGCGCCGGAGGCCCCCGTCACGGGCTCGCCGGCCGCCGGCGGCCGGGCCCCTTCGGGAACGGGCTCTGAGTGAAAGACCGCGACCGACGTCCATCTCAAGATCAGGCCCTCGACGCGCCGGATCTCGGCGTTCGCCTGGCGGGCCAGCGCGTAGGCCGGACCTGGGCGGCCGTCCTTGCCCATAAGGCCGCTACCCCAGTCATAATCCATCCCGCCCGGCGTTCCGAAGGTGAAATACTGGAGGGCCTTGGCCCCGTAAGCGATGTCACTCCAGAGCTGAAGCCGGATATGGCCAAGCGTCGGCGGCGGGTAGACGGCGTGCGGCGTCGCCAGGGTGAAAGCCCAGAGATCGAGCCCGTGCTCCAGGGCCATCCGGCGGACGATCTCGAGGTTCCGGAAGAAATCGGGGCGCAGGCCGGATCTCATCACGGGGTAGTGGTCGAAGCTGAGGAAGGGCGGCTGGACCGTTTCGAGGTAGCGGGCGACATGCTCCTCGTAGGTCGGCGTCCCGAGCTGCTGTTCGTTGGCGTAGGTCGGGAAGAGGTTAATGTAGGCGGGATGATCCGGGTCGAGCTCCCTGAGCCGTCGGACGATCGCCCCGAGCCGCTCGAACTTCGAGGCGTTCGGCTCGTCCGTTACGAAGTATCCGTAAAAGGCGGGATGCTTGCGGAAGTCCTTGACGACGGCCGCGAGGACGTCGAGCGGGAGGGACGTGTCCTCGAGGACCTTGGAAACGCGGTCATCATGGACCATGAGCCGCAGGCCCGCGGCCCGGGCCAGGTCGAGGGCCTTGAGGTTGAGGTCCCGGGAGCCGAAGAACGACATGTTGATCGAAAATCCCGCTTCCGCGACGAGACGAAAGGACTCGGGCGTGAGGAACGCGGCTTCCGGCCCCGGCCAGGTCATGATCGGCAGGCGGCTTGGCTTCTCCGTCCGGGCCTGGCCCTTGTCCTTTTCCGCGCCGGCCATCGGAGCGGGCAGAAACTGAAGGGCCGCGGCAGACATGGACAGGGCGATGAGGAGCGCTAAACATCGGGCCGAAAAACGCCGCGATCGGTCCGGGCTGTCAATGAGCATGGAGTCCACGGCGCGAACCTCCTATCTCGACCTCGCCCCGACGACGGACGCCTCGACCAACCGGTAGGCGGCCCGGAGCGACGATCCGTCTTTGTCCCGGTCGCCGAAGGGGATCGAGGCCAGGCCGAGGGCGGCTGCCTTTGGGTGGGAGAAGATCTTCCGGATCGCCTCGGCCAGCTCCGAGCTCGTCGGCCCTGCCGGCGCCGTCAGGGGATGGCCGGCGACCTCGGCCGGATCAAGAACGTCCATGTCCACATGGACATAGATCACGTCGGTCAGGCGGCCAAGCCTGCGGACCTGGTCGTCGATCGTACCGGAATTTCCCCGGATGTCCTCGACGCTCAAAAACTGGCATTCGGACCGGTCGAGGAGCTCGCGCTCGAGAGGATCGACGTCGCGGAGCCCGCCGAAAACGATGTATTTCGCCGGCAAGGCCGGATCGAGGCCGGTCTTGAGCCGCAGGCGGGTCAGGCACATCCCGGCGGCGACGGCGACGTCCATGCCCCCGAGCATGCCGCTCAGCGTCGTTTCCGGGGTGTTGAAATCGGCGTGGGCGTCGAAGTAGAAGAGTCCGACGCGCAACGGCTTGAGGCCGGCGAGCCCCACCCGCCGTTCGGCCTTAACGGAAGAGCCCGACGGATCCTGAGCCGGGCCCAGATGCTGGAGCCCGGCCAGCATACCGAGGAGGTCCGTACAGTTCGTGAGAAGGCCCAGGACGAGCCCCTGACCCTGGCTATTTTTGGCCACGAGCGCGCCGATATGCCGGCTCTCTAGGGCATCCTTGTTCCAAGCGCCATATTCGGCCCGCTCCTCGCCCGTAAGGGCAATCGTCTCCGGACCAAGCACTTCGCAGCCGAGCTTCTCGAGAAGAGGCAGGAGGCCCCCCTCGGCCATGTACTTGGGGCCATCGGAATCGTTCTTGACGACGGCCACTTTGAGCTTGAGCCGGGCCGGGCGGCCGACAGAGGCCGCCAGAAGGGGACCGGCGCAAGCCAGAGCCAGTGTCACCAGACCGAAGGAGGTCGAAATATCGTTCATGCGTTTCCTCCCCGAGTTCGTCGCTCGGATTATTTTCGAAACGATCGCCGCCTAGTTGGCTCCGCTCTTCAGTCCGATAAGCTCCCGCACTTGCCGGATGATCTCCGCGATGGTCGATTCGACGATGATCCGTCCTTTTTCTTTGGTGGCCAGCGTTGGATCGCCCCAAGCGCCGGTGGGGCTAAAATTCCCCGGGCCGTTCGGATCCCGCGTCAGGCCCTTCCGGCCCGGCCGCGGATCAAAGTCTTTGACCGCCTTGGACATGTCGACGAGGGCGGGCGCGATATAGAGCATCATCGACGTTTCGGCCTCGTCGGCGTGGGTCCCGCCCGGCTGCTGAAGGAGTCCCGCGGGGAGCTTCCGGTCAACATCCGCGAGATTCAAATAGCGCATGGTGATCCCCTCTTTCGTGAGCTCCGATGATGCGGCCTCGAGGGGAGGGAGCGTCGAGATCCCGGTATTGAGAACATAAACTTTGTGCGGGCCATGACGGGAGATCGACCGGCAGACGTCGATCACCGTATTCTTGAACGTGTCCGCGCCGATCGAAACCGACCCGGGATATTCCAAAAATGCCGGATAATAGCCGTATTCCAGCGTGGGGAATACAGCCACGGGCACCTCACGAGCCACTCTGTCCTTCAGGTATTCGGCCATGACATAGTCCGTCTTGAGGGGGAGGTGCGGCCCGTGCTCCTTTGTCCTGGCCCCGACGGCCAGCAGGGCGACGTCATAACCTTTGAGAGCTTTTTCCGCCTCCGCCCAGGTCAGGTTCTCGATGGCCACGGACTTGGCCTTCGGCCCGGCGTTCTGGGGGGCCATGGCGATCGAGACGGGCACAACAGCAAATATCCCGAGCGCTAGCGTGATTCTGAATTTGGCTGACATGGGCTCTTATGAGACGACGTCGACGGCCAGCGGGAACTTGGACAAGTGTTCGCACCCGTCGCCGTGGATGACGATCGGGTTCTCGTAGCGGAACCCAATATCCTCCTCGGGGCAGGCGTATTGCATGGCGCAGATGAGGAGCTCATTATCGCGGTAACGGTGGTCGGGATTCGTCCAGTAGGGGAATGGGCCGTCGTTCATGCCGATGCGCCATTCGTCGCCCACGAGGCCGATGCCGTGCTCGAATCCCGGGACCATGTAATCGGCGAAGCCGCGGCTCTCGGCGAAGCCGATCATCTTCTCGGCCAGCTCGGACGGGCTCGTTCCCGCCCGGTACGTCTTGAGGGTCAGGGCCACGATGTCGGTGAAGTTGCGGGCGTGCCACAGCTGGCGGTCCGTGGCTGGGCCGATGAGATAGTTGTGCGAGTGGTCGCCGAGGCCGAGCATGAACATGGCATGGATGTCGACCATGAGCGGCTCGCCGGCCCGGAGCTCGCGGCGGGTGGCCGGGGTGCAGGCACCGCCGGTGAGCCCCGTCCGGTAGCCCGAGGCGATCTCGTTGCCGCCGGTGAACGACCATTCCCACTCGCTCCCGGCCCTGCGCATGGCCAGGGCGGCGAGGCCGGCGATCTCCGTCTCGGTCAGGCCCTTCCAGCCGCCCCCGCGCAGGGCCTCGAAGACGGCCTGGTGGCCGACATCGACGATCCGCGAGGCCTCGCGGAAGCGGGCGATCGTCCCGGCGTCCTTGACGAGCGACAGCCGGTCGACGAGATCGTGGGCGTTGACGAGCTCGCACCAGGCGAGGGCGTCACGGAAACGCTCGAACTCGTAGTGGGTCAGGTTGCCTTCGGGGAGGTAGTTGGACATCCCGCTCTCGATCCCGATCCGGCCTTTCCGGCCCTTGAGCAGGTCCTTGAGGAAATCGGCGATGAGCTCGATCTGGTCCTGGCCGCCCATCGGGGCGAACCCGAAAACCCGGTCCTCTCCGACCCACGACTCGTCCGCGACGCGGGCGGCGTCGATGACGAAAGTGAAAGCGGCCGGCAGGCCCTCGGACGGGATAACGACGAAGCTCCGCCAGGGACAGAACGCTCCGACGGTCCACGACAGCGTCCGCAGTCGGGAGCCGAGGTAAGCGTCGACGCCGGCCCGGACCATTTCCGCCTGCAGGGCACGGATGCGCCCGGGAAAATCGATGAAGTAGGGGCTCGCGGGATCGAGGGGCTTCATGCCGTTCTCCTCAATAGGCCGCGGGGATCCCGGCCAGGACCTTGTTCAGCCGGTCGGCGATCGCGGCCAGCTTGAGGGCCTTGATCATGTTGCCCTTGAGCTTGAGCTTTCCGGTCATGAGGGCCTTTTGGGCGCCCAACTCGGCGCGGGAGATCTGGGCGAAGACGTCGTATGTGCCCGTGATCAGGAACTCGGCCTCCGGAGGCTCACCGGTGCCTAACGCGATCTCGGCGATCGCTCCATCCACGAAGCGGAAGAGCAGGTATTTCGTCCCTCCGCCTGGACAGTCGAGATAGACATTGGACATGGACGAGGTGATGTGGTTCATCCGCTCGGGGGTCAGCTCGGCCTTGAGCCGCCGTTCCGCTTCGGCCCGCCATTCCTCGGTCAAGTATGGGATCGGGGACATCGGAACCTCCTTCCAGACAACCTTATATAAGACAGCGGTCGGCGCCTGTCAATTCACGCCGGACCGTGGTCCGCTCA
>Ga0326726_10006006_pt1 | contig 10953 bp, 9 predicted proteins | sample MHFenrmetagenome_2_FD_207603 | JGI IMG/M metagenome (GOLD analysis project Ga0326726, IMG submission 207603) | Lab enriched peat soil microbial communities from Michigan Hollow, Ithaca, NY, United States - MHF15MN | ecosystem: Environmental > Terrestrial > Soil > Wetlands > Peat | place: USA...
CGGGTTCTGGCGGGCATCCCTTAACTTTTATGGCATTCCGGATATTCGTGTTTTCCTTATTCGCCTTGATGATGCAATTGCCGATGAGAACGGTTTTATCATAACCAGGTCGTGCCTGCATTTTCTTGCCGTTAAGGATCTCAACCCTGGGAAGGGGCTGGCCTTGAAATGCCGATAAAACAAGAATATTGACCATGTTGGCAAACGGCGAACATCCGGAGCAGAGGGTTTCGTCGTATTTGGGCACGGCTGTACCGCTGATTCCGAATTTTTCGAAGATGGAAGGGCCTGTGTTGTCTTTGGTCCATCCCCAGTCCCACTTGAGTGGTTTGACATGATTTTCCAGCACGGCTCCCTTTATTGCATAATCATTCAGGTCTAAGGATTTATTATGGCGTTTGCCATACTCAACGAAATGTATAATGTCCTGCGGGTTGAAACCCATGGTCTTTGCCGCAACCATATCAGCGGCAAGGATGTCGCGAGATGCAATGATAATGTCTTTTCTGAAGGCGTTGCCGAAATGCAGGGCGCCCCGCTCCAGGGCATAGATGCCGTCCACGATTGTCAGGGAAGGCTTCACGTAATCGGCGACAAATGAGAAGCAGTACTCCAGGCCGGGGCTTGCTTGATGGCAGAGTTTTTTTGAGGAGGTTTTCAAGCAGCCCTTCAGATTCTTAAGTCCGAGGGATACTTTGGATTGGGCATGGGTTTTAAGCACGGGAAAGTCAATAAGAAAGTCTGATTCCACAGCCTCCCTTGCAAGATGAAAAGTTGGCCCGTTCTTTACCTTGATGATCTTAAATTCGCCGGCGTTAAAATCGATGAGCCTGATCCCGTACTTTTTTGCTATCCTGTTGTATCCGAGGCCCGCATAGGCATCCATGGTTCCGGCGCCTTTTTTAAATTCGACCGATCCCTCACCGATGGATACATCTCTACATCCGTAATCCTTGAGCAAGATGATAAGATCCTCGACAAGACGCGTCGTTGTAAAAACACCAAACGGTGCTATCTTAAATTCGTCGTCCCATGTGACGAGATTTGGTTTAACGAGGACTCTTGCTTTCTTATCCAGCTTCTCAAACCCGCCGCATAGAGTAATTGCTTCTCCGAGAGAATCGGGGCTGCCTGTGTATTGGACAAGGGATATCAATGGTTTCATAGAGTGCTTCCTTTAGCCGGGAAAGAATATTCTGAAGGATACCACCATTAAGAAAGTACCCTCTCTTTGAAATATATTTTTCAGGCTCTTTCAATAATCGTTGCCGGAGCCATTCCCCCGCCTGTGCAGAGAGAAATAAGCGCATACCGCGCCTTTCGCCGCATGAGCTCATTGACTGCCGTGACGGTCAGGCGACAGCCGGAATTGCCGACAGGATGGCCGAGGGCAAGAGCGCCCCCGTTCACATTCAGTTTTCTCTGATCTGCCTTTAGCTCCTTGGCCCAGGCAAGCGGTATGGGTGCAAATGCCTCATTGATTTCATATATATCGATATCATCCAGGGAAAGACCGGCTTTCTTCAGAACTTTGGGTGTAACATAAATGGGCCCTGTAAGCATGATTTCGGGATCGGATCCTATAACCGCATTCATGACAACGCGGGCCATAGGACTGAGCTTGAACTCTTTCAGCTTCTCTTCGCTCATGAGAACCACAGCAGACGCGCCATCTGTGATAGTGCTCGATATTCCGGCTGTTATCCATTTGGTGTTTGGTAAAACCTTGAGCGTAGAAAGCGTTTCATGGGATGTCTCGGGCCTGATAGGCTCATCGGTATCTCTGACTATTTCTTTGCCGTCTTTGTCGACACCTTTAATGGGCAGGATTTCATTCTTGAAATATCCGTTGATGGTCGCCGTGTGGGCTTTCCTGTGGCTCGCAATCGCAAACTCATGACATTCCTCGCGCGTGATTCCCCACTTGTCCGCGATCATCTGTGCCGCTTTGATCTGATCCGGTATGCCGAATCTGTCCGTGTAGAATTTCCCGAAGGGATTACCCATGGGCTTGCCCGTATGCAAGGTGCCGTTCAAATCCGAAAACATCCCGTACTTAGTCAGCAGTTCACATCCGCTCGCGATCACCACATCCATTGTGCCCGAAGCGATCATACCGTAGGCGAGCTGGACGGCGGTGAGACTGCTCCCGCACTGTCGGTTTACCGAGACACCAGGGATGGTTATCGGGAATTTAGCGGCCAATGCACCCATCCTTGCCAGGGTGAACCCTTGCTCACCGACCTGGTACACGGTACCGGTAATGACATCATCCACAATTCCTGGATCAAGATCGATCCTGCGGACGGCTTCATCCAGCACAGTCCCCAGGAGTTCAGGAGCAGTCCAGTTCCGCAGAAAACCATTCTGCCTGCCAATCGGTGTCCTCACAGCACTAACAATAAAAACTTCTTCCATAATTATCCTCTCACACCACCACTCTTATTATTGTATTTTTTGGTACTTATTTCTTTGTGTAATCATAAACCCCTTTGCCGGTTTTCCTCCCGAAGCGACCTGCCCTGACCAGCTTCTTCAGCAAGGGTGCAGGACGGTATTTATCGCCCAATTCCCTGTGCAGGCCCTCCATGACGTGCAGGAGAGTTTCATTCCCAACAAGATCAGACAGTGCCAGCGGACCGATGGGATGGTTGCAGCCCAACACCATGCCCTTGTCTATATCCTCTGCACTGGCGATACCTTCATCCAGGGCAAAGAAGGCCTCGTTGAGCATGATACACAGTATTCTGTTCACCGCAAAGGCCGGTGCTTCCCTGACTACGATGACTTCCTTTCCAATTTTTTGCCCCCATTCTTTGGCGATTTCAAGGGTCTTGTCAGATGTCTCATAGCCCCGGATTATCTCCAGCAGGCGCATCACTGGCACAGGATTGAAAAAATGGGTGCCTATAAACCGGTCCGGCCGCTTCGTGATGGCTGCCATCTCCGTAATACTGAGACCTGAGGTATTGGTAAAAAACAGGCAGTGGGCGGGAACGATCTCTTCCAGTTCCTTGTAAACCTTTTTTTTGACATCCATCACCTCAATTACCACCTCAACGACGATGTCGGCTCTTCCGGCAGCTTCTTTAAGATCGAGGGTCGGCTTGATCCTGCTTAAAATGGAGTCTACATTCTCCTGGGTCCTTTTTCCCTTCTCCACTTCGCGGCTCAAATTCTTTCTGATCGTATTCATCCCGCCGTCGATGAACTTCTGCTCAATGTCCCTCAAGGTTACCTGAAACCCTGCCTGTGCGCATACCTGGGCTATCCCGCTGCCCATCAAACCGGCTCCTAAGACGCAAATGTTCTGAATATCCATAACCAATCTCCTTTTATTCTTAGGCTGTGTCGATTATAACAACTGATCCCGCCCTGCTGTAGTTACAGGAAAAAACCCTTTCGTCTTTCCCGTGCATTATTTACCCGCGAACATGTTCTTATAGGATGTTCGCATTTCTCTCTTGAGAATTTTTCCCGTTGGTGTCTTGGGGAGGGCGTCAAGAAAGATGACGGCCTTGGGACACTTGAATGTGGCAAGTTCCTTACGACAGTGTTCCATGATCTCCGCTTCCGTAATTTTCTCTCCTTTCTTGGCAACAACAACCGCTGTCACAGCCTCTACCCACTTGGGATGCGGCAACCCTATGACAGCGACCTCCTGCACTCGCTTGTCCAGGTAGATGGCCTCTTCCACTTCACGGGTCGGGACATTTTCACCGCCGGTCTTAATCATATCTTTCTTCCGATCAGCGACGGTAATATATCTATCCTCGTCCATAACCCCAACGTCTCCTGAATGGAACCAGCCTCCCTTCATAGCCTCTTCCGTTTTTTCGGGATCCTTGAAATACATAGTCAGGGCATGGGGGCCTTTCCCGCAGATCTCTCCGGGCATACCCTGCTTGTCGATGGGTTTATAACTATCATCTTCAAGCCTAGTTTCCATATTCAAACCTCCCATGCCGGCTGAACCAAGTTTCTTCAAAGCGTCCTTTGCCTTCAGGATTGTATGGTAGGGGGCTAGTTCAGTTTGGCCATAGTAGTTGTAGATTTTAGTTCCCGGTAATCTTTCTATAAGCTCTTTCAAAACCTCAACGGGCATGATCGATGCGCCGTAGTAGCATTTCTTGAGACTGGAGAGGTCATATTTGTTGAAGTCCGGATGCCTGAGCATTCCGATCCAGACGGTCGGCGGCGCGAAGAAAAGCGTTGCCTTGTAGTCAGCAATATTTTTGAGGATCTGGCTGATATCCGGAGCAATCAGAATATTGGTTCCTCCAACCCAGAAAATAGGGTTCATGAATACATCGCGCTGGGCGCAGTGGTATATTGGAAGGGCATTGACAGAGATATCATCTTCGTCGTACTGCCCGTCAATGATAGCCCCCATGTACTGGGCCATCAATGCCTGATTGCTGATGATAACGCCTTTTGGCAGTGTCTCTGTGCCACTCGTATAGGTCATTTGCACGGGGTCCTCGATATGAAGAATCGCATCAGGTTCCTCAGCGGGATATTTTTTATACCAGCCGTCAAAATCTTTGAATTGATTACTCACAGGCGGTTTCCCGGCACCCTGATTGGACCAGATCCAAGTTTTTACGGTGGGCACGTCATTCATGACATCCTTAACCAGGTCATAGAGGCTGTCCTCCACAATAAAGACCTTACTTTCCGAGTGGTTTATGCAGTAAGAGATATCTTTCCCTCTCAGGAGATAATTGATCGCCAGATAGATGGCTCCTATTTTCGCGCATCCCAGCCATGTCAAAACATGGTGGATCGTGTTGTGAGCCAGGATGGCGACGCGATCGTACTTCCGCACCCCGAGGTCAGATAACGCATTGGCCACCCTGTTGCATTCTGCTTCCAGTTCGGCGTAGGTGAGTGTCTTATCCTGGAAGATCAAGGCCTTCTTATCAGGATAATGATAGCTGCTTCGCCGGATCATGTCCGCAATTACCCAGCGGTTCACTTTGTTGTATCGATCCATCAGGAATTCAACGTTTTCTTTATTCAAAGTATTGTATCTTGCCTTTTCCGCATCCTTTAAAGGTTTCCAAAGATCTGACATACTTTCTTCCCTCCCTTTTCTCTTAGCCCCTTTTTAAAATTAATATCTCCCTAATCATGCCACTGTCCGATGTCAGAAATGTTAAACTTTTACTCCTTTAAGCTTCCTCAAACATGAGACATGTCCGTAAACACCCATTAACATGAACTTACTTATTGTGACCTTTTATCACATTTTTACTTATAGATCGATGAATGATTTTTTCTTAGGCGTCATGTTAACTGATATTTAAGGTGCCCGCGACATTGTGACGTGAAGATCCCGCCCGCGGGGCTGGTGTCTGTTTCAGATAATACTGCTAACAACACTCCCATAAAAAAATTGAAGTTTCGTGATATTATTCTGTTGAAAGTTTTTACTTGAACAACTTTCATCGTCCTAGGATAAGTCTGTCAGCCATATCCAAGTTCAGCGAGTCTTTCCTCACTAATTCCGAGAAAATGCGCAATTTCGTGAACAACAGTAATCTCGATCTGTTCTTCAAGTTCTTCAACCGTCTCACACATCTTTTCCAAAGGTTCCTGGAACAAAATAATGGTATCCGGGTAAATCGGAGGATAGGTCACAGAACGATCCATGAGTGAAGTGCCTCTATACATACCAAGCAGGGGTGTATCGCGATGAAGGCCCATCTCCTCACGAATGTCCTTTGAAGGGCGCTTCTGAACGGAAATGAGAATATTTTCCAGATGACAGTGTATTTCCCGAGGTATACGCTTGATCGCCCTTGTTACTACCCGATCAAACTCCATCTCGTTCAGCCTCAGCCTCTTCTTCATAGGGGAGCACCTAGCCTCAAGATTGTGGGGATTCTGAAGAAGTATACTAAAGTATCTGATTTTGGGAAAGCCTGCGTTGTGGCACAGATAGAAAATTTTACAGGATCAAGCTAGCAGATCCAATATTGAACCGGGGGAACCGGATGAAAACTCTGCTGAGTGATTTGATTCCAAGGTCAGGATCAGGGATCGTACCTGATCGGGATTGCTTGGAGAAAGATTCATTGCTTCCATAGTCTTCATAAGATCCAGAGCAGGACTTAAAGAGTCCAGAACCTGCCCCAGGGAATCAGAACTGAGGACAGACTGGGACAGACCGGAACTTGTTTGAAACACACTGGCTTCATTGGTCGCCGTCAAATCAAAAAAAGAGGGGGCAAAAGATTCGAGAGGGGAAAAAGAAAAATCCCCGTCAAGCAGAGATTGTGCCATCGAGAGCCGGATTTCAGAAAGCATCAGAGTAAGCGAATCTTTTTGGTCCTGTATAGCTGCTGTCGCTTGTGCAGATACTACCGAAGAAGAATTCTTTGAGGTTGTGGAATTGTTCTTAGAAGGGCTATTTAAAGGATTGCCCGGAATATTCGCGTTCAGTCCTGAGATACCTGTCATAGTGCTGTATCCTCTTAGATGATATATCGGCTTTTTGCTTTAAAACTTTAATTGTAACAGATGATATCTTCACCGGAACCGTTGATGGAATGACCACTGAAAATGTCCATTCGGTCGAAGCTACGAATCATATAAACAATTGATAAATGATATGATTGGCAAGTCGCTTTGCTCCTTGCTTGACAATACGATAATTTGTATTATTTCCTCATATTACCCACCTTTTCAAACTTCAGTTATCTTTGTATGCAGCATCTTATCGCCCTGCTGAATTGCATTGACTACTTCCTGGCCGCTTACTACTTTACCGAATACTGTGTGTCTTCCGTTCAAGTGAGGCTGCGGGGAATGCGTGATGAAGAACTGGCTTCCATTTGTGTTCGGCCCGGAGTTTGCCATTGAGATCACACCTGTTTCATGTTTCAAGGGATTCCCCTTCACCTCATCTTCAAACTTGTAGCCAGGACCGCCCCTCCCCGTCTCTGTTGGATCTCCACCCTGGATCATAAAATTGCTGATCACCCTATGAAAGGATATACCATCGTAAAAACCCTCGCCTGCCAGGAAGACGAAGTTGTTTACTGTTTTGGGTGCATGTAGTGGATAAAGTTCCAATTCAATTATCCCTTTGTCGGTCTCAATAACTGCCCTATATATCTTGCCTGGGTCAATCTGCATTTCAGGTGGGCTCTTCCACTTCAAATTTTTCATATTAAATCCTCCTTTACATGAATATTTTGTAGGCAGGGTTTCCTATACTTCCACGCATAACTCTGTGTCTATAACAGCTTTTAACATTTTGTGCCATGTCGCAATTGATGAAGTCATGAAAGTCCAGTAGATTTATTCTGTAAATCGTGATAATCAAAAACACGTGTGTCATGTCGGAGATTAAATTTCAGAAGGTCTTTAACCCTGCGCGAAGATACTATGGACTGATTTTTGAAACCCCGTATCTGAAAAAGAAGGCGGGGTTTTGCTTTTTTACGAAATATCAGGATCAATTCATCTACGAATTCTTATTAAGGAGGGTATTATGAGTAACTTATTGGTGAACACCAGAGATCAGCAATTTGTCCTTTACGAGCAGCTTGGTGTAGAAAATCTTTTCAAGAGCGGCAAGTATGCGGATTATTCCAAAGAAACCGTGGACATGATGCTGACGGAAGCAGAAAAGTTGGCCCTGGAAGTGATCCTCCCGACATATGTGGATGGAGACAAAGAAGGATGCAAATTTGCAGATGGAAAAGTCTCCGTACCGAAAAGTTTCCACGATGCCTACAGGAAATTTATTGAAGCCGGCTGGCAATGTGCAATGAAAGATCCTGATGTAGGGGGGCAGGGAATGCCGGTAAGTGTTTCCACTGCCTGCTTTGAATTTTTTCAGGCCGCCAACTACCCCCTTATAATGTATCCCATGCTGACCTGCGGTGCCGCTTCTCTCATAGAACAGTTTGGCACAGAAGAACAGAAGAACAAATACATGTATAAAATGTTTTCCGGCGAATGGGCCGGAACCATGTGTCTGACGGAGCCGGGGGCGGGGACCGACGTAGGCGCCCTGAAAACAACGGCAAAGAAATTGCCCGATGGGACATACAGCATTACAGGGACCAAGATTTTCATCTCCGGGGGAGACCACGACCTTTGCCCGAACATCATTCACCCGGTTCTCGCCAGAATCGAAGGGGATCTACCCGGCACACGCGGTATCTCTATCTTTATTGTTCCCAAGTATCGCCTTAAGGATGACGGCAGCCTTGGTGAATTCAATGACGTGCGCACGGGCAATATCGAACACAAAATGGGGATAAAGGGTTCCGCCACCTGTACCCTCAATTTCGGTGACGAGGGAAAATGTATTGGAGAGCTCCTCGGAAAAGAGAGGGCCGGGATGGCGATCATGTTCCAGATGATGAATGAAGCCAGGCTTGAGGTCGGCATACAGGCCCTGGGCGTTGCGACAGCGGCATATGAACACGCAGTGGCGTATGCCAGGGAAAGAATTCAAGGCGTCGCTATCTGGGATATGAAAAACCCCGATGCCAAGTCCGTACCTATTATCCAACATCCTGATGTCAAAAGGACGCTTCTCTGGATGAAGGCACACGTGGAAGGGATAAGGGCGTTACTTTACTATACCTCCTACTGCTTTGACATGGCGGCTGTTTCAGAAAGCAAGACAGATAGGGTAAAATGGCAGGGATTGGCGGAACTCTTGATCCCGATTTGTAAGGCTTATTCCTCGGATAAGGCAATGCAGGTCTGTTCAAGAGCCATCGACGTATATGGCGGTTACGGCTACTGTTCCGAATATCCCGTGGAACAGTACTTAAGGGACTGCAAAATAACCACCATCTATGAAGGAACAAACGGGGTTCAGGCCCTTGATCTCGTCGGCAGGAAACTGGCGCAGAGAAGGGGTGAATTCATGATGAGCCTGTATAGTGAAGTATACAGTATCATAACAAGGAGTAAGGGATTTGAAGATCTTACCGTACCATGCAACTACCTGGAAGATGCCCTTAAGGCTGTGTCAGACCTGACAACACATTTTTACCGGCTCAGCCGGGGTGCAAGCTTCTTGATCCCCGTTGTTAATGCAACTCCGTACCTTGAGCTGTTTGGTGATATTGCCGTCGGATCGCTCTTAATGCAGGCGGCTACGATGGCGAATGAAAAGTTGAATGCCCTCTACACGGAAAATGACGCAAAAGGATCAAAGGCGAAGCAGAGGGCGTTAGTGCGTGAAAACAAGGACGTGGCCTTCTATAACGGGAAGATTGCCTCTGCTAAATTCTTTGCGCTCAATGTTCTGGCAACCGTCAAGGCCAGGTGCGACGCGATAAAAGTCGGAGACAGGACACCGATTGAAATGCCGGAAGAGTCATTCACGATATAAGATAAGGTGCGGTTCCTTCTGGCCGCTCTTTGACACTCTCAAATAGACCTTCCCTTTTCCGATGGGAGAGGATTAAGGGCAAGAAAACGACCATGCTGGTTCAAGCATCTGCCTTGAACCAGCATGGAGGCAGATGGAAGGTATAATTTTCCGGAACTTGACACCAATGATGTTTAATACCCGGCGAAGAAACCAGGACTTTGGGGATGCTGATGTGCTCTACATTTTTCTCATTTGAAAGACCCCGTGTGCAATACAGCAGATGTCTCCCTTTTCATCCTTCAGTTCCAGATCCAACACCCAGTCCGCCTTCCCCGTTTCGTCGGTAATATTTTTAATCTGTTCAGCCTGTGCGGAGGGCATGGATGCCTCCACCGTAATATCCGTGGTCGCAGGCTTCTTGAAGGCGATCGTAACTTCCTTCAAGATTGGATAGTATTTCTTGCCATCAAATGTGGCAAAGAAGAGAACACCTCCTGCATAATCCGCGAGGGAAAAGAGAGAGCCGGCATATACCGTTCCGATGTGATTTACGTTCGGCTCCTTCGGCAGGATAATTTTCACGGCGTTCTTCCGGAAATCCAGGATACGCATCCCCATCTTTTCAATGATCTTAATCGCCTTTTCGAGATAACTAACAAGTTCCTTATGTTCATCACTGATTGTCATTTGCTTATTCTCCTGATTTGATTTTACCGTGTCACTCCGAAGGAACAGGGAGCGGCAACAATAAGACATATACTTAGGGTTTGTACCACTGAACAATAGCGAAGGCACCTGTATCCCATTTCTTGATCCGGCCCTCGTGCTCGGCTTCAACAGCTATTTCAGGTGAATCTTCCTTTTGAAAATGTATGGCCGTCTTTACCAAACCTTTCACAGGTGCAAGGGAGTGCAGATCATCAGGGGATCTGAAAATTGCATTACTAAATATGGATTTTCCTTTTTTTGCTTTCTCTATCCGGCGCACCGCCCAAGGACTTAATCTATTCAGGTTTGCCACAACGACCACCCCGCCTCTTCTTGTCACACGAAATAACTCGGCCACACATTTTTTAGCGTCCTTGATGAATTCAATTGCGGTAATTGATACGACCTTATCGAAGATTCCCTCACGGAAAGGTAACTTTGATATATCTCCCCATACCGGATAGAAAGGATAGACTGCAAGCTTTTCCCTTGCCCGTCGCAGCATCGGTAAAGATATATCGAGCCCTATAACCTTTGCTCCCGAAGAAAGGATTTCAAGGGTAAACACCCCCGTGCCGCAGCCTGCATCCAGGACCTGTTCCCCGGAAGATGGTTTTAAAAGGTCCAACATCAATTCAGATTCATATTTCTTTACAAAGGCACCTATGGGGGTCGTGAACCACTGATCATATTTTTCGGGCCATTCGTCAAAAAGAGCGTTTTTTTTTGTCATATATACAATGCCTCCGACAATTGCTTCCCCTGCGGGTGTGGGGATTGCGATGGCGGTCTACACGGGTACCCCATGTCCCCGGATTGACACCACCTTGACATGAAAAAATATTGTCATACTGAGCTTGTCGAAGTATGAGCTCAGCATGCCCTTAGTTCATTGC
>Ga0326726_10006007_pt1 | contig 10949 bp, 10 predicted proteins | sample MHFenrmetagenome_2_FD_207603 | JGI IMG/M metagenome (GOLD analysis project Ga0326726, IMG submission 207603) | Lab enriched peat soil microbial communities from Michigan Hollow, Ithaca, NY, United States - MHF15MN | ecosystem: Environmental > Terrestrial > Soil > Wetlands > Peat | place: USA...
ACCGTTTGAAAGGTTGTATGGAAGGAGGATTTTAAAAAATCACGATAACAGGAAGAAGTTCTTGGGCGGAGGTTTGGTCGGGGCTTAAAGCATAATGGGGATTCAAAGGGCCCAAAACGTTTAAAAATGTTGAAATAAGACCTTTTCACCAGGTTTTCAGATTAGGCGAGAGGATAATCTTTCCTTTCCCGTCCACAATCAGGCATTCAACGCCATCGAGTTTTTGGCAGAGCGAATATCCTTTTTCAGGGCCGAGAACGAAAACGGCCGTGGCCAACGCGTCTGCTGTGATACAGTCTTTGGCTACAATTGTTACGCTTTGACAACCCTCGGTGGGAAAACCATTCTTAGGATTAAAAATGTGGTGATACCGCTTGCCTTCGTAGATGAAGAACCTTTCATAATCTCCGGAGGTGGCCACAGCCATATTAGAGACAGAGATTCTTGTTAGCATTTTTTCGGATTCTCTGGGATTCTGAATACCAATTGACCAGGGTTGATTATCTTTTAAGCCTCCCGCCCTCAAATCTCCGCCAGCATTCACAATCAACTTCTTATATCCAAGAGACCTCAGGACATCAAAGGCCCTGTCCACACCATAGCCTTTGGCAATTCCTCCCAGATCAATGGCCATGTCTCTCTTCTTCAGGAAAACCCTTCGTTCTTGATCCATCTCTATATTTTTGAAGTTAACCAGATCTAATTTTTCTTTCACCTCTTCTGCTGGAGGAGGTATCTTTTTCTCTCTCGCCTTCCTCCAGAGCTCGGTAAGAGGGCCGACCGTGATATCGAATCCACCCTCTGAGAGTTCGGATATCTCTTTTGCTTTTTTGATTACCTCAGCGGTTTCTGGGGAAACCTTAACCCATTCGACCCCGGCAGATCGGTTAATTCGAGTAACATCACTCGAGCCGAGGAATCGGCTCATTAGAATTTCGATTCTTTTGATCTCCTGAAACGCTTGAAGGGCAGCCTTGCTGGCTGCCTCTTCATCATCGTCAATGAGGGTGATTTCAATCACCGTCCCCATGGCGACTTGATGGTATTTGTATAGATTGGAAGGATAGGCAGGTTGTGGAACAAGGGTCAGGACAAGGAAGAAAAAGTTGAAAATATAGCCGCAAGTTTTAATCATAAATAGAAGATAAGGGTTATTCCCCCGAAATTACGCATCTATCTCTGAAAACCTTCTGGATTCCCGCTTGGCTTTACCCCGCACTTGATAAGAGACTCGAATGATAAAATGGTTCGGCCTATTTGATATACCCATCCTTCTTCAGCTTCTCGAAGATTCCTTTCGCCTTATCGAGGCTGTCAAAGATCAAAGCCGCAGTGATCGTTGCCCCTGAGACAGAATCTACGCCTGGATCAAAAGTGAATGGGTTGAGGATGGATCTCCCTATCGCCCGGGCCTTCAATTTTTTTATATCTTCCTCTGTCCAATTAAGATTTCCAATTTTGGTGAGCTGGATGGGGACAATATCCACAACCTTTCCTTCAGAGTCAAAAGTATAAATAAAGAACGTATCGTGGCAGATATCGCAGACGGCTCGGCGGCTTGCCAATTTTGAGAAAAGGTTCTTCTGGTATGTTCCGAAGTCCACCTTCCCCAAATATATCCAATCTCCATCCTTTAAGGGTAATTTTTTTACTTGTAAGACTTTTCCTCCCCCGGATTCCATCCCTTCCCTTGCCTTTGCCATCAGCTCTTCTTCGGAAAGAGGCGGCATCAGGGCATCGCCTTCATAGATGGTCCCTTTCTTCGGTTTTAAGAGGGCGAGATTGTACTGAAGAACTGCTTTGGTTTCCTCCATGGCGCTCTTTAAGTCCACCGTACCTAGATGGGTGCTCACCACAATGCCTCTTCCTCGAACATCCTTCCTGACCCAAATCGTGAAAGGGGTTCTTGGGCTTCCAACAGCAGTATGGGCATCAAATTTAGGATCGGCCAAAACGGGATATGGGATTTGATAGGTTTTTTTATAAATCCCCACCTCATGCAGGCCATTGCCAGCAGCGATCGCGACCATCTTCACCTTTTCTCTCAATTGAGGATCCCCTTCAACGGATGAATATAATTCATTGAAGATTGGGGCCTGCCTCTGGCAACTCACACAATAGATGCTGACGAATTCGATGAGGATTAAATCCCCACGAACCTCCTTGATCGAGAAGCTCTTCTTCTGTATTATTCCAAGGTAAGCCTGGTCTTCTTTAGATAGAGTCTGAGTAAAGGTCAGATCTGGAAAAGGAATGGCAAAGCTGACTGGCTTCGTCCCTCCCCAAGCCGGTCCCCCGAAAAGAGGCGTGAATAAAAGAGCTATCCAAATAGCACAAACGGTTTTTCCCTTACTCATACGGTTCTGTTCCAACAGTTTAATGTAAAGGGATGATGTTAAAAGAAAGATATCGCAAAGTGCTTCTTAAGGCAGAAAGAAAGACGAGGCCAGACAGCTGGCGTAGTGGCTAAAAGCTCTATCTCCAGCTCCCTCTCATCAAAGCGGCGTACGACGGACACAGGCTCCAGGTCTCTCTCCCTCAGCACTGCCACACAGAAGAAGCCTAACGCGCCCGCCCGCGCATGGATGCTGGGTGGCCAGGCAGTTGAAGGCGCTTGCCGGTATCCGTGACCTTCGTACCGTCCACTCTCAGGATGGACACGTCGTTGTCCAGGAAGTTGCCAACGTAAAGGTACTTTCCATCCGGGCTGAAGACGGCCCCTTCGGGAAGCCCTCCCACTACAACCTCGCCGACCTTCGTCACTTTCTTGCCGTCGATCTTCAGCACCACTACGCTGCCATTGCGGTTGTAGAACCACGCGGTTTTGGCCGAATTGCTGCCCCGCAGCAGAAGTGCCACGGCGATCTTGCCCGTAGGGCTGATGACGAAACCCTCCGGTCCATCCCCCACCACGACATGGTCGATGACGCGCGGGGGGTTTGTCTCCAGGTCGATGACACTGACCGTGTCCACCTGTCCGTCCGCAGCACCCGAGTTGCCGTTGTTCGCGGCGATGGCCAGCTTGCCGTTCGGGGTGACGCCGATGTTGTAGGGCCAGAGTCCGACATTCATGTCATACTTCGTGTAGGTCACCTTCTGCCCGTCCACCTCCAGCAGCGCCACCTTGTGCCCGGGAAACTTCACCGCCAGGGCGCGCTTCCCGTCCGGGGTGAAGGCCACTGCCGCCACCTGTTCTCCCATGGGCACCGTGTCCACCAGCTTCACGTCCTTCCCCTGGATGGAGAGCACGCTGATGGAGTTGTCCGCACGGTTGGTCACCAGCGCCAAATTGCCCGCTCGGTTAATGTCAAGGCCGGAGGGTTGCTTGCCCACCTCGACGGTGCCGATGTGGCTGGGCGGGCTTGTCGTGAGATCGATGACGTAAAGCTTGTTGTCCGGCACGAACTTCCACCCCGCCCCCTCCGGCACGTGGTTGACGGAGTTCGCCACGATAGCCAGCCGCTCATCCGGCGTGATGGCCAGGTTCGTGGGCGGGCCGAAGATAGAGTTCATCAGCGGCAGGTTGGCGACGATCCGCGGCGATTCCGGCGTGGATATATCCACGATGGAGACCGTGTCTTTGCCGGGGGCCATGACCACAAGCTTTCCGGCGTCGTCCCACATCGTTTTCTCGTCGTTGCCGATGATCATGAGCTGCGCACTGGCAGTCAAGGGAAAGATCAGAAGCAGCATTAAGAGTGCAAGGGTTGATCGTATTCCGGTATGTTTCATGACTGTCTCCTTTCTTTTTTTGATAAGAACTCACTTTGAGGTAAGATAAGCATACGAAAAACCGGGTTGTATGTCAAAACAAAAAGATTACATGTTACGGAGGAACGTTTTAGGCCAGTATTGCAGCTAACAATTATCAAGTGAAATCTTGCATCATGGTCGCAATCTGTCAGCCAACGACTTAAGGAAGGAATCTTTTAAACTGTATTATTTTTCTTCGGGTGGTTTGATCGCTTTGAAGCTGCGATAGAGCAACAAGTCGTAAATGATTTTGAGGCCACCGGATAGAAAGAAAGGGACGTTCATGAGCGCTGCATTCGCCAGTAAAGGGCCAGTGAAGACAGGGGAAAGCGATGCGCCCGTTGTCCGGGCAATACCCGTGATCCCGGCAGCAGCGGAACGTTCATCCGGCGCCACCACAGCCATGGTGTACGATTGACGGGTGGGCACGTCCATCTGTGAGATGCTGAAGCGCAGCAGCAAAAGTAAGATCGCCAACGGTAGGTTTGGCATGAGGGGCACCAGGATCAGCAAGATATTTGAAGGGATGTGTGTGAATACCATGGTTCGGATCAATCCGATCTTGGAGGCCACCCAGGCGGCGGAGAGAGCAGAGATGCCCGCAAGGACATTTGCCCCGAAGAAGATGCTCCCGAGAATCGCCGGCTCCACATTGAAACGTGTGTAAAACCAATAAGCCAAGATGCTTTGCAGGACGAACCCGCCCGCGAACGCATCGATGGAAAACAGAGCGGACAGCTTGAACACGACTCCCCGTGAGCGATGCAGACCAAAACGAGTCTTTAAAGATGTAGACTGAGTGGAATCAGTGCCACCCGGTACTTCTATCGCGGCGGAAAGGCAGGTGAATAATCCACCGAGGATCAATCCTATGATCGCATAGCCGACCACAACCGTGCGATAACTTCCAAGGGACGTCACGCCGGAATCCTGAAGGACTTGGACCAAAGTTCCCCCGGCCAGTGCTCCCAGGGCCGTCGCGAATGAACCGACCAGGTTGTACCAGGCGAAGATTTGGGTCCGTCTTTCATTTGGAACAATCTGCGATAACGCGGCCTGCTCGATAGACAGAAAAGGACCGACTTCATACCCGCTGGGGCTGATGACCCCGATGGTGGCTGCAATCAAAAGCAAGAGAAAATTACGTGTCACAGCGAATAAAATACCCGCGAAAAGCATCAGAAAGGCACCAAAGATAAGCATCCGCCGCCTGCCGATTCGGTCAGCATTTGTAGTAATCCATAAGGAAATAATCGTATCGCCAGCCAACGTGAGGGTCAGCAAGAGGCCGATTTTCGTTTCGCTCAGTCCGGCCTCGGTCAGGTAAAGGACGAGCACGACCGAAAGAAATCCGTAACCAAACATGCGGGCAATACGGGTGATGAACAAGAAAGTGCCATCCGACGTCAGCGTCTTTAACATTTGAGATAATTTCGAAGCAGTGCCTTCTCTCATTGCCACATCCTCTCCGGTTCGTCTTCGCCCCGGAGTCATGTCTCCGGCTTTTTCTCCTTTTTTCAGATTACTTCCCCGCAGACAAAAAATCAACCCTTAGTAACAACGCCAAGACTACGAGACTACAGGACTACAAGACAAACACGGGTTGACAGACGAGGAAGATAGGGAGTATGATTTTTTTGGGGGATGGAAATGGAAGAAATCATCTACCTTGAGAAACCGAACCTTGTGAAGCCCTATCTCGTTTTGGGATTTGAGGGTTGGCCCAATGCCGCGGAGGTCTCTTCCATTGCCCTGCGGCATTTGATAGATCATCTCGAGGCAAAAAAGTTCGCTTCCATTCCGATTGAAAGTTTTTACCAGAACTCTTCGTTAAGACCGATGGCCGTCATCAAAGAGGGGAGATTGATCGAATTAAAGTCGTCGGGCAATTATTTTTACTATGTGAAGAGCGCTCTATTCAATGATCTCATCCTTTTTTACGGAGTCGAGCCTCACCTCCGGTGGAACTTCTTCACGGATCTTATTCTCGATCTTGCCGAAAGATTAAATGTTAGACAAATCTTCACGATAGGCGGGACGTACGACTATATCCCTCATACTTGCCCTCCCATGGTCAGCGCCCTGTTCAATCACGAAGAACTGAGAGAGAAAGTGATCGATGCCGGATTGGGGTTGACGGAATATTCGGGTCCCATCAGCATCCACACCTATCTTTTAGAGGCGTCAAAGAAAAGGAGTTTGAAAGCGGTCAGCCTTTGGGGACATGCCCCTCAATACCTTCAGACAAAGAACGTAAAAGTGGCCTGCGCGGTTCTGAAAAAGTTGATCCATTTAACAGGGATAGAAATTGATCTCTCTGAACTGGAGAAGGCCGGGGACTATTTCGATCAGCAGGTCAACCATCTGGTGGAAGAAGACCCCAAACTCCAGGAGATTATTACCAAGTTGGAAGAAGTCTATAGACACTCCGAAAAGCTTCCTCAACTATCAGGAAAGGAAGAGGGCGCGAAAGAAGATAAGGTGGTTTATATTCAGGCCTTCCTAAAAAAATTGGAGGATGAGGAGAAGAAAGAAAGTTGAATCAATTCGTTTTATAAACATGCTGCAGAATGACCGTCCTGTACCTGCTCCCCTTCCTACCGTATGTAAAGATGATATAGAAAATTTTGCTGCTCGCCCTTTGAGGTTTCCCCCGCCTAAAGAGCTTTCATCTGTTACATGATAAAGAGTCATTGAGAAAACCATTCCAATGAAGTATGATGAATTTAGAAAGAGTAAACAGGAGGCTCTATGCCAAGGATGGAATGTCCGAAATGCAAAGAAGGATTGGATGAGATCATCCGGGTCATCGAAGTGCGATGTCGCTTCGATGAGAAAGCCGATGATTACCTCAAGGAGGCGGATGGAGAGCGCTTCATCGATCTTTGCCCAAAATGCAGAACAGAGCTTGAGATTTTTTAGGGAGCCGCCTTTTTAAAGAGGTTCATCTCGGCCTCCTGTCGATGGGCATGTTATCGAAGCAATTCTCTTGCGATTACGATTTTCTGTATCTGATTTGTTCCTTCATAGATCTGGGTAATCTTGGCATCCCTCATCATTCTCTCAAACGGGAAATCCGTCATGTAGCCATATCCCCCTGCGATCTGGAGCGCATCGGTGGTTACTCTCATGGCCACATCTGAGGCAAAGAGTTTGCAACAAGCGGAGTAATACGTTTTCTGCGGATCGCCCTGGTCAATTAAATTGCAGGTTTGATAGGTGAGTGCGCGCGCCGCTTCAATCTGGCATGCCATGTCGGCAAACATCCACTGGATCCCCTGAAATTCAGATATCGACTTACCGAACTGAATTCTCTCCTTTGAATAAAGGATGGCTTTGTCCATCGCCCCTTGAGCGAGCCCAACGGCCTGACACGCAATCGTGGGTCGTCCTGCATCCAGGGCGGCCATGGCGATTCGAAACCCTTTCCCTTCCTCTCCCAATAAATTCTCTTTGGGAACCGGACAGTCTTGAAAAAGAATTTCCGAAGTGGGTGCCCCCCGGATTCCCATCTTCGACTCCACCTTTCCAACCATGAAATTCGACAGTTCTTTTTCAACGATGAAAGCACTGATCCCTCGTGCTCCTTTAGAAGTGTCTGTCATTGCAAAGACGACCATGGCATTCACAATCGGGCCATTTGACATGAAGTGTTTCGTTCCGTTGAGAAGATATTTGCCATTTTTCCATTCCGCCTTTGTCCTCATCATACTCGCATCGGAACCGGCCTCGGGTTCGGTCAATCCGAAATTAATAATCCTTTCTCCATTCGCCAGAAGCGGACCATACTTTTTCTTTTGATCTTCAGAGCCTCCGATCATGATCGGAAACGTTCCTAAGGCTTGAACTTGAATAATGAGAGACGAGCTGACGCAAACCCGTGCCACCTCTTCAATCGCCAGGCACACATAGATATGCTCTGAGCTTTGGCCGCCGTAGCGCTCAGGAATAGACAGGCCGAAATAACCCTGCTTCTTGAAGAGTTCGAAAATATCCCACGCGAATTCTCCCTTCTGATCAATTTCTTTAGCCCTAGGCTCTACTCGCTCATCGGCAAGCCGTCTCACGCTTTCCTTAAATCTCTTCTGCTCTTCCGTCAGCTGATAATACATAACCAACCTCCTCGGGAACTGAGTTGTGATTACAAATTATATTAGAAGGGCTGAATTGTCTCAATAGCCCACAAAAAAATCGGGAGGCCACCCAAGGACCTCCCGATTTTTTTCTCCGTAGGTTCAGATGTTTTAAAGATCAAACCTAATGTCTTTGATGATTTTCATGTTCTTCTCCGGCGCGGTTTTTTAGGAAAAATCATAAGAATCATGCGCTTAAGTCATTCAATCCCTATTGGCATTGAAATTGCTCTTTCTAAAGACCGAAGAGGTCTAGAAAAAGGATACACACTTAGGTTTCGAATGTAGAGGGGGGCTATGAAAGGGGAGGAACTATTTAATTTCGCTGCTTGTCTTATTACGATACTTGTCGCACTTTGTGCATTATCAATGTAAAGGAGGAATACTCTTTCTTCAGGTTACATCCTCAAGAACCATTTGAATCGCTCCCTTGGGGCAGACGGACGCACAGATACCGCATCCCTTGCAATAATCCAGATCGATGAGGACCTCACCGGTCTTCTCGTCCCGGGTGATACAGAGGTCCGGGCAGAGGAGCTCACAGACCTCGCAAGACCCGCACTCCCTTAAACTCAGGCAACGTCGGGCTTCCTTAAGTGCCTCTCCCTTCGGAAGGCCCGGTTCCACAGCCTTGCCTCCTTTTCTCAGTTTTCGGAGCGGAGGTGTCTTTCTTCTCTCTCTAGAAACAACTTCTTTTTTGCACTCATTTCTCATAACGTTTTTCGTACGGTGAGGAAAAAATTAACCCGACCTAACCTCCCCTGAGTTAGAGGGAGGAAGGGAGGGGTTAGGGGTTCAGGTGAGATACCGGTAAATCGACTCCGCTCCCTTTTTCCCAGCCGCGATGGCGTCGATCACCCATCCCGGTCCGGTTACGACATCTCCTCCCGAGAAGAGCCCTTTCATACTGGTCTCATTCGTGTCCGGATCGACCTGGATCGTTCCATCCCGATTTGTCTGCAACCCCCGTAAAGGCCGCGGGTCCACCCGTTGACCGGTTGCCGGGATAATGGTATCGGCCTCGACGCGGAAATTAGATCCCTCTAGGACAACCGGTCTCCGCCTTCCACTTCCATCGGGTTCACCGAGCCTATTCCTCAAGCACTCCATACCAACCACTCTCCCACCGCGTCCGATCAATTGCACAGGGGAGGTGAGGAAATGGATCTTCACGCCTTCACGGATCGCCGCATCCACCTCTTCAGGGATCGCTGGCATTTCCTTTTTCGATCTTCGATAAAAAATAGTCACCTTCTTCGAACCGAGACGGAGGGATGAGCGGGCCACATCCACCGCTACGTTCCCGCCCCCGATCACCACAACCTGTTTACCGAGTCCTATTTTCTTTCCAAGATTTAGATCCCTAAGAAATTCCACTCCGGGAAAAACGCCGTTAAGCTTTGCCCCCGGAATATTTAACCTTGGGCTGCGATGGGCCCCGGTGGCGAGAAAAACTGCATGATAGCCCATTTTCCGAAACCTCTTCCCGTGATCCTCGAATTGAAACGGTCGATTGAGTATCATGTCAACGCCCATTCCCCTGATCCCATCGATCTCCATCCGAAGGATCTCTCTGGGCAATCGAAATTCGGGTATCCCGACTGCCAACATTCCACCCAGTATTGGTAAGGCTTCGAAGATCGTCACTTCAAAACCAAGCAGGCTTAAATCATTGGCAGCCGTCAGGCCTGCTGGTCCGGATCCGATCACCAGTACCTTCTCACGTCTCTTTTTTAATATCTTTCTTCCGGTCCTCTTTCGCTCGTATTCTGCAACGAACCTTTTCAGTAGCCGGATCGGAATCGGATGATCCACTCCCTCCCTCAAACACGCCTCCTCACAGGGATGGTGACAGACAAACCCGCAGACCGCGGGGAGGGGATTCACTTTCCGGATCAGCTCCAACGCCTCTTTAAATTTTCTCTCCGCGATGAGTGCCACGTAACCGGGGATATCCTGATGAACGGGACAGGCCTCCTGACAGGGAGGAAGAGAAACTCTACCTCTCGACCTTTTTTCAAAAATGGTTCCTCCGTAGAGAGTCCCGCGGAGGCTTTTCTCTTCACGCCGATATTCAGGAACAAACTCGGCAGGACATCCCCTGATACAAACATCGCAGGAATGACACCGGTCCGATTGGATGACCGGCCTCTGTGTTCTTCCTTCAAACATCGATCTTCTTTCCTAACTCCATTCCTGCCCGAAGGGCTTTTAGGTTGAGCATTCGGAACCTTTCCACGACATGGAGGGCAATCGCTTTCTGGATGGCCTTGGGGGAGACAATCTTGGTTATCTCAACGATGAGGCCCAGGAGAACTATATTCGCCACCTGCTTGTTTTTCAATTTCTTTATTGAAATCTCTGTTGCAGCAACCCCCCTCTGCTTAACGTTTAGTCCCCCTTCGGGAGTCACGAGCCTCTGGTCGTAAAAAATGAGTCCCCCTTCCTTCACGTCTTTACAGTAGGCCTGGTATGCTCCCTGAGACATGGCAACGAGGACATCTGAGGTAATGAGATGGGGAAAGTCGATCGGGCCGTCGGAAAAAACAATTTCTGATTTGCATCCCGAACCTCTTGCCTGAGCACCGTAAGAATCCGACCCGGCGATATATTTTCCATCAATCACTCCTGCCTGGCCCAAAAGAAGGCCTGCTAGGATGATCCCTTGTCCCCCAAAACCGCTCAGACGAACCTGTATCATTTCCGTCATGGTGAAAATTCTCCGGTAATGATTCTCTCGGCCAGTTCCTCCTCGGTCAACCCTTTCGCCTCTTCTTCTAAGATGCACCGACGGACAAGGTCTTGAATCAGGTCTTCCGGCCGGTCAAGACGATTCCTCCTCCCAAATTGCGTCGGACAGGGAGAGAGGACCTCGATAAAAGAGAATCCCACATGGAGGAGTGATTTCTTGACCGCATGGATCAGCGCAAGCGGCTGAGTCACGGAGTATCGCGCCACATAGGTGGCTCCGGCTGCCCCCACCAATTTACAGAGATCAAAAGGACGATAGGGATTTCCCTCACCGGTCGTGGAGGTCCTTGATCCTTTTGGTGTGGTGGATGC
>Ga0326726_10006008_pt1 | contig 10948 bp, 7 predicted proteins | sample MHFenrmetagenome_2_FD_207603 | JGI IMG/M metagenome (GOLD analysis project Ga0326726, IMG submission 207603) | Lab enriched peat soil microbial communities from Michigan Hollow, Ithaca, NY, United States - MHF15MN | ecosystem: Environmental > Terrestrial > Soil > Wetlands > Peat | place: USA...
CTTCAGCGATTCACGCATGTCGTCGGTATTGCCACCTGATGTTCCAACAATATGAGTGAAAGAATAATGTACATTATAGAAATTAAATTCTGCCCTGAACTCAGGATTGGTGGGGCCGGCGAAGAAATTCAGGCACCCGTCAAATGCCAGGATTGAATCTCCCTGTTCGACAACCTGTTTTACGGGTGCAAAAACGAAAACATCATCATAACCTTTTCCACCCGTAATGTTACGGAGCTCCATTGCAGGTTCGCTGATCTTTCCTGTGTTTATATAGAGAAGTTTAATGCCTTCTTTTTCAGCATGTTCTGGGGTAAAAAGGCAGGCTGCTCTGGCGAGCCTGTTGTCATCGATATCGGTTACAACCACCAGTCGGGGCTTCCTGACCTGATGAAGTGCATAATCAATTGCGCCCAGCCCCATTGGTCCCACTCCGGCAAGTATTGCCATATTCCCACCTTCCTTTATCCCCATTACATGGTTGTACGTGCCCGGAGGAACATGATAACTTGCATGGAATGCCCCGACAATGCACGACATCGGCTCGGAAAGGGATGCAGGATAAAATGCCTCCCCCTCATATTGGAGAAGGCAATCGGCTTCCATTACAATGGCGGGTATAATTATATTCGTTGCATCGCCGCCTATAAACCTGTAAGAATAGCCGGGGGCTTCAAGGGTCCCCATATGATTCATTGCAGGCTGTATTGAGAACTTCTGGCCAGCCCTGAACTTATGTTCCCATTTTTTGCCCACTTCGAGAATGATACCGGCAAATTCATGTCCAATTATAGTGGGATTGACATGGATATCATCCGGAACACGCTTGTGTTCAGGTCCCTGCAGGGCTGCTTTATGCGAGGACATACAGATACTGTCGGATATAACCTGCGCGAGAATTTCATCCTCCTTAAGTTTTGGTAAATCAAACTCTTCTAATCGCAGGTCCTGCTTACCGTAAATTCTTACTGCTTTGGTTTTCATAATTTACAATTTACATCCCCCTTACCCCCTTCAAAGGGGGAATGCTAAGTGCTCAGATTTAGCCCCCCTTCAGGGGGGTTGGGGGGCTTACCCCAGCATCACCTGCCCGCCTGTAACAGGTATTGCCTGCCCGGTTTCATACTCCTGGTCAATAATGTATAACAGGGCTTTGACGACATCCTCAAGTCTGCAGCCGCGTTTCAGGGGAACCTGTTCCTCATAGTAGCGCTTTACATCCTCAATCGTTTTAGCTCCCTGAACCTTTCCCGTCCTGAGGTATTGGACAAACAGGCCGTTTTTGGGATCGGACCATAAAGGTCCTTCATAAAAGTTGCCAGGACAAATCGAATTGACTTTAATCCTGAATGGGGCAAGCTCCATTGCAAATGACTGTGTAAGGCCAATTCCTCCGAATTTGGCCCCGGCGTAGGCAAAATTCTTATTGCTTCCCCGCAGACCCGATTTGGAATTAATCTGGATAATATCAGTGAAGTAATCAGGTTTTTCGATGTTCTGAAGCTTCATCACTTCAGATGCATATTTTGTGCAATAGAAATAGCCGTTATAATTGATACTTGTTGTCTTGGTAAATGCATATGGTTCCATTTCGTCAAGTCCGCCTGCTTTTAAAACACCTGCATTACTGACCATCAGATCCAGTCCGCCAAATTCACCCACTGCTGCTTCAACCAGGTTTTTTACAGATAAAGGATCGGAAACATCTGTTTTTACGAACACAGCTTTATTCTGTGATTTTTTTGCCTGTAATCGGGAAACAAATTTTAATCCGGCATCTTCATTTAAATCAGCAATCACTATGTTAACTCCCAACCTGAATAAAGCTTCCGCAATCCCGGCGCCGAATCCCTGTGCCCCTCCCGTTACAATCGCAGTTTTGTTGTTCATCCGGCCTGCAGGCTTTGAATTAAGGCTGACCTTACGCCTGTAATTTTCAACTTCCCATTTATCGATAAAGGCAACCTGATCAGGTGTAAGGAATTTGGTACCTCCACAAAGTGATGAGTAGTGGCTTGTTTTGATCAGGTCTTCATAAATATCAAGGATCTCTTCAGCCGAGGAGACTGAATCTTCAACAGCAATGACCCCCATGTTCTTTATTACAAATACTTTTGGAAAATATCCGTATTCAGTCTGAAATCTCGGCAGCTGCTGCTTTATGGAATCAATAATTTTATCTGCAGTGCCAGATTGTTCGATGAACATAAACCTTGTTTTACAGTAAACTATCATGTCGGGTGTCAGTGGCAATGATATCTTATGAAACTCCTGCTGGTTTTGATAAAATTTGGCAATCAATGTGTTGTGTCTGCACCTGATCACTTTTGGATTGCCTTCTGACAGAAGCATCCGCATCACCGGAAGTACTTTGTGCAGTACAGGATTATATGGCAGAGGACTTACATCCGAAAGACGGTTAACCTGGGTTTCTATTGCAGATATTATGTGTTCGAAGAGCTTTTTAACCTCTTCAATTGAATCTGCTCCGACAATCGGTCCATGATTTTCCAAAAGAATTATTTGAGGATCATATGAATATTTTTCACGATAAATCAGTATCTCGGATTCAAGCTTCTTAAAAAGAGTATAGCCAGGGTCAGTATAGGGAACAAACAATGCTTTCTCCCCGAACAACTTAAGCACAAGACTTTTTGCACTCCGGCTGCACAGAACTCCGTTAATGACCGAAGGATGAAGGTGAACCACGAACTTGTACCGGATAAGTTCATGGAGTGAGGTTTCAACCGATGGCCTCTTTTTTGTCCCGGTTTCAATGATGCTGTCCATTAGATCATTCTTTACCTGATCTTCCCTTGTAACAGGATCGTCGGAATAGACTTTCTGAGAAATGATATGAAGCTTCTCGCGGCTCAGAGCCACAAGCCCTTCTTCATCAAGATCGGCAAGCGGATGGCCGCTGGCTTTGATCCAGATCAATTTGTCATCCTTGAAGGATGTATTGCCGCCGCCGGCAATCACATATTCTTTATTATTCCCGTAAAATCTTGATATTTCGATCAATTCACTGATTTCCGGCTTCATTTTCTTAATTATTTTGTAAAAAATATTCTATTACCAGTTTGCCCAGAAAAGTCAGCTCCCTTTTCTGCTCGATACTGTGATTCCCGTCAGGCAGAACGTAACCCTGCATTCCCATCGCTCTCAGATACTGATGTGCCGTTATTATACAGGTGCTCTCCCAGGCGATTCTTTTCAATTCATCGTCAAGCTCAACTGACCCTCTTGCACTGACCTTAAGCGGGATCATCTCCGGTGTATTGTGTTCAGTCCCGAATGTGATCAGATAGCCTTTTTCATCAAAGAACTTAACAAAGCTGTTAATTGCTGACAGGCTGTTTCTCCGGGGAATCAATTCGACACATTTGACTTTCAGTGAAGAAAGAGATCTGTGAAGCTTTTCCAGGTCCTCTTCAAATTCAGTGCGGTTACCCGATGGATCATCGAGCAGTACGGGATAGCATGGTATCCCTCCGGCTTTATATATTATTTTGATAATGCTGTTAAGATCAAGGAATGCAGTTTCATTTTCCTCAACAAAAGCTGCACCTCCGCTTTTCAGAAGGTTGGACCTGATCTCGTTTTCAAGACCTGCGTCATTCCCAATCCCTGTTTTGGACTTTTTACCCCCATATACCGATTCGATAAATCTTAATTCTTCTTCAGGTTCGGGGTAATTTTTAGCTGCAGCTGATCTGACAGCGCGTGCGAGATGCCTCTCACGTACCAGTTCCCGGGCATATTTGATCTTAATGTCTTCGTATGACAAAACTATTGCAGGATTTATCGGACTGATTATGCTATTGAGCTTTGAGATCATAGCTTTCATCTGGTTTTGGCTCTCTTTTATAACAGAATTAAGTTTAAGCTTTTGAAGCAACCCGGGATTGAAGGGATAGTCAAGACCCTTTCCACAGAAATAGATTCTGCCAGGATTATTCGGGTCATTTATTCTGATGCCTTTTTTCTGCTCATCCTTAAGAAGTCCAATGAACTCTATATTAAACAGCGGAAATATCTTATTCTTAAGAGATCCTTTATAAAAGTCTTCGTATCCATCAGTTACAAAAAAATCGTTTATACCCAGCACAGCAATATTTTCATCTTTTGCCATGGAGAATATGGTCTTCATATCAGAAAATGCACTGAAAGAGTATGGAGTATGGATATGGTTATTGGCCTCTCTGAAATCCGGCATGTCATTTTTAATCAATTTCTTCCTGAGTTCCTCAGGTAATGGAAATGCAGAGAGAAAATATTTGTTTGCCATTCGGGTTTCTGTAAAAATTGTTTTTACCAGTTTAACGCTTCATCAGGGACGGTCAGAAGGGAGTCACAAATCCAGTCAGCCTCACCAAGTTCATTTTTCCTGAATGATGAAGCGACGGCCAGGCATCGGCATCCGGCAGCAACAGCTGCTTTTATTCCACTGAGAGCATCTTCAACAACCAGGCACTCCTCCGGCTTTAGCCCAAGCCTTTCAGAGGCTTTCAGGTAAATGTCGGGATGTGGTTTTTTGTTTTCAACCTCCAGTCCGTTAACAGTTGCATGAAAAAGGGCAGGGAACAGGTGAATTTCATTCAGGTTGGCTTCCATTTTTACCAGGTCAGCACTTGTTGCTACTGCCAGCTTTAAACCTTTATTGCGGCACTTATCAATGAATTCATGTACTCCGGGAAGAGGAGCCAGCTTACCCTTAATTATTTGTTGATAGATCTGATAGGTTCTGTCTTTGGCTTTCTTAATTTCGATTGTGATTCCATATTTCTCAGCAACCCCGCCGATGTACCTGTTTTCACCCATTCCAACAAAGGGTTTGAAGTCTTCGGGCAGAACTTTAAGTCCCAATTCCTCAAACATCATAACAGCTGATTTGCAGATAAATGGCTCTGAATCTACGAGAACACCATCCATATCGAACAGTATGCCCCTGATCATCTGAACAGCTTTTCAAGTTCCAGTATCCTTGATCTGGTAAGAGGCTTTTTCTTCCCGGTCAGTTCTACTATTAATGTCATCCTGGCGGCATTCTCGAGTACTTCAAGTTTGTCAAATGCCTGAAGAATTGAACTTCCCGTCGTAAGAATTCCATGGTTTTCGAGCAAAAGGACGTCCGATCCTTTTATACATTCGGAGACTGCTTTGGCCAGCTCTTTCGAACCCATTAAGGCATATGGCACAAAACATGGGTCACCGCAGATTGCTCTAGCTTCAGCAGTTAGATTAGTGTCAATTGTACACTTCATTGCAGTATAAGCAGAAGCAAAAACAGGATGCGCATGGACTATGGCTGAAATCTCCTTTTTCTTCCTGTAGATTGAAAGGTGCATCTCATACTCGATTGATGGCTTAAGGTCAGGGGTCAAATTCTCACCTGTGATTGTCATTATTCCAACCTCTCTCCATTTCATGCGTCCCTTGTCGGTCGCTGACGGGGTGATTAAAATAATGTTGTCCAAGAGGCGGCAGCTTATATTTCCTCCCGAAGTGGTTGTGAGACCCTGTTTGTAAAGACGCCTCATAAAGCGTGCAACCACTTTCCGCTCTTCCCTGAATTCCTTTATGTTTTTCATGGATCAGCTCACCTTACAAGATCAACAATTCCGTCAAGAACGTATTGAGGGCGGTATGGAAAATTATCTATTTCATCCCGATCGGTTATCCCACTAAGTACCAGCAGAGTATCAATCTCCGATTCAAGGCCACACCTGATATCCGTATCCATCCGGTCTCCGATGACAACCGCATCTTCTCTCTTTACTCCAAGCTTTTTCAGTGCTATCCTCATCATAAGAGGGTTGGGCTTTCCCACAAAATAGGCTTTCTTGCCTGAAGCAATTTCAATAGGAGCAATCAAAGCTTTAACGGATGGTGATATTCCTGTTTCAACGGGGCCGCTGATATCGGGATTTGTTCCAATCAGCCTCGCACCTCTTATTACAAGGTTGACTGCAAGTTCAATTTTTTCGAAATTGTAGCTGTTTGTGTCACCAACAATCACATAATCGGGATTGATATTATTGGTCGTATAACCTACGCTGTAAAGAGCATTGATGAGACCAGCGTCCCCTATTATAAATGCACTTCCGCCAGGCTTCTGGCTTGCAAGGAATCCGGCAGTGGCCAGCGCACTTGTGTAGAAATGTTCTTCACCCACTTTTATACCGAGCCTTTCAAGCTTCTCCTGCAGTTCCTTTGGTGTGCGCTGGCTTGCATTTGTGAGAAAGAGGTACCTTTTGCCTGCTTCTTCGAGCCATTTCAGAAATTCATTTACTCCAGGAAGCAGCCTGTTGCCATGATAGATGACACCGTCCATATCGATAATGAAACCAGCCTTTTCCCTGATTTTGGTGACAATACTTTCCATATCCCGATTATTGTGCTTCAAAGATATCAAAAAGGAGTTATACACCTTCCTTATTTAGCTTTATAGAATTCTCATAAGAATAATTGGTCTTTACGATGTGCCCTTTCAGGGGAATGATCTTTTGATGAATTGCATCGATGATCCATTCAGGTTGAGGGAAGAAAGAATTCTCCATCTCATGTGCAGGTATGATCCAGTTACGAGAACCCACTACGACCGGGGGTGCATCGAGATTGTCGAAGGCAAGATCAGTGATGGTATGAGCCATTTCCTTAAGGAATGAACCACGCGACGATGCATCACTCGCGAGGACAATCTTACCTGTTTTTCTTACCGATTGGATAACAGGTTCATAGTTAAACGGAACCAGCGTGCGGGCGTCAATAACTTCTGCTTCCATTCCGTAATCCTGCCGGAGCTTCTCTGCAACTTTCATGACAGGGTATAAAGTAGCTCCGATCGAAAGAATAGTAATGTCATCACCTTCTCTCTTTATATCGGGTTCCCCGAGAGGTATCTCATAGTAGCTTTCAGGAACCCCAGGCTGGTGAAACATTTCACCTATATCGTATATTCTCTGGCTTTCAAAGAAAATCACAGGATCAGTGCCCTGTAATGCGCTGTTCATTAATCCTTTGGCATCGTATGGTGTTGCCGGGAAAACAACTTTAAGCCCGGGAATATGTGCTACCAGCGACGACCAGTCCTGGGAGTGCTGTGCACCATATTTTGATCCGACAGAAACTCTGACAACTACGGGCATTTTAATGATATTTCCGCTCATTGCCTGCCACTTGGGCAGCTGGTTAAACACTTCATCACCCGAACGACCCAGGAAGTCGCAATACATGATCTCAGCAATTACTCTCCCTCCGCACATGCCATAACCTATGGCAGTTCCGACAATGGCTCCTTCGGAGATAGGTGAGTTGAAGAGGCGGTGATAAGGTAGCGCCTCAGTGAGGCCACGATAAACTGCAAATGCCCCGCCCCAGTCGCGATTTTCTTCTCCCCATGCGGCAAGCGTCGGATCTTTATAAAATCTGTCGATGACAGCCTCAAAAATACCATCCCGCAACTGGTAAACCTTTGCTTTTGAAACCGGTTTGCCTTTTTTGTCCTTATAAAATCTTTCCTTGTTTTTTAATGATTTTACCCGTGGGTTTTCTTCAAGAGGAATTAATACCTCAGGAATCCCTTCTTCCATCCGGTCGAGAGATTCGTTTGAGAACATCATTTTCCCTATTCCATCGGGATCGAGGTTAAGATCAAGATGGGGGGATACTTCATCATCAATGGCAAGCTTCAGGATATGAGTAATCAGGTCGGATGCCTCTTCTCTGATAGCATCAAGCTGAGCTGCTTTAACAATACCAGATTTTATAAGTTCATCCCCAAAGGTAATAATTGAATCTTCCTTCTGCCATGCTTCCACTTCTTCCTTCGACCTGTAGGATGACGCATCCGAAGGGGAATGGCCGCTTATTCTGTAAGTCAGCGTATCCAGCAGAACCGGGCCCTTTTTCTGTTTTAGTATTTCTCTCTTGCGTTTAAATACGTCGATAACTGCCAGCGGATTATATCCGTCCACTCTCTCAGAATGCATCATTTCGGGATTGACACCTGCCCCGATCCTTGCAAGGATATCGTAGCCCATTGTCTCTCCGGCTGTCTGACCGCCCATCCCGTAAAGGTTATTCATAAAGTTGAATATCAGGGGTAATCCTCCACGGAAGTCCCCATCCCATAAAGTCCGGTACTGGTCCATTGTAGCAAATGAAATGCCTTCCCAGACCGGTCCGCATCCCATTGATGCATCACCGATATTACAGACGATGATGCCGCGTTTCCGGTTAATCTTCTTGTAGAGGGCAGCACCGACTGAAATATCTCCCGATCCTCCCACTATGGCGTTATTCGGATATATACCGAATGGCGTAAAGAAAGCATGCATTGAGCCGCCAAGTCCCTTATTGAAGCCATTTTCACGGGCAAATATTTCAGCAAGCGCGCCGTACAGAAGGAAATGTCCCGACAGTTCCCTGATCGATCCCGAAAATCCCTTCTCGACAACTTTAAAAGCCTTCCCTGAGAAATGCCCGCTCATAATCCTGTACAGGGAATCTTCGTCAAGCTTATTAATAGCGGAGAATCCCTTGGCAAGTATTTCACCATGACTACGGTGGGATCCGAATATATAGTCATCAATGTCAAGTGTGTATGCCATTCCAACTGCAGCCGCTTCCTGTCCGATTGACAGGTGGGCAGGCCCCGGGTGATTGTAGGCAATGCCCTTATATTCATTTTTTGTCTTGATCAGGTTCAGCATTGTTTCAAACTCCCTGATAATGACCATATCATGATATATCCGGATGAAGTCTTCAGTGCTGAAGTTCTTCTTTTCCTCATCAATTGACTTGTTGTACTGGTTTACAGGGATCCTCCCGAATTCAATGAACTGGGGTTTACGTACTACTTTTGGATTGATATTCTGACTTTTAGGCATATTTTGATTTTTGCTGATAAGTTTGCTTTACTTTTTCTCATTTCGTTTTGCCCCTAAATCCCCTGTATGGGACTTCATATAAAATCAATATAGCTCCCCTTTAGGGGGGATGGGGGGTAATAAATTAATACCTGAATTTCTCAATCTGTTCCTTTACTTCTCTCAGGAACAATGTTGCCGGCCCCCCGTCGATCGACCTGTGATCGTAGGTCAGGGAAAGGCCGATGTAAGGCACAAATCCGAAAATGTTATTTCCCAGATCAGCCGGTCTGTTGATTATTGTACATATCCCGAGAATTGCAGTCTGGGGAAGGTTGATCACGGGTGTAAACATTTCAACGCCATAGTTGCCAAGGTTAGATACTGTAAATGTTGCCGCAGTGCTTTTTAAAATTTCGGGATCGATATTACCCTTTTTGCATACTTCAGCAACCGATTTAAGTTCCCATGATAGATTTGCAAGGTCCAGTTTATCCGCATTCCTGACAACAGGTACCATCAGACCCCTTGCAGTGTCAACAGCTATTCCAAGATGGATTCTGTTGAATATTCTTTTATGCTCCCCAAGGTAATGGCTGTTCACTTCCGGAAACTTCTTAAGCGCCTTTATAACGCACCAGCAGACCATATCATTCAGGGTAATGTCCTGTTTCCCTGTTCCTTTAAGGAATTCCTCCTTGATCCTTTTCCTGGCTTCCAGAAGGTACCTTACATCAGCGCTCATATGGTGTGTAAGCTGGGCTGAATTCTGCAATGAATCAAACATTGCTCTTGCTATCAGCTTTCGTACATTTGAGACAGGCCGATCAGCAAACTCCTCGGTTTGTTTTTGATCAATAAAAGTCTGAGTTGTTTTGGCCGAAACTGCCTTTTGTACATCGCTGTAAATAATTCTGCCATTAGGCCCAGATCCGGAAATATTGACGTAATTGATGCCCTTCTCCTCCGCAAACCGTTTTGCCCTGGGTGAAATCCTGACTTTAAAGTTATCTGTTCTCAAAATTACCCCCGTTGAATTTGTTACCTCATTTTTTGATTCATGATCGGGTTGTGTTTTCCTTGCTTCCTGTTTTTCCGCAACAGTTGAGCCGGCAGGAAGGAATGATTCGACTGTCTCCCCTGCATTGCCGATTACTGCAACATTAACGAGCACAGGAACTTCGGATCCTTCCTGATAGAAAATTTCAAGGAGGGTACCATCGGCCGGTGATTCAACATCGAAGGCCGCTTTGTCGGTTTCATATGAGAAAAGGAGATCGCCTGTTTTTACCGCATCCCCCTTCTCTTTAAACCATTTGGTAATTATACAGGTCTCGACTGACTGACCTTGCTTGGGCATTATTACCGGGATTGCCATTTTTTTGTGATTGGTAATTGGTGATTGGTTATTGGTGATTGGTTATTGGTGATTCGTGATTGGTACGTAAAAATATGAAATATCAATTAGAAAATGTCAAGAACCTTTATAAGTAACTTGTTATAATAAGTAGATCAAAGATATCCTATTCATTTGTTGAAATAGTTAATAACAATATGATTACAAAAATAATTACTATAACTTGTATTTACAAGTAAAATTATCTATATTTACAAAAATTCTTTCACGAATATGCAGTCCGGTACAGTTCCCCAGCACAGAATGCTTTATGAAATACTCCGCAAGCACATCCTCGATGGCGTTTACAGAGAGGGAGACCTGCTTCCTTCCGAGAATGAACTTTGCCAGCTTTACGGACTGACGCGTCCGACCGTCCGTCAGTCGCTTGGCAATCTGGCAAATGACGGTTACATCACCAGGCACCAGGGAAAAGGCAGCATTGTACATCAGCTTCCAAGGGAGATCGGGATCCTTTCGGTTTCCGGAACCACTTCAGCGGTTGGCAACAGGAATCTGAAAACCAGGATAATAGTAAAGCCTTACCTCACACAGTGGCCAGAAGGGTTTATGTTTACCCTTTCGGAACTTGAAAAGGAATCAGGATGCGTATATATGGAAAGACTCAGGTTGCTTGACAATGTCCCTGTATTTTTTGACATCAGTTATATACCGAATA
>Ga0326726_10006009_pt1 | contig 10947 bp, 11 predicted proteins | sample MHFenrmetagenome_2_FD_207603 | JGI IMG/M metagenome (GOLD analysis project Ga0326726, IMG submission 207603) | Lab enriched peat soil microbial communities from Michigan Hollow, Ithaca, NY, United States - MHF15MN | ecosystem: Environmental > Terrestrial > Soil > Wetlands > Peat | place: USA...
ATCGAGAGAGAAAAGTTCCACGAAAAGGTAACCCGGGAACATGGGGATTTGGATCTTCTTTCGTCTGTCCGTCCGCCGACTCCACATCTCTATTTTGGGCAGAAAGGCATGGATCGATTTAAGGACAAGACCTGCATATACCCGGTCTTCATGGCGGCTTCGCGTATGAACAGCGTACCAAGGCATAATGGATTCCTTAATCATTCTCTTTCTTCAGCGTATCCCGTTTGGGGCTTTTCCATTTACAATAATCGCGAGATTTTTTCAATGGTGAAATAGTGACGAGACTGAGGATCACAGGCATAACCCTTTCCCTTGGCGAGGGAGCAGAAGCATTGAAACGAAAAGTCGCATCCATTCTCCATATTCCGGATGAACTTGTTTCGTCTCTCTCAGTGGTCAGGAAGTCTATCGATGCAAGGAGAAGAAAACCGCCTCGCTTCATTTACGCTCTCGATTGCACTGTGCCGGATGGCATCGCTTTGGCCGATAAAGAAGGTGTGAAAATAGAGGTGCTCCAGGAGGACAAGAAGCCGCTCCTCTCTCCGGCAAGGATAAAGACATCCAAGAGACCGGTCATTGTTGGATGCGGGCCCGCGGGTATCTTCGCAGCCCTGACGCTAGCCGAGAGGGGAGTTCCTGCACTCCTTCTCGATAGGGGAAAAAGCGTACCGGAGCGCGTGGTCGATATCCGGGCCTTCTGGGAAAGGGGGATTCTGAATACCGAAAGCCATGTCCATTTCGGAGAGGGCGGAGCGGGCACATTTTCTGACGGAAAGCTCACGAGCCGTCTTAAGAGCCCACTTACGGATTGGATCAAGAAAAGGCTTGTAGATGCAGGAGCTCCGTCTGAGATCTTGACGGATGCAAAACCTCACGTAGGGACGGACAGGCTACGGGATGTAGTGATCAATCTCAGAAGGAGGCTCACGGAGCTGGGCTGTGAGGTTCGTTTTGAAGCCAAGGTCACAGATTTTTTACTGCACGGCGGGAGGGTAGAAGGGGTTGTTGTCAGAAACAATGAAGAAATAAAAACGGATCACCTGATCTTGGCATCCGGACAGAGTGCCGAAGACACATATAGCAGGCTGTATGAACTGGGTGTGCATCTGGAGCCAAAGCCATTTGCCATCGGGTTCCGCGTGGAACATCCGCAGGAACTAATCAATGCAATCCAGTATGGCAAGTGGCGCGGACATCCGGACCTGCCGCCGGCGGACTATCTTCTTACGGCCAGGCTTCCTCATATGAGACGGTCCGTCTATACGTTCTGCATGTGTCCCGGCGGATCGATTATCGGATGCAGTTCGGAGGAAAGGACAATCGTCACGAACGGTATGAGCAGCTACCGGAGGGGAAGTCCGTATGCGAACAGCGCCGTTGTAGTTGCCGTTCACTGCGATGATTTCCAGGATACAAGGCGTCATCCCCTCTGCGGCCTCGTTTTCCGCAGGCGCTGTGAAGAGAAGGCCTTCATCCTGGGTGGAGAAAATTATCACGCCCCTGCGCAGGGGTTGATGGATTTTATGAAAGACTCTGAACGGACGGGCATGAGAGAAACAAGCTTTTACCCCGGCGTGAAACCTGCATTGTTGCGTGAGGCTCTGCCTATTTTTGCCATTGAGGCATTGAGGCAGGGGATTGCGGAGTTTGATAGAAAGATGCGGGGATTCATCACAGAGGAGGCTATGCTGATCGGTGTTGAGACAAGGACATCGTCACCGGTCAGGATATTGAGGGGCCCGGACGGTCAGAGTGTCAATGTGGCCGGGCTCTATCCCTGCGGTGAGGGGGCCGGATATGCAGGTGGAATCATCAGTTCCGCCCTGGATGGAATCAAGGCCGCAGAGAAGATTGCTTGCTAAAATGGTTCACAATACGACATTTGCATTCATAAACCCTCTGTGATAATTTCTTTTAAGGGCTGTCCGCTAATACAAGTTGTTTGTGTGGCAGATATACAACCACGGGAAATGGATTATGAAAAGGATAACGCTCTTTCTTGTTACGATTGCCATCCTGACTATTGCCTCATCCTTCGTCACCGACGCAGCAGCACAGGATAGGCGATTCACAAGTCCCACGATAGGAGCAGAATTTGTATTGATTCCGGGAGGGACGTTCATGATGGGAGACGCAGTTCTGCATCAGGTCGTCATCAGCAAACCCTATTATATGAAGGTGACGGAGGTGACTCAGGGGCAGTGGCGGAAGGTTATGGGGAGCAATCCCTCAATGTTCAACACCTGCGGCGATGACTGCCCGGTGGAAAATATTTCCTGGGTTGATGTCCAGGAGTTTATCAGACGCCTCAACCAAAAAGAAGGGGCAAACAAATATCGCCTGCCCACTGAGGCAGAATGGGAGTTTGCCTGCCGTGCTGGCTCCGCCGCGAAAGGCGCGCCTGGCATCAAGGAAGACGAATTCGGAGACTATGCCTGGTACGATGCCAATTCGGATAGAAAGACGCATCCTGTGGTCAGGAAAAAGTCGAATGCTTGGGGTCTTTACGACATGCACGGGAATGTGTTGGAATGGTGCCAGGACTGGCACGATGATTATCCGAAGGGCAAGGTGATAGACCCGAAGGGCGCGTCCTCCGGGCAGCACAAGGTCTTGCGGGGCGGTGCATGGCTGGGAAGCCCGACGACCCTGCAGTGCACCTTTCGCAGCCAGGATTATCCGGTCGTCAGGTCCAATGACATAGGGTTTCGCCTCGTCAGGGATTTTTAACCTTTATTCCCTCCCTCTTATTGACGTTCCTGAGATAGGATCGGTCTTTTTTCAAGGGTTTCAACTCACTTTCCTGAACATCGTCTTATCAGCGCCGCAGATTGGGCATCTCCAGTTATCCGGCAGTTTCTCGAAGGGTGTTCCGGCTTGAATGCCCTCCGAGGGGTCTCCCTTTTCCGGGTCGTAGATATACCCGCAGATTTCGCAGATATACTTGGACATGGCAGGAGTGTCCTTTTCCGACTGCGCATTCGCTCTCTCCGGGGTGTCTGAAATAATGAAAGACAAGAGTCCGAAGAAGGTCAAGGATGTTGACTCTATGAATTGGCGGCGATTCAAGGTGTCCCACATGTTTTTCATGGCGTTTCCTCCATCGGTGTTGCATAAGAATTTTTTCATCTCGTCACAGTGAAAAAATGCGGGATAGTTAACGCCCTTATAGGCGCCGCTGTATGCGGTTAATGTTGACAAGCGCGAGAGTGACAAACAGAGACACGATGAAAGCCATGGCGCTGTAGGAAGAAATGCCTCGCGACTGCAGGAAACCGACGGCAAGACTGCTCAGGGCGGAACTGCCGAGCTGGAAAAATCCCATCAAGGCAGCAGCAGCTCCCGCTCTTTCCACATAACAACCCAACGCCTCTTTCGTAGCTATGGGGAAAATTATACCAAAACCGACGGTAAACAGGAAGGTCATTCCCAATACCGTTGCAGCTGTGACCATCTCCTTGGGCATGCAAAGCATTCCCAATGCAGCTGCCAGCAGAATAGCCTCACCTGCATAAAATGTCCGGCGGGATGATCGATTGCGAACTATGTATCCCGCAGCAAGATTGCCTATGATAAAACCCGTCGCAGCTATCAAGGTGATAAGGCCATATGAAGAAGGGCTCAGGCGAAAACCACTGATGAAGATGAAAGGAGATGCAGTGTAGTAAGCACCCAAACCTCCAAAACATGCGCCGAGGAGAAGAATGTATCCCATGTAAATCCGGTTTCCAAGGATTTCCCAATAGGTTTTAAAAACGGAAATAAATGGGATATGGCGGGAGGAAGGGGCAGGGCGGCTTTCCTTAAGGAGAGAGAAAGTAAGCAGCCAGACTCCAGCGTTAAAGATCAGAAGTGACCAGAAGGTCCATTGCCATCTTAAATTTTCAGTAATAACGCCGCCAATGAAAGGAGCCACTGCCGGCGTTATTGACATGGCAGCCCCCAGCCACCCCATGAGAATCACCGTGCGGTCCTCGGAAGATGTATCCTGGATCATGGCCTTTCCCACCACGGGGGCGACGCCCGCGCCAAAGGCCTGAAGAGTCCTGCCTGCCATCAGCACACTGATGTCAGTAGCCATCGCGCAGAGTAGTGTGCCTATACCGAACACTTCCAGACCTCGGAGAATCATGAAGCGCCTCCCGAGGACATCCGAGAATGGGCCGGAAAAAAGGTTAAAAAAGGCAAATCCGGCAAAGTATACGGTGAGGGTCAAGGCCATTTGAGGAGAAGGGATGTTGAGGTCGGAGCCGATTCCCGGTATTGCAGGGAGGTAGAGGCTTACCCCTGATTGTCCCACCGCTATGGAGGCGGCTATGAGAAGGACCAACGCGCCGTTGCTTCTCGACGGAGACATATTCTATAGGGACCTCTTAATGGATGCCAAGCATTGTCTGATTTCATATAACTCCGGCCTTGATGCAATCCGCGGCTCATGAGCGCTATGTTGCTTATAAGGTGATAGTTTTGGTCTCACCAGGGTCACTGCGTCACCGGATACCATCTTATCTTGCCTGTCAACCAATTCGGTATCCCGATTGCGTCTTTTCTCGCATCGTAATAGTAGGCACTCCCTTTGAAGGGATCAAATACCTGTATGATGGGAAATTCTGTTATCTTCGTGTTCTCGAGTTTCATGCCGTTTATCACCGCTGTATTCTTCACAATCTCCCAGCATGCAGCTGCGTTCGCCATGGAAACGAATATCTTACAGTTCCTGGGCGGGATCTCCCGGCTCTGTATCTTCGCGAGAGTCTCCGGATAGAGCTTTTCTGTCCTCCCGGGGAACATGTAAATCTTCATGTACTTGGGGAGGAGAGCCTGGTAGTCAACATCCCGGGCATCAATATGTTCTACCCCGAACTTTCCCACGCTTTCGATTGAGATGTCGCCCTCATGTGTTACTGTGCTTACAACCCAGCAGTTCGAGGTGCCGGGACCGATGACCATCCGCTTCCGGAAGTGGTGGCAGACCCGCGCGACTACAAAGTTAGCCTCGGGGTCCGACGTCCCCAGGGCCACGATATCCACGCCGGAAATGATTTCATCGAGCCATCTCTCGTCGTTTCGTGTAACCTTTCTGCTATAGGCAGTCACGCTGCAACCGGGGTTGACCTTCTCCAGATACTCCTTCCATGCCTCCGTCTTGAATCTACCTATATATTCCGGTGTGAAGGGAAGGCGGTTCAGGTTGGTCGCCTCAACCATATCGAAATCCACGATGACAAACTGCTGGTAACCTACCCGCAGGAGAAAATCGAGGACCGCACCGTTGCCCCCCGCTCCCACCACAAGGATGCGTGTTTTCCCCATGGCGGAAATCAGCTCTTCCGTGAAATTGACTATACCATGCTGTCTATTGACGATATCTTCCCAGGTCATAAATACCTTCTCAATTAAGACTCCGTTATGCTGTCTTTTCTCTCATATATGTAATTCCCGGATCATTCCTGAACTCTGGCGCCCGTGGCTCTTTTGCAGTAGTCCATCAGAACGGCAACGGAGTCGGAGCCGGCCTCGGACAGGACACGTGACTTCTCCGCTCCGAAGTAATTCAACTCGTCGGCAGTCATGGGCTGTCTGTTCCTGCGGATCCAGTCAACCATGGTCTCTGCCTCTTCATTCTGGAAGAACCACCGGTGGAAATTTCTCTTGCCCTTCAAGTGGCCGTATTTCTCCGCATACCGCCGTTCCATCGTCTCCAGATTTATTCTTGTAAAAACCACCTGCTCACCCGTCTTCGGGCTTTGTCGTGAATCCGGCAAGACCTCGTCGAACAGAAGAATTTTTAAGTAAAAGGCGGCATGATGTGCCATGACCGATGCGACGATGTCTGTATTATGGAACAGACGCGTAGCAGTAAGATGGACGAATCTGTAAAGGTGCATCGTTAGATCGATGGAGCTGTGGTCGATTCCCTCATCAACACTTAGCGAAAATATTTCGCTCAGTCTCCGCCCGGCCTTCCTTAAGACAGCAAGCCGTTCGGGGAATATCGCATCTGCCGGCAGCCCCAGCCGGGAATCGGGAACGATGCTGACTGTGCCCACCGTCCGTCCGTCCTTAATGGCGAGAAAAGTCACTGTGTCGGGATGCAGGTGATGGATGGTGCACCACAATTCACTCTCTCGGTTCGGTCCCAAGGCGTATCCCTTGCCTAAGTAGATATCGCGGACGAGCTTAAAAGCCTTTTCGCGAAGCGGCTGCGTGTTCGCTACCACGATGCTCCATTCATTCTTCGGTCCGAACCGGTATTCATTTTCTCCAGCTAATCTGCCCGCCAATACCCTTTCTCCTTAAACTCGGGACTGTCTCAATAGCGTATATGTATATAAGAAAGGGGTTTGCGTGTCAATAATGGGGTGTCACGAATGCAGGCCGGAGGATTTTTATTGACAGACAAAAACCTCCTGATATACTCAGCTCAACCAGTAAGACGGAATTCTCATTAAGAAGGAGGAAATATGCGTATACTAAAAGTCATAACTGTCCTTTCCGTGGTATTGTTCTTCTTTTCCGGTGTCGCAATGGCCCAGCAGATGCCCAACCCCTATGGCCCGAATATAAGTCTGGCAACTGCTAAGAAGGTGGCTGCCGCAGCGGCAGCGGAAGCAATGAAGATAAAGATAAATGTAGTAATTGCTATCGTCGATACGGGCGGCAATCTTCTCTATCTCGAACGATTCGATGTTGTTCAGTACGGCAGCATAGATGCGGCGCTCCACAAGGCCAAGTGTTCTGTTGCTTACAAGAGACCGACGAAGGCCTTCGAGGATACAATCGGGAGTGGAAAGACGGCATATCTGACCCTGGACGGCATAATTGCCATTGAAGGAGGCGTGCCCATCATTCAGGATGGCAAGATCATAGGCGCCATAGGCGTGTCGGGCGGAGCAGCAGCGCAGGATGGCCAGGTCGCAATGGCTGGAGCCAAAGTGATGAAATAACGTTCACGGTCTCACGAACGTTCACGCTCTTCTTAAAGCAGAAGGGGAGGTCTATTTGAAGGTCCTCCCCTTTTTTATTTCTTGTAATTGGAAGCAGGGGACAGCGACGCGGCTTTCTTAAAATATATCAGGAACGTTTCAATGGCAGTTTGCCATTGGCTTTAGTAAGAAGGCGTGAAATGTCTCGTTCAAGTTGATCGAAACAATTCATGAGTTCTTTGGCTTCACCCGTTAAATGCATGCCGTGTTTCACCCTGTCCATCTCCACAAGCTTTATTCCCAGCCTTTCTTCGGATGCCTTTATCCTCCCCCATGCTGCCCTGTAAGACATTTTCAATTTCTTTGCCGCCGCGTTCAGACTGCGGCATTCTTCAACAGCTTTGAGGAGCCCGTCGCGGCCGGGACCAAAAATAACACGGCCATCACGCTCCAGCCATAATTTGTGTTTGATTTCCACCGGCGTCTCTCCATATGTGTGACAAGGAATAAAATAGATATATTATAAAATTAGCATGACGGAATACATGGTAGCAAGCCATTTGTCATCCTGATATGTCATTTATGACATAAGCATTTGAAATCATTATCTTATTACGAAAAAAGGGATTGACAATAACGCCCGAATAGATTAGATTTCCGTCCCAGATAAGTAATTTATATGAACAGCACTAAAGGCAGAAATATTCTCAGAGCGCTTCCACAGATAATCATGTCTAGCGTTTCTACTCTGTATCTAATTAACCAAAACGTCAGGGGATAGTTTATGAAAAAATCGGTGTTCTTGATTCTACTTCTTATTGTCTTGAGTCTTGTTTTTTCGGGGATGATTCTTGCTCAGGCTAAAAAAGGCAGCTCTATCGCTGCAGCCGGCGCTTCGGTATGGGATTATTTGAAGAAGGAAGGATATGCAAAAAATTGGAAGATGTGGCCGGGAACGACGCCCATGTACCAGGGGCCGGAACCGCACGGGGCATTTTTGACAACTTATGTCAATGACGTGGCATTGAAGTCCATAGGCACCAAAAAAGGGAAGTTCTCTGACGGGGCAATAATTGCTCAGGATAATTTTTCGAAGGACAAGAAGCTGAAATTTATTTCCGTCATGTACAAGGTTAAAGGCTACAACGCAAAGGAGGGAGACTGGTTCTGGGCGCAGTACAAGCCTGATGGAAGGATTGAAGCAGAGGGGAAAGTCGATGAGTGCATAAAATGCCATGTCGCCCAGAAAGGAAATGATTACGTTTACACGAGCAAACTTAAATAAACGGACGGCAGATAAGGATTAAGAGGCGCCGGGAGTTTATTTAGATATTATAGAGTCAACACTTTAATATGAATAATCAGAATGGAGGTTACGTTATGGAAGGGAAGGAGAAAAAATTACCTGATCTGTTCCCGAAAGAAACTACGCGCCGCGGTTTTTTAAGAGGGACGGCAGCGGCAGCAGGTAGCGCCGTCGCCATGGTTACGGTCGGAGGCCTGGCTGCAAAGGCTGCTCATGCCCAAGCGCACAGCACAGCTGTACCTGACGCCACCGCACCCGTGAAAAAAGATTTGATGAAGTATCTGTTTGCCGAGAGGGAAAATTGTACAGGCTGCAGGGCCTGTGAATATGCGTGCTCTGTTTATCACACAGGTATCGTAAGGCCCTCGGTATCACGTATTCATGTGATGAAGTACAAGGATTCGATAGATGTTCCCGTAGTATGCTGGCATTGTGACGACGCGCCGTGCGTTGCGGCTTGTCCCACAACTCCCAAATCGATTTTGCCTGACCCCCAGCACAACGGAATTATCTTGAATGAAAAAACCTGTCTGGGCAGGAAGTGTCTGAAATGCCAGGAGGCCTGTCCGGCACAGTTTGTCTGGGCAAATCCGGACACGGGCATGCCCCTCATGTGTGACATGTGCGCCGGTGATCCGGCCTGCGTGAAGGCCTGCAATGACCAGTCCGGCGCCCCCCAGGGGCCCTGCCTCGTGGCAAACAAACTTGGGTTTGGCGTCAATTTGGCTTTCAGGGATGTGACGCCCAACCGAGCGGGTGCGGATTTACTGGATCTCACGTTCTATCCTAATGTCGACGGGAAGAGACCCACCCCCGCTAAGATTAAAAAGACGAGGAGGTCGTAACCATGACAGCAACAAAAGGCGGATGTTTCGGAAAAGTTCTCGAGATTGACCTAAGTAAACAGACATATAAGACCCGCGAAGTCCCCGATGAAATCTATCAGAAGGCCATCGGAGGAAACGGGCTCGCTGCATATTTTCTCACCACTGAGTACAAGGCCCATAAAGATCCCCTGGCGGAAGATGCGTTTATTTACTTTGGCCCGGGGCCCCTTAATGGAACCTTCTGTGTTTCCACGCGCACGAGTATTGCCAATATGAGTCCCTACACGGGTCTGATCTCCCACGCAGAGACAGGCGCCCATTTTGGTAACGAAATCAAATGGGCAGGCTGGGACGGCATCTACGTCAAAGGAAGATCGAAGAAGCCTGTGTGGCTTTCTATTGTGGACGACAAAGTAGAATTCAAGGATGCCACAAGGCTGTGGGGCAAGGACACGGAAGAGTCGCACGAAGGAATCATCAAGGAGATGAATGATCCCTACGCCCGGACAGCGGTCATCGGTCCGGCAGGCGAGAATCAGGTTCCCTTTGCCTGCGTGATTGTGGAGCGTTTCCGCGCTGCTGCGAGAAGCGGAACGGGCATGGTGATGGGAAATAAGAAGCTGAAGGGCCTCGCCGTGAGAGGCAGCAAGGGTGTGCCCGTCGTCAACAACCTGAAATTCATGGACATGGCCACCTACGCCAAGAAGGTTGCCATAGACAAGGAAGCCTGGCAGGGTGTAAAGCGGTGGGGAACGGCGGGTCTCCTTGAGTTAAAGCACTATAAAGACGGGTCCCTCATCACGAAGAATTACCAGACAACCTGGTATCCTGATATTGTCAAGATCGGCGCTGAGGAGGCGAACCGGAGATTCTGGAAACGGCACGTGGCGTGCAATCACTGTCCCATCCACTGCCTGAAGCTGGGCGTAATCCGTGATGGCAAGTACAAGGGACTGATTGCCGAAGGTCCCGAATATGAATCGGGCGGTCTCCTGGGAAGCAATCTGGGGATGACTGACTTCAACTCCATGATTGCCCTCATCGAGGCCTGCGATGCCTATGGCCTCGACAACATCTCCACCGGAGGCGTCCTTGGATTTACAACGGAGCTTGTGGAGAAGGACATCCTCAAACCAGCCGACCTTGACGGTCTCAAACCAAAATGGGGCGATGGGGACACCTATATGGAGCTCATACGCAAGATTGCCTACAAGGAGGGCAAGGCGGGCAAGCTTCTGTCCAAGGGCGTGAAGAAGATGGCCGCAGAGATCGGCAAAGGGTCCGAGTTATACGCCATTCACGTGAAGGGGAAGGAGCTGGCAGCCCATGACCCGCGTGGCGATAAGGCAAGGGCTTACAGCTATTCTCTGGGCTCCTGTGGAGGGGATCATCATGAGGGCGCTTCCACGAGGGCCCTTGTCATCTTTGCCATGATCAATTCCCTGTGTACATGCTCTTTTGCGAGCGCGCTCATCTGGGGTGGCGAAAACGCGAAGATCACCGTAGGCATGCTGAATCCGCTCTGCGGATGGAATATGACGGAAGACGACTACTGGACGACAGGGAAAAGGATCCTTACCATGGAGCGCATTTTCAACGTGAGGGAAGGCGTCAGCCGCAAGGATGATAATCTGCCCAAGCGTCTGATGACAGAGAAGCTTCCTGCAGGGCCAAAGAAAGGAGCCGTCTTCACAGAAGAAGATTTGAAGAAAATGCAGGATGAATTCTACAGCTACCTCGGCTGGGATGCGAAAGGCGTCCCGACAGATACGACATTGAAGGCTTACGGTCTCGAATACGCGATTGATGATATCGCACGGGCCCGTAAGGAGTACAATTTGTAGAAAAGCAGTTTAGAAGCAAACAGGGGCGGGTGTGCAGTTTC
>Ga0326726_10006010_pt1 | contig 10946 bp, 11 predicted proteins | sample MHFenrmetagenome_2_FD_207603 | JGI IMG/M metagenome (GOLD analysis project Ga0326726, IMG submission 207603) | Lab enriched peat soil microbial communities from Michigan Hollow, Ithaca, NY, United States - MHF15MN | ecosystem: Environmental > Terrestrial > Soil > Wetlands > Peat | place: USA...
GGGCATCGCCTTGTGGGCGCTGCTGCATGTGATCGCGCGGGGAGACGCCGCGTCCCTGATCTTTTTCGGCGGCTTCGCATTGCTGTCGATCCTCGGCACGGTGCTGATAGACGCCCGCAAGAACAGGGCGATCGGCGTGGACTGGGAGCGCTTCGCGTCGGTCACGTCCAACGTCCCGTTCGGGGCGATCCTCCAGGGGCGCAACCAGTTCCGGTTCGACGAGATCGGATGGAGAAAGGTGCTGATCGGGCTCGGGCTCTACCTGGTGCTGGTGCTCCTGCACCCCTATCTTTTCGGCGCCAGGCCCTACTGAGGCGCGGGCGGGCCGGTACAATCGCGGTTTTCCCCCAAAGACCCTCATGAATCAGGCAGAACTCATCGCCCTCCCGAAACGGCCCGCCTTCCCGACGGGCGAGCTGACCGAGCGCATCGTCGCCGAGAAGCAAGGCTCGATCGGCTGGCTTACCTTCAACAACCCCGCCCGCAGGAACGCCATCTCGATCGACATGTGGGAGGCGATCCCGAAGGTGCTCGACCGCTTCGAGCAGGACTCCGAGGTCCGCGTGATCGTGCTCAAGGGCGAGGGCGACAAGGCCTTCGTTTCCGGTGCCGACGTCTCGCAGTACGAAAAGGAGCGCTCGACCGCCGAGGGCATCCAGCGTTACGAGGAGATCGCCGGCCGCGTGGCCGAGCGCCTGCAGGCCTGCGACAAGGTGATCATCGCCATGATCCGCGGGTATTGTCTCGGGGCGGGCGTCAACATCGCCCTGTGCTCCGATTTGAGGATCGCGGCCGACGACGCGCGCCTGGGCATCCCGGCGGCGAAGCTGGGCCTGGGCTACCGGGCCTCGTCGCTGAAGAACCTGGTCGATACCGTCGGCCCGGCCTTCGCGCGCGAGGTGCTGATCACCGGGCGCCAGTTCAAGGCCGAGGAGGCGAAGACCATGGGGTTCGTGCACCGCGTCGCGCCGGTCGCCGAGCTCGAAGCGCTGGTGCTCGAGTACTGCGCGATGATCTCGGAGAACGCGCCGCTGACCATCCGCGCGAGCAAGCGCATCGTGCGCGAGCTGCTGAAATCAACGGCGTTCGACGCGCAAGCCTGCGCCGCGCTGGTCAAAGCCTGCTTCGAAAGCCAGGACTACATCGAGGGCCGCAGGGCCTTCATGGAAAAACGCAAGCCGGTGTTCCAGGGAAAATGAAGGGCGCCGAAGGCGCCAAATAGGCGCCCGACAAGCGGCGCCGTACCGCAAACAGAGGAGAAGGAGAATGAGACCGATTTTTGCGCTAGCCGCAGCATTCGCCATGGCGGCGAACGCGACGGCGCAGACCTATCCGGCCCGGCCGGTCAACCTCGTCGTCGGCTTCGCGCCGGGCGGCGGGACCGACACCGTGGCCCGTGTCATGCAGAGGAAGCTCGGCGAGTACCTGGGCCAGACCATCGTCGTCGAAAATCGCGCGGGAGCCGGCGGGACGATCGCCGCCGCCGTGGTCGCCAAGGCGGAGCCGGACGGCTACACCATCCTTCTGGCGACTATCGCGGCGCTCGCCGTCGCACCGCATCTCAACTCGAAGCTGTCGTACAACCCGCTGACCGATTTTGCGCCCCTCTCCATGGCGACGGTGTCGGGCAACGTGCTCGTGGTGCATCCGTCGGTCCAGGCGAAGACCCTCGCCGAGTTCGTCAAGCTCGCGAACAGCCGGCCCGGAGGCATCGCCTACGGCACGTCCGGCGTCGGCAGCGCCGGGCATCTCGCCGGCGAGCTGTTCCGTCTGACGGCGAAGGTGAATCTCACGCACGTTCCCTACAAGGGCGGCGGCCCAGCGATGAGCGATCTGCTCGGCGGGCAGATCCCCTCGGTATTCGCCTCTGCGACCACCGCGACGCCGCAGGTGAAATCCGGAAAGCTTCGCGCGCTCGGATCGACCGGCACGAAGCGCTCGGCCGCGCTGCCCGACGTTCCGACCATCGCAGAGCAGGGCTATCCCGGCTATCAGGCGACGAACTGGTACGCGTACGTGGCCCCGGCGAAGACGCCGAAGGACATCGTCGCGCGGCTGAATCGCGAGATCGTGAAGACGCTGAACGATCCGGATACGCACGCCGCGATTCTCAAGCAGGGCGAGGAGCCGACGCCGTCGACGCCGGAGGAGCTCGCGCAGCACATGGCGAGCGAATACGCGACCTGGGGCCGCGTGATCAAGGAGGCCGGCATCCCTCCCGAGCAGTGACGCAGACTCAGGCGGGGATGCGCACCGCGATCTTGCCGACCTGCGCGTTGGATTCCATGTAGGCCTTGGCGGCGGGCAGCTCCGCGAAGGGAAACACGCGGTCGACGAGCGGCTTGATCTTTCCGGCGGCGATGAAGGGAAGCACGTCTGCGGCGAATCCACGGACGGTCACCGCGCGCTGCTCCGCGGTGCGCAGGCGATTGGACACGCCGAAGAGCGTGAGCCGCTTGGTGTGCAGCGCCTCGATGTCGAGCTCGCTCTTCAGCACCCCGTCGACGTAACCGACGGTCGCGTGCCTGCCCTCGTAGGCGAGCGCGCGTATCGTCTCGGCGAACACCGAGCCGCCGACGTTGTTGACCACGAGGTTCACGCCCTTTCCGCCGGTCGCCTTCAGCACCGCGTCGGCGAAGTCCCCGGCCCGCGTGCGGATGCCGACGTCCAGGCCCATCGCCTTCAGCTTGTCGAGCTTGTCCTGCGAGCCCGAGGTTCCGATCACCTTGGCGCCGAGCGCCTTGGCCGTCTGCAGCGCCGCGACACCGACGCCGGCCGAGATGCCGGTGACGAGCAGCCATTCGCCGGCCTTGAGCTTCCCCTGAGCGACCAGCATGTCGTGCACCACCATGAACACGAGCGGTACGCACGCAGCCTCTTCCCAGGAGAGATTCTTCGGCACCGGCACGGCCTCGCGCGCGTCCATCAGCGAATATTCGGCGAACGATCCGGCGCAGCGCCCCATGACGCGCTCGCCCACCTTGACATTCGAGACCCCGGTGCCGAGCTTCGCCACCTCGCCCGCGCCCTCAGCGCCCGCGGCTTTGGCAGCGCCGCCCGCCTTCACCGCGTGCCCGACGATCAGCTCGCCGCGATTCAGGCCCGCCGCGTGCATGCGAAGCAGAATCTGTCCCGGGCCGGGCTCGGGAGCGGGCACGTCGCGGAATTCGAGCGCGGTTTTTCCGGAATCCAGCTTGAGCCAGTACGATTTCATTTCTTCGCCTCGCTTGTTTTTCGCGCCGATACCCGGCGCAGGTAGAGGTTGTTCGCCACGAGCGAGCTTATCACGAGCGCCGCACCGAAGAGCTCGAGCGAACTCGGACGCGCTCCCTGCGCAAACCGCACCGCAAAGGTGACGACGGGGACGAGATTCATGAGCAGCATGGTGTTGAGCGGCCCGATGCGCTGGTTCCCCGCGTTCCAGCACAGCATCGAGATCACGATGCCGCCGAGCGTGAGATAGACGAGGTGCCAGCCGACCCCGGTGAGCGCCGCCATTCCCGGCACGACCGAAACCCCTGCCGCGACGAGCACGGCGGTCACGGCGACGCAGCCGAGCGACCCGGGAATGATCGTGAGCGTGGTAAAGCGCAGCGCCGACCATCCCTTGAAGATCTCCGCGGCCATCGTGTACCCCACCCAGCAGCCCGCGCCCAGGAACACGAGAATGTCGCCGGTGAGCGCGCCTTTCGCGAAGGCGTGGACCGGATCGCCGCGCGTCACGACCGTAACCACGCCGGCAAACGCGAGAGCCAAGCAGGCGAGCGTGAAGCGCCCGGGGCGCCTTTCTCTCAGCGCCCAGTCGGCGAGCGCCGTCATCAAGGGCTGAAGGGCGACGATGATGGCGGCGTGCTCGGGACTCGAGAGCGCGAGACCGAGGAAGACGAGCACGGGCGATGCGCACATGCCGACCAGACCGACCAGCGCCGTTGCCCAGAACCGGCCGTAGTACGACAGCGCGGCCTGCCCTTCGAGCCAGACGAGCAGGGCGACGAGCGCGAGCGCGCCCAGCGCGTAGCGGATCGCGGTGACGTGGAAAGCATCGACGGAGGCAAATGCGCTCTTGGCGACCGGAAACTGCACACCCCACAGCAGTACCGTGACGAAGACAAGAAATACGCCCTGCGCGAAGCGGGAATTTGTTCGAGGCAAAGTCAGAGCCGGCTCAATCGATCTTCGCCCCGACTTCCTTTACGAGTTTCCCGTAGGTCGCGTACTCGCCGCGGATTTGCCCGGCAAACTCCTCCGGCGTGGTGATCCAGGGTTCCACGCCGCCGGCATTGGAAAGCTTGTCCTTCACATCGGGAAGCCCGAGTGCCTTGTTGGTCTCGGCGCGCAGGCGCGCCATCACGGCTTCCGGCGTGCCCGCCGGCGTGAACAGGCCGTACCACTGCACCATCACGAAATCCGGATAGAACTCGGCAACCGTCGGCACCTCGGGCAGCACGCGCGAGCGCTGCGGCCCGGTGAAGGCGAGCGCGCGCAGCCGCCCCGCCTTGATCTGCCCCGCGGTCGACGTGCCCGACATCATCGCCGCCACTTCCCCGGCGACCGTCGCGGTGGTCGCGGGGGCTCCGCCCTTGTAGGGCACGTGGACCATTTTGAAGCCCGCGCGCGCCTTGAGCCGCTCCATCGTCAGGTGGTGCTGGCTGCCGTTGCCGCCGGAAGCGTACTGCAGCGGCGGGTCCGCCTTGCGCGCGTACTCGATGAACTCCGGGAGCGTGCGCGCGGGGACGGAGGGGTTCACCGCCAGGAAGAACCCGTTCGACACGAGGCTCGCGACCGGCGCGAGATCCTTCAGCGGATCGAAGGGCATCTGCTTGTACAGATGCGCATTGACAACGAACAGGCTGTCGTTGCCGACGAGCAGCGTATAGCCGTCGGCGGGAGACTTCGCCACCACCTCGCCTGCGATGTTGCCGTTGCTACCGACGCGGTTCTCCACCACTACCGGCTGGCCGAGGCCTTCCGAAAGCTTCGGCGCGAGGATGCGCCCCACGAGGTCCGGCCCGCCGCCCGGCGGAAAGGGAACCAGCAGGCGGATAGGGTGCGAGGGATACTGCGCCACGGAATCGTGGACCGCCATCAGCCCCGCGAGAAGGAACAGAAGAAATAGGCGGTGCATGGTGCTAGTGTCGCGCAGACCTGTCTCCTGCTTCGCCGATCCCGTTCAGGTACATCTCCCACACCTGAAGGTTCTTCTCGCAGGCTGCGACAACCGCCTCTTCCATATGCAGCTGCTTGGCGAAGCGCTCGACCGCCCGCCAGCCGGCATTCGAGTGCACGATGTCGGCCTTCTCGTGCAGCTCGAAGAACTCGAGCTCGCCATTGGACAGATTGAACAGCTTTCCCCACCTCTCGTGCTCGAGGCCGAACCATCCGTGTTTCCTCATGATCCCGGTGCCGTAGCCGGGAACGTTGGCCCGCTCGGCGCAGGTATTGGCGACGATGCCCTCGAGCCAGTGGCGGTTCGCCATCAGGCCTTCCCAGGCGGACCAGGCGAGCTGCGTGCTCGGGATAGGCTTCGCCGCCTGGATCTCCTTTCGCGAAAGGCCGATGCGCGTGCCGAGGTCCTCCAGGATCTCCCAATGCGCCCTTCCCCGCCCGTGCTCGTGGTCGGCGATCACCTCCTCGCTGCACGCGCGGATGATGCCGATGCGCGTATCCCAGTCCGGACAGTTGGTCGCGACCTTGAGCTTGAGCACAGAGTTGCGCTGGCGCGTGTTCAGGCGGTGCTGCATCGCGAACATGCGCGCGCGTCCTTTGGTCATCGCCTCCTGGAAATAGCGCGTGCGGCGGCAGAAATCGTCGACCGCGTCGTCCAGCCGCGCGAGAACGCCTTTCGCCATCAGAAATTCGCGATCTTGCGTGCGGCGCCCGTGACCTGCAGGATGTGCATGCCCGTGTTGGCGCGGTCGACGATGTAGATGTAGCCGCGGTCGTCGACTTCCAGATTGTTCGTCTGGATCGCCACCTTGCAGCGCTCTTTGCCGTCGGGCATCTTCACGCAGCGCTTGTCGGTCTTCCCCGTCTTCGCCGGAATGTAGTAGCCGACTTCCCTGGGGTTGTACGGGTCGCGGATGTCGATCGCGCGCACGCCGGCGTTGAACCAGGCGACGAATACCAGGCGCTTCGCGTACATCGGCGGCTGGTTCTCGTTGGGAGAGTGCGAGCCGAAGCGTCCGCCGCGCGAGCAGAAGTTCCCGCTTTTCTCGGACACGTTGAAGTTCGAGACGTTGAACGGCTTCGACTCGGCGGTCACGTCGACGAACCACACGCGCTGGCGCGTTTCGCGGCACTCGTTGAGGATCTGTTCGTTCACGATCATCACGAAGTCGCCCGTCGCTCCCTTCGCGTCCTTGGCGAACTCGGGTAGCGGCATGCCGAGGAGCGGCAGCGTGCTGTGCGCGCCGTTGCCGGGCTGCAGATCGAGCCGGCCCACCTGCGGGTACAGCAGGTTCTCGCTGGTCGGCTCCTTCGGGCCGTTCAGGAGTTTCTCGCGGTCGACGATCTGCAGCACCCCGTCCTTGTTGGTGCCGTAGCCGAAATAGACGCGGTTGCCCTTGGGTCCGGTGGAGATCGGCCCGTGCAGGTCTGCCGGCGCCGTCCCGGTCGCGCCCGGCTGCTGTCCGGGCAGGCCGAAGTCGCGGATGAACACCGGCTTTTCCGGATCGGAGAGGTCGTACACCTGCGTCATGCGCCGCACGCGCCAGCCCTCCACGCCTGAGACGAGGTACGCGATACCCGTGTCGCACTCCCACCAGTTCTTGTGAGTGTCCTTGAGGTTGCTTGACACCGTGGTGAGCAGCGCGGGCATGGCCGGATCGGTGACGTTCCAGATCTGGTGCGCCTGGTTCCCGAAAGTGCGAAGCAGGTAGACCTTGCTTTTGTCTCCCTTCGGCAGCTCCGCGCCGTCGCACACACGCACCATCTGCGCGCCGCCCGCTTCGGCTAGCCCCGGCTGTCCGGGGATGTGGGCGAGGTATTTCGGCTGCTTCGGATCGGTCACGTCGAGGATCGACGTTCCGTTGTCTTCCTTCTTTCCGGTCAACGGATTGAAGATATTGTCGCCGTGGTGGCCGACGTAGGCGATCCAGCGGTTGCCCTGCTTGTGGATGACCGGCTGATAGGCGCTGCGCCCCTGGAGATCGTTGTAGCCGACGAGCTCCATGTTAACCTTCTCGGCCTTGTTGTCCTGCGCCTGGGCCGCAACCGCGCCGACGAGCGCCGCCAGAGCCAAGACCGATTTCTGAAAGTCCATCCCCATGTCCTTCTCCTTGTGGTTACTTCCGACGGGATATCCCGCGCTTTCGCCTCGCGGCCCGCTTGTGCACGCCCTTCCTGGGCACGTAGCCGATCGCCTCGACCTCGAGCCCGCAATCGAGCGGCGTGCGGCCCGCCTGGATGCGCGTCCTCGCGGGCAGCGTCTCCCGGCTGCTGAAGTAGCTGCGGTAGATACGATCGAAGGTTTCGGCGTCGCGCTGGTCGCGCAGCCACACGATCACCTTGAGCAGGCAATCCATGTTCGAGCCCGCGGCCTCGACCAGCTTCTTCATGTTGTCCATCACCAGCCGCACTTGCTCCTCGAACGGCGGGTTGGGAAACGGCGGAATCGGCAGGCCTTTCTCGCGCGCTTCGCGCAGCGCGTTCGAAAACGCCTCGTCGAAGGGCGGCAAGCCCGACACGAAGATCAGGTCGCCGTAGCGCACGCACAGATTGAACGGCGCGTTGCTGGACGGCAGGCCGGCGTCGTAGTTTCGCTTTTCGGGACCCGGATTCACGTTCCCCTCCCTCGAGTGCGGATGGTAAGACCTGCCGGTAGGCCACGCAACGGCGGCGCGGCGCGCAATTCGTCAGTCTGGCGATGTTCCGCATCCAGGAACCGGAGTGGAAGCGTGGAAGCGCGCCGTGTCAGGACTGCTAGAATTCGAGTCGTTCAAGACGATGAACGCCCAGCGAAGTCCCAGGACTCGCCTCTCGCGCCGCAACTGGCTGAAGCTCGCCGCGGCCCTGACGCTTGGAGGAACAATGCCCGTCGCACGCGCCGCCGAGCGGATCCAGCGCCCCATCCCGAAGACCGGCGAGCCGATCCCGGCGGTGGGTCTCGGCACTTGGCAGGCGTTCGACGTGGCGGGCGACGCGGCCGGAACGGCGCAGGCCCGCGAGGCGCTCAAGGTCCTGCTTGAGCTGGGGGGACGCGTAATCGACAGCTCGCCGATGTACGGCTCCGCCGAATCGGTCTGCGGTCAGCTCGCCGAAGAGCTCGGCGTGAAATCGAAACTCTTTGTCGCCACCAAGGTCTGGACGAGCGGCAAGCAGGCGGGCATCCGCCAGATGGAGGACTCGATGCGGAAGCTGCGCGTCGAGCGCCTCGACCTGATGCAGGTGCACAACCTGGCCGATGTCGACACGCATCTAGCGACCCTGCGCGAGTGGAAGAAAACCGGCCGCGTGCGCTACATCGGGGTCACCCACTATAACGCGGGGGCCCACGCCGACCTGGAGCGGTACATCAAGCCGGGGGACATCGACTTCGTCCAGGTGAACTATTCGCTGGCCGAACCCCAGGCCGACCGGCGCCTGCTCGCGGCGGCCGCATCCAGCCGCACCGCGGTCATCGTGAACCGGCCCTTCGCAGAAGGTGCAATGTTCGGCCGGGTCAAGGGCAAGCCGCTGCCCGAGTGGGCGAAGGAGATCGGCTGCGCGAGTTGGGCGCAGTTCTTCCTCAAGTGGATCCTCGCTCATCCCGCAGTGACCTGCGTCATCCCCGGAACGCGCAATGCGAAGCACGTCGCCGACAATCTCGGTGCGGCCTCGGGGCCCCTTCCGGACGAGGTCACCCGGCGCAGGATGGCCGCCCATTTCAGCTCGATCTAGCTCCGCACGCCAGCTTCGGCGAGCGGGCGGCCCAGGTGCGCACCCTCTACCTCCTCATCTTCATCACGCTGCTGAACCACTCGGTGTTCTCGGGGACGCGGGTAGCGGCATCGCTCTATGCGATCCATCTGGACGCCACGCCGTTCACCGTTGGAGTCCTGATGGCGCTCTACGCCATGCTGCCGATGCTCTTTGCCGTAAGCATGGGACGCTGGACCGACCACATGGGCGCGCGCGTGCCGATGCTTATCGGATCGGTCGCAATCGGCTCGGGAGCGAGCCTGCCTTTCCTCTGGCCGGGCATGGCCGCGCTCTACCTCGCCAGCGTCCTGATCGGCTCGGGATTCATGATGTACCAGGTGGCCGCGCAGCATATCGTGGGTTATATCGGAAAGCCCGACGATCGCCCTCTGAATTTCAGCCTGAGCGCCCTGGGGTTCTCGATCTCGGGATTCCTCGGGCCCATGATTGCGGGATTCGGGATCGACGAGATCGGTTACACCGCCACTTTCGCGGTGCTCGCTGCGTTTCCCCTCGTGCCGATCGTCGTGCTGGGCCTGGACAGGCTGCGCCTGCCGCAGCCGCACGCGCACGCGGCGCCGCCCGCTCCCGGCCGCAGCGTCGTCGACCTCCTGCGCCACCGCGATCTGCGCCCCGTGTTCGTCACCAGCGGCCTGCTGGCGGCGGCCTGGGACATGTTTACTTTCGCGATCCCCGTCTACGGCTCGAGCATCCAACTCTCGGCATCGAGCATCGGCCTGGTGTTCGCCTCGTTCTCAGTAGCGACTTTCGTCATCCGCGGTCTGCTCCCTGCGATATCGCGGCGGCTGAGCGCCTGGCCGCTCCTCGCGGCTTCCTTAGCGATCGCGGCCGGGTCGTTTCTGCTGTTCCCGCTGCTCGAGCGTGCGGCCTTCCTGATGGCGGTCGCGTTCTTCCTAGGGCTGGGGCTCGGCATGTCGCAGCCGATGGTCATGTCGCTGCTGCACAACACGGTGCCGCAAGGCCGGGTTGGCGAAGCCATAGGCGTGCGGATGACGATGGTGAACATCAGCCAGATCGCGATCCCACTCTTGTTCGGTGCGCTCGGGACAGCGCTCGGGATGGTCCCGGTATTCTGGGCGACGGCGCTGCTGTTGTCCGGCGGCAGCTGGTACGCGAAACGCCGCAGGTAGAATGTCTTATGGACCTCGCCGCCCTGCGCCAGGAATACATGCGCGCCGGATTGCACGAGAAGGATCTCGTTGCCGATCCCCTCGCCCAGTTCGGCAGCTGGTTCGATGACGCCCTGCACTCGGGAGTCGCGTTGCCCAATGCGATGTCGCTCGCGACAGCGACGAAAAAGGGGCGCCCATCGGTGCGCACCGTTCTGCTGAAGGGGTTCGACGCGCGCGGCTTCGTCTTCTATACCCACTATCGCAGCCGCAAGGGACACGAGCTCGAGGAGAATCCCCGCGCGATGCTGCTTTTCTGCTGGAAGGAGCTGGAGCGCCAGATCGGCATCGAGGGCGGCGTTACCCGCGTATCCGCGGCCGAGTCCGACGAGTACTTCGCCAGCAGACCCCTCGGGAGCCGGCTCTCGGCGACCATTTCACCGCAGAGCGAGGTGGTCGCGAGCCGTGAAGGCCTGGAGGCAAAGCTGGAGAGTGCTTCCAAGCGCTGGCGCGATGCACCGCCGCGCCCGGAGGATTGGGGCGGCTATCGCCTCACGCCGGAGCGGTTTGAATTCTGGCAGGGCCGCAAGGACCGCCTGCACGACCGGCTTTGCTATCGCAAGCTCGCAGATGGCTGGAAAATCGAACGGCTGGCGCCCTGAGGGCATCCAGCCGTTGTTAGGAGGCGGAGGCTTGGAGGCTCCGCCGGCCCAAAACCTCTTCAGACTGCTCTAGCGGGTCGCGACGATTTGCGTCCTTTGGAATTCCGCCGCGGTGTAGTTCGGGGACAGGTCGCCCAAGCCGCTGTCGAGGGATTCGCCCGCAACGCGGTAGGGATGCTGGAATTCCGCCGCAGTGTAGTTCGGGGACAGCTCGCCCAAGCCGCTGTCGAGGGATTCACCCGCAACGCGGTAGCTA
>Ga0326726_10006011_pt1 | contig 10946 bp, 8 predicted proteins | sample MHFenrmetagenome_2_FD_207603 | JGI IMG/M metagenome (GOLD analysis project Ga0326726, IMG submission 207603) | Lab enriched peat soil microbial communities from Michigan Hollow, Ithaca, NY, United States - MHF15MN | ecosystem: Environmental > Terrestrial > Soil > Wetlands > Peat | place: USA...
CGCCCCAAAACAACGTGAGCAGTGCGGCAGGCGCAAGGAAAACTCCGAACGGGACGAGCGGCGTCTCGAGCGGGATGGTCCCGAGCGCCAATTCCGTCTGCTCGCGCGGTTGACCGCGCCGCAGCACCGCGACGGGAATCACGACGACACCAAACGCCAGAGCACCGAGCGTCGCACCGAGAAAGATCGTGATGAGCGCGCGCGTCGGTCCGAGCGCGGCGCCGATGAACGCCATGAGCGTCACGTCACCGAGGCCCATCGCCTCGCGTCTGGTCACGACTTCGCCGAGCCAGCCGACGATGGCGATCATGCCGGCGCCGGTGCACGCGCCGATCAATGCATCGTACGGTCCGGCAAAGATGCCGGTTTCGTTCTGGAAAAAGCCGATCAACGCCGTTAACAGCGCGAACACCATTCCGAACAGCGTAAATCCGTCGGGAATCAGGTAGTGCCGCGCGTCCGTCATCGCGACGCCGAGCAGCACGGTGCCGAAGACCGCCACGCGAAACGCGGTGAACGTCGCGCCATAGTGCCGCACGGCGAGCAGCCAACCCAGGGCGACGACCAGCTCGATCGCCGGGTACATCGGCGAGATCGGCTCGTCGCAGCAGCGGCAGCGGCCACGGAGCGCGAGCCAGCTCACGAGCGGAACGTTCTCGAACCACGCGAGCTGATTGCCGCACTTCGGGCAGCGCGAGCGCGGTCGGATGACGGAGCGCTCGCTCGGCCAGCGCACGATGCAGACGTTCAGGAACGACCCCACGCACGCGCCGACCATGAACGCGTACGCCTGCACGAGGAGGGACGGCGTCACCGCGACAGCTCGTGCAGAAGGATGCCCGCAGCAACCGCGACGTTGAGCGAGTCTACGGGCTGTGTCATCGGGATTGCAACGAGCTTGTTCGCCCGGTCGCGCGCGGCCGGCGACAGGCCGGCCCCCTCGTTCCCGACCACCAGGGCCATCCGGGCCGACGCGCCGGCTCGGGATAGGGGTTCGCCCGCCGCGTCGGCGGCCCAGACGTCGAGCGGCCGCGCGCGGCGGAACGCGTCGAGGTCGTCCCAGGTACCAGCGAGACAGAGATGATGAAAGTGTGCCCCCATCCCGCTACGGACGACTTTGGCGTTCCAGAGGTCAACCGTCCCCGGCAGTGCCACGGTCGCGTCGGCGCCGAGGGCCGCCGCGGTGCGAACAATCGTTCCAACGTTGCCGGGGTCCTGAACGGCGTCGAGAACGAGGATTCGCAACGAGGCGCGGTCCGCCAAAGACGCCAGGGACCGGTCGGGCACCTCGGCGATGGCCAGAATTCCCTGCGGCGATTCCGTCTCGGCGGCGCTCGCGAACTCGTGGTGGTCCACGTGCTCGATCGCGATCCCGCGGGCGGCGAGCTGTGCCACCAGGGCCGCGCCACGCGGTGTTTCGTCGAGCTGGGGCGCCGTGAGAGCGCCACGGACGACGACGGACGAGCGCGCCAGCTCCTCGACCGCCCGAACGCCCTCAGCAACGAAGAGCTGATGTCGTTCGCGGGCCTTCCGCCGGCGGAGGTCGCGCGCGAGGGTCAGAAGACGCACGTTCTTACACAGGTGGACAGGTGGACAGGTGGACAGGTGGACAGGTGGACAGGAGACGAACGCGCTTGCCGGTCGACCTGTCGACCCGTCTCCCCGTCCACCCGCCGAGCGGGCTCGGCGGGTTCCCGGAATATGTCTTGCCCAAACGCGATGTGAACTCTTCAGCCTGATGGAAACGCAAACGATGAGACGATTTGGTGCGACCGCGGCGGCGGCGTTGGCGGCAGGCCTGTCGGCGTGCGCGATCTCGCAGCAACAGGAAGTGCAGATCGGGGCCGAGCAATCCCAGCAAGTGAATGCTCAGCTTCCGATCGTCCAGGACCGGGAGATCAACCGTTACCTGCAGGTCCTGGGCGATTCGCTCGCGCGCATGACGAATCGGTCCGATCTCGTCTGGCATTTCTTCCTGGTGAACACGAACGACTTCAACGCCTTCGCCCTCCCCGGCGGTTACGTCTATATCAATCGAGGCGTCGCCGAGCGGTCCGACCGGATGGACCAATTCGCGTCGGTGCTCGCTCACGAGATCGGCCACGTCGTGCTTCGCCATTCCGTGAAACAGATGCAGCAGATGCAGGGGGCGAACGTCGGCGCGGCGGTGCTGTGCACGCTCACCAGCGTGTGCAGCAGCGGCGTCGGAGCGACGGGCGTGCAGGTGGGCGGCGGACTGCTCTTCGCCAAGTTCAGCCGCGGCGACGAGGCAGAAGCCGACGCGGCGGGCATAGACGAGTTGGTCCGCGCGGGCATCAATCCGAACGGCATGCCCGAGATGTTCGAGAAGCTGATCGCCGAGCGCCAGGCGCGGCCGACGGCTTTGGACCAGTGGTTCACCGATCACCCGCTCGAAGAGGATCGAGTCAACGACTCGCGTGCCAGGATCTCGCAGGTCAATCCCGCGATCATTCGCACGCTGACCAACGACTCGCGGGCGTTCCAGGATTTCAGAGCGCGCGTCCGGGCGCTCCCGGCGCCGGCCGCCCAGCGCGCGCGGGGACGGTAGCGCCGAGGCGCTCGACCACGCCCGACACGAGCCGCACGAACGCGCCTGACGCGCGAGCCGTCGTGTCGAGCACGTCGGCGTGCGTGAGCGGCGTCGACGTCAGGCCGGTCCCGAGGTTGGTGACGCAGCTGAAGCCGAGCACACGCATGCCAATCGCCCGCGCGACGATCACCTCCGGGACCGTCGACATCCCCACCGCGTCCGCGCCGAGGACCTCGAGCATTCGAACCTCCGCCGCCGTCTCGTACTGCGGGCCGAGCAGCCCCGCGTAGACTCCTTCGCGCAACTCGATGCCCTGATCCCGCGCGGCGTCGCGCGCGATCTCGGCGAGCTCCGGGTCATAGGGCGAGGACATGTCGGGAAACCGAAGGTCCCCGGTCTCGACCGGCCCGACGAGCGGATTGCGAAACATCAGATTGATGTGATCGCGAATCAGCATCAGGTCGCCGGGCTTGAAGCGTCGGTTGATCCCGCCGGCGGCGTTGGAGACGATGAGCGTCCGCGCGCCAAGCGCGTGTACGACGCGAACGGGGTAGCCGGCGAGCGGCGCGTCGTGTCCCTCGTATAGATGAAAGCGTCCTGCCAGCGCGAGGACCGGGACGCCGCGGAGCGATCCGACGATCAGTTTCCCAGCGTGACCCGCAACGGTGGCGGGGGGGAAGCCAGGAACGTCCCGGTAGCTGATCGCCGTCGCGTTTTCGATCTCGTCGGCCAGTCCTCCGAGTCCCGATCCGAGGATGATCGCCGCCGCGGACGAGGTCTCCCCGACACGGTCGCGAACGACCTTCGCCGCGGCGAGCGCCTCGGCGGCACCGTGGGAGTGGGGGGGGGCGCTCACGCCGCCGCGCCCGAACGCAGGCGCGCGAGCTCGGAGTCGAAATCGGCGAGCATCTTCGACCGTTCCTCCCACGAGAGAAAGGCGCTGGCGAATCCGTTGCGGGCGACGCACGCCAACTCGTCGAAGGTGAAGCCAAGCGAACGCGCTGCGTGGAGATACTCGTCGGTCAGCGTCGTGCCGCTCATGAGGCGGTTGTCGGTGTTGAGTACGACGTTCAACCCGCGATCGAAGTAGCGTCGGAACGGGTGCGCCTCGTAGGACACGACGGCGCGCGTCTGCACGTTGCTGGTGAGGCAGATCTCGAGGGGAATCCGGCGGTCGTTCACGTACTGGGTGAGCGACTCGTCTTCGATCAGCCGCGTCCCGTGGCCGATGCGGTTCGCGCCGCATCGATGGATCGCCTCGCGCACCGACGACGCATCGGCGCCTTCCCCGGCGTGGCACGTGCACGCGAGATCGTGCTCCTGTGCGAACTCGAACGCCGGGGCGTGCGGCGACGCGGGATTTCCGAGCTCGCCGCCCGCGAGATCGAAACCGACGACGCCGCGCGAGCGGTACGCGACGGCGAGCCGCGCCAGCTCGAGCGAAACGTCGGGCGACAGGTGCCGGAGTCCGCAGACGATGATGCGCCCGACCGCCCCGCCCTCCCCCGCGGCGCGCTCGAGACCGCGAAGCGGCGCCTCCACCGCCTCGCCGAGCGAGAGACCGTGGCGCACGTTCAACACCGGCGCGAATCGGACCTCGATGTAGCGCACTCCGTCGCGCCCGGCGTCGATCGCCAGCTCGTACGCCACGCGCTCGAGGGCGTCCGCCGTTTGCAACACGGCGAGCGTGACGTCGAACTTGGCGAGGTAATCCTCGAGACTCCGCGCATCGTCGACGCGCATGAACTCCCGCAGCGCGTCGGCGTCGTCGCGCGGGATCGGCTGCTTGTACTCGCGCGCCAGCTCCAGCAGTGTTTCGGGCCGCAACGAGCCGTCGAGGTGGCAGTGCAGCTCGGCCTTCGGCAAACGGCGGAGAAGGTCCGACGTGAGCGGAGGCGTCGCCTTCACGACTCGGCCGCCGGGCGAGGGCGGGAGGGGACGACGCGGAGGATCGATCCCGCGCTCATCACAGTCGACGGCGCCAGCGGAAGGCCGCGGCTGTCGGTGATGATGCGCAGCCCCTCACTCACCGCCGGCGCCTCGCTCGCATCGAACGCACGAACGGCATCGAGGGCGGACGAACCGGAGGGAAGGTCGAGGGCGGTGCCGTTGACGAAAACGCGCAAAGGGCAAAGGGCGAAAGTGCCAAGGGCCGAAGCTGCCAAGGAGCGAAACTAACAAACGGCGAGAAGGGCGAGAACTGCGCGGCTGCGAAGGGCGACGCTCCTCTCGCCGTTGACGCCCTTGACGCTGCTCACGCCCCTCGGCGGTTTCGCCCCTCGCCACTCTCGCCGTTTGGCACTTTCGCTCCTTGGCTCCCTCGAAGTTCCTTATTCCTCTCGCCGTTCCTCGTATTTACGACTCTCCACCGCGTGCCGGCAAACTGCTCCGGCCTGAGAATCCCTCGCTTCCTGACTTCCTCGATTAACAGCTCTCTAATATCCTGCTTCTGATCGTACACGACGGGGGCGTCGTGAAGCATCGAGAATCCTCCTCCTCCCGCCTGCCGGAAGTTGCTCACGGCCATCGTGAACGTGTCGGTCGCGGCCACCGGCTTCCCCTGGTACTCGAGGCGCGTGACCCGTTCACCGATCGGCCTGGCGACGTCGATCTCGTAGTCCACGCCGCCGACGACGTCATAGTTGTATCCGGGGATCGACGGATCGGGCTCGATCCGGTTCGCGTCGGCGCGGAAGTAGCGGGCGCTGTGTTCGAGGTACTCGCGGAGCTGAGCGCCACTGATGCGGACCGCGCGCAACGTATTGTCGTAGGGGTACAGCGCGGCGATGCCGGCGATCGTGATCGGGCCGGGCGCCAGCGACGCGTCGAGCGAGAAGACGGCCGTCGACGCGAGCTGCGCCCCCGAGGCACGGCGCTCGACGTCGAGTACGAAATCGATGAGCGGCGTCGCCACCACGCGGCCCGAGTCCGCCCGCCACGCGACCGGCGTGTTGCCGATCACCGTCGCCGCGTACCGAACGGCGACCCGGTGACCCTCGGCCGCGACGGCGAGCACCTGAGAATCCTCACGATGGTGCACGGCCTGAATGAGGTGGCCGCGCTTGTACGTCACCGCCCAGCGGCCGTTGTGGCGCTCGAGGCGAAGCTGTGCGACGGCGAGGCTCGTCGCCCAGTTCTTGGGCTGCATCAGCAGCGTGCCGGCGATGACCGTGTCGGCCATTTCCTTGTGCGTGTGGCCGTAGACGATCACGTCGATCCCGGGCACCTCGCGCGCGAGGCGGGCCGCGACGTTCTCGCTCGCCACGCCCGTGCCGACCGTATCGTAGGTGGACGGTTCGTTCAGCCCGGAGTGGACGACGGCGATCACGACGGCCGCGCCCGCGTTCCTCGCATCACGAACCGCGCTTCGCACGTCGGGCACGAGGTCGCGCACCTGGAGCCGCCCGGCCAGCTGGTCGCGGTCGAGCACCATCGCGCCTGGGGTCGTGGCGCCGACGATCCCGACCTTGACGCCACGGCGGATCTCGACCGTCCACGCGGCGAAGCGACGCTGCCCATTAGGCCCGTACACATTGGCCGCAAGGAGCGGGAAATTGGCCTGGCGCATCGCGCGGTCGAGCGTCGCCAGACCGTAGTCGAACTCATGGTTGCCGATCGCCGCCGCGTCGTACCCCATGGCGTTCATGGCGGCGATCACGGGGTGGCGGACCATCGTGTCGATCCGCGCGGCGGCGTAGGTCAGCGGGGTGCCCTGCAACATGTCGCCGGCATCCACCAGAATCGGCAAGGTGCCCGTGGCCCGCCGCATCGAGTCGACGATCGTCGCGATGCGGGCGAGACCGCGCAGCGTGTCCGGCCGCCCCGTCAGGTAGTTCCAGCCCTCGATGTACCCGTGCACGTCGGTCGTCGCCGCGACGACGAGGTCCACGGTGCCGTTGGCGCCCAAGGTCACGCTGGTGAAGCAGCCTGTGGCGGCCATCAGAGCGAGCAACAGCCATCCGCGCATCCGCATCGTTGGAAGCTAGCGGTTGTGCTCCGGCCGATACCAGATTGTGACAGTGTGACGACTTTTTTTATCTCGGTGGCGCAGCCAATATCCGCGGCGAATGAGCGCGTCGCGCGGCCGCAATGAACCCCTTCATCGTCGGAATCGCCGGGGGTTCGGGGTCCGGGAAATCGACCGTTGCGCGACACGTCGCGCGGGCCCTCCACGCGGAGTCTGTCGCGTTCATCGACATGGACGCGTACTACGTGAACTTCGCCCACCTCTCGTTCGACGAGCGGCGGAAGGTCAACTGGGATCACCCCGACGCGTTCGATTGGCCCCTGCTCATCTCGCACCTGGAGCGTCTCGCCGCGGGCGAGTCGATCGAGAAGCCTGTTTACGACTTCGTCACGCACGCCCGGAGCGGCACCACGGTCGACGTCCAGGCGGCCCGCGTCATCGTCGTCGACGGCATCCTGCTGTTCACCGACCAGCGAGTCCGCGATCTCTGTGACGTGAAGATCTTCGTCGACGCGGACGCCGACCTCCGACTCATCCGGCGCATTCGCCGCGACACGACCAAGCGCGGCCGCCCGCTCGACGAAGTCATCGAACAGTACCTCACCACCGTCCAACCGATGCACCTCGAATTCGTCGAGCCGACGAAGCGCTACGCCGACGTGATCGTGCCGCGCGGCGGCCAGAACGCCGTCGCCGTCGACATGATCGTCTCCAACATCCAACGCCGCCTCGACGCGGCGTTCGCCCCATGACCGCGCCGCGCCCCGTGACCGGCGAGCGCGTGCTCGTCGTCGACGACGAGGCGGACATCGTCGCCCTCGTCGCCTACCATCTCGTCAAGGCCGGCTACCGCGTGTCCACCGCGGCCACCGGCCCCGAAGCGCTGGCGGCGGCGCGGCAGGAGCGCCCCGCGCTCATCGTGCTCGATCTCATGCTCCCCGGAGCGTCGGGCTACGATGTGCTGGAGCAGCTGCGGGCCCACGAAGCGACGCGCGACGTGGCCGTCCTGATGCTCACGGCTCGCCGCGAGGAGCAGGACCGGATTCGCGGACTCGCCCTGGGCGCCGACGACTACCTCACCAAACCATTCAGCCCGCAGGAGCTCGTGCTTCGCGTCGGCGCGATCCTGCGGCGCATGAGCGCGGGCGGCGTCGGGCCGTCCGACGTCGTCACGATCGGCCCGGTCACGATCGACCGCGCCGAGCATCGCGTCGCCGTCGACGGACGGGCCATCGAGCTTACACCAACCGAATACAAGCTGCTCTTGACGCTCGCCGAGCGGCGCGGTCGTGTTCAAGGACGCGCGCATCTCCTGGAGACGGTCTGGGAGGCCGCGCCCGACATTCAAACACGCACGGTCGACATGCACGTGCAACGACTGCGCACCAAGCTCGGCGAGGCCGGTGACCTGATCGAAACGGTTCGCGGATTCGGCTACCGCCTCAAGAGCAATCAGGCACGTCGGTCGTGAGTCTCACCCAGCGGTTGTTGGTGGGCTCGCTCGTCATCGTCGTCCTGCTCGTCGCCGTCGTCGTCCTGATCGCCGGCAACCGACTGGCGAACCGGCTCGCCGGCGAGACTCGGGGCGAGCTCGAGCGCGAGGCGCGACTCGTCGCCAGCGAGTGGCACGCCGGTATGAACGACGACTCGCTCGCCGACGCCGCCGGCAAGGCCCTCGGCCGGCGCGTCACGCTCATTCAGCCGGACGGCAAGGTCGTCGGCGACTCGGAGTTCAGCGGCGACGACCTGGAACAGCTCGAGAATCACTACCAGCGACCCGAAGTCACCGACGCGCGCGAGCACGGCGTCGGCGTGTCTCGGCGCCGCAGCCCGTCGGCCGGCGACGACGAGTTCTACCTCGCGATCAAGCATCCGCTCGGCACCGTGCGCGTGTCGGTCGGAACCGCCAAGTTCCGCGAGATCGTCAACGGCGCGCGCGACGACGTGATCGCGGCAGGGCTGCTCGCGCTTGCCGGCACGCTCTTCGTGGCTTTCGGATTCTCGCGCGCCGTGTCGCAGCCGATCATCGAGCTCCGCGACGTCGCCACCGCCATCGCCGCGGGAGACCTCGAGCGGCGGCCGGCGCTCTCGGCGCCCGGTGAGGTCGGCGACCTGGCCGCGGCGTTGCAGCGCATGACGGAACAGCTCTCGTCGCGACTGTCCGCACTCCAAGCCGAGGACGCGCTCCTCGCCGCGGTCATCGATTCGCTCGACGAGGGAATCGTCGCCGTGAGTGCCCGCGGAAGCGTCGTCCGGTTGAACGAGAGCGCGCGGCGGCTCCTCGACCTGCCGGCCAACGTCCCCTTTTCCACCGACCTCCTTCCGCAAGACCGGTTGGTGCGCGACGCCTTGCGGGGCGCGATGGCGGGCGTGGCCGCGGGGCCACTCGAGATCGGCGTCGGCGAGCGGACACTGATCGTCTCGGCGCGCCCGCTTCCCGACGGCGGCGCGGTGATGGCCGTCCAGGATCTCACGACGCGGCGGCGCCTCGAGACGATCCGGCGCGACTTCGTCGCCAACGTCTCGCACGAGCTCAAGACACCGCTCACCGTCATCGCGGGCTTCGCCGAGACGCTGCGCGACCGCGAGCTGCCGTCCGACAACCGTGAGCGTTTTCTCGACACGATCGAGGCGAACACGCGCCGGATGCAACGCATCGTCGACGATCTGCTCGACCTTTCGCGATACGAGTCGGGAAGCTGGCGCCCGAACGTCGTGTCCAACGATCTGGCCGGTGTGGTGACCGACGTCTTCACCAGCGTCGCGCGGGCCGCCGACGCCAAGGGACTCACGCTCGGCTTCCAGGCGTCGCCGGACGCGCAGCGCATCGACGCCGATCCGACGGCGCTGCGGCAGGTGCTGTCGAATCTCATCGAGAACGCCGTGCGGCACACGGCGCGCGGCGGCGTGACGGTGAGCGCCGAGGCGCCGCCGCGCGGCGGCACGACGCTGCGCGTGCGCGACACGGGCAGCGGCATTCCCACCGAGCACCTCGGCCGCATCTTCGAGCGCTTCTATCGGGTGGATGCCGGACGCGCCCGCGACGAAGGCGGCACCGGGCTCGGCCTCGCCATCGTTCGACACCTCGTCGAAGCGCACGGCGGCTCAGTGCGCGCGGAAAGCGTCGTCGGGCAGGGCACGACGATCACCGTGCATTTCCCTTTGAGCGCCGTTACGCGCACGTGACGCGCCGCGCGGGCGCGCGTCGAACTCCCGCGCAGCGCCCGACATATATTCGTGTAGCGAAATTCGTGGAGCGTCCGCGACGACGCGCGATCGACGACGGCTCAGCCATCGGCAGGAGGTGCACGCTTGTCCGTGACTATCCCGGTCGGGCGCAGTGATCGCCCTCAACGACGCGCGGTCGCGCCAGGACATCGGCGCGTCGCTGCCATCGACATCGGATCGAACTCGATCCGGCAGATCGTCGCCGACGTCTCCACCGACGGCACCATCCAGGTCGTCGATGAGATGAAGGCGGCGCCGAGACTCGCGACGGGACTCGCCGCGAACGGACGCCTCTCCGACATTGCGATCCGCGCCGCGATCGAAGCCGTCGAACGGATGGCGACGCTGGCCAAGGAGCTCGGCGCGGCCCGCATCGACGTCGTGGCAACGAGCGCCGTGCGCGACGCGAGCAACGCCGCCGCGTTCATCACCGAGGTGCAGCGCGTGACCGGCCTTCGCGTCCGCGTCCTTGACGGCGCGGAAGAGGCGCGCCTCAGCTTTCGCAGCGCGGTCGCGCATTTCGACATGGGCGTGGGCCGCACCGTGGTGCTCGACATCGGTGGCGGATCCGCCGAGCTGGCGCTCAGCGCGGAAGGCGTGATCGAGCGTCTCGTCTCGCTTCCGTTCGGTGCGATCCGGCTGACCGAAGAGTTCTTCGAGCACGGCGTCACGCCACGCGGCGTGCGCAAACTGCGCCGCGCCGTGAACGGTGAGATTCGGGCCAACGTGCCGCGCCGCGATTGGCGCGGCGCGCAGCTCATCGGGTCGGGCGGTACGTTCACGAACCTCGCGGGAGTCTTTCTCGCGCGGCAAGGCATCCTGACGGCGGCGCGGTCGGTGCACGCGGCGCACATTCCGCGGTCGGACCTCGAGCACATTCTCGACATGCTCGCCGACATGACGTCGGACGAGCGGCGCGAGGTGCCGGGGCTCAATCCCGAGCGCGCCGACATCATCGTCGCCGGCGTCGCCGTCGCGGCGGAAGTGCTTCGTCGGCTCGAGTCGCGCGAGCTCGTCGTCTCGCGCTACGGCATTCGCGAAGGCCTACTCCTCGAAGCGGCGCGGGTCGTACCGACGATCGCCGACCCCGGTGATGCGCGGGCCCGTTCCATCAGCGATTTCGGACAGCGGTGCCACGCCGAGCAACCGCATTCCGCTCACGTACAGATGCTCGCGCTCGCGCTGTTCGACGCGGTTGGC
>Ga0326726_10006012_pt1 | contig 10944 bp, 8 predicted proteins | sample MHFenrmetagenome_2_FD_207603 | JGI IMG/M metagenome (GOLD analysis project Ga0326726, IMG submission 207603) | Lab enriched peat soil microbial communities from Michigan Hollow, Ithaca, NY, United States - MHF15MN | ecosystem: Environmental > Terrestrial > Soil > Wetlands > Peat | place: USA...
GCGCGAGCTGGCGGCGGAGCGCCAGATCGTGCTCCTCGCCGGCCGCTACGCCGGCTTCGACGACCGAATCTTCTCGCTCACGGGTGCGGAGCCGCTCTCGATCGGAGACTATGTGCTCGCGGGGGGAGAGCTCGCGGCCTTGGTGGTGACGGAAGCGGTGACCCGGCTGATCCCGGGCGTGGTTGGAAATCCGGTCTCCGCCGAAGCGGACTCCTTCTCGGCGGGCGCGCTGGAGCATCCGCTGTTCACCCGGCCGCGGGAGTTCCGCGGACTGTCCGTGCCCGACGTCCTGCTCTCCGGCGACCACGGCGAGATCGCGCGCTGGCGCGAGAGCGAATCCGAACGAATCACACGCGAGCGGCGCCCGGATCTTCTCGTGTCGAATGGAGTGAAGCGATGAGACAGTTTTCGGAGCTCGACCCCAAGGAGCGGAGCGACGTTCCCGACTTCCGAGCGGGTGACACGGTGCGCGTGCACGTGCGCATCGTGGAGGGCGACAAGGAGCGGGTACAGGTCTTCGAGGGCGTCGTCCTGCAGCGGCGGCGCGCGGGCGCGTCCAGCAGCTTCGTGGTGCGCAAGATGTCGTACGGAGTCGGGGTGGAGAGAATCTTCCCGCTGCACTCGCCGACCATCGCGAAGATCGAGGTGAAGGCGCGCGGGCGCGTGCGCCGCGCTCGACTCACCTACCTTCGCGACCTCTCGGGGAAGGCCGCGCGCATCAAGGAACGCGAGGTCTTCGCGGGACCCGGCGCGGTGGCTCTCGAGCCGGACGCCAAGGAAGAGACTCCGCCCGAGGCATGAGGATCCACGGGATCCACCTTCGCGGCCTTTCGGCACCGGCGGGGGATCATCCGCTCGGACTCGACCCCGGCTACACCGTCGTGCGTTTTTCGGACGCGCCGCTGGCGCGCCGTTTCATCGAGCTGATCCAGGCGCTGCTCTACCCGAGCACGGACTCGATCGGGCAGCTTGACTCGCGCGGACGCGCGGTCCTGTCGCTCGCGCTGCGCAGCGATGCCTACGTGATCGCGGCCGACTTCGCGCGCCAGCGCATCAGCCTCGGCCGGCAGGACGCGCGCGACGGCGGCTATCAGGCGCTGTCGAGTGACCCGCGCGAGATCGAGGACTATGGCCTCGCCGTCGGGCTGCCTCCACCCGCGGACTTCCGCCGCCTGCACACCTGCGGGTTCTCGGTGGCGACCGGCGACGAGCTCCTGCCGATGCGCCGGCGCGAGAACGCCGGCGCTGCGCCGGTGACTCCGGCGGGGGCGCCGGCGCCGAAGCTCGCGAGCGAGACGCTGGAGCGAGTGGCCGAGCGCGCTCGCCTGCTCGCCGAGCACGAAGAGCGCGCCCTGGCGCTCGCCCAAGAGCGCCGGAAGCGCGAGGCTGCGCTCGAGCAGGCCTTGGCTGCGGCGCGCAGCGGTCGCGCCCGCAACGAGGAGCGCCTGCACGAGCTGCGCGCGGCCGACGCGGAGTACACCGCGCTCGAGCGCGAGCACAAGGCCACACTCGCGGAGCTCGAGAAGAACGCCGCGCTCGCCGAGGTGGTCGAGGACTTCGACGCGCGCGTCGCGCACTTTCGGGCGCTGGCCGCGAGTCGGGAGAGCGAGCGCCGGGCGATCGACGACACGCGCGCGGAGGTGCTGGCCGAGCGCACGCGCCTGCGCGGCACGCCGCGCCGGCAGCTCGTGCCGGTCGCTCTCGGCCTGGCGCTCGGTGCCGCTGGCACCGCCGCGGGCGTGGTCGGCAGCTCGATCGGCTACGTGTGCGCGGCGCTCGGCGTGGTCGCGCTGCTGTCCGCGCTCGCCATGGCGCGGGCCGCGCGCGCTCAGCTCTCCAGATCGGAGGCGCTGCTCGCCGCGCTGCGCGTGCGCGAGCGCGGGTCGGAGCGGCGCTTCGAGACCGAGGGTGCACAGATCCGCGGACTGCTGATCTCTCTCGGAATGGATTCCGTCGAAGCGCTGTGCGCCGCGGCCGCGCGTTTCACGGAGCTGCTCGAGCGCGCCGAGGTCGAGAAGGCGCGGCTCGCCGAGCTCGGTGAGCGTCACTCCGCCGCGGCACGCGAGGAGCTGGCGCTGCTCGAGCGCGAGCGCGGCCAGGGCGAGGCGGTGGCGGCGGTGCGCGCAGCGCGCCACGCGCAGCTCGCGATGACCGCCGAGGTCCCCATGCCCGAGCTTCCGCCGCTCCTGGCGAGCGAGCCCGCGCCCTCGCCGGCCGACACCGCGGTGGATCTCGACGAGAAGGAAGACCCCGCGGAGGACACGCCGCGCGAGTCACTCGCCGAGAGCGACCAGTCGAGCGGTCCGGGCGCGTTCGTAGAGGCGTGCGCGCGCCTGCTCGGCCGGAGCGAAGTGGAGATCCGCGCGCGCCTGGCGCCGGCGCTCCCGGTGTACCTCCGCGCGCTCACCTCGGGAGCCCTGACGAACGGGCGGCGCGCGGACGACGGCGGCTGGATCTACCGCGGGGCGTCTCGAGAGGAGCAGCCCTTCTCCGCCTTGCCCGACCGCGAGCGCGCGCTCGTCTGTCTCGCCACGCAGCTCGCGCTGCTCGAGGCGCTCGCGGGCGAGCGCCGCGTGCCGCTGCTCGTCGGCCCGGACCTGCCGATCCGCGGCGACTCCGAAGCGCGCGCGCTCGGGCGCGCGCTGAAGCGTTTGTCGGCGGTCGTGCAGGTCGTGCACGCCTGCAACGGAGAGGCTCCGTTCGGTGAGCACGCCGGGAAGTCACTGGCGCTCTAGCCGCGCCAGTCACTCCGCCGTGAAGGCGTCGCGGAAGTGCGTCAGCTCGGGCGGCTCACGAGCGGCGTCGACGGCGATCACATCGAAGCGGATCCGCGGCGCGCGCGGCAGCGCTCCGCGCGCGAGCAGCTCCGACGCGGCGGCGACGATGCGCCGGCGCTTGCGCGCGTCGATCGACTCGGCGCCGCTGCCGAAGCGCGAGCTGCTGCGCAGACGCACCTCGACGAACACGAGCGCGTGTCGGTCGAGCGCGATCAGATCGAGCTCCGCGTGGCGCAGGTGGACGTTGCGCGCCACGATGCGGAAGCCGGCGCGCACGAGATACGCCTCGGCCAGGTCCTCGCCGCGCCGGCCGAGCGCGCGCGTGTCGCGCGGTGCCTTCATGTCGCCGCCTCGAGTCTGGGGTGAGGCGCGATGAGCGCAGCCACGTTAGGCGACGGGCGCGGAACCGTCTACGTCGTCGCGACGCCGATCGGGAATCTCGAAGATCTCTCGCCGCGTGCGTTGCGCGTGCTGCGCGAGGTGGAGCTGATCGCCTGCGAAGACACGCGCCACACCGCCGTGCTGTGCCAGCGCTTCGAGATCGCCACGCCGCGCGTCTCGCTGCACGCGCACAACGAGGCTCGGCGCACGCCCGAGCTCCTGGCGCGGCTCGCGCGCGGGGCGGCGATCGCGCTGGTCTCCGACGCCGGGACGCCCCTGATCTCGGACCCCGGCGAGCGCTTCGTGCGCGCCGCGCTCGACGCGGGTGCAGCGGTCGTCCCGCTGCCCGGGCCGTCGGCCCTGCTCGCGGCGCTCGTGGCCAGCGGCTTCGCGACTCGGCCGTTCGCGTTCGCGGGCTTCCTGCCGCGCAAGGGCGCGGAGCGCGCTCGCGAACTCGCCGCGCTCGCCGCGTTCCCGGGCGCGCTCGTGCTCTACGAGGCGCCGAACCGGGCCGCGAAGACGCTCGCCGAGCTGCGCGCCGCCCTCGGCCCGCGCCGCGTCGCGCTCGCTCGCGAGCTCACCAAGCGCCACGAGACGATCACGCGCGGCGTGCTGGGTGAGCTCGAGCTCGACGACCTGCGCGGCGAGCTGACGATCGTGGTCGAGGGTCCGCGCGGATCGCAGGCGAGTGACTCGGCGTCCGCCGACGAGGTCGACGCGGAGCTCGCGCGGCTTCTCGCCGAAGGCCGCTCCACGCGCGACGCCGCGCGCGAGCTCGCGGCGCGCTTCGGTCTCTCGCGGCGCGACGCATACGCCCGCGCGCTGGCGCGGGCCGGCGCCTCGGACCCGACCGTCTAGAGCGTCTCGCCCGCGACCAGGCGCGCGGCCTCCGCTTCGTCGATCACGCGCACCTCGAGCTCGCGCGCTTTCTCGAGCTTCGAGCCCGCGTTCTCGCCGGCGAGCAGAAAGTCGGTCTTCTTCGACACCGCGCCCGTCACCTTCGCGCCCGCCGCCTCGAGGCGCGACTTCCAGGTCGAGCGCGGCTCGGCCAAGGTGCCCGTGATGACGAACGTCTTGCCGGCGAGCGCCTCGCTGCGCGCGTGCTCGACGGCCGGCCCGCTCTCCAGGCGCAGCAGCGCGCGCAGCCGCGCGAGCTCGGCGCGGTTCACCGGATCGTCGAGCCAGTCGCGCACCGCGCGCGCGATCGTCGGGCCGATCTCGTCGACGGCTTCGAGGTCCTCCACCGGCGCGGCGAGCAGGCGGTCGAGATCCGGGAACGCGCGCGCCAGCACCGCGGCGCCGTGCTCGCCCACGTGGCGGATGCCGAGCGCGTACAGAAAGCGCGCGAGTGACACGTCCTTCGCGCGCTCGAGCGCCTCGACCAGGTTCTGCGCCGATTTCTCGCCCAGGCGGTCGAACTCCGCGAGCTCGGCGGCGGTCAACGTGAAGAGGTGCGACGGCCGGCGCACGCGCTTGGCGGCGATCAGCTGGTCGATGCGCTGCTCGCCGAGTCCCTCGACGTCGAGTGCGTTGCGGCTCGCGAAATGGCGAAGCACCTCGCGTACCTGCACCGGACACTCGGGGTTCGGGCAGCGCAGCGCGACTTCGCCCTCCGCGCGGACCGCGGCGGTGCCGCACACCGGACAGCGCGGCGGGAGGCGGAACGGCACGGTGTTCGGCGGCCGCTTCTCGACGACGACCTTCACGATCTTCGGAATCACGTCGCCCGCGCGCTCCACGAACACGGTGTCGCCGACGCGCACGTCGAGCCGATCGACCTCGTCCTGGTTGTGCAGGCCCGCGTGAGTCACCGTGACTCCGCCGATCTGCACGGGCTCGAGCACGGCCACGGGCGTCAGCGCGCCGGTGCGCCCGACCGAGGTCTCGATCGCCACGACGCGCGTGGTCTCTTGTCGCGGCGGAAACTTCACGGCGATCGCCCAGCGCGGCGTGCGGTTCAGCGCGCCCAGGCGCTCGCGCAGCGCCAGCTCGTCCACCTTCACGACCGTGCCGTCGATCTCGTACGAGAGTGAGTCGCGCGCGCGCAACACCTGGTCGTGAAACGCCTGCGCCGTCTCGATCGGGCCCTGGACGATCGTGCTCAGATCGACGCGGAACCCGAGCTCGCGCAGGCGGCCGAGCAGCTCGAAGTGAGTCCGCACGCCGAGCTCCGCCTCGCCCAGCCCGACGCCGTAGACGAACAGCTCGAGCGGGCGCGCGGCCGCGACCTTCGGGTCCAGCTGGCGCAGCGTTCCCGCGGTCGAGTTGCGCGGGTTCGCGAACAGCTCGAGGCCTTCCGCCGCGCGCTCCTGATTCAGCTTGGCGAACGCGGCGCGGCGCATGAGCACCTCCCCGCGCACCTCCAGCACGTCGGGAATCGGCGCGCCGCCGAGCTTCAACGGCAAGGTCCGCACCGTGCGCAGGTTGTGGGTGACGTCCTCGCCGCGCCGGCCGTCGCCGCGGGTCGCGCCGAGCGCGAACAGGCCGCGCTCGTAGCGCAGGGTCACCGCCACCCCGTCGTACTTCGGCTCGGCGGTGTAGGCCATCGGCTCGGCGCGGCCGAGATACTTGCGCACGCGTGCGTCGAACGCGGCGAGCTCCTCCGCGGAGAACGCGTTGTCGAGCGAGAGCATCGGCACCGCGTGGTCGACGGCGCGGAAGCCCTCGGCGGGCGCCCCGCCCACGCGCTGGGTCGGCGAGTCCGACGTGATCCACTCGGGATGCGCCGCCTCGATCTCCTGCGCCTCCCGGAACAGCCGGTCGTACTCGGCGTCGGAGATCAGCGGCGAGTCGAGTACGTGGTAGCGCTGCCCGTGGAGCTCGAGCTCCCGTCGCAGCTCGCGCAGACGCGCGTGCTCCTCGCTTTCTCGGCTCGCCACGGCTGCCCGCATGATGAACAGCGAGCGAAGCTCTCGCCAGCCGCTCGATTCCGTGGGTAGAGAAGGTTCACTCTTGGGTAAGCTGCAGCCGAAGAGGATTTCGATGAAAGCGGATGCTGAGCTGGTCTCGGCCGCGGAGTGGGCCGACCTGCTGGAGGGCTTGGATCGGGGCCTCGTGCGGGTGGCTGAGGGCCGAATTGCGGCGGCAAACGCCGCGTTCGGACGTCTGGCCGGCCTGCCCGCAGCCGAGCTCCCGGGTCGAGGCGTGGCCGAGCTCTTCGCCGACGCCGGCGACCGGCCGCTCGAGGCGCTCGAGCCGGGCGACGGCTTCGCCGTGCGCGATTTGCACGGCCGCATGCGCCCGGTCTCGCTACAGCCGGTTTCGGACGCGCTCTGGATCGTGATCGACCGCGAGCGCGAGAGCCGCCTCGAGCGCGAGGTCTGGCGGCTGGCGAGCGAGAAGCGCTCCTTGCCGGCCTCGACCGCCGAGACGCCGCTGGGCGGCGAGCAGATCGGCATGATCGAGCACGAGATTCGAACCGCGGTCACGGCCGTGCGCGGGTATCTCCGCTGGCTCGGCGGCGAGCGCGACCGGTTGCTCGAACCGGAGCACTGGACGTTCGTGCGCGAGGCGCGGCGGGCGATCGAGCGCGTCGGCCCCCTGCTCGACAACCTGCTCGAGCTCGCGCGCAGCGGCGACCCCCTGCCGAGCGCCCGGAAGCCGATCCGCTTGCACGAGGTGATCGAGCTTGCGCTGCGCACCGCGCGTCCGGTGTTCGCGGACCACGGCGTGAAGGTCGAGTGCGAGCTCGGCGCGTCGCCGGACGGATTGCTCGGCGACGCCGACCGGCTCGAACAGGTGTTCGTGAACCTGCTGGCGAACGCGGCCGCGTTCTCGCCCGAGGGCGCGCGTGTCCGCATCGTGTCGGACCTTGCCGAGCTCGACAGCGGTCCGGTGCTGCAGGTGGCGTTGAGCGACGAGGGGCCCGGGATCGCGCGCGCGGACGCCGAGCGGCTCTTTCTGCCGTTCGTGCGCGGGCCGCGGCCGCCCGGAGCGAGCTCCTCGGGTGTGGGCCTCGGGCTCGCGATCTGCCGCCGCATCGTGGCGGCGCACGGCGGCCGCATCGAGGCGGTGCCCGACTTGGGCTATGGCCTGTTCCGCGTGACCTTGCCGAGCGAGAAGAGGGGAGCTCCGCGATGAAGCGAGCCGGGGTTCCGCGCACGGTGCCGCAGCGCAAGACGATTCTCGTCGTCGACGACGCGGAGGTCATCCGCACGTACCTGAAGAATCTGCTGCCGATGAAGGGCTACGACGTCCTCCTGGCCGAAGACGGCCTGAAGGCGATGGAGCTCCTGAACGGCGGCGCGCATCCCGACGTGGTCGTGCTCGACGTGATGATGCCGGGCATCGACGGCATCGAGACACTCCGCAAGATCAAGCAGCTCATGCCCGAGGTGCCCGTGATCATGCTCTCCGTCGTCGGCAAGGCGGGCACCGTCGTCGACGCGATGAACCTCGGCGCGGCCGACTACATCAACAAGCCGTTCGAGGAAGAAGAGCTCGAGATCGCGTTGACCAAGGTGCTCCAGATCGAGAACCTGAAGGGCGATCGGGACGAGCTGCGCGACCGACTGCGCGAGCACGAGGCGCGCGAGCGCACGGGCTTCCTGTGGGCGTCCGACAAGATGACTCGCATCAAGGAGATCCTCGAGCAGGTCTCCGACGCCGACGTGACGATCCTGATCCACGGCGAGAGCGGCGTCGGCAAGGAGGTCGTCGCGCGCACGACGCACGAGCTCTCCAACCGCCGCGAGAACCGCTTCGTGAAGGTGAACTGCGCGGCGCTGCCCGAGGAGCTGCTCGAGAGCGAGCTCTTCGGCTACGAGCGCGGTGCGTTCACCGGCGCGTCGTCGCGCAAGGCCGGCAAGTTCGAGGTGGCCAGCGGCGGCACCATGTTCCTCGACGAGATCGGGGAGATGAGCCCGAAGCTCCAGGCGAAGCTGCTGCAGGTGCTGCAGGACGGCGAGTTCTCCCGCCTCGGCGGCGACGTCGACGTCCACGTGGACGTCCGAGTGCTCGCAGCCACCAACCGCAACCTCGAGGACATGGTCCGCAAGGGCACGTTCCGCGAGGACCTCTACTACCGGCTGAACGTCGTGAACGTCTGGGTTCCCCCGCTGCGCGACCGCCGCGAGGAGATCCCGGTCCTGGTCGACCACTTCCGCCGGCTCTACAGCCTCAAGTATGGCCGGGAGCTCGGCACGGTCTCGGACCGCCTGATGCGCGGCTTCCTCGAGTACAGCTGGCCGGGCAACGTCCGCGAGCTCGAGAACATGGTGAAGCGCATCGTCGTCCTACAGAGCGAGGATGCAATCGCGGAAGAAATCTTCGGGGCAGGGAACTCCCTTGCCCGAAATGCGCCCGCCCCGAGCCCCGTCGAGGCGGAGCCCCTCGAGGGCGACGCTGGCGCGTCGCTCGCCGAGCCGATCTCGCTGCGCGACATCGGCCGAAAGGCCGCCCGGGACGCCGAGCGCGAGGCCCTCAAACGGGTCCTCTACCAGACCAACTGGAATCGCAAGAAGGCCGCCCGGATCCTGGAGGTCTCGTACAAGACCCTGCTCCAGAAGATCAAGGATTGCGGCCTGGGCGAGTGATCGCCCGCCCTGCTTCGCGGAAAAATCTCTCCGGTCACGCGGTCTTCCCGTAATATGTAGTGCGCTTCCCACCGACCCCTTGCGCCGGTCGCCGAGGTGACGCGAGGCCCTTGGCACGCTTGTGGCATGATGTCCGCCGCAGCCGACCCCGGCACGCAAGCCGCGGTGCATCTGCGCGTCGGCTGTCGCGAGCGCGCGCAGCGCCGACTACGAGGGTGATTGGATGACCGCGAGAGATGTGCGCAGCGAAGCCGGCGTAAGCATCGGCGATCTGTACGGCGTATTCCGCCGCCGAAAGTGGTGGCTGATCGTGCCGACCATCGTCGCGACGGTGGGATCGCTCGTGCTCGCGCTCGCGCTCCCCCCCGAGTACGAAGCGACTGCGACGGTGACCGTCGAGCCTCAGGTGATCCCGGACAAGCTCGCGCCGTCGACGATCGAGTCGAAGACCGAGACTCGCTACGAGAATCTGAAGCTGCAGCTGCTCGCGCGCGACAGCCTCTCGAGCGTGATCAGTGACTTCAAGCTCTTCGAGGGCGCGACCTCCTCGCGCGAAGACCAGGTCGAGGCCCTGCGCAAGCAGATCTCGCTCGACCCGCTGCCGCCCGCGATCATCGATCCGCGCAAGCCGATCGAGCTGAACTCGTTCAAGATCTCGTTCCGCCACCGCAGCCCGAAGACCGCGGCCGAGGTCGCGAACCGGCTCGCGCGTGACTTCATCTCGGCGAACCTGCGCGAGCGCACGAGTCTCGCTGAGGGAACGACCGAGTTCTTCGAGCAGCAGCTGCAGAAGGCGCGCGCCGATCTCGCCGACATCGCGCGCCAGGTCAGTGACTACAAGGAGAACTACCAGGGCGAGCTGCCCGAGCAGCTGCAGCTGAACCGCGAGCGACTCGAGCGCAACCGCATCGAGCTCGCCTCGACGGAGTCCAAGGCCGAGGCCGCCAAGGATCAGGTGCGGTTGATCACGCAGCAGATCCAGGAGTTCCGCAGCGCTTCGGACACGGACGCGACCGATCCGTCGATCCGCAAGAAGACGCTCGAGCTGGAGCTGAATCGCCTGCTCGCGTCGGGCAAGACCGAGAAGCACCCGGACGTGATTCACATCCGCGAGGAGCTGCGCACGCTCGAGCAGCTGATCGCCTCGAAGGGGGCCGAGCCGGCGCCGACGTCGCGCGAAGAGATCACGATGCGTGACAAGCTGCGCGACTACGAAGTCGACCAGAGCGTGTACTCCGGAGACATCGAGCGACTGAAGGCCGACATCGCGGAGTACGAGCAGCGCATCGAGAACACGCCGCGGCGCGCGGCCGAGCTCGACCACCTCGAGGCTCAGTACAAGAACGTCACCGAGGCGATCCGCACCCTGCAGCTGAAGCAGGTCGACGCGGAAATCGGGCGCACGATCGAGACGAACAACAAGGGCGAGCGCTTCCGCGTGGTGGAGTCGGCGGAGCTGCCGACCTCGCCGATCAGCCCGAACCGCCCGGTGTGGTTCACCGCGGGCACCGTGCTCGGCATGATGCTGGGCCTCGCGCTGCTCGTCTTCCGCGAGATGAGCGACCAGAGCTTCCACAGCGTGACGGACGTGCAGGACTCACTCGGCCTGCCGGTGCTCGCCGCCGTGTCGGATCTCAGCGGCGACACGGAGTCGGCGCCGCGCGGCTGGCTGCAGCGCCTCCCGCGGTTCGGGGCATCGCGTGTATAACGCCTTCTTCGGCTTCGACGCGGATCCGTTTCGGGTCAACCCGGATCCGCGCTTCCTCTACATGTCGGAGAGCCATGCGGAGGCGCTGGCCACGCTCGTCTATGCGGTGCAGGAGCGGAAGGGCTTCATCACCCTGACCGGCGAGGTCGGCACCGGCAAGACGACGATCCTGAACGCGCTGCTGCAAAAGCTCGGGCCGAGCGTGCAGACCGCGTACATCTTCAACACCTCCCTGGGCGTCGGTGATCTGTTCGCGGCGCTCTTCGAGGAGCTCGAGCTCGAGTGGCAGGAGCCGTTCCGCAAGACGCCCGCACTCTCGCGCCTCAACCATCACCTGATCGAGCGACTCACTCAGGGGCTGCAGACGCTCTTGATCGTCGACGAAGCGCAGAATCTCTCCGACGAGATGCTCGAGGAGATTCGCATGCTGTCGAATCTCGAGACACCTCAGTCGAAGCTTCTCCAGATCATGCTCGTCGGGCAGCCGGAGCTCGCCGACAAGCTCTCGCGGCCCTCGCTGCGCCAGCTCCGGCAGCGGGTGGAG